>Ga0247843_1006822_pt1 | contig 14555 bp, 14 predicted proteins | sample LaCruzMarch2017__FD_192420 | JGI IMG/M metagenome (GOLD analysis project Ga0247843, IMG submission 192420) | Freshwater microbial communities from meromictic Lake La Cruz, Castile-La Mancha, Spain - LaCruzMarch2017_8m | ecosystem: Environmental > Aquatic > Freshwater > Lake | place: Spain...
TGAAAACATTTATTCACGTACACCTGGGGGCGGGGAAAGTCTCGGCTCAGGAGTTTCTGCAGTTCGAGCGTTTCCTGCACCGACATTTCTTCCGGCAGCGAAGACAAAACGATCCCCGTCTTCTCCGGGTCGGCAAGGAACTCAGTCATGAGAGAGGAGTCTCGATACACGGGGCCCATCTTCGTAATGCGCTTAAAATTCATCGGTGCGTTCAGCAGCGAGAGAGCGTGGCCGGTGGCCGGCGAATCGAGCACGACCACGTCGGGGCCGTTCTTCTGCTGCGTGAGGGAATACCAAAGCTTACCGAGCTGAACCAGGTCGGGCAGGCCCGGCACTATCTCGAGAAACGACGCTGTTACTTTATTGTTCAATAGAACCGAGGCAAGGCCGCCGGTAGGAAGTTTCAGGTCGGCGTATTCAGCGAGGCTTTGGGTCGGATCAAGCACAGAGACGGAGATCTTCTGCTTCGTGCCCGGCAGCGTTACTTCCGTCGGCTCGTGGCCGAGTTTAGCGCGCCCCACGAGCTCCGGAAGGCGCGTGAATTCTTTGTCGCGTTTACGGCCAAGCTCCACCAGCCAGACCTTTTTGCCAAGCGAAGAGAGGCGGTGCGCAATGGCAAGGGAGAGCAAGGACTTCCCGGCTCCGCCCTTGCCAGTCACGACAAGGAGCTTTCGGTTCGTCAGTAAGTGGAAATCACTCGCCATGAGGAGACTATACCGAGTCTTTAACTACTAGGTGAGTCTCTTTTTGGCCATGGCTCATTGTTTGGGGAGGCAGTAAACCTGGCTTTGTCCGTGCTCCGGGTTGGAGGCTGAGTTGGACTGATGGCAAGTTAGGCGGGCGCTGTACTTCTCGTTCAGAAACTTAAGGATTCCCGCGTCGAGCTTTCCGTTTTTGTTCATGAGATTTATTTCGTTTAGGCCCGCGGGTAGGTTCGCTAAATGGCGAATGCCTAAGTGATTGAGGTCGTTCCCGTGGATTGTGAAGGAGCGCAAAGCCTCAGAGTGCTCCATGCCCTCGAACATAGCGTCGAAACGCCCGTTTCCATCGATTCCTATCGCGAAATGGGTAACCTTTTTCAGCTTGGCAAAGCAGCCGGGAGCCACGAACTTCATGAATTTTCTTTCCAGCATTCCCGCCCCGTTGGTAAGAACCAGCATTTTGACGTTGGGCAGCTTGGAGAAAAAAGAACAGTCGCGGAGCTCGGAAAAAGTATCGGCGATATGGAAAGTTTCGATTCCGGGCACCAGGTCAAAGAGGCCATCGCTCAGCTCGAAGCCTTCAAGGTTCGAAAAATAAATTGCTTCGAGCCTGGGCAAGCCTGCGAAGTCATTTTTCCGCAGACGGAGGACGGACTTTTCCGTCTGCTTGTTTCCTAGCGACGGAATGTATTTCAAATCATCAGAGATGATGCGAAAGCAGGATTTCCGCAGCGAGCTCTCGATGGAATCGCGCACCACCGGATTGCGTTCGCACACATTGGCGCGGTCGAGCAGGCGGGAAATCTGGTAGCGGGAATCGTCTAAGCCCATGATGCCGAGGTATTCGTGCAATACCAAAAAGGCGCGGCGGTGGGGGGCGGCTTCCATTCGGTTCCAGCCGGCGCGGCTGAGCAGGATCTGGGGCGGCGATTGCGTGGCGTCGTTGATGGCGTCGACTTCGTCGCCTCGGAGAAGAAGTCGATCACGGGAATTCACTTTCGTGGCCTGGATTGCGGCGAGCAGGCCGTCGGCGCTCACGCCGGGCAGCGGATGCTGCGCGAGCGACTCGGCGAGATCGACGCCGAGGTCGATAAAGGCCTTTGAATATTCGTCACCGCCGTTCCCGCGGTCTACGCCGCTGTCACGATCTGCGGCGAATACTGACAGGGAAGTCAAAAGTAGGCTGAGGGTTAAAAGGGCTTTCAAAGTTCTCATTTGCGGTTCTCCTTATGGGACACGGGAAATAGTTGCACGTTCAGGTGATAAACTTCGCTCTGGGTTCCTTTTTCGAGAACCTCCGCGAGCCGGTAACGAAATTCACGGATCATCGCTTTGGCCAAAGGCAGCTTTGCGGGATCGATGGCCATCGAGATCGAGGTAACATCCCGCAGCTCTACCGGCACGGAGTCGAGCGCGCTGATCGCCTGGCCGAGAGTTTCTTTATGGGAACGCCGAAGCGCAGCGGAAGGCACATCGGTCGAAGTTTTTACGCCTTGAGAAGCGCGCTTCCACTTTCCCTTCTCCTGCGTAATCAGCCCCAGGCGTTCCAGGCGGAGCGCGACCGCTCTTGCTTCCACGCCGGAGATCGCGAGCCGTTTCGCGATCCAGGCAAGGTCGGAGCGGAAGTCCTTCGTTTCCATCAGGCAGAGAAAAGAAATATGGGAGCCTTCTGCGATGAGGGCGAATTGATCGTCGGCCAGGTCGGAATAGTTCGACTCCGAACTTGCTTCCTTTGGCTGCAGAGCCTTTATTTCGGCGGGCGAAAGGCCGATACGGTCGGCTAGTTTTTCCAGCATGGAGGGCGTGATCCGCCGCTTGCGCGCGAGCAGCTCAGAGAGCCGGCCTGGCGGAACTTTTAGGGATTTCGCATAGGCCCTAAGGGAGTAGCTGGGATTTTCAGCTTTTCGGCGGATGAACTCCGCTTCCAGCCAGCGGGCGGGGAGGTGGGAGGCAAATTCCTGATTTCGTTCCATGGTGGGATTCATCCCACGCCCAAGAATCAGGTGCAATCGATTTGGGAACAAACTGATCCCAAATCTGGGAACAGGATCGGTTTACCTATGAGTGCCCAGTATCCGAAAGATTTTGCCTTCTTGCACGGGGCAGAGCTCGGCGTTATTGCGGTTAAGCCAGCCTAGTATCTTCCGGTAGGTCTCTTGCTCTGCGGCCAAGGTGGTCTTGATGGAAAATTCCGAGATGGCCGGGCCGCCGGGAATCACCAGCATGTCCATATTGGCCTCGAGGCTGCCATCGAGCTCCCAGGCTCCTTTCCAGCGGTACTCAATAAAAGAGCCGATCGAAGAGATGTCTTTCCAGACGATATCTGTCTTGCTCTCGACCAGGCTCTTTTGCAAGCGGGTCCACGTAGGTCGATCTGCCTTCTGTTCGAGGGAACACTTCTCTGTGCGTTCGTCGCCGTAGCGATCAATCTCACAGGCGAGCCCTTCCGGTTGCGGCAGGCCGGGGCCGTTCACTATCTTCACTTCTGTGGTGTAGGTGCCTTTTTTTTCCTTGAGCTTGAGAAAAACACCGATCTTTGAGAGCTGCGCTCGGGGGGCCTCGAAGTAAGTAGCCGTTACTTCTTTGGGCTCACTTTCAAAGCCGAGACGGCGCGCCAGGTCTTCCGGTTTGCGGTGGCAGATGGCGAATTGAAGATCAACTGAAACAACTCTTGCCTGCGCCTCGATCGAGGACAAAGCCAAAAGAGAAAAGATGTATATAGATAGGTTCATTTTCGGGATTCTAGCGATTTACGCCGTTTGTAACGTTAGGAAACTGTTAGGATGCGTTCTGGCATCAGGAGGTGGCTTGTCTCGATCCGCGAGAGGTTTTAGTGTTCGCGTCGTGAAAAAAATTCTCTTTGCCTTTCTCCTCCTGGCTGCATCCTCCTGTTCCACTCTTTCCCGAAAGGGGGAGATTCTAACCTGGGATTCCCCTCCAATGATCGGGAACGATGCCGCGGGCGAGCCCATATTCCTGGGTGGCGCGTCCGGAGTTTGCTGCGCGTCGAGAACAGGAAACGAAATCCAGTTCACCACGCTCACCGACCGCGGCCCCAACGCCGATTCCGTTTCCGAATGGAAGGGCGTGGGCAAGAACGTGCGTCCGTTTATTCTTCCCGCTTTCCATCCGGAGATTCTGCGTTTTTCGTGGAATGTGGAGACGAAAAAAATCACGCTTACCGAGCGCATTCCTCTTCGCGATAAAAATGGCAAGCCAATGAGCGGCCTTCCACCGTACTCTCAGCAGGAAGGAGCTCCCCGAAAAATGGAGCTTGCGAGCGATTCCAGCGGAAAGCTTCTCGGCGTGGATCCCCTTGGGGCTGATCCGGAAGCCATCTGCAAGACTAACGACGGATCCTACTGGATTTCGGAAGAGTACGGGCCCGACCTGATGCATTTCGATGCAAGCGGTGCGCTGCTCGATCGCTTCACTCCGGGCCGCGGGCTTCCTCCGTTCTTCGCTAACCGACGCTCTAACCGCGGCTTAGAAGGCCTGGCCTGCGTTGGCGACCGCGTTTTTGGAATCCTCCAGAGCCCTGTGCCGGTAAAGGACGCGAAGAATCAGGTCGTTCTTCGCATCTTCGAGTTTGATCCCGCGAAAAGACAAACCGTTGGAATGTATCTCTACTTGCTGGAGCCTCAGAAGGTGCTCACCGACCTTGAAATCGTAGACAAGGTCGGAGACCTGGTTTTTCTTCGCGACAAGAAGTTTCTCGTCGTGGAGCAGAACAGCGCCGTGGGCAAGCTGGGCGTGCACAATGTGTACGAGATCGACCTCGAAGGCGCCGTGAACATTCTTGCGAAACCGTTGGCCACAGAGCCTGAACTTCTCACGGAAGCCGAGTTGCGCAAGCTCGGAGTCGTAAAGAAAGAACTCGTGCTAGATCTCGTGAAAGCCGGCTTCGACAACGCAGACAAAATCGAAGGGCTCGGCCTGGTCGGCGAGAGCTCGCTGCTCGTCGTGTCCGACAACGATTTCGGTTTGAGCAAAGGCACTGATCCGAGTCAGACGAAAGTAAGTCTCGATCCTAGTCGCAAAACGACCTTTGGGCTGTTCGAGATCGAGAAAGACTCGACGCGTTAGCTGAGTGAATTGCTTGTAAAGAAGCTTGCCGTATGGCAAAACCAAATCGTTCTCGTAGTTTCGGGCGCGTAGCTCAGTTGGTAGAGCACCACAATGGCATTGTGGGGGTCATCGGTTCGATCCCGTTCGCGTCCACCATCTATTTTAATTCAATAATATCAAATACTTAAAATTTTCCCCTGTAGGGGAGTCGAACCACTCGTTGATGTACACGGAGGTGGTTGTATTTCCATACATCATTGTAAATTTATACAAGCATTGGTAAAATCTCGAAGTGAAAGCCGAACTCGTGTTCAAGCGAAAATTTGCCGTGACCACGCGAGCCGGCAGGCGAATCGTGGTTTTTGCCGATTTGTACCGACTGCCGAAGCCTGAAAAGAAGAGCGGCGCAGAGAAGTTCAAGTTCAGCTGGATCGCGTTTGATTCGGAGAATGAATCGAGAAGGGTGCTGATGGATTGCCATGAACCCAAGGGTCCACATATTCATTTTGATGATGACAAAGATGGTCAAGTCTTCCGTTGGACTGGGATCGACGCAGCTTGGGTCATGTTTTTTGACACGATACGATCGCATTTCGGTGATCTTATAGAGGAGGAATGATGAGGGTGTTTACTTTCCGGTATGAGAAGAGTCCCAAGAAGAGCGTGCTAGCTTCGATGAAGAATGCGATCAAGACCGGCAAGCCGGACATTCGAGATGACGAAATTGTCTGCGACAGCATGGAGTCGATGCTGAAAATCATGTCCAAGGCGCGCTTTGAGGTTTTTGCCGCCATCGTTGAGCGCCGCCCAGATTCGCTCTATGAACTCTCGAAGATACTCGATAAGGACCAGGCGAACGTCTTGCGCGACGTGAGGGGATTGAAGGCGCTCGGCCTTCTGAAGCTCGTTCCCGTCAAGGGCGGCGCGCGCGGGCGTCTGAAGCCGGAGCCTACTTATGAGAAGATTGTCATAGAGTTTGCTCCGAAGAAGGCTGTTGGATCCAAGTGATTGCGTCCCGGAGCCTTGCCTGCTCCGGACCCATGTTTTCTAGTCCAGATAACCCGCTGTATTCTCGATACATTGAGTGCCCTGGTTGGTTCGACTATAGTGGGATAGCCTCCATCATTTTTGATTTATTAGTAATTTCAATAAGTTGCAAAATTCGGTTCAAACTAAAGTCGAACCGGTTTTTTGTGGACTTAATATAAATAAAAAATGTTTATCGTTCTGCATAGCAAAATGGGCTGCGTTTCAGTCAAATCGTGCGAGAAATCTCGATGGCGGTTCAATGACAATGTTCTGAAAAGTACCCAAGGGAAGAAGGTGTTTTCTATCACCGGTCACAAGAATATCCGCTCGAGCGTCGACAGCAACTTCCAGTACTAAGCTATCAGCAGGGTACTGGATCAGCTTAACCTTTCCCTGCGGCACATAAACCGTGGACGCATCGGAAAACTCCAGAAGAAATCGATCTACTTGTTTCGCAGTGAATTCAAGTTTACCCAGGAGATTTTTTCGCACTTCGGCGAGAATGTTTTCCCCTGTTGCGCACAGAAACTCCCGGCGCAAGGCAAGCTCAACGACCATTGCGGGTTTTCCTCCGAAGGCTAACGCACAAATTATTACGTTTGAGTCAATTACAACCGTATTAGTCTTCAAAAGGTCCGCCGAAGTCCTTCGGGGTCAATTTCTTTCGCTTGGCCGTGCTCTTACCTTGCTTAGTCATGCCACGAAAATGTTTCAAGGCCTGGTATTGGCGAAAAGTCTCGCGAATGAGTTCGCTAACAGTTCGGTGTTCGGCTTTGGCAAGTTGCTCCACTTCTAAGCCCATGGCGGCGGGAAGGGAGATTGTAATGGTTTTTTTAACGCTCATTCGGCACCCCAAAAAAGTAAGACAATGTCTTATATATTCTTACCATGTTTTGCCTCCTGCTTCAAGACAGCGCACTAGGCTGTGTGCATTTTCTTCGTAGTAGGTTTTTGGTGGATGAAAAGCAGGCTCAAACGGTTTTTCTAGTCGATATAAAAGCTTTTGCGAATTTCGATGACGCGCTCGGCGACATCGAAGACCACCCACCTTTGGTCAAAGTCGGCCGTATCTGAGTCGTGCCAGGTATAAATCCAAAAGCAGCCAGTGGTACCGCAATCTCTCCGCAATGGATTACCGAGCAAACCAATTACTTCGGAAGCGTTCATACCCACTTCAACTTTTGCAAATGCTGTTTCCCTGAACTGCGCAGCCCAGACGGTGCCCTCAAAGGGGCTCATCAATGTGCGCAAGAATGCGTCTTCAGCTCCATACTGGAATCTATAAGAATTAGCAGCCACCGCCGCAAAGAACATCGTGCTTACTAGAGATGCCGCTTTTATAAACTTCATCTTCCTCATGTCTTCATGGAAATATTATTGAACAGGTCGGCGTCTCTCCGGGTCCGGACAAAGGGCTTTCCCTGCTTGGGAAATACAGGACGAGCGTTATCAATTTCGTGATGGCACGTCATCTTAAGTGCCTGCTCCACCAATAGAAAATCCGACTCAACCGTATGTGTTGGGGCGGATTTTTTATTTTGGGGGCTTAGATGGAGTGCCCGCAGAAGTCCCGTTACCTAAGGCAAAGGATGCGGACGCAGAAATAATCCTTCAAGCTCACCGCTCACGCCTAATCGCCCCAAATTTAAGTGCTCCGCGCGCGTCGGTCCCGTAAAGTACGCCTGCAGGTCTGGGCTACTCGCTCTCACTGCCGTGCAGTGCCAGTCCACCTGGATCGGAATCGGAATGGTCTCGAGGTGGATCGCCGGTATGTCATACGTAAGCACATCCTGGCTGCCTGTGAAAAACCAATCCAGGTCATAAACATTTGCAGGGTCGAAGTAGAATTCGCGGTGAGCGTCGGGGTCGAGTATTTCTTCTTCACGCATCCTGCGGAATAGCGAAGCGCCCTCCGCCACTCGGGATTCAAGGATGGTTATGTTTCTGCGAGCGTCGGAGATCACGGATTCGATCGCGCTGGGAAGGCTGGCCTTCGCGGCGCTGGAGAAGGTGAAGCCAATTTTTCCGGAGGTAGCGCGCAGGAGGCCGCAGGCTACGGAGGTTTCGCCCACTTGCGCTAACAGGCCGGGCGTGAAGTTGTAGCCGAGCTGGTGTAGGCGGCGGTTGAGCGCAAGCAAGCGTTCGCTTGTTTCCAGGGGAAGGGCGTTCTCTTTCAGCCAGAAGGGCGCGATTTTTTGCAGCCAATGGCAAAGCACGATGTCGCGTTCGATGAGCTCGGCTTGGGCGTTTTCTCTGGCTTGGGCTTCGTTTTCGTGGCTGGCGTAGCCACTCGAGGTGCGCTTGGCGGGAGCGGTGGGGTCGGTGAAGAAGGCGGAACGCTCTATGAGCTCTCCCACGGCCTTTTGGAGAGCCAGGGAGCGGTCGCCAGCGCTGCCGAAGCCGCGGAGAAGGCGGCCGTTGAAATCTGGTTTCGCCACTGCGAAGTGGAAAAGGTCGGAGCCGAGGGCGTCGGGAAACTCGGTGATGTCGAGGCTTTCGAAGGCCAAGTTATTTTAGTCCGATCTTCCAGAAACAAAGGTCTGACTGCAATGGCGAGAGGCGGCTCAGGTCGAGTGCCTGTGAAGCGTAATACGCCTTGCGATTATACACGAGAGGCGCGATGAGGCCTTCGCTGATCAGCGCGGAGGAGATTTGCTTGGAGGCTTCGAAGGTGAGGTCGATTTCGGGAGAGTCCATGGCGCGGCGGAGGGCCTGGGAAATTTTCGGATGATGATCGGTGAACACGAGGGGGCGGGATGGATTCAGGGTCACGGTCAGGCTTTGGAGCATGTGGGCGCCCGAGAAGTCGTTGTTGATGAGCATGGCGTCGAAGTCGCGCTTCTTGGTGTGCTCTTCTACCTCGGCCGCGCTTTTGTACGTGGTCACTTTCACCTCCGCACCCAGCTTTTCGAGGAGAGAAACGATGTCTTTGTTCCAGCGGAAAGTTTCGCTGGTGAGAAGTCGGATCTCTTTGGGAGCATTGGCTGCGCGTTTGGCCGCGGCTTGCTTCCAAAGCGCATCGAGCTCAGCCTCCGGGATGCGGCCGCTGGAGTCGGGCAGCACCAGCTGATGCGCGCGCTGCCAGAGCTGGCTGCCCGAGGGAATTTCAAGCTTGGCAGAGTTCACCGCGGTGGAGAGCCACAAGCGGTTTTCCCTGGCTTTCATCGTGGGGGAATCGGGATTGATCGAGAGCCAATAGGAATAGCCTACGTGCGGAACGAAGGTTTTCAGGGAGGCATCGGAGCTGAGGCCAACGTGCATTTCCTGGCTGATAAGGCCAGACGGAGCCACGAACTGAACCTTGCTCTGGCGAAGCTTATGGATCTGGGTTTCGACGGGGGAGGATTGAATGCGCACCCTCTCAGCGCTGTTGGGGTGGGCGCCCGAGAAATTCTCATTCTTGCGGAGCACGAGTTCATCCATGGAGGCCGATTCGAGCAAATAGGGGCCCGACGTAACGCTGAAATCCTCTTTGTCGCCGGCAAGGCGGGTGGGGCCAAACTCTGGGTGGGCTACGGCGCGCAGGAAATGAGGGCTTCGGTTTTTCAGAAGAATCTCAACCACGGAGGGATCTTTGGCGCGCACTTCTTTGATGTCGGAGAAAACAAAGTGGGTTCCGGTTCCAAGCTTCACCTGGCGGTCGATCGACTTCTTCACATCCGTTGCGGTCACGGGCTCGCCGTTACTCCATTTCGCGCCCATGGAAAGGTGGAAGCGGTAGAGTTTGAAGTCGTCTTCGACCTCCCAGCGCTCGGCCAGATTGGCCTCGATCTTGGCGTTTCGATCATACTGCGTAAGGGGGCGAAGAAGATGAATGAGCACCCGGTACTGCGCGGCAGTGCGAATGCGGCTGGAATCCAGATCCTGGGGCAGCGCCGCGAAAACGTCGGCAACCAGCTCGCTAGGGGAACGCGTTTTTTCCTCGGGCTTCATGGTCTTCTCCGGACGGGAAACGAAAAGAAAAACAACGGCGGCAATGCCAATGGTAACTGCCGCCGTCGCTATAATCTTCCAAAAATGCATGCGAAAGGGGAATTCAGCGCAGATCTTCGGTGTCGGATCCGGTGCGCAGGAGCTGCTCAAGCTTGGCGCGTTTCAGGAGAGCATCGATCGAGCGCAGCTTCGCGGCGGTGTCGCTCTGGTTCTCTTTTGAAAGATTGATCGAATTCAAAACCGATTGTGCTTCGGTAAGTTCGGTGAGTGAGTCCGCTTGGGCGGCCGATCCTAGTAGTGCGGAGATAACCAAGGTGCCGGCAAGTTTCTTGGGATTCATAAAGAGTCTCCTTTAGTGGGGTAGTGGGCACCCTTATACGACGGATCAACAGGACTTGCCTGATCGCCTGAAAATAAACTTTCTCTCATAAAAACGTAAACTTAACCTATGGCTTCGAGTCGGAATCCGACTTTGGGCCAGCCGACTCTTTAGAGTTTTCCCCGAGTCATCTTCGATCTAGCCAATGAGCGTGATGATCAGCAATCATCGAGGCCGGCTTGATTCCTTCAAGCGGGCATTGGGGGAATTGCGCGCTACTCGGCGGAGGTGGCTCCGCCTCTAGTCGGAGTGGGCTCTTCGGACGTTACGGGTGCGCCGCCGGTTCTCGTGGCTGGCTGGGTCTGGGAGCAAGAAACCGCTGAGATCCACTCGCTCATCTTGCCTCTCTCCATCTCGAATTCTCGTCTCAGGCAGTTGGTGAGGGCGATGCGCTCATCGTTGTTGAGATCATCCTGCGCGTTGCCGCGTGGATTCTCTCCGGCCTCGAGCGGATTTCTGTGGGCGCCGTGGGGCATCGTTTGGTCCACGAGGATCTTGTAGGCGATCGTTTTCCAGTCCGTGCCCACGGTGAGCGGATCGCGAACGCGGCCGTTGTGGCAAGAGGCGCACTTCATCGCCTTCGTGACTTTTTTGTAGTCGATCTGGGGATTGGCGCTCATTGTGTAGGTATTGTCTCGGCCCGGAGCGCGCCCAAAAATATCGGGATAGGAAAGGGTGGTTCTATCCATCGCGCACCCTGATTTCCCGTCAGCGCCGAGAATGAACTCCTTGGTTCGCGTGGGATATGCAGTCACGGTTTGCCCGTTCGCGTTCTTCTTGGTCTCCTTGGTGAGGGGCACCACTGGTCCTACGATAGGTCCCATGGCATTCGGATTTAGGGACTTGTGCTTCTTTCCGGAGCGGTCGAGCACTTCCCCCCAATTTTGCGGGCGGAAGCCCATATTGATGTTCATCGACGAGTTCATTTCCTGCACGGCTTTCCACTCGTCGGGGGGCATTACCTGCCCGCCGGCGATCTGGCCGGAATTCACGCCGTAGCCTAAAGGGGAAATCGGGCGCAGGCCGTTCGGGTGGCATTCGTAGCAAGATTGGCGCACGGTGGGTGATTGTTCTTGGGTAAAGGTGGGCCCATTGCCGCGGTTAAATTTATCGAAGAACACCGTGGATGGGCTATGGGCGGTGGCTTTCTTCACGGTCATCATCGTGAACACTCTTGGCATTCGGTCGCCGCCACGATTTTCTTTGTCGTAGTCTTCCTGGCCTGGGATCTTTTTTTGGGGAATCGGATTCACCTGCGACTGGAGCATTGTGCGCTCTCCGGTATCTGCCGGGAGGGCGATATTGATGTATTGGTCGTAATCGACCGGGGGGTTCATCCGCTCGCCGGGCACACGGATCATCAACAACGATGAGGTCTCTTCGTCGAAGCCTCCCGAGTGGCGGCTTTTGTAGCGAACGACGGGCCATCCTTTTTCCTTCGCGATCTGCTCGATATCCTTGATGCGGCCGGTGCGGGGATCTTTCTGGAACAAAACGAACTCGCCGGAGCTGTTCATCTGGAACTCTGGAGGCGGAGTGCGCATCTGCTTTTCATTGGGCAAAGTCACGGGGCGGAAAAAAAACGGGTCGTTTCGCATCCACTGCTGCACAGTAGTTTCGTAGAGGCGGCCCATGCATTCGGGCATGGAATCGCCGGGGAAGCAATTCTGCATATGCGTGGCCAATCTCTCGGGGCTGGTGGAGTTCCTCGCTTCGCGTAGTGCCGTACGCCAAGCATCGACGGCTTCAGGTTTGCCCGCTGGAGGGCAGGCAGGCAGCTCGGCACTTTGCGCGGCGGCGGCGACTGGGAGAAAAGAAAGGATGCACAGTAGGATAACTTTACTCATTAGTTAGTTCCTCGCTTCTTGGCGTCTTCCAAGGTTTGTATGCGGCTTTCTAGTTCCAGCACCATCGGACGCATCACCTGCACCCTGTTTTCGAGCCCATCTTTTGGCATGGAACCATCTTGGATGGCGATCAGCATGCGATTCAGATCGTCCCCGGAGAGATTGTCCCAGTCGTATTTCTTCGCCTGACCCCCGATATGGCAGGAACGGCAGTAAGTCTCGAACAACTGTTTGGGGCTGCGGTTCATCTCCATGGGAACGGCGGCGTCGGGGCTGGTGTAAACCGAAGCGGTGCCCCCAACCTGCGCGCCCGGGCAGGCAGCGGCGACGGCCTCCTTCGTGACCGCGCCCATATGAGAGGCCGTGACGCGTTTTGTGCGCAGGATCTTTGCATCCTGCTTCACATTCGCGGCATTGCGCTCCCAGTACTGGTTCACCATGCGCTTGCAGGCCGCAGGGTCAAGGCTAAGTGCGGTGAGCGCGGCCTCGGTGCCTCCTAGGCGCTCGAGATCGGCGCGGAGGCCCTTGCACACTTCCACGAAAAGCGAGCCCAGCGCAAACGTGGCTGCACGAACTTTCGTGCAATCAACATCGTCACCTTCCATGAGAAGGGCTGTGCTGGAGCGAGAGTTTTCGGGGTTGATCACCTGAAAGCTGTAGGCCACGGTGTTATCGCGGGTATTACGCTGCGCATGGATATAAGCCACGCGACCGTCAAGCGTGTAGGACGGATAGTAGGAACCGGTGCCGTTCTCGGTATTGTTCGTCAGGCGGCGAAGTGCGCCCGGCTTGAGCTTGTCTCCATCGCGCACGAGATCTAGGGTGAATACGTTCTTGGTCATTCCGGCCGGCATGCTCCGAAACTGTTTTCCAAGGCCTTCATTCGTGGAATCAACGTGGAAGGTGATCTGATTTCCCTGATAATTGAACTCTGACTTTCCAGTGGCGAAGCCCAGGTTGAGCTTCTCCTTACAAGTGCCGTTGTCATTCACCGCCATGATCTTCGTAACGCCTTCCTGCGTGTCGTAAACGGAAATTTCGCGGCCGTCCTTAGAAAGCATCGGGAGCTGAAAGCGGCCTTCGGCTCCGCCGCAGATCCGGTTTCGAGAGTTCAGTTTTTTCCAGGGGGTCGTTTTAGTGTCGTAGTCCACAATATTTAGGCTACCGCTGAGCACTCGGTAGGTAGGATTTTCTGTCTCCTTGTCCTTCAGCACGCCAACGGACTGGTAGCTATGATTGTTTTCCAGGTCAGTAAACTTTGGCAAAATGACGGGGGCGATGGTCTCACCCGGCTTGATCGTCGCGAAAACCTCTTTGGTATTGAAAAATTTCATCCCACCGTCGGGAACCGTCACGTGGGCCGACTGCATATCCGGACCGGTGGGCGGGGCCGGAACCGGATCATAGGGACCGGGCACGATTAAGCGGGTGGCGGGATCTTTTAGATCCATGATGATGTTTCGGCCGTTTTGGATGAAGTACATGTACTTCCCCTCCGGCCCGATCTTGGCGAAGTAGCTCGGAGAACCGGCGATCTTGGTCACGAGCTCGGGCCTACTGCCTTGGATTTTACAATCGTCGCCAGCGGCCAGAGCGGAAATAGGACCAAACAGGAAAAAGATGATTTTTTTCATTTGAGGTTCTCGCGTACGAAGCCTTCGAGAATCTCCGGCTTTGTCCAGATGCCCGGATAGTTGTGGCTAAACTTTCCGCCCGAGAGAATCAGCGTGGAAGGGTAATGCTGGAACATTCCTCGGAACACCAGCTCGATCGACTCCGGGCGCCTCAAGGCAGCGGCGGGAAACTGGCTGGCCTTCGCGGTGGCGCGGGCGTCGTGCTCGTCGGCTTCCGGGTCTAGCAGCGGGATGAACTGAACTTCGAGCTTGCGCGCGATGGCTTCCGCCTGAGGGTATGCCTTCACCGAAAGCGGCATGTGGGGAGACCAGAGAAAAAGCATCGTCTTTGTGCCGCTGCGGGCGAGCGCGCCGAGCTGGTTGTCGGTGAAATACTCGGTATTAGCCGCGCGTTCCGATTGGCGGGGAGTGGAGCTTACGCTCGGGAGGCAATTGATTCCCTTCCAGCTCACCATCACGTTCGACTCGCTAGACTGCAGCAGGGCCTCGGCCGAATGGTCGGGGTAAATCACCACCTGTGCCCATTTTCCCACTTCGTCGGTCGGGCTTGCGAACGAGCGGCCTCCGTCCATCGATACTGGCCGCGTGATCCATTCGCGGGTCACGCGCCACTTATTCAAGGTATTGTCGATCAGCCTGCGGCAGGTTGCTTCGTCGAGGAGCTTCTCAGCGGGGGAGGCGGAAGATGGTTTTCTCGCCGCCTCTTTCTCCTTTGCGACGGAGGGATTCACGTCGAGCGTGAGCGCGATGAGCGAGACTAAGGAAATTGTTTTTAACAAACGCATATAATTTCTCCGGCTACGAGCTTGTCGACAGCTCTAGTTGTTTTCATTAGTGTCTGTGATTCTCCAGCGATTTTGTCTCCCTTTAATTCTCCAGCGATAATGTCACCCCCCTAACCCTGTAAGCTTCAGCAATCAAAGAAGGATTGGTGGAGCTTATGGACAGAGCTGAGGGGATTCTC
>Ga0247843_1006825_pt1 | contig 14549 bp, 12 predicted proteins | sample LaCruzMarch2017__FD_192420 | JGI IMG/M metagenome (GOLD analysis project Ga0247843, IMG submission 192420) | Freshwater microbial communities from meromictic Lake La Cruz, Castile-La Mancha, Spain - LaCruzMarch2017_8m | ecosystem: Environmental > Aquatic > Freshwater > Lake | place: Spain...
CAAGCGCGGGACATGTAGTCTTAATCCCCTGATTTTCGGGGCTTGGGTTTGGCGTTTGCACGTGAGGTCTGCACCAAGCACGGTGGTCTTAATCCCCTGATTTTCGGGGCTTGGGTTTGGCGCGCCAGCCAGGGGCCAGCATCACCGGCCACGGTCTTAATCCCCTGATTTTCGGGGCTTGGGTTTGGCGGCACGACAACGCAAGCAGAAAATAAAAGGTCTTAATCCCCTGATTTTCGGGGCTTGGGTTTGGCCGTGCTGATCGCGTCACGTCATCCATGCTGGAAACGTCTTAATCCCCTGATTTTCGGGGCTTGGGTTTGGCGGCGCAATGCGTGTCTATGCTGTCGCGCTGTTCAGTCTTAATCCCCTGATTTTCGGGGCTTGGGTTTGGCCGGCCAGATTAAAGCGATGTTCGATGCAATCGTGTCTTAATCCCCTGATTTTCGGGGCTTGGGTTTGGCAAACCCTGCGCACTAACGTAGCGCAGGCGTCTTAATCCCCTGATTTTCGGGGCTTGGGTTTGGCGCGCTGATGCAGGGCGTAAAGATCAATTCAGTTATGGTCTTAATCCCCTGATTTTCGGGGCTTGGGTTTGGCCAATGCGCTCAAAGCGTTCAAGGATTCCCATGGGTCTTAATCCCCTGATTTTCGGGGCTTGGGTTTGGCTACACGGCCGATTTTATTCCGTCTAAGGAAGGCGGTCTTAATCCCCTGATTTTCGGGGCTTGGGTTTGGCGCTGAAGGCGGGAATACTCGCGAAACCCGGTCGTGTCTTAATCCCCTGATTTTCGGGGCTTGGGTTTGGCGACGTAGCGCAGGCGGTTGAGTCCAGCTACGGGTCTTAATCCCCTGATTTTCGGGGCTTGGGTTTGGCGGAAGTGGTTACAGGCGATGGGCTGGGTCCCTGTTGTCTTAATCCCCTGATTTTCGGGGCTTGGGTTTGGCACGTCTGGTGAAGTTGTTGGTACGGGGTACGCGTCTTAATCCCCTGATTTTCGGGGCTTGGGTTTGGCTCTTCACTTCAAAAAATCCAATGACAGCAAGCACTTGCGTGGTTGTTTGCCAAGAAGTTTGGTTCATGAAAAGCTGAGCATTTGTCGGTCTGCTGCGTTGTTGGGTTGGGGGGTAGCCAAACGTTGTGAGCCTATCCGTCAATGGGGCATTCAACGGCTAGCGGGGGCGTATTTTCGTCAGTGCTCAGTCGGTAGCGCCCCAGGCCCATGACGGTTTCTTTGCCGATGTGCAGTTTCTCGCCCAGTTTCAACAAGGGCAGCAGGGTTTTAAGGGCCTTGTTCGGTCCCATGATTATGGTGTTGCCGACCAGACCACCCATTGGAAGTTTTTCATTTTGGGTGCTTGAAAACCTTTGCAGGTCATGCCAGGCCATGACGCGTATGTTGGTTTTGCAGACATGGGCTGCTTCAAGGTGGACTTGGGGGTCGGGCGCGGTTTGGCCGCTGAGTTGGCACCATTGCAGTTGGCGACGCAGCAGGGCGCGAACCAGGGTCGGCGCGTCCAGCCCTTGGGGTTTGAAGATGGGTTTGCCTTGTTGTTGCAGGCGCAAGGGGGTTTGCCAGTGCAGTGTGATTTGCGATTGGGCTTGCCGCAGATACTGGTGTGGGGTGTGTGGCTCAGTGGTGTCACTGTCTGCGGTGGTTTTTGAGGTGGCCAAGAGGGGGGCCGGGACTTGGCTGATTTGTGTGTTCATGAGTTTGAACAGGCCGGGTGCAAAGAGTTCTTTTTCGACGGCGCTACGCAGGGTGTGTTCAATCAAACCATGGTGCGCGTGGGTGCCGGGCAAGAGCAGCAATTCAAAGCTTTGTGTTTGTCCGGCGTTCAGTTGGCATGCGCCCAGCGCCGGGGGTTGCACCACGTAGCGCGGCAGACCGTCTCTGAACGAGGGGTGAACGGGCTGGGCGGGGGCCGCAGGGTCAAACACCACGCCATAGGCGCAACTGTTGCGCAGGGGGCAGCCAGTGCATTGGTTTTGGCCAGTGATGCAGGCGGCGCGGCGCAGGGCCCGACCAAATGCGCCGCGCAGTGTGCTGCCCGCAAAGTGGGGCCAAGCCACGGTTTGTGTGGCTTGCACGTTGGTGGTGATGCGGGTGATGCTGTGCATGGGGTGGCGATGTGCTGGGCTTTTTGGGGGTCAGGCTTTGGGTTTGACCCATTGTTTGATGCGCTCGCCCAGGCGGTTCAGGTCGCGCCCGGCCACGACTTCGATGTTCAGAGCTTTGGCCAGGCGTTGCTCGGATTCGCGCAGCGGACGGTAGGTGGCCAGCATGCCGCGTGTGCCCAGGCCGCCGATGCGGCGGCAGTTTTCGGCCAGTTTGTACAGGGTGTCGATGGCTTTGAGGTCGCCTTCGTGGTTCATGCGGGCGGTTTTGCACTCGACCATGAACAGGCGGTTGCGGGCCATGAAGGCGACGTCGATTTCGTTGGGCTGGCCGTTGTCGCCCAGCACTTGCAGGTTGGCCGCTTTGTCGCGGATGGCCAAGTCGCCAGTGACTTGGCTCACGCTTTGGTAGACGTGGTGCTCGATCCAGCCGCCGTTGGCAAAGCTGCGGGCGGCTTCGGTGGCAAAGACGAGCGTGTCGCCTTGGCGTTTGAGGACTTGGGCTTGTTCGAACTTGCGCAGCAGCGCGTCCAGGCCGTGGTGGTCGCGCTGGCGGGGGCTGAGGGTGACGCGCAGTCTGCGTTGGGCTTCTTGGCTCAGGTGGTTGAGTTGGCCAATGGCTTCTTCGAGCGAGCCGACGTTGATGATCAGGTCTTGCAGCAGGGTTTGCCAAGCGGCGTTGGGCTGGGGCCGTTCAATGCCTTCGGCCAGGGTGAAGCCGTAGCCACGCAAATAGTGGCGCAGGCGCAGCTGTTGCGTCAGGGCTTGGGCGGGGCGGGTTTTGTCGAGCCAGATGATTTGGTCGGTGTCCACGTCCACATAAAACGCGGGCCAGCCTGCAGCTTGTGCCACAGCTTGCGCGGCCAGGGCCATGAGTTTGTTGCCGCCGGTCACGTTCAGGGCCAGGGATTGGCCGTCGCGCTGCGTGGCGACGTCCATCAGGATGCTTTCGAGCGCGGCCATGTTGTGCTCGTCGGGCAGGGGCACGATCTGGGTTTTGATGCCCGACTCTTTCAGCACGGCCTGCAGCGCCTGGGCGCGGTGCGCCATTTTTTGGCTGACCAGCAGCACGGCTTCGCGGGGTTTCATGGCCGGGTCCAGTGCGGGCAGCAGGTTGGGTGCGGCTTGCTCGGAGACGAGCATGAGGTGAATTTGGGCGGGGGTGGTGTGGATGGCGGCAGGGGTGGTCATGGTGCTGTGGTCTATTCGGGCAATGGGCTGGGCGAGACGTGAAAAGCTTCAAGCCTTGCATTGCACTGGCGCAGTTCGTCGGCGCTGAGTTCGCGCCCGCGCCATTGGGCGGGCAGGTCCAGGCTGAGGTTGAAAAACCGTGCGCCTTGGCTGCAGACGGCAGCAGCCAGGTGCACGGGCAGGGTGCCGATGACGGTGTCGCCACGCAGGACGAGTGCGGTGTCCAGGTGGCTCAGATGCTGGTCGATGCGCAGGCCTTGCTCTACGGCCCAGGCCTTGGCACCGGGGTGGCGGCTGATGAAAAAAGTCGTCATTGCGCTAAGTGATTTGCCTTTTTGGTGTTTTGCAGCTCTGGGTGTCAAATCATGCACGCTGGCTGCCTGGATTTGTTTGCGGCCGTAATTGTTCTACGCCAATGTCTGCCCGTCCAAGCCGGGACCAAGCTTGGTCGGCGGTCAATGCGGTGGCGTTGCGAGATTGCGCCAGTGCCAGGCAGCAGCGATCGCCCAGTGACAGGCCTTTTGCGCGGGTGCTGCTTCGCAGTGCTGCACTGCTCTGGGCCAATACGGTGTCAAAAGGAGAGATTTCAAGTGGTAAGGCTGCACAAAGGGCGGCTTGGTCGGCGCTGCTCATGCCCTGGTCTGCGCATTTGCTGAGCACTTCGGCCAAATTGACGCTGCTCATGATGGCTTGTCCTTGCTCAATGCACTGTTGGACACGCTGTGCGCCTGGCTCTCCATTCAAGTAGGCGAGCAATGCGGAAGCGTCCAGTACGAAGCAGGGGGTGTGCTCGTGATCATTGGCGGTGAGCACCGTGGCTTGGGTATGCAGGGTTTTTTGGCTGGTCATGCGGATTCATCGCGCTCGGTTTCGCTGCGCCGTTCATTCAAAAAATCTTGTACCAGTTGCGGTTGAGTGCCCGGTGGGGTGCTTTTTTGAAACAAAGCACGGGCTTTTTCGAGTTGTTTTTTTCGGGTGCTGAGGTGGACTTCGCCGTTGAGAATGTCCCACACCACGGTGTCGCCCTCGTTCAGGTCAAGGCTGCGGCGGATGGGTGCGGGTATGACCACGCGCCCGCCTTCGGATATTTTCATTTCGTACATGAGGTGCTCCATTTTCTCTGGAAATGCCATATTTTCAAAAGTGTGGCATTTGTGATGGAGTATGTCATTTTTTGATTTTGATGTGTAGAGGCGGGCCAGTGACTTGGTGTCAGGCTTCGCCCCGCAGCACGGCGAGCTTGAGTTTTTTGCGCTCATCTTTCATGTCCACTTCCACGACCTGGGGCAGCCATTCGGCCAGCGCCTCGGCGGCAGAACGCTTTTCTTCGGCGGTCCAGTCGGCACCCTCAAGGGCGGCTTTGGACAGGGCGCGGGCTTTGGCGTGCAGGTCGGTGTTGGCTTTGTCTTTTTTGCCGTTGGCACCCATGGCAACCAGCTTTTGTTGGCAGGCTTGCACAAAGGTTTCGATCTGGCGGGCGTTGTCGCTCAGGCTGGCCATTTTGGCGGCTTGCTCGGCGGCGGCTTGTGCTTGCGCTTGGGCGTTGGCCAGTTTGGTTTCGGCCTTGGCGTCTCGGTCCATGGCCCCGTAGCCCACCGAGGTTTTGGCACCAAAGCCCAGCCAAGCAAAGGCGTGTTCAAAGGCTTCGGTCAGCAGCGCTTTCCAGCGGTCGTTGTTGGCCAGGTCGGGTGCCAGATGTTCCAAGCGGGCGCTGTCGCACACCACATGGAAGGCAAATTGTGACTTGGGCGGCACGGTTAAAAAGCTGATGGGGTTGGGCGAGCCGCTGTCGTGTGGGTTGGTGCTGCCTGCAACGTCTTTGTCTTGGTAGTAATGGCTTTGGTGCGGCGTCATGATTTCGACCATGAGGCTGTTGCCCTCGATTTGCGGGATCACGTCCCAAAAGCTGAGCACGCCGCGCAGGTGGTTTTCACCGTCCAGGGCTTCGCTGCCAAAGAGCACGTCGAGGTCGCTGGCGTCAAACAGGCGCTGGCCATGTCGGTTGTGCACTTCGTGGCGCGGGTCTTCGGCGTGTTGCCATTCTTGGCTGTCCCATTGGTCGCTGGCCAGTTCTTTGGCGGCGGTGCGCAGCACGCCTTTGACCCCGCTGCCCGGCAGATAGGGCAGGCCGTAGGGGTTGAGGAAGGCAAAGCCGTTTTCGAGCGGGTGTTCGTTGCCCAGCCCGGTGGTGAACGGGGCCACGGCGGTGGCGTGCAGGCGCAGGCCTTGGGCAGGGGGCATGTGGTCAAAGATTTGGTTTTGACGCTGGGCCATGGCTTTGCCGATGTGCTTGTCGGCGGCGCTGAGTGCGCAAACTTCATTCCATGCATGGCGGGCTGCAAAGTCGTTTTTATCCCAGAGGCCTGCAAGTGGTTTGCGGTCGCGTGTACGCAAGGCGGCGATGGCAGTGTCCATGCCACGGCTGAGCAGTGCTGCAACTTCATCACCCTCGCGACTTTGGGCTTCGGTGCGTTTGCGCACATCGGCTTCTTGGTCGGCGCGTGCTGTCCAGATAGGCAAATAAACGCCAAATCGCTGGCCGGGGGAAGCGGTTTTGAAATCTTTGCCCAGGTATTCGGGTACGGCGGCAATGGGCATGTCAGGCTTTCGGGTCTTGCTTCACGCGGGCTGAAGACATCTGGCGCATCCAGCGCAGCCAGGCGAAGGCTTCGGTGGTGATGGCTTGGTAGTCGGCGGGGTTGGCCTTGAGCAGCGATTGCATAAAGGGTTCGAAGTTTGCGTCGGGCGCAATATTTTTGAATCGCTGGCTAAGCCAAATGCGCAGGTGTGTGGCTACTTTTTCATTGGGCAGACCTTTTTCTTTTTTGCCTTTTTCATGGCAAAAGGCCAGCACTTGCATGAGGCCGCTGTTCATGATGAGCGCGGGCAGGCCTTTGGCGATGTTGACGTGTTCTTTGGTGTAGCTGGCGCATTGGTTCCACGCGTCTTGGGCGCGCTGTTGTTCAAGCGTGAGGGGGGCTGTGGGCTGGTTGCTCGCTGTTGGCGTTGGGGCGGTGCCGCTGGTTTTGCTGCCAAGGCTCAGGGTTTTGGGGGTGTTCATGTTTGGGCTCCTTGGGCTTAAGCGGTGAGCACCGTGGCCGCCACCAGGCCGCGCCCGGTGGTGGCGTCGCCGCCCACTTGCAGCAGTTGGCTGTGCAGCACGGCTTTCATGTGGGCCATGACGATTTGGGCGTCGAGCTTTTCTTCTTTGGCGCTGCGGGTTTGGCTGGCCAAGAGCGGGGCGATCAGCAGTGCTTCGGGCGGCAGGTTTTCGGTGTAGAACAGGCCACCGTCGCTGGCGGTGCCGGTGGTGTCGTCGATGCGCACATGGGGCTCGATCAGCATGGCGTGTTGGCTGAAGTAGTCAAAGTCGCTGTCGCTGAGCACGACCAGGTCTTTGGCCATTTTTTCGCGGAAGAAGCTGTAACCGTCGCCTGCTGGCATGGCAGCGTTTGCCAGATCTTGGGCGATGGTGTTCAGGGCGGCGCAGGCTTTGTCGGCGGCGGTGTATCTAAAGGCTTCGAGGTGCAGTTGGTTGCCGCTGCTGCCGCCGAGTTGGGTGGCGTGGACGGTGAGGCAGCTGCCTTGTGCCACTTCGGGCAATGCTGGCCAGTTGCGTGCCAGGCCCAGGTGGGCCAGCAGGCGCTGAGCGCGGGCGATGGCTTGCGGGCAGGTGGCGTAAACAAAGCCGCCTTTTAGGCTGCGCACGGGCAGTGCCACGATTTGGGCGTCGCCAAAGCTGACGGCACCGGCGTGCAGATCGGCACTGCCGGACTTTTCTGAATCTGGGCCAAACAGGCGGGTGATGTGGTTTTCGTCGCCACCCAGGCTTTTGAAGCTGTGGCGCACCGCGCCTTTGATGCCGCTGCCTGCAAAGCAGGGGTGGCCGGTGTGGCGTTCGCGCTGGATGGGGTTGTCGATGACGCCAATGGCTTGGCCTGCGCCCATGTGCACGGGGCTGACGGCGTACAGAAAAACGGCGGCTTTTTGTTCAAACATGAGAGTTCCTTGGAGCTTGAAATCAGGGTGTTGGGTGTTGCGGGTGTGGCAGGTGTTGGGCGGTCAGATGCAGTCGTAGGCGGCAAAGGCAAAGCGGTTGAAGCCTTCGGCGCGGCGGTGCGTATCTTCACAGGCATCCGACCAAAAGCCGCTGTCGGCAAGCTTGCCGAGCGCTTCGGGTGTGGCCTGCAGTTGGTCGAGCCAATAGACGCTGCCGGTGGGGGCGGCACGCAGGGCGGCTTTGGGTTGCCCTTTTCCGTTGTTAGCGGCCAGGTCCCAGCCCGAGATGGTCTCTGAGCGTGGCACGGTGGCGCAGACTAAGCGGGCACGCACCCCTTGCAGGTTTATCCAGTGGTGGCCGTCGGCTTCGCGTTGAAAGCCGTTGGGTAGCCAGCCTTGGGCAAACAAGCCGGGGGTGGTAAGCACAACGCGGCAGCGGCCTTGGGTGGCGATGGCGTGCAGGTCGGCCTGCGGGGCTTGGTGGTGCACGCTTTGGCTGCTGGCGGCGCGGCCGTCACCGCCTAAGCGCAGGCTGCCTTGTGCGGGCAGTGTGGCGCCGCGAATGCTGGTCACAAAGCCCACGCGGGGTTTAAAAGCCACGGCCTGTGTGGTGAAGAGTTTGCCGTCGTCGGCGCTGCGGGTGTCGGCGTTCAGGCCAATGCCCACGCGCAAGTCGATGGCCCACAGCTCGCTGGTTTTGACGAGGTCGTGTTCGGCGTTGGGCAATTGGCCGTTCAGGTAGCGCTGCCAGCCTGCTTGGCTGAGCCACAGGCCGCTGGTGGCTTTGCGCCGTTCGGTTTCGGCCAGCAAGGGCACTTGGGCAAAGCCGCTGGAGCTGAGCAGGCCGGTGTGCGGCGCTCGGGGGCGCAGGCTTTGGATGTGTTTGCCGTCACCGTCTTTGTCGGTCACGACCAGGTCGGCGGGCAGGGCGTGCAGGGTTTGCAGCGAGCCATCGTCAAGCTGGCGGGCCAGCGTGAAGGCGGTGAGCGCAAAAGGGCCGGGCGCAGCGGGCGTGCCCAGGCTGGGGTGGGTGATGTGCCCTTTGGCAAAGGCGGCCAGATCGGTGCCGTCTTGCGCCAGCAGGTGGCTGCGCAATGCACCCGCAGCGGCCGATGGCCAAGGGGGCACCAGAGATTCGCCGTGGCTGCCGGGGTCGCCAAAGAGTTTGTTGCCTCGCAAAAAGAGCACGTCGAGCGGCTCAATGAAGCGGTGTTCGGTGTGGTGTGGGGTGGCGGCGCTCATGCGTTGGCTTCCGTGGATTCGTTGGTGGTGTGGGTGTTGGCCGTGGTGGCGCCTGTGCGGGTTTCACGGGCTAAAAATTCGACCACGCCCATGAAGTTGGCGAGCCAGTTCAGGCGTGTTTTCTTTTTCTGTGCATGGTTAGGGTTTTGCTCTGCCGTTGGCACGCCCTTTTGCGCTGCGCACAGAGCGGCCAATCGCTGGGCCAGGGCTGGTGCACTTGCTTGGGCGTCGCCTTTTGCTTGGCGGTCGAGCTGGTAAGCTAGCAAGCTGGCCAGCATGGCGGTGGTGTCGGAGTCGGTGGGTTCGGGCAGGTCGCGCATCCACTCCAGGCTGTTGTAAACAGCGCGGCGGCTGGTGCCGTCGGCGCGCAGAAAGTTGATCAGGGCTTGCAGCAGGTCAACGGGTTCGCCCCATTTTTCGGTCAGGTAGAGCGCACCGCCTGAGCGTTTGACGATGGTGATGGAGAAAGCATTTCTGCCGCCCTCGTTTTTGGCGCGTTTTTCGGCGGCGCGTAACTCTTGCAGCACAGCACCCAGCGGGGCTTGGTGATGGGCCACGATGGCACCGGTCGACGCGGTGGCGTGTTCGCCCATCATGCGCATGAGGCGGCCGTTGAGCCAGGCAAAGCCTTTGTTGAGCACCAGTTGCTCACGCACATCGCCTTTGCGGTCGCGCACCATGCCCCAGTCGGTTTGGGCGTCTTGTGGGGCGCTGCCGCTGTAGGCGTGGCGCAGGCGCTGCATGGTGCTGAGCAAGTCGGCGGTGGGCAGCATGGCCAGCACGTCGTCACCCCCAGCATAAATCACGCGGCCCAGGTGCTCTTGTTCCACCACATGGCGAACCACGATTTGCGAGAAGTCGTTGAGTGCGCCCGAGATGGCCAGGTGCCGGTTGGGGCTGATGGCGCGGGCTTGCTGGCCGTAGGCATGCAGGGCTTTGTGCTTGGCTGCTTGCGCGTCAAAGCCTTTTTGCACGTTGGGGTGAAAGCTGTCGCGGTAGGGGATGGCGGTGTGGGTGGCGGTGTCGCCTGAGAGGATGGCGCCCATGCGGTCGCCGTCCATCATGATCAGGCTGTAGTAGGTTTCGAGTTTGTCTAGCCCTAAGGTGTTGCGAACCACATCTTGTGTTTTGGCGTAGGCCGTTTCGTCGTCGCTGTCGCGTGCGGCTTCAAGCAGCCCGGGCAGGACTTTGGCGTCGGCAACGTGGTTGTTGTCGTGGCGCATGAGGCGGCGCGGCAGGGCCACCGATTCAGGGTCCAGCTCTTTGCAGGCCTGCGAAAAATCTTGCTGCGAGGGGGCTCCTGAAGCGAGCCATTGCTCCAGATGGCTGGCCAGCGCCATGGTGTGGGTGCTGACCACAAATCGACCGCAGGCTTTGCCCGTGGCTTGGCTGACTTGGTCGGCAAACACGGTAGGCCACAGGCGTTTGAGCGCCGACAAGCCGCCCAGGTGTTCACCGGCTTTGGCCCAAGATTTTTTGGCCTGGTGCACTTTGGCCCAGAGGGTGTCTTTTTGCTGGCGGTAAGACTTTTGCAATTGCGCCGGGTCGGTGGTGAGCCATTCGCTTTCGCCCGTGAGTGAGCAGCGCCAGCCGTGTTGTGGCAGTTGGGCAAAGGTGCGCGAGGCTTTGGCGGCGGCCAGGGCGCGTTCGGCCAAGTCAAACACCGCCGGGTAAAGCGTGCCGGGGTTGGGCGACCAGAAAGTGGTTGTGTCGTCCCAAGCCATGTCGTCTTTGAGCACCTGCCAGGCGGGGCTGGCCAGAAAGCCGCTGGGCTGGTCAGGTGCCGCGCCAAAGAACGGGGCCATGGCCGCGCTCAGCTGGGTGGTGTCGAGGTCGTTTTGCTTGTCGGCGTTGCGCGGGTGGATGAGCGAAAACGGCACAGCGGCCCAATGCACTTCAGGAAAGCCCGCGAGTTGCTCGCGCATTTGCTGGTGGCAGTGTTGTTCGGCCCCGGTTTTCAGGCCTGCGGCGTCGAGCAGGCGGTTGACCACGTCTTGTCCGGTGGCTTGCAGCCAGACGCGCACGGCTTGTTCGCACTGCTGGGCGATGGCTTGCGCTTGCGATGCGGGCACCACGGCGACAAAGCGGTTGGGCAGGGCGGCGCTGAACAGGGGGTTGGCGTCGGTGGCACCCTTTTGCCATTCGCAGACTTTGAAAAGGTCTGCGGGCAGGTGCATTTGGTCACGCAGCCACAGGTCCACTTGCGGGATGCCGCGCAGGCGGGGAAACAGCACAGCGTCTGGCCCGAGCGTTTCGCACAGGGGGCGCATGCATTCCCAAGCCAAGCGCGAGAGCAGGTGCGAGCCCGCCCAAAAGTCGCTGGTGGAGCGTGCGGCGGCGATGAAGCTTTGCACCGGGCCAAGCGAGACGGTGAGCAAAGCGACTTCTTGTTGCGGGTCGGCCGCGAAGGCTCCGGCAAAAGCACTCGTCAGGTCCAGGTGGTCCCAGATGCTGTGGTCGGGGACGCGGGTGTCGGCGGGCAGTTGGTGCCACAGGGCACCCAAAGTGCCGTTATCTTGCTCTTCGCTCAACTCGGGGGCAAAGCGCCACAGGGCCAGCAGGGTGCGGCGCATGTCGTGCGGCTGGTCGCCTTGGATGCCCAAGGCAATGAGCAGTTCATCGTGGTGGTTGAGGCTGCGCTCTTTGATGTCAGCCACTTGAGTGTCTTTGAGCTGGCCAAGGTGGATTTTTTCCCCAGTGAGCGGGTGGATTAGCACGGGTTGGTTGGCAAAGCGCACTTGCATGCCGTCAGACACTTTGAGCGTGACTTTCTTGCCCTTCTTGGTAGTGACTTCGATCTCTTGCATGGGCCATTGCGGGCGGTCTGCGGCGGCGGCCCACCAGTCGGCACGCTGGACGGTTTTGTACATGCCCGTGGGCAAGCTGGCTTTGAACAGCAGGGCGCTGAGCGTGCCTTGATCGGCGTCGTCGGTTTCGCTGTAGTTGCGCAGGCCCATGAGGCGGCTGAGCGCTAGCGAGGTGCCGTTTTCATGGCCGGCCGGGTCGCGCATGAGCACCAGCGCTTTTTCAGCTGGGTCGTGGATGCGGGCGGCAATTTTGGTGTGCCAGACGGTGCTGGGCGTGGTGGGCTGGGTCATGGTGTTCAGGCGTGAATGCGCGTTAATTTCAGATGTGCGTTGTCTGAGGGGGGCTTGATGTAAGCGTCCAGATGTCGGTGGACTTGTTCCCAGATGCGTTCGAGGTCTTGGGGCTTGGAGCCGAATTCAGCGGGCGGCTTGTGCGGCATGTGGAAGATGACGCCCACAAGTCCGTCTTCTGTAGAACGGACTTTGAAGCGCAGTTGGTTGGGTAGGCGTAGGTTCTTGCGCTTCCAGTCATTCACATCGTGGCGCGTGATGGGATAGCTCAGCCAATGGCGGTCATGCACTTGTCCGTCAGGTTGCGCGTGCGGGAATTTGAAAGCAGCTTGGGTGCGCAATTTGATTTTGATTTCGGCCAGTGTTCGCATCAAACCTGCCCAGTCTTTGTGGGGCACGGTTTGCCAGACCAGCGCCCCTTGGCTGTCAGCACTCAAGGCGTGTGGCCAGTCCATGCTCAGGCACTTGGCCAGTGCTTGGGTGGGTGTAGGGCTGGTTGGCGTGTCAACGCCGTCGATGCGTTGGAGGCTGTAAGAGCCCCAGCCGTTGCGGCTGCGCCCGCCCACGGTGCCGTACAGATTCATGAGCTGCAGAGCTTGGTCCAGTGTGATGGCGTGCTCGTCAGGGAAGGCGATGGACAGTTGGGCTTGCTCATTGGCTTGGATGGCCGCATTGGATTTGAGGGTCGGTTCTCTGCTGCCCTTTGGCAGCAAGACGGGGCCATAGCCCATGTACAGGCTGCTGTCCACCATGCCCACTTCTGGGTGGTTGACTTTGTTTGCTGATTGCCAGGATTTCAACTGGCCTTCATCCCAGCGGCTCAGACGAATGCGCACCAGGCTTTTGCGTGCGGCGACTTTGTTGTTGTCTTCGTCCCGGTCGTCTTCCAGCCAGGCATGGCCAAACAAGTGGCCTTCGACGTCGCGCATGTCGCGCACGTTGATTGCGAACTGTTGCTGCGCCGCATAGGCCACGCGCCACCATTGGCGCAGCTGGGCTTTAAAGGGTGGGGTGCGCCAGCGGCCGCTTTGTGTGGCATCGCCCAGAAATGCGGGGGTGTGAAACTGGATTTGGAGTTGCCGTGTCTGCATTTTTTTAACTATTAAATTAATTCAAATGACTATAAGTGAATAAATGGGAATTTTTTGGTTTGGCAAGCTTGCCGATTAATGGTCAGGGTTTGCTGATGCGCACGCGCTCGGCTTGCAGGTTCAGGCTGTAGCCTTGTTGGCGGCTTCGGGTGCCGATGTTGGTGCGGGCAATCAGGCCGCTCAGGGGGAGTGCGCCGCTGTTGGCCAGTGTCTTTTCCATTTTGGAGAGTTGTTCACTCACTGTGCCGCCCATGGGTTTGCTTTCCTTCAGGCGTTTGTCAAGGCTGTCGGGGATGTTCATCTCGCCCAAGGCCTGCCCCAGCTCGCGCCGAACCATGGCCCGCCATTCGGGGTCGTCCACCTCCTTGAGGGGCGCTCGCAACGGCGGCAGTTGTTGTTGGCAGCGCCATGCCAACAAGCCCAGCAGACCCATTTGCATGGGGGGTAGGGCGATGCTTTGTTGGTTGATGCGCACGCAGGATTGGGCGATGTCGACTTCAAGCTCGACTTGGTCCAGTGCCCGGTTGGCCGCCGACACGGCTTGCGCAAAGCCGCTGTTTTGTCCGGTGATGCTGGCGGGCAGCAGTTTGCGCAGGCGCACAAAGGGGATGTCACCCAGCCAGACTTTGGCGGTGCTAGCGTCCAAGGGGTCTCGGCCCGGGGCGTGTGCTGGAATGACGTGCGGTGAGGGCGTGGGGTAAAAAAATTCGGGACGTGACTCGAAGGGGGCCGAGACCAGCACATGCGAGAGCCTGTCTTGAGGGCGGCCCCACAGGCTCATGGCATAGCCCATGAAGAAGCCCATGGTTTTGCGCCCACCTGCAATCGAGGCGTGGATTTCGGTGTTGTAGTCTTCGGTCATGCGGCGCACCAGATCGGCAATGCCGTCGGCAGCACGTTGGTTGTCTTGGTCGTCGCGGATGTCCTCCAGCGGCTTGCCGCGGGCGTCTTGCAGCACTTCTATGTGTGAAGCGTCAAAGGTAATGGGGGGCAGTTGCCAGTCGCGGCACAGGCGGTGAAACCAGCCGGGATTGTCAGAAAGCAGGGTCAGACGTGCGTTGTCTGCGCCACGCTGTGTGGTGATGAGGCGGATTTCGTCGGGTACCCAGCGTGGTGTTTGGCTCACGCTCAAGGCAAATAGCGTTTCTGTGACGATTTGTGGGGACAGGCCCGTCACGCAAATGAGGATGCGACGCTTTTGCTGGGGTTGTTTGACTGTGTCGGTATTGCGCTCAATAGAATTCATACGCTGAGTATGCGCAAAATTTGAAGTTTTCTAGCTTTTGGCAAGCTTGCCGACCCTCTTCAGCCAGACACAATGTCGAAGTCTTGGGGCGCTTCAAGCGGCTTTCACTTGCGCCCAGTTCGGCGGTTGTCAGCCAGGGATGCTGGAGTTCACGGTAGCGGCCAGCATGGCCAGCCGCAAGTGCTGACCACGCATGAGGTGGGCCCTTCGGGCTGAAAGCCACTCGCCGACAGTGATTTCGAGGCACGCATCTTGTTAGAGGCCCCGATTGCGCGCCAGCGGTGGGTTGCGCGAAAAATACTGCAGGATGCCGCGCAGCAGGGCGTCAGTCAGTTGCTTCTGGTACGCCTCGCTGCGCAGTTTTTCTTCTTCTTCCGGGTTGCTGATGAAGGCGGTCTCGACCAGCACGCTGGGGATGTCGGGGGCTTTGAGCACGGCAAAACCGGCTTGCTCGACACGGGGTTTGTGCAACTTGCCCACACTGCCGATCTCGCGCAACAAGCTGTTGCCCAAAGACAAGCTGTCCTTGATTTGCGCTGCGGTGCTCATGTCGAGCAAGGCGT
>Ga0247843_1006826_pt1 | contig 14549 bp, 14 predicted proteins | sample LaCruzMarch2017__FD_192420 | JGI IMG/M metagenome (GOLD analysis project Ga0247843, IMG submission 192420) | Freshwater microbial communities from meromictic Lake La Cruz, Castile-La Mancha, Spain - LaCruzMarch2017_8m | ecosystem: Environmental > Aquatic > Freshwater > Lake | place: Spain...
CGAAGAATTGGAAGAATTTTTCCCACCCTAAAGTCGAGCATATAACCAGATTGCCCAATGTTTACAATTGCTGGTGCGCCATCCGAACCAATTATAATGTTGTTTGGCGTGAGCATTTCATCCAACAGTTTCTCTTTATTTTGAACAATGTCCCCAAATATGTAGTGCCCGCCAAGCGAAACAATCCAATTGTTGCGGGTTTTGTAGGCAATGTTTCCACCAATGTTGTGGGCTATCCCAAATCGGTCGGCCAGGTCGCCAATGGGAACTTGCACCGCGTATGAAATTTGCAGAATGGGCACAGCTATGGCAGAGTCTTTTCTGACTGGATTTAACGATTCCATCTGCGCTACAGTTTGAGTGCAGGTGGCTAACGACAGCAGGAGTATGCAAACTAATCTCATCACGAGCAAAAGTACACTAACAGTTACACTGGAAAAACGGGCAATTTTGATGCTTTTGTATCGAACTTTTCGGGCCTAAAAGTGTTGGTATTTTGGGGTTGGACATTACCGTAAAGGTTCTGTAATTTTGCGACCCTAAAAAAATCATCATCTATATCATACGCATACAATGAAAATCCTTGTACCGATTAGTGTAGTGCCCGATACCACATCGAAAATTGCCTTTACCGATGGGGAAACTAAGTTTAACGAAGATGGCATTCAATGGATTGTGAATCCTTATGATGAATGGTATGCGTTGGTTCGCGCTCTTGAAATTACCGAGAAAGACGGTGGAACAGTTACAGTTGTAAGTGTTGGAGATGCCACTGCAGAACCAGTTATTCGCAAGGCACTTGCGCTTGGTGCCAACGATGCGGTTCGTATCGATGTGAAACCTACAGAATCTTATGTAGTGGCTAAAGAATTGGCCAATTATGCCAAAGGTCAAGGGTTCGATATGATTCTGTTGGGAAAAGAAACTATCAATTACAACGGTTCGGAAGTTGGCGGTATGCTTGCTGAGTTCTTGAATCTTCCATATATTTCTCTTGCCAGTAAATTGGAAGTAAACGGTGGAGTAGCCACTTTAGAGCGTGGTATTGAAGGCGGTTCGGAAATTTTAGAAGTGAAAATGCCTTTTGTGGCAAGTGCCTCTAAAGGAATGGCCGAACAGCGTATTCCAAATATGCGCGGCATTATGGCGGCTCGTACCAAGCCATTGACTGTCGTTCCAGCTTCAAATGTTGCTGCAAAAACAGCTACTGTGAAATACATTCTACCAGCTCCAAAATCGTCTGTTAAGTTGGTTGCTGCCGACAATGTTGACGAACTAGTTCGCTTGCTTCACGAAGAGGCAAAAGCCATTTAATTCTACCTATTTCTAACGATATAATTTAAGACAATGTCAGTTCTAATTTTTGTAGATACCAAGAACGGTGAGATAAAAAAGTCTGCACTTGAGGCTGTTCAATATGGCAGTAAAGTGGCAGCTCAATTGGGTGGTCAAGCAGTTGCTTTAACGCTAAATGCAAAAGAGGCTTCCGTGTTAGGAAGTGTAGGCGCAAGCAAAGTGCTTAATGTAACGGATGCTTCCATCAATGCTTCTGACCCACAAAAAGTGGTAGAAGCAATTGTGAAAGCGGCTAATACTGTAGGTGCCAAAGTGGTTGTTTTCGCAAACGATTCTACGGCTAAGGCTGTTGCTCCAAGACTTTCAGCCCGTTCTGGTGCAGGGCTAGTTACCAATGTTACATCGCTACCTGATACTTCAAACGGATTTGTGGTATCGAAGAATGTATTCTCAGGCAAAGCTCATGCGCTTGTCAACATATTAAGCGATGAAAAGGTGTTGTGCATTTTGTCCAACTCATTCCCAGTGGTTAAATCTGCGGGGACTGCACCAGTTGAAACGTTCTCGGTTGATGTAAGCGCTATCAATTCTGGAATTACTGTGAAAGAAGTGAAAGGCATGGGCACGGGAGGTGCAGTGCCGCTTCCAGAAGCAGAGCTGGTAGTTTCAGCGGGTCGTGGTTTGAAAGGCCCCGAAAACTGGGGAATGGTAGAAGAAATGGCAACTATTCTTGGTGCAACAACTGCTTGCTCACGCCCAGTGGCTGACATTGGTTGGAGACCCCATCATGAACACGTGGGTCAAACTGGAGTAGCAATTCGCCCAAATTTGTATATCGCAATTGGCATTTCTGGAGCAATTCAGCATTTAGCTGGTGTAAATGGCAGCAAGGTGATTGTGGTTATAAACAAAGACCCAGAAGCACCATTCTTCAAAGCTGCCGATTACGGAATTGTTGGAGATGCATTCGAAGTTGTTCCAAAACTAAACGAAGCTTTCCGCAAATTCAAACAAGCCAACGGTTAAATTTCTGCATTGGCCTGAAAGGGAATGAGTCGGATGGAAAAAATTAAAATGGGCATTTTTGGGCTGCAATACAGCCAAACCCAAACGGGTGCCTATGCATTGGTTCTTGAGGAAGAAGAAGGCAACCGAAGGCTACCTATTATTATCGGTAGTGCCGAGGCGCAATCAATTGCGATAGTGTTGGAGGATATGACTCCAACGCGTCCTTTGACCCACGATATTTTCAAGACTGTTGCAGATAATTTTCATCTCGACCTTACCGAAGTTTTAGTCTACAATTTTGTGGATGGAGTGTTCTATGGTAAATTGGTTTTTACAGATGGAACACGTGTCTTTGAAACCGATTGCCGACCTTCCGATGCCATCGGGTTGGCTATTCGCTTCAAGTGCCCTATCTATACCCATGAGTTTATATTAAATGCCGCGGCATTTGAAAAAGAGGGTAGTGGAGGTGGAATTCGTCCAATAGCTTCAACACGTGCATTAGAACAGGCTCAACCTACAGGGCTCTACAATGGTTTAACCGCAGAAGAATTGGAAGACATGCTGTCCGATGCATTGGCGAATGAAGATTACGAACAGGCATCAAAACTTAGGGACGAACTGCAAAAGCGCAAATAGTTTTTTTAGCGCTGGTAATCTTTTCAAAGGGAGAAAGTATAGAGTTATCTTTCTCAATTCTTTTTCCTAACCTTGAATTTCCTAAACGGAACAATCAGCCATGGCAATAGCCCTCCTTCAAGTGCCCACTCTTCTTCTTGTTGATTTTGGATTCGACATCATGAGCCTGCTTCGAGGCCTTTTGGGTCTTGCGGTTTTGGTTGGTATAGGTGTGCTGTTTAGCGATGACCGCAAAAACATCAACTGGTCTATTATAGTAGTAGGTATACTGCTTCAAGTGGTGTTAGCAATTGGGATATTGAAAGTACCCTTTGTGGAACGTATTTTCGAGGGAATCAGTGCTGGGTTCGTGAAGGTGATTTCATTCACCGATTTTGGCACCGATTTTCTCTTCAGTTCCTTTGTTTCTGGCAATGCGGAGGCCGCAATCATCAGTTTTGCCTTTCGCATATTACCAACCATCATTTTCTTTTCTGCCCTTACTAGTTTGCTTTATTACGTAGGCGTTCTGCAAAAGGTAGTCTATGTATTTGCATGGGTTATGAAGAAAACCATGAAACTTTCTGGGGCCGAAAGTCTCGTAACAGCTGGTAATATCTTCTTAGGTCAAACAGAGTCGCCATTTTTAGTGCGCCCATATTTGGCTGGCATGACCCGTTCTGAACTTATGTGTATGATGACAAGCGGCATGGCTACAATCGCAGGCGGTGTTTTGGCAGCATACATTGGTTTTCTTGGTGGTGATGATCCTGCGCAGCGTTTGTTGTTTGCCAAGCACTTATTGGCAGCTTCGGTAATGAGTGCTCCAGCAGCTATAGTTGCGGCCAAACTTTTGGTGCCAGAGCGCGAAAAGTTTAATGAGGAAATGAGCGTGAACAAGGAGAAAATGGGAGCCAATGTATTGGAAGCTATTGCTAACGGCACAACTGATGGTGTTAAACTTGCCGTTAATGTGGGAGCCATGCTATTGGTGTTTACATCGTTCGTTTATATGGGAAATTGGATAATGCGCGATTTGATTGGCGAATGGACTGGAGCTAATGCATTCATTGTAGCCAACACATCGTTTGATGGCTTATCGTTTCAATTCCTTGTTGGTTATGCATTTGCTCCAATTGCATGGCTTATGGGCGTTGCTACCGAAGACATCTTCTTGGTAGGACAGCTTCTAGGCGAGAAAACCATTTTGAATGAGTTTTATGCGTACAAAACACTTGGAGAAATGAAAGTTGCCAATTTATTCACGCACGAAAAGTCTATAATAATGGCGACATATATTTTGTGTGGCTTCTCCAACTTTGCTTCCATTGGAATTCAAATTGGTGGAATAGGCTCGCTTATTCCAGATAGGAAAGGCGTGATGTCTAAATTAGGTATGCGGGCATTGCTTGGCGGCACTTTGGCATGTTTGCTCACTGCAGTGGTGGTGGGCATATTTTTGAAATAGCCTTCTATAGCAAAAAGTTGGAGCAAAATTCTTTCAGATTTTAGCGTGAATCTGATGTGAGTGGCATGGTTGAAAACCATTCATAACTGCTCATTTCGTTGCCAATTGGAAAACGGGTCTTTTATACATTTGCGCCCGTTCAACGAAACATCAACCAAATACATTATACCATGAAAATAACCGTAGTAGGAGCAGGAAACGTAGGGGCAACATGCGCCAATGTTATCGCTCAAAAAGAATTAGCAAATGAAGTTGTATTGCTCGACATTAAAGAAGGAATTGCCGAGGGCAAGTCTTTAGACATTTGGCAAACGGCTCCAATCAATCTGTACGACTCGCGCGTAGTTGGAAGCACAAATGATTACAGCAAAACTGCCGATTCTGAAGTAGTTGTAATTACTTCTGGATTGCCACGTAAGCCGGGCATGAGCCGCGATGATTTGATTGCTACAAACGCTGGCATCGTTCGTTCGGTAACCGAGCAAGTGATTAAGTATTCGCCAAATGCAAAAATCATTGTAGTATCGAACCCACTTGACGTAATGACCTACTGCGCATATCTTACTGCAAAGGTGGATAGCAAGCGTGTGTTTGGTATGGCTGGTATATTGGACACTGCCCGCTACCGTGCATTCTTGGCTACAGAATTGGATTGCAGCCCAAAAGATATTCAAGCAGTGTTGATGGGTGGTCATGGCGATACTATGGTACCGCTTCCACGCTACACTACAGTTGGCGGTATTCCAGTAACTGAACTTGTTTCTCCTGCTAAATTGGATGCCATTGTAGAGCGTACCAAAAAAGGTGGAGGCGAGCTTGTGAACTTAATGGGAACATCTGCTTGGTATGCGCCAGGAGCTGCAGCAGCTCAAATGGTAGAAGCCATTGTTCGTGACCAAAAGCGCATTTTCCCAGTTTGTGCACTTCTTAATGGAGAGTACGGCTTGAAAGATATCTATCTTGGGGTGCCAGTGAAATTGGGTAAGAATGGCATCGAAGAGATTATCGAATTGAAGTTGAATGCAGAGGAGAAAGCTCTTTTGAATGAATCAGCTAAGTCGGTAAAAGAAGTGATGGACGTGTTGGACAACATGAACGCTGCTGTTTAAGTCTTTTAATGTTTAATTTTAAGAAAGGCATCCCGCTAAGCGTGGGATGCCTTTTTTTGTACCGTGGAAACCTGTATCCCTCTTCGTGCCATATCCATAGCCCCAAGTGGGCTTCATGTGGCTACTTGGGGCTTTATAAATGGGCAATTGGCCAATGTGTTGATAGATACAGGCGCATCGCAAACGGTGCTCGACAAGAACCGTGTCCACATCTTTTCTCTCCAAACTGAATTTGAATTATCTGACCAGCTCTCCAAAGGGCTTGGAACTGCCGAAATGCAGAGTTATCTTTTCAATGTTGACCAGTTTGTTCTTGGCGACCTTGTGCTCGACCATTTAGATGTGATGCTGATTGACCTGCAACACGTCAATAGTTCGTATCAACAATTGGGGCACACTGCAATAGATATGGTGCTTGGAGGCGATATTTTGCAGCGTTTTGATGCCGTGCTCGACTATGGCAAAATGACGATGACTCTAACTATACCCTAAACCTAGAAAGCAGTTCCCGTGTGGGAATCCAACAGGTTTCTTGCTTGCCAAACCAACGGTAGCGGTTGCGTGCCACCCAATCGTAAACGAAATCGCGCAAGGGTTTTGGAATCAGGATAAACACGCGCATTGCCGGCCACAACCCATCCAAATAGCTGCACAGGCGAAGGGCTGCACTGCTTTTGTAGCTTATTCGTTCATTTTCAATAAGAACAATGCTGTCTAAGTATTGTGCAGGTATTCCAAACTTGGTAAACTGTTGTAGCGCAAAATCAGATTGCAAGGAGGCAAACTTCACTGTAGCTTTTTTATCGCGCTCAATAACGAATTGAACCGTGCCTTGGCAGAGGTTGCAGACGCCATCAAACAATAAAATGGGCGATACGGTAGTTTTCATCGATTCACAATGAAGCGTTGCACACTGCTACCTGCGTCAGACTGTGTTTCCAAAAGATACATTCCCGCTGGAAGAGGATTGGCATCAATTATAGTGTTACTCACGCCATTATACGATTTGGTCCAAACCACACGGCCTTGCAAATCCATAATGCGAAGCGAAACCACTCTGGTAATTGGCGGTGTAGCCGATAGGGTAAACAGTCCATTACTTGGGTTAGGATACAGGTTCAATACACGTGAACTTGGAGATTCAAGCGTTTCAGCACTAATGGTGAATCCTTCTGTAGAACCCTTGTAGTATGCTAATCCACCTGCCAAATTTCCAATAAGAAGGTCGAGTAGGCCATCCTCATTCACATCGGCACCAAAGGGTACGGCCCGTTCGCCTTCATACACAGGGAAGTTTCCAATGAGATTGAAAGTTGGTTTTACGGATAGCGTAAAATTTGGCCGTTGATTGCTTGTGCCCAACACACTAATGTTGCAGCCGTTGAAGTTGTTGGCGTTGGCGAATGCACTGCTCACAAAATCGGTTGTGGTGAACCGCACATTCAAATCTTGCCCACCACTTGGGTTGGTGTGATACCAGCACATTTCCACAATGATGTTCGATTCGCCATCCCAAATAAGTGGAGAAGACGAAGAGAACTCCACTACTCCGTTTTGCAAGGTAGGCCCGGCAGCAAAGTGAAATGACTGCAAACTAGGTTCAAATCCACTCAATTCATTCAAGGAAGTCATTGCCATTTTAATGTAGAACTGCCCTAGCGGAACACTTGGGCCATTCAATACTTCCATACTTAGTTTGCGAATGGCGCCTTCACCAATGCCTTGCACCTGAAGCTCGGAAGCTTTAACCAAGTATTGATGGCGCCCACTCTTAGAGGAAAAACTAAACGGAGTAGTTTCATCACCGCTCGTAATTGAGGTGCCATTTCCAACTGTGGCATCTACTAAAGCAGGGCCAGCAAGTATGGCATTCAGGTTGTCAAACACCGCAACACGCCCGCTTTCTGAGCCAACCATCAATACCGTTTGCCCATTATTGGTAAATAGAAATGGTGCGCTATAGCCAAACGACAATCCAGGGGAACGCATGTCAATTCCTCCGAAGTTGGCATCTGCGAGAACAAACGAAGGATTGGTGGCTGTGCCTTCGTTTCGGAAATAATTGAGATTTCCGGTCATTTCTCCAATTACCAAATCGAGTAAATCGTCTCCGTTCACATCAAAAAGTTGAGGAGTAGCAAATTGACCAGTAACATTTATGCCTTGATAACCCACCGCAGTTAGCTCGAAATTGGAAGGATTGCCAGCACCACCATTATTGGTGAAAAGATGCACCGTTCCCGAACCATCTCCCACTATCAAATCGAAGTCGCCATCGCCATCAATATCTCCAAACGTAGGAGCCACGTTTTGCAGCGCCATGGATGAAATATCCAACAAATCGCGGTCTATAAGGCTAAATGAAGGTGCGCTGGCCGTGCCTACGTTGCGGTAATAGGCCAATTGCGAAGCATAATTTCCAGTGCTGAGGAAATAACCAAAGTTGCCCACAAGCATATCTTTAAGCCCATCGCCATCATAGTCGAAAAATGCTGGATAGGCTCCCGTTCCTAGGTCTATCATGCCATCATGCAGAAAATCGCGCTTGCTGTAGGTGAATAACGGTGCCTCTGCTGTGCCAGTGTTCAGATAGAGCCATGTGCCTTCAAAATTGTTGCCGTTGCCTTCCTGATACGCTGTAGAAATCAAGTCGTTTTTCCCATCGTTGTTCACATCCGCAAGGAATGCCGCTGGAAAAGTGTACACATTCAAAGGGTTCGAACCGCCAAAGTTTTGGGGGAATGTCAAATCCTGTGCGGTCATATTTGCAAGGTCGGTTGTGCCGCCATTTTGCAAAAGATTCATGGTGCTGAAACTAACGTTGCTCACCAGTAAATCTTTGTCAGCATCGCCATCGCTATCAAAACCCAGTAGTGAAAAACCAGAATGACGTGCTCCATTTCGGTCTTGGTCGGGTAGGGGAGCGCCCGGACCTTCATCGCAATTTATGCCCAACGTGACTTCCACCGAAGAGGCATCTTCCTGAAAATTTCCCCAACACGCATTGCCCAGTTCATACACCAAGCTGTCGCAATGGCCATAAAGTTCCATTGACAAATTGCGATGAAATTCGGCTGCAAACCCACTCAAACTGAAGGTTACGATGTCCAAATCGCCATCATTTTCCATATCCATCAGCGCGGGCAAATCCACAGGACTCACATAAATGTTCAAGTTTCCCACATCGGGATTGTTGGGTTGATAATCCGAAATAAGTTCATCGGTCATTAAGGTAAACACAAGCGTGTCGCTGTTTCCGTCATTGCGATACACAGCAAAACCACCGTTCGAATACGTGAAAATATCTGTTTTGCCATCGCAGTTATAGTCGCGCATCAACATCCAATCGTGCAGCCGCGCTCTTGCGCTATGCTGGTTGGTAAACATGGCGCGATACTGCGGTGCAAGTGTCAATTGCCCATTGGCATTCATGAGAAACGTGAGCAACTTATCGCCCGATTTATCAAACACCACCACATCGGCAATGCCATCTGCATTCAAATCGGCATTGGAAAATTGGGCGTGATTGATGCCTCCCGCCCAAGGGAAAGCTAACGCACCATCTTCTTGCGCTACAGGCGTAGTATCATCGCGTTCGAAACCCAATTGCGCAAATGCAGAAGTGGCAATGCCAAGAAAAAGAACTAGGAGGCGGAGGTGCATAGGCGGTGTTTGTAGCTTGCAAAGGTAGGCGCAAGGGGCCAGCTTGGCAATTGCGGTTGGTGTCGCCCTGCCACCGAATCAGCACATAATTCTAGGACGAACTTGGGTTGTAGTCGTTCTTGGTTTTTATGGAATGCAGTTCACTCTTCGGGTCTTTTGAGAGAATAAAGGGAAAGAACAGCTGCACATACCACGGTTCGTTTATGCGGTTCCAAGCGCCAAACTTCTGGGGGTATTTTCGTGTGATTTTGGCCGTTCCAAACAGCACATCCCAAAAGAAAAGCAAATTGCCAAAGTTGCCGTTGGGGTGCGAAATCTGGTCTTCGGCAGATAGGCCATGATGGGCAAAATGCGTGCTTGGCGTGGATATAGTGCGCTCCACCACCCACGCCAATGGATGCAGAATTTTGTACTTGTATAGAAACCTATCCCATCGCGTTTCGCTGTGGGCCAATAATATTATGGTAAGTTTTATAGGGAGATAGATGATGTAGACATAGCCCATTCCCATATAAACCAATAGGGCCGAAAACCAAATGCCGGGCATAAGGGCATAATACAAAGCGGCATTTCGGTAGGTGACCAATACGCCCATTTCTTCTACCACGTGGTGCGGCCTATGCAGCTTCCACATGGTTTTGTTGATGTGCGATAGCCGATGCCACCAGTATTGCAGCATATCATCCAACACCAAAAATGCCAGAATATGCCATCCCACCGATACCCCTACAAACACATCTTCTAGCGCAGGAAAAAAGGTGTGCATCCCCCAAAACGTAGCCAAGAATATAGCGGGCTGTATAAGCGTGGGCAGCAACAGCAGGCTTGCAAACTCAATGGTAAAATCGTTGCGGGTGCGTTTGTCGCGCAGGTATAGCCCACCCAAAGCTTCCAAAATGCCCAACACCAGCAGCACAACTGTAGGAACCAGTTTACTTAAATGCTCGGCTTGCATAGTTCACTTTATTTTGGAATGCCCAAAGGTGGATAATATTACGTTTACAATTGGGGTGGGTATGGTAAGGAGATTAGATGGTAACGTGAACGATACCGAATAAGCAGCACTAGGGAAAGAACCTAGGGCCAGCTTCGCACACCATCGTCAGGGAGGGTGTAGGTCATTTGCAAAACACCAAAGCCCCGCCTTGGTGGGCGAGGCTTTGATTTGGAATGTTTTTGTGTCCAGACATAGACTGTGCGTGTTATGTTCCAAACGAGTAATCCTAATGAGCACTCACGCGGTCTGGGGCAAAAGTTTAAGGATTTATTTTTATATAGTAATACAAGGCGATATTCTTGGGGCGAGTTTCCTCAATACCTTCGTAACTCGTTTTCACTCCTGAACTATATACCCCGTGAGGCGAATTAGGATAGTTGCACACGCCTGATTTATTCCCCTCAGTAGCACCAGTACTCCCTGTATAGTAAGTCACAAACTCCGTATGGGCGTGTTCTGAAAAACCATCTTTTTGAAAGCTGCTGGGGTTTCTGTCATCTTCAGGGTCCTTTCTGGTTTCTTCGAGTTTAGGTTCGTCCTTATCTTTTAAAAATTGATTTAGCCCCCGAATAAAAACACCTCTTAAGTCAGGTGTTTGCCCAGGAAAACATTCTGAATCGATTGAACGACCGTCACATGGCGCCCATTTACTTTTTTGCTTATCGAAAAACTGTGGATAGCCATTTATTTCGCAAAATTGAGCGTAGGGGAAAGGTGATGATATAACTGTACCGATTGGTGTGCCATCAGATTGTATAATAGGGTCAAAAGACTCATTTATACTTTCTGGCCTTGCCTTGAAAGTAATAATTAGGGTGGAAGTTCTATTCTGATTTTCTCTCTCAATATCTAAAAGTATAGGTTGAAATTCAGGAATTATATCACCTTTTCTTAAAATATTTCCCCCGCTTTGGAACCGAAGATTATCGTTCATGTTGACAGTAGAAATTGTCAAAAATTCAGGATCTGTGGGGTCTTGTTGCCTGTATGTTATAGAAACAGTCAGTTGACTACCATTGTCAGATAAGACCTCAAAACTTAGTATGCCTGCAGTATTGGTTTTCGTTATGCAATCTTTGTATGCTTCGAAGGCTTCAGGAGGCATTATTTTAGAGTAGAAAAACGAACTCTCATTACTATAAATGCCAAGAGTCTCATCTTTTGAATAATCTAATGCGTATTGTTTGATTTGATTGAATGCCTTTTCGTCTTTAACTTTTAAAGTAAAGAGCATATCATAAAGCGAAGCCAGGGCATCACCTTCCTTTAAGATATTTTCATTTTTCGATTCGAAATCCTCCTCCTTTAACTTAAGAATTTGCTTGTAGGCTTTATTGAATTCGCTAAAGTTTTCAATTTTAACCTCGCTCATTAATTTGCTATCAATAGCTTCTGAACATCCTTTCTTCATAATCCTTTGTTTTTGTTCTGCCTACTCTATATCCCCTTTTCGGCTACCGGTTTTTTTTGTTTTAATGTGGTTTCTTTTCGTTTAAGTTGTTGGGTATGCCGCTAGTGGCAGGAGGGCTTATCCAATCTTTGATAATTTGATTTCACCGTTTACTTTATTCAAGGCCTGTTCGTCAAAACGAATGTAATTCTTGCAGCCTTTTCCAAATTTTTTTTCTGCGGATCTGCGTAGCTTATAGGTCAAAACCTGAATGGCTGAGAGAAGAGCATACTTTCTCCAAGCAATAAATATCCAAGCAGGTCGACCTTCTACAACTTCCTCGCTTATAAGATGGGCTTTGGACGGAGCACCATAAAGGTTGGCTAGTCCTTTTACGTAAGTTCCACCGAGAAAAAACTTTCGTTTAGCGATGTTGACCTTATGTGCCATGTTAAACCAAATGTATGCATTGACATACGGTGAGTTAACTTCTTTTTCATGCCAAAAGCAACATACTTCACAGACATCAATTCCATTATTAAGAAAACTGTAAAGTCTTTCATGACTTTCCACTGGCGCAAAGAGTTGTATAGTTCTGAAGGGGGCGCTTGTTCCAATGATGAACCCTGCAATCATTTGATCCTTTCTGTAGAAACCATAAACACTATTATTGAAAAGGTACGCATCAGGAATAAACGAATTGCCTATTCGTAAATACGCTTTCCGATAATATTCTAATTGTGTTCTGTCGATAATCCTTTCAACTCTTACCATAATTTCTTGGGGAGTTTGATGAAAAACTTGCCAGTCTTTTGCATATATGAGCGATAGGCTTGCTCATTTTTTCCCGACAACCATTGCCGTTCTTCTTCACTCGCAGCCTTCCAATAAATGACGCACATGGAAAGAAACGTTAGAATTAGCCACCAACATCCTGTCGCAAACGTGCCTCCGAGCCATGCCATGAGGTAGGAGGTATAGAATGGATGTCTAATAAATCTGTATGGCCCTGAGGTGTTTAGTGGTGCTATAATCACATCAGCAAAGGCCACCGCTGGTGGCTGCTTGAATGACTTGAGCGTCCAAAAAAATAGACCAAACGAAGTTAGCAGAAGTATAATTCCGATGGTTGCTATTGCTAAGTCAGGCACAGGGTGTAATATCGATGCAGTTAAATGGGATACAACGAAAACAATCCCACTTACTTTAATAAACTGCAATTCCCAACGTTTTACTTCGTATGCTTTGACGAACCAGCCTGCTAACGCCCAAATAAAACCCGAGAACAATAGAACCTCTATTGTGACCGTTAGCCATCTCATTGCTTGGGAGCTTTAGATAAGGATGTTCCGGTTGGATTATCTTGGCTTGGTCGATTTAGAAATGCTCGAAATAATCTTAGTAGCATAATTACCCTGTCTTTGAGCGAAAAAGGCGGCAGTGCGTTAAGAGGTCCCATGTTCTATTTTAAGTTTACCCCACCACCAAATCTCCCACCGCAATGGTCACTTCCTCAGTGTGGTCGGCAATGAGTACGGTAGTGGTGGCAGGAGTTTCGCCCATAAAGGAGGCTTGCACAGTGGCATTGCCTATCACGGTGGTGGGCAACACGTAGCGGCCTTCGGCATTGGTAATGGCTTTGGCGCCTGTTTCTACTACAATTACTTCAGCCTCCACGCGTGGGTTGCCCAAAGCATCTTTTACCAAGCCTGTAAGGATGGCGGCAGGGCCTTCGGTAACGTATACCACGCCCCACGAGCGGGCACTGGCACGAGCCCCCTCGGTATCGTCCTCGCCATAATAGGCTTCTACCTCATCCCAAATGCGCGAAATCAATTTGTCGGCATCAGGGTTGATGTCGTCCACCGCTTGTTGCATCGCTCTTAGCGTATTGCTTAGGCCGTCTTGCGCCAAAAAGAGGGCGTTAGCAGCGGTTGATGCTGTGATTACTTCCATAGTGTCGGGGTTGGCCATGGGCAATCCACCCGCCAGTATTCGAGTCGAATCGCCAGCTATAATGAGTTGCGCCCATTCCAAGGTGTCGGCATCCGAATCCATAGGTGGCACTGCGCTGCTATCGGCATCCAACATATAATGACTGCGATGCGCTGCTACATATTTGCCACGCGCCACACCAAGGTTGAATACCTGAATAAAATGACTGACCAACATGCGGCACGAGGTGATTCCCGCTGTTTTGATGGGAGTGTGTTCGTTCACATCTGCCTTTGCCGCAGCAGAGTTGGCCAATGCAGTCATGTAGGCTGGCTGACCAGTGCCTAGGCGCGTTGCCGTGTTAGGATGCAACACCTCGGTGCCAGGAGTAACGGTAGATTGACGGGCAAAGGCACGGTCGAGGGCTTTTTTGCGGCCAAGATTTGTGGCGGGTAATTTGCGTTTGATGCTCATGATTTTTGGTTTTGGAGGTTGAAAGAAGAATTAAAGTGATTTTTACGTAACTGATTGATTTTTAGACGGAAGGGTGGGTTACTAAACGTGGTGACGAACTCTTCCCCTCGACAGGGCGGCTTACCAGATAGGATAATGAACCCTTCCCCTCGACCGGGTGCCTTACCAGAAGCGGAAACGAACCCTTCCCCTCGATAGGGCGGCTTACTAGACAAGGAAACGAACCCTTCCCCTCGAACGGGCGAATTACCTGAAGGGATAATGGATCCTTCCCTTCGAACGGTTGGCTTGCCAGATGGGATAACGAACCCTTTCCAACGACAGGGTATATTACCAAACAGGAAACTGTGGGTTGTAGGTCGGTAAGATGAGCAGTTACTCTCTCTCTCTACGAACACTGGGTTTTTTGCATCCAACGAATTGCTAGTTGGCAACGCATTGGAGCAAAAAAGGAGGGAGGCTGTGTTCATTTGGACGTTGCGAAAATAAAAGATAATTGGGCTACCAATTTAAGTCGCAAAGAGTTGTATTTCCTTGAATGTGGGTGATTTTGAGGCAAGAAACCGTTCAAACAGCCTGTCAATCATGGAG
>Ga0247843_1006828_pt1 | contig 14543 bp, 11 predicted proteins | sample LaCruzMarch2017__FD_192420 | JGI IMG/M metagenome (GOLD analysis project Ga0247843, IMG submission 192420) | Freshwater microbial communities from meromictic Lake La Cruz, Castile-La Mancha, Spain - LaCruzMarch2017_8m | ecosystem: Environmental > Aquatic > Freshwater > Lake | place: Spain...
CCCTCCTGCCATGTCTCACCCCTGATCTGTAACTTACTGATTGATCAGGGAAGACTAGGCTCTAGGGGACGATATCGCTTGATAATAAGGACGGGACGATATCGCTTGTTTTTTTCAAAAAGATCCGGGGTTTCGATTTTTATGGTCTCTGATATCAACTCGTTTTCACTGCGAAAATCCCGTTCGCTTGATTTTCCATCTGGGTTTTCCGATAAAGCGGGGTCTTTCAAAGAACACGTTTTGTTTCCGGAGAAAATCCGATGACCCCTTTTGGCCTGCATCGCATTGGTACCTTTTTTTGCAATCGCCTTATCTCAATCACCGTGCCGGGTATCATCGCCGTTGCGTGCATTGGATCACTGGAAGGCTGTGGACCATCGAATTCCTTTTCAGGCAGTAATCCAGCACCGGCGTCACGACCGCGTCAGACATCGGACGCAATCGTCGACACCCTACAAACACCAGTGGCGCCACCAAGCTCACAGCCGGTGGACAATCGCACCCCTGCCGCCGCGCCACCAGCGCCACTACCACCCGGGGCCATTGTCCAGGGCAGCTTCACTGTTTTTGCTAATCCGCCAAATCCGATGGAGGGACAAGATTATTACGTACACGTCCGGGTCAAACTCCCGGCAACCCTTTCCTCTTATTCACGAAGCGATTTAAGCGGAACGCTGGTCGGGACGGATGGGTATACGCATACGATTGGATATGACGCCTATCTCGAAAAGTTTATGTCAGGACAAGGATCGGCAGAATTGATCATCGAAGTCCCAGGAGCCTTCCGAGGGGTCAACGATACCCTGAGGGTCACGTCCCGGGCCTTGAACGAATCACAGACGATTTCCATTCGATTTAATTAATGCGCTGAGGTGCGAGGAAAGGATCCTTCGCACTAGGCTCAGGATGACGGGCTGCGGCTCAGGATGACGGCTTCCTGGCACCGCTAGGCGCTGTTGTGGATCGCCGCCAGCGCTTATTCGTCGAGATGTCACTTGACACGATTTTTAAAGCTCAGGTTTCGCCATTAGTGCGTTCTTAGATGCATGTTTGAAGTTTTTCTGAAAAATTTACGCCACGCCAATCCGTGTCAATATTGAATGCCATGGTGGGGATCTTTTTGAGAGCATGGCCACCACGAAAAATTCTCCGCATAAAAACTGCTGTTATGTTTTCCCCAAGAAACAAAGGGGTGAACCATGTACGACATCCGCGAAGAGCTTCTCGAAATTGTCGAAGAAACAAAACAACTGCACACCCGCGACCGAAGTATAACCTTGGAATCCGTCTCGCTCATTGGGGAACTAGAACGGCGCAATGCTGCCGTTAACCTATCGATGACTTCGGAACAATTTGCAGTCCATATTGGGTTGACGGCGAATCAATATTGGAAACGTGCCCAAGCGGCACGACTGATTCGCTTTCATCCTGATGCGCAAAAGCTGCTGGAATCTGGCGAGACTCAGGTTTCTCACCTGGCCTTGATCGCGCCGAAAATCACTCAGGCAAATTCTGAGTTGCTTCTTGATGTTATCAAGCACAAATCAAAAAAAGAGGTCGCACTTCTCTTATCGCGAATCACTCCCGACGGCGATCTTCTGCCGGCGGAGACGACATTTGAATTGCGGATGACTTTGACCGAATCCCAAGGAGAGTTGTTGGACCGAGCCCGTGAGGTCCTGGCTAACATGAGGGGCGGCGGCCACATGCCGTCGCTGCCCGAGATTCTGGTTAAAGCCCTCGAGGATTTGCTGGATAGACGAGACCCACGTCGGAAGGCGGCCATGGCCGAAGCAGATGCAGAGCCGGAGGTCGACTTAATCTCAGAGCCCGCTTCCCCAGGGAAGGAAGGTCAACGTCCATACAAAGCGACGGGAACATCGTCGTTCTGAGGCCGAAGAGTCCTTTCCCCGATGCGGAAGAAAGGATCCTTCGCACTAGGCTCAGGATGACGGAGTGCGGCTCAGGATGACGGAGTGCGGCTCAGGATGACGGAGTGCGGCTCAGGATGACGGGTGCGCCTTAGGGTTACGGGTCGGGGTTCAGGAGTTTTTTTTCTTTTCTTTTTCTCTTTCTTTCAACCACATGCCGGCCGCTGTGATGATGGCAATCACCGAAACCAACCCACCGAATACGGCGTCATCGAGAGGAAACTCCACGTGAATGGCGCGCCCGGCAACTGCAGCGCGGTCAAACTCCATTCCACCGCGCCCAAGAAACGGCTCCGGCGTCACCTTGGCCTCCATGACAAGAGGCAGGTTCAAAAGCAGGTTTTGGGTCAGAGCAGGCGGGACAACGAGGTCGAAGGAACGCGTCGTGACATTTTCCAGGCGTGCCGCGGCGGGACTGGTAGCCGGGCGAAGAACACTCGCGATCCTTCGTTGAAAGTCCGGCTTTACGGGAAAAAAAGGATCGTAACATTCACTCACGACCGCACCCCGCCGGACCATCATGTCCTGCGCCGAAAGGATCCCGGGCATCAAAAGAACCCTGTTTGAAAGAAACAAACTTTTATCCTGGATCATGACGTCCAAGGACTCTTTTAATCCAAAGCGTTCCACTATGATTCGATCCGGGATGGCATTGATTGAATGGATCATCACGGCCGACTGAACCAACGACGGACCGGCCACGAGCAGAATGATCATCACACGCATGATCATCACACGCATGATCATCACACGCATGGTCATCGCCCTCGTGGGCGTGGCATTTAAAAAAGCGCGGCTGGACAAAAGGTATTCCAAACCAATGCCAGCGCAAATGGTTGCCCCAAACAACGAAAGAAACTGAAAACGCGGGAAAACGCGAATCGATTGCAAAAGGCGCGCGACCGGTCCGCTCAGTGCGCTGCCAAATGATCCACTTTTGGTAACGTCCAACCAGAATCCATTCCCCAGGCAAAGGACCATTCCCGCAAGCATCATCAACACGCCGGCAATCAGCAACCGGTGCCGGAAGATCGTCGTGGGCCGTATATCAGGAGTCGATTTTTCGTGGGACCTTATGCGTTTCAAAGTCCGCGATGCAAAGTAGACCACAGGCATCAGCAAGGCCAAGATCATCAGCACGGGGCTGATAAAAGCGGCGTACTCCCACCATCCAAAAAACCGTTCAGGAAAATGATAGTCCTGCCACATCCGGGCGGGCTGGGAAACAAACGTGAACATGGTCTTGAGCAAAATGTCAGGCCCGTATCGTTCCGTAAATATGTCTTCGCGATGGCGCGAGAAAGATTGAAACAACACCGGCAAAAACTTGTATGAAGCGGCCAGCACCCCGAGCGTCAGCGAAACCGCAAGGCCACTGGCGAAACCAGTTGCGGCGGGCCAGATCAAAAAGAGCGTCAAAATCAGAAATGCAGGAAATGAATAGACCATCGCCTGGATGGCAGGGGCGGAAAACAACAAAAAAGTCAGCAGAAACAGCCACGGGACAATCAACCTGGGGCGCCTTGATTCCATATGACGATGCCACTCGCGCGTCACAGCCCAGCAAAGCAACGGCACCATGTGAAAAAAACTGAAGGTCGCGTGACCTTGATTGAAGTGCGCGCCAAAATATCCAGAAAAAGTAAAGGCAACGGCGCAAGTCCAGGAAACCCAGGGCCTCGTTCCTGCGTATTGCAGAAGCCTCGCCGTGGCCCACGTCCCGGCTGCGGTCAGCAGGGCCCAAAGCACCATGATGGCTGCGGCCGGATGGATTAAATAATAAAGAATCGATGGCCAGGTGAACGTAAAGCTCTGTGGGTTTTGAAGTTCGAACTGCCCACCACAGAGGTACAAGTTCCAAAAGGGGACGGTGCCATGTTCAAAAAGATACTGACGCAAAACCCGGGCTGGCGAGATCATGTGGTCCCAGTCCCACATCCAAGTCATCTGGTCCCAGGATTCAGCGGTGCTCCAGATGTTTTGCAACGCCTGCGGGGGAAGGCCTTGCGGGACTTCCGACACCAACGGATTCATTTCCAGTTGTGCTGCCAGTTGTGCTGCCGGATATGTTGCCAGGTCCGTTGACTGCATCGACTATGTCTTCCCTCGTGAACTCCGCCTGGGCGAGAAACCGCCGAACCGTGCCCTTACCATCAAAGATATAGGCTCCGGCCGGATGAGCAAAGCCCCCACCCTGTCCCGTCAACTTAAAATATCGGAAATCCAGGTCGGCCAGCAGGGATTCAAATGCCTTGAAGTTTTTCCCCGGCGGGGCGACGGCGTAAATCCAATCCCGTGGCAATTTCTGACGCGTGATCATGTTTTTGAATGAGGCGCGAGTGTCTGCCGGATCAAAACTGACCACAACAACCTTTGCGCCAGATTTTGAAATCGCAGGCAAGGCATCGCGCCACGACGCCTGAAAATCCTTCAGGATCATCGGGCAAGTCACCGGACAACTGGTAAAGACCGGAATCAAAACCAGTGGCTTTCCGAAGTTCTTGCCGAGGGTGAAACGGCTGCCATCAGAACTGGTGAGTTCAATCGTGCGAAGTTGTCGGCCGGAGAATTTGTCAGCCTCAGGATATGCCGAACCGGCAAAGGATTTCACCGACGCTAAAGCAAGTCCCGAGGCCAGGAAAAATACAAAACAATCCATCCAACGCTTCATAAATCGGTTCATCAATAACCCTCGATAGCCTTCAATAACTCTATGGCAGGCTCATGCCATCAACAACCTGTTTAGTCTATGTCACATGAAACATAAGGAATGTCGACTTCCTCGTTGGTGTCGGGGAACCAACGATACCTTCCCGTGGCTGGAGATGTCGATATGCTGCAGGCGTGAATGGCCTCCACCACTCTAGCCCGAAGGACTGGAGAATCCTTGAACTTCATGGTTGGCGATGCGTTGCCCCAAACAAAATCAGGAGCTTGCTGCCAACCTTGCACCCGTTCATTGATGCCAGCCTGAAGGTCCGCAAGCAATTCTGCCCCGGAAAGCGGGCCGTCAGACTTTACGGCATGCCATTCTGCTCCTACCAGACGCTGGGACGAGTCAAACTCAAGGGTGTAGCGGAGCGTCATGGAGCCCGACGATTCGTCTTCGGCGGAGTAGGCCAGCATTGGCCCGTTTTCGACGCCGTAATCGACAGTCGTTTCAACGTCTGCAATGGCCACGGTTCTTGGATCGCGCCAAACTTGAAATGGATCGCTGAGCCTTCTGCCATCACTGTCCAAATCAAGGGGCGTCAGTTCACCAATGCGACTGCGAAACCGCCAGACCCCCTGATTCCATACTTGCTCTGTGCGAGACTTGTCCAAGACGAACCCGTGCTTCAAACTGTTAACGCCACCGCCAAGCCAATGCACCAGTGTCGTGTGAAATGTTGCCGGATTGACATCACGACACTCCTTGAATGACTTGAAAGCAAACCCTTGTGGATTGGCATCTGCGGCCGCGGCCAGTTCCTCGCCCAAGACGCTTTGCAACTTCACGCGGGCACCGACGATATCGGAGAAAATGGCTCCGTTTGAATCCGTGACCCAATTTCCATCTGTTGTTATTTTACGACCAATCCACGCCTGATTTTTTGCCCACAAGATCATATCAGGTCCAAGTTGTCCGTCTGGAAGGCGGCGAACGGAGAACACCTGGGGACTGGCAGCATGGTGCTGTTGATCAAGCCATGAGCTGCCTTGCACCCAGATCAGTTCCGAAGCGTCAGGCGTCGCATTTACACCTTGCTGCGACTTCGGCAGGCGCGCAAGGATTGCGTAGGGGAATGCGAAAGATTCGCCCTGATCAAAGCGGCTGTGAAAGATGGCTCGAAAGGAAACTCGAGTGTCTCGCGCCAGGCTTTCCATCTCAGAATCCCAAATTCCAAGAGCGGCATCGACAATCCGCTGACTACGGTCGCGCGGAATATCATTGTCCTTGTCTTCGCACCGAGTCCCTGCAAAACGTGAGTCGCCGACACTTTCGTTGTCGGACGCGATCTTGGTCAGCAGGGCGCGAATATCACCAGGACTGAAGAGGACTTGCTCTCCCGTCTGGCGATTTCGGGCCAGAACGGCGCGGCGCGGAGCAGGCAGACCCATACTTACCTCGGCCCACCCATGGCAATGCCCCATCCAACCCCAGGGGATGTCATGCTTTTCATAAGTCCTGCGATTATCAACGTAAGACTTGAGTTCACTTCGGGTCAGGTTGAAACCCTGATTCCCCGCAGCAATATCGTATTTTTCGGCAGGAGATACGGCCCACGTTTTTGCCGTCCCCATGTTCCGGAAATCTGTGGCATCGGAAATTGCGGCTTCGATAGACCGGCTTGATGCAGCCTCATAGGCTTCATCAGATTCAATATGAGGATCACCTGCAATTTGAAAATCAGGAACCGTTTCCGGGCTGATCCAGCGCCTTGCAATGCCCCCCTCACTTAAAGGCCAGTAGGAATCACTCCACGGTTGTGCCACGGATCCCGAAAGCGACTCCGGTCGCCTGATCTCGCTGAAGTTTAGCGTGCTCCCGAGCATCAAACCCGGATCATTGGCGGCATCCCAGCCTTCGCGCAATGCGGATCCTCTTTCGTCTGGTTGAGGAAGATCGCAATTCAAAACGAGCAATGGCAGCATGCCAGGAATCATTAAACGCATCGTCAATTGACTTGGCCAACGCAATCTCATGGTTCTGTCCTTTCCAAAAAAAGAAAAACCCGCGGCCTACGCCACGGGTTCCGATGCAATGAAAGATCCATGTCAAATATTTGTGGGTTAGATGGTCAAACGCCCCACAGCATGAGGCGTTCCTTCGCGAAAGCCGGCTGCGCTGATCTCGATGAATTGGGCTTTGCGCTGCAGGCCTTTTACGTCCGAAGCACCGCAGTACGTCAGTCCGGAACGAAGTCCGCCGACAAGATCCTGAATCACATCACGAACCGGACCGCGGTAGGGAATCTCAACTGAAACGCCTTCAGCCGTTTTCCATTCCTTCATGCCGCCCATGAAGTCATCTTGAGCTTCCTTTGACGCCATGCCGCGAAACTGTTTGAACTTCTGGATCTGACCGTTCGGAAGCGAACGTTCCATTAGCTGCCCAGGCGTTTCGTCGGTTCCGGCAAGAAGTCCGCCCAGCATCACAAAATCGGCTCCGGCAGCCAACGCCTTCACGGCATCACCAGGAGTCCTGATCCCGCCATCGGCCATTAATGCGCGATCAACCTTGCGGCATTCCATAATGGCGGTGAGCTGCGGCACGCCGTAGCCGGTTTTTATTCTGGTCGTGCAAACGGAACCGGGACCAATACCGACCTTGATGATGTCGGCGCCGGCGGCAGCCAGATAATCCGCACCAGCATAAGTCGCCACATTCCCGGCAATGACCAAAATATTATCTTTGAAAGAATTGCGAAGGCCGCGGATCGTCCGGTTCACTTCTTTTGAATGACCGTGGGCGACATCCACGCAAACAATGCTGGCACCCGCGGAGACAAGAGCCTCGGCCCGGGTCAGTGCGTCCGCACCGATTCCGATTGAAAATCCTGTGCGCTGTGGATTCGCGCAGGCTTTAAACGTCGCGACGTTTTCTTCGATCGACATGAACCGGTGCAGAATAGCCATACCACCGAGACCAGTGACGGCGTCGGCCATGCGCTGGCCCGTGATGGTGTCCATATTTGAACTGACAAAGGGAATTTCAAAATCAAAGTTCTTCAATAGAACCGAAGTGGTCACGTCCTGCCTTGATTTGATCCCGTTGTATCCCGGGACCAGAAGCACGTCGTCAAAAGTCAGCCCGCGCATGATGGAAACCATAAATCCCCCTTAAAAGCAGGGGGATTTATTATTACGGATAATATTTTTAATAAAGAGGGATTTAACCTTTGATAAACGGACGCGCTGCCTCAGGAATTTGATCGTAGGAAAACAGACCCTGAGACCGGTACTGGGCCGACATGATCACGTTGTTGAACACCCGCTGAAAATCAGCCTTTGTGATTTGAAATGTGCCAACACCCTGTATTTTAACCTGAAACTGCTCTGCCGGGCGCAACGGGTCAATACGATGGCGGTAAAAGCAGAGGCGTTCCGAAGCCCAGTTGGCGCTCACCCGGCCGGGGACGACCTTAACGGGGACCGATGCCTCTTTGCGGGCACGGGGAATTCGAGGGGCGACAACCCGGGACTCTCCAGACCGCCCACTCGCAGAAGTGCTGCTGCGTTTGGTGCTTTCCACCCTGAGGGTCGGGGTCCGGGCCTCACGCGCAGCATCAATCCGACGCCGTTCGGCTTCATCAGCCAGATAAACCCGCCAACTATTGACCTGTTCGTCGGTGAAGAATTCAGCGAGATTGTCCATTGGAACTTCTACCGGCTCCAGGTCAAACAACTCTTCCATGACGACGAGCACGTCGCCACTTGGGTTGACGACCCGGACTTTGCCGGGGGAGGATGACGCTTCCAGACAAATAAACAGTTTTTGTGTCTTTCGGTTCCGAAGACCCTCAACGAATTCACCAGTTTGTGGTTTCATAGTGTATCTGCCTGACTTGGAGAATTAAAATGCCGTCGAGACCTTCAAAACTAAAATGGATCCTGATTCCTGCTGTCACCCTGGGACTTTTGCTCGGCGCTGCGATCGCCCTGCCATTCCTGGTCGACCTGGAAAAATTCAAACCGCAAATCCAAGCCGCTGTTGGCAGCGCTGTGAATGCAGACTTGGACTTCAAGTCGATCCGCCTTCACGCAATTCCTAAACTTGGGGTCACCATCAAGAATGCCGAAATCCGAAACACAGATCCAACCTTCAAGGGAGTCCCCCTCTTTAGGACAGACGAGCTGTTTCTCGCCACAGAATTCTGGCCCCTGTTGAAAGGAAAGCTGGAGGGAGAACTGCGGATCGTCAATCCAGCCGTTGAAATGCACTTGAACGGAGGCACCAACAACCTGGCCAGCCTTGCCAAGGCTCCCTCGGACGGAACCGCGACACCAAAGGCGGGCGAAAATCAGGCCGCAACGCCAGAAGCACCGGCCGCACCCCTGTCTGGTGCGACCATTTCTGCGCTGCGCGACCGGGTATTGATCAAATCCATCACGATCTCCGGCGCCACGGCCAGCGTCAAATCCAACGGCAAACCACTGGTCAAGGTTTCCGACCTCGACGTTAGCATCCGTAACATCGGCCTGGACCGCGACATCGACATCGCCCTCAGCACCGATCTGAAGGCCAAAGAGGCAGGAGCCATCGTGGGCGGCGCGATCAAAATGAACCTCACAGCCAAGATTGAATCGTCGGCTGACGCCCTTTTCAAGCGCCTTGCCTTTAACGGCAACCTGGATTTGAAGGATCTGGCACTTAACTTCCAGAACGCACTGGTTAAAAAACCGGGGCAGAACATCGCAATGCGGATCCGCGGCGCCGCGTCTCCAAGCAGCCTTGATGTCGACGAACTTGGATTTGACATACTGAACATCGCTGGCACTGGAAAACTGGCGGTCACCGACTTCAAAAGCCTAAAAACTGCATTCAACATGAACATTGAAAGCCCAGATGTTTCCAGCCTTGGCGCGATGCTGCCCCAACACGCAAAGTTGCTGCAAAAAGCATCGTTGAAAGTAAAGGCAAAGGTCGAAGGCCCACTCGCAGACCTTTCGGCGCTTCAAGCTGACTTGGGTGTTGAAAGTAAATTGTCGGGTTCGGATTTCAATCTGGCCGTGACGGCAACGTCGCTTTTACCAGCCAAGGCGGGAATCAAGTTCAGCAGCCAGCACATCGACTTGGGCGCGTTACTAAAACCATTTTTGCCACCGACTCTGCCGGGAGAGACCGCCGCCGCCGCGAGTTCAACGACGCCTAACAACAAGGCCACGGAATCTGCCGCACCGACATCTTCTGCCGGAGTCGCTGAAAATGAAAAGGACTTCGCCCTGTCGCAAGAACTTAAGGACACCATCAAACCCCACGTGATCAATGTCGATGTCGCGATGAATGAAATCGTCTGGGATCGCCTGGCGATCAAAAACCTTGTTATAAAAGCGGGATTGAAGGATCTGGAAATCGCCTTGCAGCAGTTTTCCCTGCTGGCACTTGGCGGCAGCGTCATAGCCGATGGGAAATTGAATCTCGCATCTTCTCCGGTTGAATTTCGTGGTTCGTTTAAACTTGATGGCGTTTCGGCAAGCGACGCGATCGATGTCATTGCCCCCACACAAAAAGAAGCCCTGTCGGGAAAACTGAGTCTGGCGATGGCGGTTTCGGCACGCGGCACAACGCGCCAGACTGTGAGCAAAACCCTAAACGGCAAGGGAAGCTATTCGATCAACGACGTCAAAATGCGCGGTGCTGCGCTTCGTCCGTTGGTGGCGGAATCGTTTTCGGGATTTGTATCTGGACTGACATCAGGAAAGACTGCAGAAAAAGCCTTTAAAAATATCGCGAAATTTTTGGATTCGCCTATTGGCAAGCGAATTCCCGAAGACAAAAAGCCAAAAATCGATGACCTCAAAAAGAAAATCGAAAGCATCAAAGTCGTCAGAATTCCGGACAAGTATGCCGGCGAAAAAAAGGTTGCCACCAGCAGCGGCCAGTTCGAAGTGAATGACGGAAAAATAAAAATTACTTCCGACACATCAAGCGACCTCGGGCAGTTCAAGTTGAACGCAATCACAACCCTGGAAGGAAACTTGGACGGGGACATGGAAATCACCCTTGCCGAAACGGACAAGGCTGCTTTGATCAAACAAAGCGAGTATGCGGCTCTCCTTCTGGATAAGAACAAGGCGATGCGCCTTCCCTTCAAACTTGGCGGCAGCGTGATGAGCCCCAAAGTCACAATGCAGACGGAATTACTGACCAGCAATTTTGAAGACAATGCGGCGGTACGATTGGAGCAGGAAGCCAAAAAGGCGCTAGAAGATGCGGCACGCCAGGCCATCAAAGGTGCCCTGCCAGCCTTGGGCATCGACAAGGCGAAAGCCGATGAAATCTCCAAGAAAACCGAGGATTCACGCAAAAAGTTTGAATCCCAGGCAAAGGATAAACTGAAGGGTTTATTTCAGAAAAAATGATTTTTTTGGGCAGTGCCAACCAGCGGCACTGTCCGTTCTAACCCCCTGATCACCATAGTCGATTGAAGGGGATTATAATTGTGTGGACCGGGGAAACAATTCGTCCAACCCAACGTCCCACGGGATCACCTCGACGCCATTTTCGATGCGGCGCACAGAATCACGCGATAGACAAATACAGCGTAGGCTGGGGTCGGACTTTTTGGCGATTTTGAGATGTTTGAGATGACCTGCCGTGACCATTCTTGCCGATTTTATTTCAATATAAATCGAATTCCGTCTGGGCTTCTCCAAAACAAGGTCAACGCTCAGTCCACCGTAATTGTCTAAATAGCCTAACGTGTAGCCTGCTTCGCGCAGCTCATTTAAACGCCAAGCCTCCAAAATCACCCAATGTTCGAAGGCATCGCCATAATCATTGGTTGATTCCACCATAGGAATATCGAGGGTGCCAGAAAAGCACCGCTGAACTCCCGGGTCAAAAAAATAAAACTTCGGTTTCTGCGCTATTTTTTTTCGAAACGATGGGTGGGCTGGGTAAAGTAAGATGCCCAAATAAGTATCCACCAGGATTTTGTAATAGCCATTCACCGTCTTGCCGCTCACACCGATTTTTTTACCGATGGATTCGAAATTCAGGGTATGACCATTGTCTTGCGCAGCGCATTCCATAAAAGACCTGAAGGGATCAAGCCGCCGCGCCAATTGCTCTGCAAACACTTCTTCTTTCATATAGGTCTGACAGTATGCCTCCAGGAATTTGCGAGCTTCCCTGTCACTGGTCCCGACGGTGGAGCATGAAAGTTCAGGCAAGGTGCCGATGGCAAGCGCGCGGTTCAAATCAAAGGCTGAACCAAGCTCAAGATGGGTCATCGGAAACATTGAATAGCTGAGCGCGCGTCCAGCCAGCATATTCGCGCCATCTCGTTTCAGTTTTCTGGCGCTCGATCCCGTCAATGCGAAGAGTGTATTTTTATCGCTAAATATTGATTTGTGAACCAGATCGAGAATTTTTGGACACTTTTGAACTTCATCAATGACGACCCACCTTTTACTGCCCGGTGGAACCTTCAGCGCCTGAATGGCCGTCAACAACGCGGAGGGGTCTGCGCGCATACGGCGTTCCCATCCACTATCGAGCAGGTCGATCCACAGAACCGATTCTTCGTCGGAGAAAAATGACCTCAAAAAAGTACTTTTCCCCGTGCCACGCGCGCCGAATAGAAAAAAACTCTTTGATTTTAGTGGGTTAGCAAGCCTATTAAACATGGTCCTATTTTTCCTAGAAAAATCGAAGTTACCTCCTATTTTTCCATAAAAAAACAACTTACTCGAGAGATTATTCCTCGAACCACGCCTTGCCAAGGATCGCCGCCATTCCCGCATAGGCCTCACGAGCCTTGGGAAAGGCTTGCGAATTCACGAGGGATTGATGCGTCTCGACGTTGCAATACCAAGTGTCGGTAAACTCGGCAGAGACAAAATTTTGAAACGCCACATTGGCAGCCAGTGATGCCGCGGGCGCTGCAAAATCCTGTTCATACTTCGCGATGACATCCTTTTTGTTGGCTGCGGTCAAGTCGGCAAGAACCGCTCCGGCCAGAGCCTGGCGGGCCTCGCGAAACCTGGCAACAAAATCGATTAGATTTTGCCCTTTTGAACCGAGATCCTTGCCCGTAGTAGAACCAATCCCGTCAATTGCCGGGCCAGCGATCCGGTCCATGTACCATTCGGCGAAGGCATAGAAGGTCGTGACGATCAGCGTGTTGTGAACGTCCTGGGGCGCCTTGCCCATGATGATCTGGGGCAACTGCGTTTCCCCGGCAACTGGTGCGGGTGCAATCCAACATGCCTTCAAAGATTCCAGCCGGTTGCTTTGAAGCAAGGCTTGATCCGACGGAGACATGGCCGCAGAAGGCATCGCCTTCATGGATTTCAGGCAATCCTCTGCCGGCTTTTCGCTGATCCGAAACGAGGCAGACAGGTTGCTGAACTGCATCTGAAGAAAAGGCGGCAGGGCTGTATTGGCGCGAAGCACGGCCTCGGAAACATTACCGTTCGCCATGGTTGCTGGACCGCAAGCCAAATTGGAGCGCCGCGCCTCGTCTCCGGATTCAACGGCGGCAATGGATTTCTTGTCAGAGGAATTCTCACCAGGAATTTTACAACCGGTCAGAAATTCAGACGCCACAAGAGCAGCTGTAAAAAGTAGGGTCGCGTTTCTCATGCTCAGTAGCCCCGAATGTAATTATTTTGGTTGTTGTAACCGGAATTTGGATTCGGCTGATATTGATTCGGCTGATATTGATTCGATTGATAGGCATTCGGATTGTAGTAAGCGCCGCCGTTGTACATGTTGCTCGTGCCGCCGCTGTAAGTTCCCTGATTCAGGCCGCTGATCGCGCCATTCACGGCTCCACCCAAAATTCCAGTCGCACCGCTATTTTGCCCAAACAACGCCTGAAGTCCGCCTAACGCGGCTGCGATACCGATCCTGGTGCCTAAGTCGGTGGTGTTATTGTTCAACCCACCTGGGACCGTCGTGTTGGGTCCGTAGGGGTTGTAGGTATTATTGGTAAAGGACACCGAAGCCGTCAAAGTCGTGTCGTACTGCGAGGGCTGGGATGCATTGTTGCACGACGAATTTGTCGTACCGTTGTTCGACGCTCTGGAAAAAACCTCGCAAGCCGTCATGTCACGAACCACAACCGTCGCCGTCCCAGTCGATTGCAATTCTGCCTGAGTCAACTGTCCACTGACATTGATCACGTCACCGCTACTGACGGTACCCGTGCTCTGGCGGACCGTCAGCCTCGGCATGGCAGGATTGAAATCAAGGCGCATCGCAGCATAAGTGCGCCCCGTATAGGTCGTTGATCTTGCGGTTATCTGCCAATTCACAGGCTGATTGATATCGGCGGTGAGGCGGGGCGTGTTCATGCCGTTGACGTAAAGTTGGGGACGGCCCGGCTGGCAATTGGAAACGGTGCACTGCACCAGGTCGCCAGTCGCGCCGTTATAGTTCCCGTTTGTCGGGTCATCCTTCTTTTTTGGAGACGATGGACTACAGGCTGAAATAGCCAGCATCGTTAACAAAAAATACTTTCCTGGCAGAGGGGGCAACTTCATCAAGCCAGCCATAAACTGAAACCTCCGGGTAAACCAAAGCAACCTTCATGACCAACAGGGCCAAAGATCTAAGACTATTGTAACCCCGACAGAGGCCCATAGCCAACAATCGCAGGAATTGCCGGGGAATTGCCTCCCCGAGACATCTGCACCACCATCGCATTGGACCCGGCCAATAGTTGCCGCGACGTTGCCTCGCCAGCCAGCCAGGTCAGTCGATTCCGCGCCTGATCAACACTGCCACTGTGGATTGTCGCCAAGCACGATGCGTGACCGCTGCTTATTGCCCCGGCAAAGGCTGCCGCCTCCTGGCCGCGGATCTCACCGATAACGATCCCATCGGGCCGCAAACGCAGGGCCTCCTCGAACAGCCATGACGCGCTGACCGCGCCCACTCCTGCAAGATTTGGGGGGCGT
>Ga0247843_1006830_pt1 | contig 14542 bp, 12 predicted proteins | sample LaCruzMarch2017__FD_192420 | JGI IMG/M metagenome (GOLD analysis project Ga0247843, IMG submission 192420) | Freshwater microbial communities from meromictic Lake La Cruz, Castile-La Mancha, Spain - LaCruzMarch2017_8m | ecosystem: Environmental > Aquatic > Freshwater > Lake | place: Spain...
GCGATGGTCAATGGTCAACGATAATGGCAAGACATCGCGGATGACAATTTGCTCACCTTCAACCACAGGTTTACGGTAGATGCTACCGATGCCTAAGATCGCTAATTCAGGATGCTTAATCACAGGTGTCCCGAGTTTAATCCCGGTGGTCCCGTAATTGGTGATAGAGAACGTCCCGTTTTGAAGTTCGTCTAATTTCACGGTGCGAGCACGTGTAGCTGCACCTAAGGCTTCGATTTCTTTGGCTAAAGTGACAATCGATTTTTGATCGGCGTGTTTCACATTAGGAACAATCAAACCGTCTGGTGTATCGACGGCAATCCCGATGTTGATGAAGTCTTTAAAAACGACTTCTTCGGTGTCATGATCAAATGACGCATTGAAGATTGGATAATCCTTGATGGCCATCGTGACTGCTTTAACAATGAACGGTAAGAACGTTAACTTGATGCCTTTTTCTTCTAATTTTGCTTTTTGTGATTTGCGGAATTCAACCAACTTCGTGACATCAATTTCATCCATTAACGTCGTGGATGGAATCACTAAGTTTGCTGTGTTCATCGCTTTGACAATGGCTTGGCGTAATTTTGAAATCTTGACACGCTTGACGCCATCTTTTGGTAAGGTTGGCATGCTTGGGGTGGCAAAGGAAAGTGAGGAAGTACCGGTGGATGTCGATCCTTGGGATTTGGCAGCAGCTTGAATATCTGCTTTCATCACCCGACCTGATTCACCGCTACCTTTGAGTTTGCTAAGATCAACTTTTAAATCCGCAGCCATCTTGCGAGCCACTGGGGTTGCTAAGACTTTGGCATTGGAAGAAGTAATAACAACACTGCTATTTTCAAAACCTTCATTGGAGCTGGCGATGACGTCATTAGAAACGACGACTTCACCAACAACCGCGGCGCCTTTTTCTTCAGCAGCTTGTTTTTTCACTTCAGGTTTTGGCGCGTCTTTCTTTACTTCTGCTTTAGGGGCTGGAGCTGCAGCAACAGGTGTCGCACCTTTACCCGTGTCATCAATCATCACTAAGGTTTCCCCAACGTGAATGGTTTGGCCAACTTCGGCACCAAGTTTGGTAATAATACCAGAAACTGGAGCAGGAATTTCAGCGTTGACTTTATCGGTTTCAACGACGCATAACACGTCGCCTTCTTTGACTTTATCGCCAACTTTAAAGAACCATTTTAAAATCTGTCCTTCGTGGAGGCCTTCACCAATATCGGAAAATTTAAAATCGTACATGGTTTTCCTCCTTAGAATTTAAACGACATTAATTTTTTAATTTCGTAGCTAATGCGTTTGACATCTGGAATATGATGATATTCACCACGTGCTAAAGGCACCGTGATATCCCAGCTGGTCACGCGAGCAGGCGCGGCTTCTAATGATAAGAAGCAGTTTTCCGTGACACGGGTAATGATTTCTGAGGCAACGCCTAAGGTCTTAATCGCTTCTTGAACCACGATCAACCGACCGGTCTTGCGAACCGAAGCGTAAATGGTTGGATAATCGATTGGGGCGATGGAACGTAAATCGATCAATTCAAAACGAACACCTTCAGCTTCTAAAGCTTTGACAGCCTTGAAGGTATCATGAACCATGGCACCCCAGCTGACGACGGTTAAGTTTGGATCTTTGGCAGCGTAGAAAACTTTGGCTTTACCAATCGGAATCAAGTATTCATTTTCTGGGACTTCTTGTTTGAAAGCCCGATAAATTTTCTTTGGTTCTAAAAAGATCACTGGATCAGCATCTTGGATCGCAGATGCAAGTAAACCTTTCGCATCATAAGGAGTGGCTGGATAAACAACCTTTAATCCTGGGATGTGCGCAAATAATGTTTCGATCGCTTCGGAGTGATGTTCTAAGGCACGAATCCCACCACCCATTGGTACACGAAGCACCATAGGAACCGTGAAGCGACCACGGCTACGATTACGCATACGGGCCGCGTGAACTGCGAGTTGGTTATACCCATTAAACATAAAACCATCAAACTGCATTTCTGCGACTGGCTTTAAGCCATTGATGGCCATCCCAATTGCTGAACCGACAATCCCAGCTTCTGAAATTGGGGTATCAAAGCAGCGAAGTTCGCCAAATTCTTTTTGTAAACCAGCGGTGACACGGAAGACACCACCTTCAAAACCGGCGTCTTCACCGAAGACGACCACGGTTTTGTCTTTGCGCATTTGTTCAAATAAACCAGTATTAATTGCCTGTAACAATGTCATTTCTGCCATGGTTATTTACCTGCCGTTTCTTTCACGAAATTCTTATAGTATTCTTTTTGTTCTTTCAGTTCATCAGTTAACGTTTCATAGGTGAAATCAAAGACTTCATCAGCACTGACGATGGGTCCTTCTTTTTCTACTTTTTCAAACGTCGTCTTGACGAATGCTTCAAGTTCTTCATCTAATTTAGCTTCTTTGGCATCATCCCATAAACCTTTGGTTTCCATATAAACTTTAAAACGAATGAGTGGATCTTTTTTCTTCCATTCTTCAACTTCTTCATTCTTACGATAAATGGTTGGATCATCAGAGGATGTATGAGGCCCAAGGCGATACGTGAAGGCTTCGATTAAGGTTGGACCTTCACCCTTACGCGCGCGTTCAGCGGCTTCTTTGACCACCGCATACATGGCAAGGACGTCATTACCATCGACTTGGATACCAGGAATACCAACGGCCACTGCTTTTTGTGCAAGTGTTTCTGCTTTGGTTGCCTTACGACGTGGGGTAGAAATCGCCCATTGGTTATTTTGAATAATCCCAATCATTGGCGCGTCAAACGATGCAGCAAAGTTTAACCCTTCATAGAATTCACCATGCGAGGTACCGCCATCACCAATATAAGTGACTGCGATTTGCTTATTGTTCTTTAATAACTTCGATGCATAGGCTAAACCAGACGCATGTCCAAATTGGGAACCAATGGGAATGTTGACTGGTAAAACGTTGACATCATCAGGAACGCGAGAACCACGTTCGTTACCAAACCAATATAAATAAATATTTTCTAAAGGCACATTATGATAAAGCATTGCCGCGTGTTCGCGGAATGCTGGAGAGATCCAATCATTTTTATCTAAGGCAGCCATCGTCCCAATTTGGGCCGCTTCTTGTCCTTGGACAGGAGCAAACGTTAACATCCGACCTTGACGTTGATATTGCATGGCGCGAATATCAGCAATCCGGGCCAATTTCATGGTCCGATACATCTTTAACAAAGTCTTATCATCAATTTTAGGTTCGTATTCTGGAGCAATTACCTTACCTTTTTCGTCTAACACCGCAAAGCGTTGTTTCTTTTGCGGATCAAATTTACCTAAGATCATCACAATTCTCCTTTTCCATGTGCTAGTGAAATCTTTTTTATCTAGCATACAAAATATACTTAAAATCCTAATGAATATCAATACTTTTCATTCAAATATATTTTTTGTGAAAACATTTTGGGTAATTATTAGGACCTTATCGATGAAGGATGGTTTCCTTGTGAATTTTCTTGAATTCCCTAATATAATATAAAGCATGATTATTTTAACCGGACCTTCCGCAAGCGGAAAAACTGAAATAGCCAAAATTCTTTATCAAAAATATGGTGTGAAAAAGGTTGTCACCCATACCACACGCCCAATTCGTCCCACAGAAATCCCAAACATTGACTATCATTTTGTCTCGGATGACAATTTTAATACCATGCGAAACCAGAACGGATTTATTGAAACCACGTTGTATAACGGATTTCAATATGGGACCTCCAAGGCAGAAGTTGGCGAACAAAAAGTATTGATTGTTGACGCCAATGGATTAAAGGTCTTTACAAATTTACGTAATCCCCGGTTTGTGACCTTCTTTATCCAAACCAGTGAAATCACCAGAATGAATCGAATGATCATTCGCGGCCAGGATTTAGACTTTGCCAAGAAACGATTGGCGTTTGATCAAGCTAATTTTGCTCGATCTTCACTACAAAACATCAGTTATGATATCGACAATGAAAAAGTGACGATTGAAGACGCCAGTGATCGGATCTATCAACTCTATCAACAACATCTAGCATCCATCAAATAATAAAACATCTAGGCATAACCTAGATGTTTTTGTTCTTCAAAACTTAGACTTAAGCAGCTTCTTCGAACTTGGCTTCTGTGGATAAGAATGTTGACACGGTGTTCAACATAATCCCATAGACAACTTTCGAGGTGATGTCTGCAAGTGTGTATAACACTTGTTGCGAGACCACGACGAAGGAGTCAATACCAACACCGAATAAGGCTGGCATGATGTAAGCGACTGGATAAATGGTCCAAGTAATATAGAACCATGGTTTGATGAATTTAAAGACACCGACGAGCTTGCTGCTCTTGATGTTCTTGGCACCTTCATCGATAACCCGTGTCATGGTGATGAGAATGAAAACGTAGAAAACCGTTGAGATAACACCCCATAGGATCCACCATAATTCATTTCCCGCCACAAAGTCGATTCTTCCTGGTTCGTAGAATTGACCGATATAACCGGTGACGATCATCAACATCCCATAAAGGGTGAAGTCGTACCAGTATTTACGGAATGCTTTCCCAGAAATTAAAGCAACGAACAAGATTTGTGTTAAAAGATTAGGAACGTCAATGAGCCAGTTTAAGTATCGGAAACCATTCGAGAAAGTTCCATTCGATACATATAACTTGGTGACTTCATTGAGTTGATAAGCTCCAACCCAAGCGACTTGTTGAGCAAACAATAAGAGCAACGCGGAAATCGAAACGACCACGGATAGAATGTTCGACATGCGGAACTTCGGGTGATTCTGACGAATCGTTAGCCAGAAGTACAGCAACCCAGCCGCCATGACAGCGTAGCCGAGCGAGAGAATATGGGATACGAGTTCGAATTCCCATATTTGTAAAGTAATATTTGACATTAAAGGTCCTCCTTTATTACTTCTAATGTAAAGCATACCTAATCATGTTAGCGCTTACAAGTAAAAAGAGATTTCTCTACTTTTTAAGGGGTGCTACTTTGAGTTTAACAAAAGTGGAAAATCATAGATTTCATCGGCTAGAATCATCGCATCTTCACGATGATGGGTCACCAAGACAATGGTCATATTTAAGGCTAAAAAAATGGGCTTTAAGTCTTGTCGAAGCCGAGCGGTCAATGTTGGGTCAAGGTTAGAGAAAGGTTCATCTAAAAGTAATAACTGAGGTTCAGGAGCAACGGCTCGGGCAATCGCAACCCGTTGCATTTGTCCTCCGGATAGTTGATGAGGATAAGAAAAGGCAACATCTGCCAAGCAAAATAGCTTAAGCCACTTGTCAATTCTTGATTGTTTTTCTTTCGCTGGTAACCGCAATCCAAACCCAATATTCTCACGAACGGTGAGATGAGGAAAAAGCGCATAATCTTGAAAGACGATGCCGATGGATCGAGATTCTGGCATGACAAAATGCGAGTCATCGGTAAGGATGCGATCAGCAAATTGAATCGATCCACTGACGGGTTGAATGAATCCTAAAATTAACTGCAACAAGGTGGACTTACCGCATCCACTTGCACCAGTGATAGCAACCAATTGGCCGGTTTTAACGTGAAAACTAAGGTCCTCAATCAAGGGTTGATTGGGCTTGTATCGAAAGCATAAGTTGTGGATGTTAAGACTCATACGTATTCACCTTTAACATCATATCACTGGCAAAAGTGACCGCCAATCCAGTTAATAAAACCAACATCAAAGCCATCGGACTAGCAAGGTTAATTTGTTCATCCCCAGCAAATTGAAATAAATAGGTCGCCAAGGTTTGTAAATTAAACGGTCTTAAAATAAGTGTCAAAGGTAATTCTTTGAATAAATCCACCATCACAATTAAACCTGCGGCAATCACCCCATGGCTAATCAGGGGTAAATCCACTGCCAATAACGTTTTCAAATGCTTACGACCAAGGGCATAACTTGCATTCGTGTACTTCATCCCAATTTTATAATAGGTGCCTTCAATCAAGTGACTGGCAACGGCAAGAAATCTTAAGACGAGGGCAAAGGTCAATAACCATAAAGATCCGGATATAAGTAAGCGATCTAAACCGAAGGTTTCTGTGATCCACCGATCAAAGGGAATCACCATTAAGATCATGCCAACGGCAATCACCGCACCGGGGAGTGAATAACCAATCGTCAGAATACGTGACATGGTTTTTTTCCATGGCTTTGGAAAAATACGTTGAAAGTTAATGACCGCAAGAGAAATCACCAAAATGATGATGGTTGGATAAAACGCCATTAAGATGGACGAGATCGTGCCATCCACAAATGCGTCACCATAAATCGAACTTGGCACTGAAGGTAACCATGCAATCAATTGAGCCACAGGGATGATCAATGCAAAACTTAAGACGACCAAGGAAACAATATAAAATGCAACTCTGGTCGAACCTTTGATGTCACGTTTCATCAATGGTTTAATTTGTGTAGTGGCATAACTATATTTGAATGACTTTCTTAATCGGCTTTCAATCCATAAGATGACAAGGATAAATACAATCAATTGGACAGAAAATCTCACCGCGGTGTTTAAATCGTTGCCATTAAACCACGATTGAAAAATGGTGGTCGCATAAACCCTCAACCCAAAATATTGAACCAAGCCGTAGTCATTTAACACTTCCATGATGACCAGGACGGAAGAACCTACAAGGACGGGTCGTAATAATGGAAGGATGATTCGCCAAAAGATCCGGCGTTGATTGGCTCCTAAACTTTGGGCTGCGGCATACATCGTTTGTGGTTGCTTTGATAAAAACGATCGCGTCGCCAAATAAATGTAAGGGTATAAGGTTAACGACAATAATATGATCGCGCCAAACAAATTCGTGATGACCAATTGAGATTGAAACCAAGAGGACGAGGTTAAATCAACATAAATATAGGCTAGTAAATAGGCAGGCATCGCCAAGGGTAATACCAAAAGGATGTCCCATAATCTCGCCCATTTCACTCGGTAAAAACTCATCCAATAACCTAAGCTAACCCCAATCCCTAAACTCATCACCACCGTCCCAACGACAAGGGCAAAGGTTTGAATCAAGACTTCAGGAAACCAATACGTCTGCATCAACTCCCACATTGGTCCTGGGGTTTGCAATAACGGAGGAATGAATTGATATAGAAAGATGACAACAAAGATAAAAGCAATCCCAGTGATGATGGCAAACGGGTCTTTTTGTAAACGCGGCATTTTTACCGCCATCCAGCTGCCACCATGAGTTGATAAGCTTCTAGACTATTGCTATATAAGCTTGATAAAGCAATGGTTTGTTCTTCAAAGCTTCCCCAAGACTGCAGCAAAGGATGGGGATCAACATCTGCACGAACAGGGTATTCAAAATTCCCATCGGCAAAAATCTTTTGGGAAGACGAGGATAAAAGAAAATCAAGCAAGGCAACGGCATTATCTTGGCGTTTGCCGTGCTTGGTTAAGCCAACCCCAGAAATATTAATATGGGTGCCAAAGGTTTCTTGATTCGGAAAATAAACAGCCAAGGATTCAGCAACTCTTACTTCACTATCGTCTTCGGAATAAAGCATCCGACCAAAGTAATAAGAATTCATGATCGCCACATCGGCACGTTGGTTATAAACCGCTTTCGCTTGATCGCGGTCGTTACCGACTGGATGGGTACTTCCTGTTAGTGGATCGCGAATGGCAAAGTGACTCACAAGACCTTCAACCCACGTGGACGTGGCCGTGACACCAATCTGTTCAATCATCGATGCCACCAGCGATTCATTGTACACATGGCTTGAACTGCGCACCGCAACTTTTAAGGTTGAATTGGGATCCCCTAATGCTTCGTAGGTTGACAGTTGGTTTGCTTGTACACGAGTTGGATCATAAACAAGAATGCGAGCCCGCTTCGTTAAGCCAATCCATTGTTGGTCATCGTCTTTGAGATAGGATGGAACCACATCAAGAGAATCTTGATCAGGAAAAGGTTTTAATAAACCTTTTGCTTTTGCACGACCTAATCGACCAGCGTCGGCAAGAAAAATTAAATCAGCATCGGTCGATGTTCCTTCCGTTTCCAAACGTGTCAGCAAAGGATCGGCATCGAGTTTAACAACATTGACCTGAATGCTAGTCTCTAATGTGAAGGCATCAAAAAGTTCTTGATCAACATCATAATGACGATCAGTGTATAAGTTAATGAAGGATCCTTGCGCTTGGCAACTGGCCACCATCGTGAGAATAAAGGTCACGATTCCTAAAGGTTTTATATGCATCATCTATCTCCAAGAGAATCAGTTTCTCTAATGAAAATAGTATAACAAATTAATATTAGATTACGCCTTCTTGTTCTGCCCAATCAATAAACTCATCATAGGTCATTCTTTTGTCGTAAACTTTGTCTTCTGTTAGATAGATAATCCGGTTCGCCGCGGTGGCTAGTAACTCATGGTCATGACTGGTGAATAAAATCACACCCTTATAATTAATCATCCCTTTATTTAAGGCGGTGATGGCTTCTAGATCCAAGTGGTTGGTTGGTTCGTCCATCAACAAGACATTTCCTGCGGTTAACATCATCCGGGCAAACATGCAGCGAACTTTTTCTCCACCTGATAAGACCGTCACTGGCTTCAGTGCTTCTTCTCCAGAAAATAACATCCGTCCTAACCAACCTCGTAAATACGATTCGGTTTGATCTTTGGAATAAGGTCTTAACCAGTCGACTAAATTCATCCGTTCTTTAAAGAAGTCACTATTGTCTTGTGGTAGATAGGTTGGGGTGACCGTAATCCCCCACTTGAATGCTCCTTCATCGGCTTGTTTTAATCCTAATAAGATTTCAAAGAATGTGGATACCCGTTGAGAACTATCTGATAAAACGGCAATCTTTTCCCCGCGATGGATCGATAGGCTCATAGGTGGAATCAAGTTTTTCTTACCTAATGCTTGTAATGACAATACATCTTGACCAAGATCTTTATCAAATTTGAAATCAATAAAAGGGTATCGGCGACTCGAAGGTTTTAAATCTTCAAGAGTGATTTTTTCTAATTCTTTTTTTCTTGAGGTTGCTTGTTTGCTCTTACTCGCGTTCGCGGAAAATCGGGCGATAAATTCTGACAGTTCTTTCATCTTGTTTTCTTTTTTAGAATTTTCATCTTTAGACTGCTTTAAAATCAATTGGCTGGATTCATACCAAAAATCATAATTGCCAACATACATATTAATTTTTCCATAATCAACATCCAAAATACGGGTGCAAACTTTATTTAAGAAGTGACGATCGTGAGAAACAATAATCACTGTGTTTTCAAAGTTAAACAAGAAATTTTCCAGCCAATGAGAAGCGACGGCATCAAGGTTGTTGGTCGGTTCATCCAAAATGAGAATATCAGGATTTCCAAACAAGGCTTGGGCAAGTAAAATTTTCACTTTCATTTTACTGTCTAAGTCTTTCATTAAAATATCTTGTTTGTTTTCTTTGATGCCTAATGCGTTCAGTAAACTTCTCGCATTGGCTTCGGATTCATACCCACCCATGTCGGCGTATTCACTTTCCATGTCGGCTGCTTTGATGCCATCTTTTTCATCAAAGTCAGGTTTGGCGTAGAGAGCATCAAGTTCTGCACGCAAAAGTTTAATGCGAGGAAATCCTAACATGACCGTATCAACAGCCGTGTAAGTATTGAAGGCGTTTTGATCTTGTTTAAGAATGGACATCCGTTCTTTTTTATCGCGAAACACATCACCGTGAGTTGGATCGATTTCTCCTGATAGAATTTTTAAAAATGTGGATTTACCAGCCCCGTTGGCACCGATGATGCCATAACAATTGCCTTTAAGAAAAGATAAAGATACATCTTTAAATAAGACGCGACCGCCAAACTGTAACGATACATTACCGACTTCTAACATGTGATTTGCCTCCGATGGTTTCTATGTACTTTCCAACGTCATAAGTGAATTTGGCACTTCCTTTGGAAAAGTGGGGTCTGAGGGTTAATTTGGTTGGATAACCAAAGCGTTCTCCTGGTCCATTTGGTCCAATGTATTGGCCGTTAGTAATGTAAGGATGACCACATGCATACGTCAGTGATAATGCACCAGCCTCAGCAGAATGAGTGATCAGCGAGAGTAATCCTTTGATCAGTGTTTGTAACCATCTTGGTAAGTCGCGAACGATGTTGGTACTCGCTAACCCTGGATGAACGAGAATGGCACTGACATGATCAATGACAGGGAAATCAAATAAATTAAGATTCATTTGAAAGACATGATGAAGCATGGCCATCGCTAACTTGCTTAACGCATATTGTTTTGGTCTTGGTAATTGGTGATTGAGTAAGGACTGTAAGGATTTCATTCGTGGCTTATACGCAGAATAAGACCCTACAAAAACGAGGCGAATGTTGGCGTTTCGTTGATCTAAAAATCCCAGCCATTCTCTGAGCAAATAATACACATTGAAGAAATTAACCCCGGTTGTGAATGGTAATCCATCGACCGTTTTCGCGCCTCGAGGAGGCATAATGATCCCGGCATTCAATAATAAGATATCGATAAGAGGATGGGCCACTTTCATATGGTCGACAAAGCGACGAATCGATTCAAACGAACTTTGATCAAAAGGGATGATCGTTAAGTTGGCAGTGGGGACGTCTTGAAGGATGGACTTTTTAGCAGCTTCTGCCGTTTCTAGATTTCGGCACGCCATCAAGACGTGAGCGCCGCGATAAGCCAATTGTTTCGCAGCATAAAATCCAAGGCCACTATTGGCCCCGGTAATAAGGACAGTTTTGCCTTGTAAATTCGCAATATGTTGATTTAACCAAGCGGTATATTTCATAGGTGATACCGCAAAATTTTAGCACATTTAGGAGGAAAAATTAATCGTTTTCGCTATCAATTTCAGTTTGGTTTGGTTTTGGAAGGGTGACTTTGATTTTTTCCACCGTAAATTTCTCAACTTCTAGGACATCCACATGGTAACCTTCCACATCAAATTGATCACCAACTTTGGCAAATTTGCCTAAGTGAAATAATACCCAACCACTGACGGTTGCGTAATCAGAGGTTTCTGTGAATGGTAAATCAAGCTCTAAGAAGAATACTTCGATGTTTAAACTTCCTTCGACCAAATATTCCTCATCGCTTTGTTTGATAATCGGCGGTAAGACATCATCGGTTTCATCCCAAATTTCTCCAACAATTTCTTCCACGATATCTTCCAAGGTAATTAAACCTTCGGTGCCACCATGTTCATCGACGACAATGGCCATTTGTTGTTTTTGTTCTTTAAATAAACTTAACACCTTGGTCAGCGGTTGATTTCGAGGCACAAACAACGGGGCAACCAGGATACTCGTTAAGTCAATCACGGTTTGATTGATGAATCGTTTATAGAGTTTTTTGGTAGGTAAAATCCCGATGATTTTATCGAGGGTTTGATCGAAGACTGGAATTCGAGAATACCCAAAGATATCAGGGTTTAATAATAAGTCTTGGGTATCATGATCGATATTGAACGCAAAAACATCCACCCGTGGGGTCATCACTTCATAGGCTTTTTTATCCGAGAAAGAAAGCGTGGAGCGAATCAAATCGCCTTTCTTTTCATCAATGACACCTTTGGCTTCAATCGAGTCGACCATCGTTTCTAATTCATCGTCGTTATAACGATTACGATTTTCTTTTCGTTTTTGAACAAATAAGCGTCTTATGGGGAACACAATCAACGAAACCATGAACACAAAGGGGGTAAAGATGATTCTTAAGATCTTCACAGGATAAACAAACATCAAACTTAGAGATAAGGCATTCACTTTACCGACCATTTTTGGAATCAACTCACCAAAAATCACAATCATGAAGAAAATCAAGGATGCAGCAAGGGTCGCTGCGATGGCCGGATTGGGAAGGATAGGTGCTAAGTATTGAATCGAAATCAATGCCGTCATCGAGGAGTTAAAAATATTGACGATGCCATTGCCAAACAGTAATGCTGAAGAATATTGATCGTAATTTTTTGCAATCGATAGTGCTTGTTTCGCTCGACGATTGCCTTGTTCAACCAAAGTTGTTAAGCGAACATGACTAACCGCCGTATACGCCATTTCTGACAATGAAAAGAAAGCAGAAAAAAGCAAGGCGATGATCATTAACGTCAGCGAGAGGTAGAGATTAACCACGGATCACTCCTGTATATTTGACCATTTCTTCCATTTGGCCAACAATCTGTTCTAAGACATCTTCCATGGTCACCATGCCAATGACATGACCTAGTTGATCTTTGACAATAGCCACATGGGTTCTAAATTTTTTGTAGCCTTCAAACAAATCATCAATGGTGACTTTGCTCGTGACAACATATGGTTTTTTCATCAAGGAAACGGGATCAACGTTTCTATTTTTTTGATAATTTTGAAAATAAGTTCGTATGGATAATACACCGATGATGTTTTGCAAAGAATCTCGATAGATAGGTACTCGGGAAAACGGAGAATTGATTAAGTGATTGGCTAAATCAGCATGATGCAACATCGTTTCTGGTAAACCAGACATTTGCTCAAGAGGAGTCAGCACATCCTTGACTGTGGTATCAGAAAATTCAATGGCCGATTGAATGAGTTGAACTTCATGCTCATCCAAAGTACCTTCTTGGTGTTGCTGTTCAACGATATTTGCAAAATCAGCTTGTGTCATCGATGCTTGAGGTTTGCTCTTGCTGGAACGATTCAATAACTTTTTAATTCTTGAAAGAACAAAATATATTGGGAAAAAGATGATTTTAAAAACTTGAAATAAAAAGGTTGAAAATAATGCTGCTTGATTTGGTAATCCCCTGCCGATGACCTTAGGAATCGTGTCACAAAAAATATAAAAGAGTAACGATGAAAAGATGGTAGCCATAATGGTTCCAACCCCATCGTCTTGATATAAATTAATAAAAAAGATGGTGGAAACGGTGGACAGTAACACCGAGGTGATGTTACTCCCGATGACGGTGACAATCACACTGTCATCAAACTGTTCAATCAAATGTAAAGTTGTTTTGGCTAATGAAGATTTTTCAGATAATACTTTTATTCGAATCGGGTCAGCGGCAGCGAAAGCAGTTTCCGCTAAAGAGAAATAACCGCCAAATGCGAGAATGATAATTAAGACTAACCACGACCAAGGGTCTTCAAACATAACGTAATACCATTATAAACTATTTCACCACTTGGTGGCAGTGGCGGCAGCGAGGCTCATAGGCTTCGGCAGCACCAACTTTAATAATTGGATCTGCATATTGAGCTGGTTTTCCATTGATGATTCGTTGAGTTTTGGTTGCAGGTGCGCCACAAACCACACAAATAGCGGTTAATTTTAAGACATCTTCTGCAATGGTCATTAACGATGCAGTAATCGGAAAGGGTTCCCCACGAAAATCAGTATCAAGACCGCCAAGAATCACTCGAATTCCTTTTAAGGCAAGTTTTTGAGCAAGATAAATAATGTCTTTATCCAAGAATTGAACTTCATCAACAGCAATCGCAAAGGTAGTGGAATCGACATAATCAAGAATTTCTTTGCTTTCTCTGATCGCAATCGATTTAGCTTTTAAATTGGAATGAGAAACGACTTCATTCGTTGAATACCGATTATCGATCAATGGTTTAAAAACTAAGGTTTTTTTCTTGGCGTATTCTAAACGTTTGATGCGGCGAATAAGTTCTTCGCTTTTGCCTGCGAACATCGGTCCACATATGACTTCTATCCAACCTGGGCGTGATACGATTTCCATAATGTTCTCCTACTTTTGAAATGCTTTTGACCAAGGCAAGAATGGAATCTCTTGTTGCGGTAGTCCTTTTTTCGCCATCAAGTCATCAATTAACTTTTTAGCGCGCTTTAAGGATAACTCTGACTTGACCTTAAAAACAAGGGGTATTTCTTTATACATTTTTTTATCGGAGGCATCATCGACTGGAATTGGCCCATCTTTATAATCTTCAGGATTTAATGCCATGTAAAGTTTTAATCCTTTGCCGGCAATGGTAATTTTAACGTACTCTTCTTTATGTAATCTAAAAATATCACCGGCATTAGAAATACGAGATTTAACTTGAAAACTTAAGATATAGTTTTTAAGTTCATCATAATGAGCTAAGAGCATCGGTTCTGCAACACTCATTCTATCTTGAAATGGAATGCGAACAATCTTCTTTTTACCAGTCCGAGTGACACCAACTTCAGGAGTAATGACTGATTTAAATTGATCAGCACGCTTTTCATTTTCAGGGGCTTTCGCATTCTTCTTACGAATCACGGGGATGGTCAATGTAGGAGATACCATTCTTGAGTTATAAGAACTATTGGTATTAGGATTATTAGAGGAAGTATTTTCTTGAATGTAGACTTGCTTTGGAATTCGTCCCACCGCTTCGGTGATCATCTTTTCCACATCCACCGCGTTTAACTTAGGTTCGGTGCTACTTTGTTTCTTCACTTCCGTCGCGACCATGCTCGATATCACTT
>Ga0247843_1006831_pt1 | contig 14541 bp, 14 predicted proteins | sample LaCruzMarch2017__FD_192420 | JGI IMG/M metagenome (GOLD analysis project Ga0247843, IMG submission 192420) | Freshwater microbial communities from meromictic Lake La Cruz, Castile-La Mancha, Spain - LaCruzMarch2017_8m | ecosystem: Environmental > Aquatic > Freshwater > Lake | place: Spain...
AAATACGGGCAAAGACACTGTGAAATGTTCCCATCCACACGTTTTTTGCTTCATTGCCTACCAGTTTTTCAATGCGGTTCCGCATTTCTTTGGCGGCTTTATTGGTGAATGTAAGCGACAATATGTTAAATGCGTCTGTTCCTTTATGAAGAATATGCGCAATGCGGAAGGTGAGTACACGGGTTTTGCCAGAGCCAGCACCGGCAATAATCATAACTGGTCCTTCGGTATGCAAAACGGCTGAACGCTGACTGGGATTGAGTTTTTCCAAAAACGGAGGGGTTTCATCAGACGAGTGTTGGTCGGGCCATTGCATCATCTTACAAATTTAATCCATCACACCAGCCACCAAGAAACGAAATATCAACATTATTTGCGAAAAGCGCAAAAATGGTAAAAACCTTTTGCGAAAATCGCTGATTACTTGTGTTTCGGTAGGGCAAAACTAAATGAAGATCCAGCACCTTCAGAGCTAATGACTTTTATTGTTTCGCCATGGGCTTCAATAATGTGTTTACATATACTTAAACCCAATCCACTTCCACCTGTTTCTCTGTTACGGTCTGCATCAACACGATAAAAACGCTCAAAAATGCGACCAATATGTTGGGTGGGAATTCCAATGCCATTGTCGGCAACTTCTACGATTATTTTTTCGCCTGTATCGTAAATGATGAAATGGGTACTGCCTTTTTGTTTGCCATATTTAATGGAGTTATAGCCTAAATTCACCAACACTTGGCGTATTCTCGAACGGTCTCCCAAAACAGTTGTGAAATCTGTTTTTATTTGAACGGACAAACTTATTTCTTTCTGAGCCGCTTGAATTTCGATGTCCTCCATAACTTGATGAATCAATTCAAGCATGTTAAACGGATTTAAATCAATGCTTAAAAATCCACTTTCAAACTTTGTGATAGAATCCAAATCACTGACAATTTGTCCAAGCCGTGTGGCGTTTTTATCTGCTTTTTTAAGAAAGTTTTGACGGGTTTTCTGGTCCATTTCTGGCTCATCAAGCACGGTTTCTATATATCCTTGAATTGAAAAAAGAGGAGTTTTTAGCTCGTGTGCCACGTTGCCAATATAATCTCGGCGGTAATTCTCCAATTGTTGTAAGCGTTGTAATTCTTGTTTACGGGCAACGAACAATGTACGAAATGCTTCTTCAATGTCTTTGGCAGTAGGGTCTCCGGGAGATTCGGTATAGTCTTTCTGTTCTGTGGTGATGAGTTTTTCCAAATTGCGCAATACGCGCTTTTTGCGCCTTCGCCAAATGAGTGATGACAAGCCTATCCCCCCAAAAAAAGTAAGCACAAAAGCAAATATGACAATGATGATTTCTAGTAATGTGATGTTCTGTGTCATATTGTCTTTCAAATCTAAGACATTGGCATTAAGATATCAACCATTCTGTATGCTTTGTGAATTTTTCAACCCAGATAATTCATTGAAATTTCGTCATGAGTGCTTAAAGCTTAAAGAAATCGCACTTTGGACAGGGAAGCATATTTCATCGAAATGGAGACCGAAACAAAGTGAGTGAAACACCCAATTTTAAAGGGATTTGTGGTCGTAAAAGATTTTCTAGTGCATATTCTGGGTTGAAGTGTTCATTTTGGGTCTACAGATTTAAAAATAACTATCTTTGCGCCAGAATATGAGTGATATAAATCTATTTGATAAAATCGTTTCACACGCCAAAGAATACGGTTTTGTATTTCCAAGTAGCGACATCTATGGAGGGCTAGCTGCGGTATACGATTACGGTCAGAATGGGGTGGAATTGCGCAACAATTTGCGCCAATTTTGGTATTTATCCATGACCAGATTAAATCAAAACATTGTTGGTTTGGATTCGGCCATCTTTATGCATCCGAAGATATGGAAAGCAAGTGGTCACGTCGACGGATTTAACGACCCGATGATTGACAATAAAGACAGTAAGAAACGCTACAGAGCCGATGTGCTTATTGAAGACCATCAAGAAAAAATCCGCCAAAAAATAGCCAAGGAAATAGAGAAAGCCGCCAAACGATTTGGTGAAACTTTTGATGCTGAAATGTACCGAAATACCAATCCAAGAGTCGTTGAATATCAAGCGAAAATCGATGAAATGGATGGAATTCTAAAGGAAGGTTTAGAGTCTGGGAATTTAGAAATTATCAAAAAACTCATTGAAGACGAAGGCATTGTTTGTCCCATTAGCGGTTCAAAAAATTGGACCGATGTTCGTCAGTTTAACCTCATGTATTCTACCCAAATGAGTGCAGCCGATGGGGGAGAAGATGCCTTATATCTTCGTCCTGAAACAGCACAAGGAATTTTTGTGAATTATTTAAATGTTCAAAAAACAGGCCGTCTAAAACTGCCTTTTGGTATTGCTCAAACAGGTAAAGCGTTCCGAAATGAAATTGTGGCCCGTCAGTTTATCATGCGTATGAAGGAATTCGAACAAATGGAAATGCAGTTTTTCTGTAAACCGGGTACCGAATTGCAATGGTACGAATATTGGAAAGAAAAACGCATTGCTTGGCACAAAGCACTTGGCACTCCAGCCGAAAAATACCGCTTTCACGACCATGTGAAATTGGCCCATTACGCAAACGCTGCGGTAGACATTGAGTTTGATTTTCCTTTCGGATTTAAAGAAGTGGAAGGAATTCACTCACGGACAGATTTTGATTTGGGAAAACACGAAGAATTTAGTGGCAAAAAGTTGAGGTACTTCGATGCCGAAACCAATGAAAGTTATATTCCGTATGTCGTAGAAACGAGCATAGGCTTAGATCGACTCTTTTTACTCACCATGTGCCAGTCTTATCAAGAAGAACAAGTGGATGGAGATACCAGGGTGGTCTTAAGGCTTCATCCTGCCATTGCCCCCATAAAATGTGCCATTTTACCCCTTGTGAAAAAAGATGGACTTCCAGAATTGGCAGAACAGATATACAACGATTTACGTTGCGATTTCAACGTTTTTATTGAGGATAAAGACAGCATTGGAAAACGCTACAGAAGAATGGATGCCATTGGAACCCCTTTTTGTGTTACCATAGATCACGATAGTTTAAGTGATGGCATGGTAACGATTAGACATCGTGACACCATGATTCAAGAGCGGGTGAAAATAGAATCTCTAAGCGCCCTTTTAGCAAAGGAAACAGGAATGAATCAACTACTTAAAAGTTTATAATCTTATATGAAAAATGCAATTGAACAACAAAATTTCGACGGTGAAAAAGTACTCGTTCGGGTAGATTTTAACGTCCCCCTAAACGAAAAATTTGAAATTACCGACGATTCTAGAATGACCGCCGTAGTACCTACCATTCAGAAGATTTTGAGTGATGGTGGATCGGTAATCCTTATGAGTCATTTAGGTAGACCCAAAGAAGGGCCTACAGAAAAGTATTCTTTAAAGCATATTTTGGCACATTTGTCGGAATTGTTGGGCACAGAAGTGCAATTTGCCGATGATTGTATCGGCGAATCTGCCGTTAATCTTGCGGCAAACTTAAAAGCAGGTGAAGTATTGCTTCTTGAAAATTTAAGGTTTTATAAAGAAGAAGAAAAAGGCGACAAAGAGTTTGCAAAGAAATTGGCATCACTTGGTACATTTTATGTGAACGATGCTTTTGGAACTGCACATAGAGCACACGCCTCAACCGCCATTATTGCCGAATTTTTTCCGGATAAAAAGTCTTTTGGTTATGTAATGGGACAAGAAGTTGCAAATGCACAAAAAGTTGTTGGAAATCCGGAAAGACCTTTTACCGCCATCGTTGGAGGAGCAAAAGTTTCAGATAAAATTCTGATTGTAGAGAATTTATTGAATATAGCCGATCACATTATTATTGGTGGAGGGATGGCTTACACGTTTTTCAAAGCTCAAGGTGGTGAAATTGGAAACTCCTTGTGTGAAATGGAACGTTTGGATACATGCATTGAAATACTAGAAAGAGCAAAAGAAAAAGGAGTGTCAATTCATTTACCAGAAGACTCAGTTATTGCCGATGCCTTCGCCGCAGATGCCAACACTCAAAATGTAGCCAGTGGAAACATTCCATCAGGTTGGATGGGATTGGATATTGGAAAACAAGCGCAATCTGCTTTTTCAGAAGTTGTGGCAAACAGTAAAACCATTTTGTGGAATGGACCAATGGGGGTGTTCGAAATGGATGCATTTGCAAATGGCACCAAAACCATTGCAGAAGCAGTAGCAAAAGCCACTGATAACGGAAGTTTTAGCTTAATTGGTGGCGGAGATAGCGCTGCCGCAGTGCATAAATTTGGATTTGAAAATCAAGTAAGTTACGTGTCTACCGGTGGTGGAGCATTGCTTGAATATTTTGAAGGTAAAGTACTTCCCGGCATTGCAGCCATTACAGACGATTCAAGCGCTGTTTCTCAGTAGTACTAAACGCAGAACATTGTTTATAATATGCATGCATCACATCCCACATGGGGTGTGATGTTTGTATGTTGGCCAATAAAAAAGTTTTATCGGCAGTAACATGCGTTTGTAAACCAAGCATGGAAGGCGTATTTGCTTGAAAACTAAAACGTAAGAAACGAATTTCTATTGAGTTCGGGTCTTTTGTAACGGCTTTGTTCAAAAGGTCATGGGCAGAATTGGCCAATTTTATTTTTGTAGGCACCCACGAAGATTCCCTTGCTTCCAAAGCAACTGCGGTGGCATAATAAGCCAAAGACAATGCATCTTGGATATGGGGTTTTGTGCTCGACTTTAATGTTTGTATGTGTTTGGGGGATGTGAGAGCTGCACGGTATTCACTGCGAATAACCATGAAGTCTGGCTTGATGCTTAAAAATAACAATCCAAAAAGCAATGCTTTCATTTCAATAGGTAACAATAAAAAAGTAAGATAGTTTGGTGTTTATAACCATTTTTTACGACGGAAGAAATACAAAGTCCCTAAAGATGAAAGAATCATCAATAATACGGCCAAAGAAAATCCATATTTCCATTTATAGACTTCTATAAATTCAAAATTGGTACCGTAAATACTGGCAATTAAGGTTGGAGGCATGAAAATAACACTGGCAACCGTAAAAATCTTGATGATTTTATTTTGCTCAATATTTACAAGGCCCATAAATGTATTTTGCAAGTATTCAAGTCGCTGAAAGGTAAAATTGGCATGATCTATCAGCGAATTGATGTCTTTAATTACAATGCGCAGACGCTCATAATCTTCACCTTCAAATTCGCGGCTTTTTAAAATTGCTGAAAGTACCCTTTGTTTATCGACCGCATTCTGACGGATTTCCATGGTCATTTCTTGTACCCTAGAAATGCGTAAGATGAGTTCTTCGTCTGGATTTCCTCCAAAACCAACGACTTTCCACAATTCAGTTACTTGCCTAGATATGTTTTCCAACAAATCGGCGTCATTGTCAACTCCCACTTCCAACAAAGTGGCCATAATTTGTTTGCCGGAGTGAAAGAACCGTCCGCTGCCTTTTATCTTTTTTACCGTATCCGAAAACGCGGTTAAGTCTGAATCGCGGTAGGTAAAGAGAATTTCATCTTGCAAAATGAACGAAACCGCATTCGATAAAAAGTGGTTCCCTTCGGAATTGAACTGAAGGAAGTTGCTGTTGGCTATGATTTCATCGTCGGTTTCGAAGTAACGAGAGGAACTTTCAATCTCTATTTGTTGTTGCCTACTTTGGAATTTGAATTCAAAGTTTGCTTCTACATCGCTAATTTCTGCGGGAGTGGGATTCTGTAAATCAATCCATACCACACCCTCCATTGACTCTAGTTGAGCCAATGTCTGCACTTTGTGCACGCGGTTTTGTCGTTTGAAATAAACGCGCATTGTTCAATTGATTACTTCGAGGTTCTGAATCCATGAAAATCGAGGTGCAAAGGTACAATTTATTTTAAAAACCCAATCATTTATTGCGGTGAATTCTCGATTTTACCCGTTTATAGACATCCATAGCCACCCGTACATAAATGAATGCAAAGATGGGCAGGAGTATCACTATCATTTTGTTGAAGCTCCATGCTTGCTCAAATTCAAAGTGCATGGCATGTTGCACCGCCCGTGTCAAGCCACAGCCCGGACAATCCCTATCGATAATGAGTTTGCTCAAACAAATGCTTTGTCCGGTATCAAAAAAGTTGGCCGGCAGCATCCAGAGAATAAACGGAACAATGAGAATTACTCCGTATTTTATTTTCTGTCGTACTTCTTTATTGGACGCATTCATTGAAAACAAAAATATACTAAAAAGGGCATCTATTTTTATATAGACGCCCTTTTTTGTTTCGATGATTATTGTTTAACCTATAAATTTATTTTTTATCAAAGGCTAAATTAAATTGACCATGGATCACCGGTATTGGCTTGTAAATCGCCAGTAATTAATCTTATTAAATCGATAAGTACCCAAATACCGCAACCTCCTGCTGTTAATAATTGTAGCAAACCGATTAGGTTGTAACCTAAATAGAAGCGGTGAATACCTAAACCACCTAAGAAAATGCACAATAATATAGCAATCAAAGTTTCATTATCCATTCCACCGCCGCCACTGTTTTTTGCGTCTGATTTTTTGATTTTTGCAGGTGCATATTTTGCAGCTGCTTTTATTGCCATTTTGGTAGCGATTTTTTGTGTAAACGACTGTTTAACTTTCGTGGTTTTTGCATTCTCAATTGCTTTTACAACTTCAGGAGCTGAAACTGTTTCAAATGATTCAGTTACGCTGTTGACATTTTTCAATGAGCTTTCTGCTAAATCTTTAGCATTTGATTTTGATTCAACTTTTGTAGTTGAATTGTCGGTTGTACCACATCTTTCTTGGCATTTTTTACCGGAACCAAATCCGCCGCCAAAACCATCGCGTTCGCGTGTAATACCGCATGATGCAACCGCGATTGCAACCAATGCACTTAAAACAATTTTTAATTTCATGTTCCGATAATACAAAAAAAATAATGACAGTTACAAAATTTGAAATTATTTTTACATTATGTAGATGCAGGATAGCCTCTAGTTGGGCTGGAAAAGCCACAGGCATTATATTTTTAAACTACAGATTTTTCGAAGAAAAATTAAAGCTTTCCGAAAATACTCTTGATTTTTAATTCCAAAACGCCAAATAAGGCTTCACGGAATATTTTGGTACTCATTTTAGATGTGCCAGCCGTTCTGTCTGTAAATATGATGGGATGTTCCTTTAAAATAAACCCTTTGCGCTTGGTGCGGAATTTCATTTCTATCTGGAATGCATATCCTCTGAACTTTATATCGTCGATGCCAATAGTTTCCAATACCATTCGCTTGTAACACACAAATCCTGCCGTAGTATCTGCTATGTCTAAGTCAGTAACAAACTGAACATATTTACTGGCGTAATAGCTCATCAAAACCCTTCCCATTGGCCAGTTTACCACGTTTACCACACCACCATAATACCTAGAACCCACGCATACATCGGCGCCATTTTCGCACACTTCAATAAGCTTTGGAAGTTGGTCTACCGGATGCGAAAAATCGCAATCCATTTCACAGATATAATCGTAACCGCGGTCTAAGGCCCAGTGAAAACCTGCAATATAAGCTGTTCCCAATCCGTTTTTTTCTTTGCGCTCCAAGATGTACAACGCATTCGGATAGGTCTCAAAGTGTTTCTTTACTACGTCTGCTGTACCATCTGGAGAGTTATCGTCCACCACCAGTAAATCAATGTTTTTTTCTAACGCCATTACGGTATGAATCATCCTTTCAATGTTTTCTATTTCATTGTAAGTAGGAATTATGACGAGGTACTTTGGCGTAGATGACATAAGAGATGGCAAAAATAGGTTTTTTTTGTCACAAAAAATGAGGTGTATAAGCCTGCATATTTGCATTTTTCGCCATGACATTCTCCCGTTTTTCATTATTAAAATTGTATTTTTGAGGGATAATGCACGCCCACAATTCGAAAAAAGCACTGTTTTTAGACCGCGATGGGGTTATAAATCACGATCCCGGTGATTATACCAAATCGCTGTCTGAATTTGTGTTGTTGCCCAACATCCTCCCAAAAATGAAATTGTGGTTCGACGAAGGTTACATGCTATTCGTTATAACCAACCAAGGCGGAATTGCCAAACAGCTTTACACAGAGAATGAAGTGAAAGCCATGCACCAATATTTGAATGGCGAATGCATTTACCGCGAATTTTACATTACCGAGTTTTTTTATTGTCCGCACCACGAAGCATATACTGGCCGCTGTTTTTGTCGGAAACCCGGTAGTTTGATGATAGAAAAGGCTCTTCACCGTTACAAATTAAACCCTGCAGAATGTTTAATGTTTGGCGATAGGCAGCGGGACGTTGATTGCGCCAACGCTGCGGGCGTTGAAGGCATTAAGATAGAAACAAATTCAGAGATTCTAACGCCGCAAGAGTGGCGGGCAATGAAATAGGAGAATTAGTCTTAAGTTTGGTTTTGTTTTTTGTTCAAACGATCCTAAAAATCACTATGAAAGTATAACCAAAAGTCATTATAATGACCAAAAGTTATAACTATTGGTCATTACGATGACGAAAAGTTAATAAATTAGAAATTTAGAAGTCCATAGAATGTGTTAGTCAAAAACCCAAGTTGCCACCGAAGTCGTCTTGATATAGGGTTTTAAAGCAACTTAAAAGTTCGGTTATCCAACCAATTTATTTCACAATAATATCTTTTGACACTCCTGCAAGATTCTCTTTTTCTCCAACGGTAAGAGTAATACTAAATTCGCCAGCGTTTGAATATGCGTGTTTTAAGCTTGTATTTCCTTTGGTATATACACTCTCACCATCGCCAAAATCCCAATAGGACTCTGTGAATCCACCATCAAATTCGGAACAATTTGAAATTGTAACGGAATCTCCTACCGAAATAGTCGATTTATCCAACGTAAAACACGCACTGTATTTAGTTTTCTTTTCGCAACCCCAAAGGGAGAATACCAGAATAAAGAACAGAAGATTCGCTCGATTCAATTTTAAATAGTGCATGTGTTTAGATTTTAGAAAAACGAATTTACTGTTTTTTCAATACGTTTGATCATATTGGAAATTTGTACAAACCATAAATCTCGATTAATATTTTCGCATAAAACGCGCATGCAATTTAACAAGAAACATCTATACCCACCCATGAAATTCCCCTCTCTGGAGGGGTGGCGGCCGTTACACATGAGATTCACTCGACCATTTTCTGCCTCGGCCGCCGGGGTGGGTTGTTAACAATTGTAGTATACATCTAAAAAACACAACTTTGGGTTTGCTGTTTTGTAAAATGCAAATTTCGCAAAAAAAAAGATAAGTCATTTAGGATTTGCTGAACTTGAATGGGTAAATACTGACTATTAATTCTGCTTTGACTCTAGAAATTTCTCAAATACAAAGAAATAGATTTAGAAAGGTAATTGTTTCACGCATGATTTAATACTTAAGTAATATTACTTAGCGCCGAACAATAATTTTTCACAGTCCATTTCCTTTATATTTGTATCAATACACTCAAAATGGAAGGCAAAATAACTGGAATTGGTGGCGTTTTCTTTAAAAGCGATGATGCCCAAGAAACACGCGAATGGTACAATCAAATGCTGGGATTCGAAGCCCAAGAATGGGGCAAAACTTTTCCATGGATAGACATTAACGATAAATCTACCGAAGGATGCACCGTGTGGAACGTTTTCAAAAGATCCAGCGATTATTTTGGCGACTCCAATCAGACCTTTATGGTAAATTACATCGTTCAAAACATGGACGATTTACTCGCCAAGCTGGAACAACAAGGTGTAAAACAAGTAAAGCCCATGGAAGACAGTGAATTCGGGAAGTTTGCTTGGATTAACGACATCAATGGCCAACGCATCGAATTGTGGGAACCCAAATAACCGCGATTGTGGCATGGAATTTGAACATTTCGTCTAAACAACAGATAAACATCCCCCAAAATGAATAAATTTGTAACCATGAAACCGGCATTTTTTATAATCGCACTCACTGCTTTATTCGCAAATACCCTCTCCGCCCAAGAAACAGTGCCTTCTGTTAAAATTGAAACACTAGACGGGGAATCTGTGGATTTTCGCAGTTTGGTAGACACCGGAAAAATTACCGTAATCTCCTTTTGGGCTACTTGGTGCGGTCCTTGCATCAAAGAATTGCAGGCCATCGACGCACATTACGAAGAATGGAGCAAAAAATACAACATGGAACTCATTGCCGTGAGCATCGACGATGCCCGCAACGTTAAAAAAGTGAAACCAAAAGTGTTGGGTGAAGGTTGGGCTTATACCATTGCCATCGACCAAAACCAAGAGTTGGCAAGAGCTATGAACGTGAACAATCCTCCAATGACCTTTATCGTAGATAGAAAAGGCAAGATTGTTTATACCCATCAAGGCTATACTCCAGGTGCCGAAGACGAGCTCGAAGAGCAAATGATTCAACTTTCCGAAAATTAATCCCCCACTTGGGATTGGGGACGCAACAAAATATGTCCTAAATTCGCAGCATGGAAAAACCTTCGTTGCCATCTGGGACAAGAGATTTTGGTGTAGAAACCATGCAAAAGCGCAAATTCATCCTTTCAAACATGGAGCGCGTTTTTCAATTACACGGTTTTGACGCCATTGAAACTCCTGCATTGGAGAATCTCAGAACCCTGCAAGGAAAATACGGCGATGAAGGCGATCAGTTGCTTTTTAAAGTCTTAAATTCAGGGGAATATTTGTCGAAAGTAGATCCGCAACTGCTTGCAAATGTGGATTATAAAGTCCTTACTCCTAAAATTGTAGACCGTGGATTGCGTTACGATTTAACTGTGCCGCTGGCTCGTTTTGTTGTCATGAATCGCGACAAAATCCAGTTTCCCTTTAAACGCTACCAAATGCAACCTGTATGGAGAGCCGACCGTCCGCAAAAAGGACGTTACCGCGAATTTTGGCAGTGTGACATCGATGTGGTGGGCGCAAATTCCATTATATCAGAGGCAGAGTTGGTAGAAATGTACCTGGAAGTATTCGACGCGTTGGATTTAAAAGTGACAGTAAAAGTCAATCACCGTGGAATTTTAGATGCTTTTTTGCCGGTTTTGGGGTCAAAAGAGAACTGGAATTCGTTCATGGTGGCCATAGACAAGGCCGATAAAATAGGACAAGAAGGTGTAACAATAGAGCTTGAAAATAGAGGTCTAAGTCATGCCATTCCGCACTGGAATTGGCTATGGACAGTGGCGCAAAATGCAAATAATAATTCACTTTTTGAAGCTTTGGAAAAGTATGAACCCATTCAAAACGACGCGTTGATGTTGGGAATGAGTGAATTAAAGCAACTTTTTTCGCTTTTGGGGGATGATAGAGGCGTTCAATTGGATTTAACGCTTGCCCGCGGATTGAGTTATTACACCGGCTGTGTATTTGAAGTGGTAACATCAGACGAACGCGTTCCTGAAGACTTTAAAATTGGCAGCATTGGAGGCGGTGGCCGCTATGATAATTTAACAGGAATGTTTGGTTTGAAAGATGTTTCAGGTGTGGGTGTTTCATTCGGGTTAGACCGCATTTACGACACCCTAGAAGCCGCCGGCATTTTTCCTTCATTTCAAAATACAACCACGGCTCTAATCTGTGCCATGGAAGATGAATACTTGCCAACGGCTACAGCCCTTTCGCGCCGGCTCAGAGAATTGGGCATCAGAAATGAAGTGTATCCCGGCGCCGCAAAACTCAAAAAACAACTCGAATATGCCAACAAAATGAACTTTTCGTATGCCTACATTATAGGTAGAGATGAGTTTATGATGCGCGGCTATCAATGCAGAAATTTGAAAACCGGCGAGCAAAAATTTAGATCCATCGACACAGTTATACATCCAGATAACTTTGATTTTAATGAATAAACCGTATACCTTAGAACAAGCGTTGCTTGCTATGCAACAACCTGTTACCTTGTCAGAAGAAACCCGTTTACACATGCAAAAAAGTGTAGACTTTTTAACCAAATACATGGAAAACTCCCCAAATCCGGTGTATGGCGTAAATACGGGTTTTGGTTCGTTACAAAATGTGGTCATTTCCAATAAAGAGCTTTCTGCATTGCAAGAGAATCTGTTAATTACACATGCTGCTGGGGTGGGACAACGGGTAAAACCATCCATCGTGAAGAAAATGATGTGGTTGAAATTGTTGAATATGAGCAAGGGGCATTCTGCCATCCGTCCCGTTGTATTTGAAAGATTGGCATGGATGTTTAACCAATCCGATTCATGCATTCCGGAAGTAACAGAACAAGGTTCCTTGGGTGCTTCGGGAGATTTGGCGCCCTTGGCCCAAATGGCATTGCCCATTATAGGGAAAGGTTATGTTTGGCAAGGCGACACCCGCATTTCGGCGTTGGAATGGTTAAATAACAATGGATTAGAACCAATTACATTGGCGCCAAAAGAAGCATTGGCACTCATTAATGGCACGCAGTTCATGTTGGCCTATGCATTGGAAGCCTACGAACATATTCTGGAAATCCAAGAAAAACTAACTCCCATAAGTGGTGCCAGCATCGATGGTTTCGACTGTAGATTGGAGCCTTTCCACGAGGCAATTCATAGGGTTAGACCGCATGCAGGACAAATTAAGGTAGCAGAAGATATTCGCGAAGTACTCAAGGATTCCCAAATTGCCAAATCAACAAAATCGCAAGTTCAAGACCCGTATAGCTTTAGATGTATCCCACAGGTTCACGGAGCCAGTGTAGATGCTTTGGAATATTGCTTTAAAACCTGGGAAATTGAATTAAATTCCGTTACCGACAATCCAAACGTATTTGAAGAGGATGGGGTAGTGGTGAGTGGAGGCAATTTCCACGGTCAGCCTTTGGCATTGACATTGGATTATGCCGCCATGGCCATATCTGAATTGGCGAATATTTCAGAACGAAGAATCTATCTTTTGGTAAGCGGACAGCGCCGTTTGACGCCCTATTTGGCGTCCGATGCCGGAGTGGATAGCGGATACATGATTGCACAGTATACCGCCGCTTCGTTGGTGAGTCAAAACAAACAGTATTGCACGCCTGCAAGCATCGACAGCATTGTGAGCAGCAACGGACAGGAAGACCATGTTTCCATGGGCGCCAATGCAGCTACGAAGTTGCATAAGGTAATAGAGAATACAAAAAATGTGTTGGCGATAGAGTGGGTATGTGCAGTGGCGGCTTTGAATCAGCGCAGTGCAAAATCCTCTATAAAAATTGATTACATGAAAACGATGTTCATGGAAAAATATCCGTTAGATCATCAAAAAATTCCGATGCAGGAGCTAATAAATTCGTCGTACCGGTTTTTGTGGGGTTAACCCGCTGCCTGTTGAATTACATCCCAAATTTCGGTTTTTCCAACTTGTGTATTGGCAGAACTCACAATAAATGGGGGCATTTCTTCCCAGGTTTCTTCGAGTTTTTCTTTCAATTGCGCAATTTTTTCGCTTATTTCTTCGGCCTTAAGTTTGTCGCTTTTGGTACCCACTAAAACAATGGGAATTTCGTTTGCACCCGCATCGTTGATAAATTCAATGTCTATGATTTGTGGTGGGATGCGCAAATCCACCAAAATAAATAAGCAGTACAAGTTGGGTCTCATTTTTAGATAGTACTGAATCATTTTGCTGAATTTTAATCGGTCGCCTTTAGAAACTTTGGCGTAACCATATCCCGGCAAGTCACAGATTTGTATGGTTCCATTGATTAAATATAAGTTTAAGGTCTGGGTTTTTCCCGGCTTGGAGCTAGTACGTGCCAATTCCTTGCGGTCGGTTAGCATGTTAATTAACGATGATTTGCCGACGTTACTTCTCCCAATAAATGCAAATTCAGGCCGCTGTGTCAACGGCATGTCAATTGATTTTTCCCAACTCCCTAAATAATCCGCGTTTAAAATTTTCATATCAATAACTCGGTGTGATTGGAAAATGAAAGGTGTATATTTGCACCACTTTTATTTTGAGCGCAACCGTTAAACCAAACCCAACCTCCGATAGTTCAAAGAAACAACAAGTTGAGGAAATGTTCGATAATATTTCGGGCAGATATGATTTTTTGAACCATTTTTTATCTTTGGGCATCGATTATTCATGGCGCAAAAAGGTGCGTAAAATGATCGCCAAAAGTGGCGCTAAAACCATTTTAGACGTGGCTACAGGTACCGCAGACCTTGCCATAGAATTGAGCAAAATTCCAAATGCACACATTACCGGCATCGACATTAGCCGCGGAATGTTGGACAAAGGAGATGTAAAACTTGAAAAGTTAAACCTTACCAAACGCATTCAACTGCAACAAGCAGATTCCGAGAATTTGCCTTTCGAAAACAATGCATTTGATGCCATAACCGTAAGTTTTGGGGTGCGCAATTTCGAGAATCTAAAAGCAGGAATGACCGACATGTGCAGGGTGTTGAAGCCCGGTGGAATTTTGGCAGTATTGGAATTCTCAAAACCGACAAATCCGGTTTT
>Ga0247843_1006832_pt1 | contig 14541 bp, 14 predicted proteins | sample LaCruzMarch2017__FD_192420 | JGI IMG/M metagenome (GOLD analysis project Ga0247843, IMG submission 192420) | Freshwater microbial communities from meromictic Lake La Cruz, Castile-La Mancha, Spain - LaCruzMarch2017_8m | ecosystem: Environmental > Aquatic > Freshwater > Lake | place: Spain...
GGGTGGTGAAAACGGGGCAGACATGGTTTGGAATCCTACTTCGAATTTCGTGAGTAATGTAGGAACCCCATTAATGGGTGGAATGCATCCTGTTTATGTATTCAGTTACAATCAGAAGTCTATTAATTCATACAATTCAAGTTTTGATTTCCCAGCATACACTCCAGGTGTATCGGATGTAGATGCGAATAATGAAGCGTATCAGAAGTACTTACAGGTGGAATTAAACAATACGCAAGCGAAACGTGATTTATACGGAAGCTTAACGTGGATTTCATACCCCATCGTAACCCCGGGTCAAACGTTATTATCAACCGATGTAACCATCAAGTTACGCATCAACAAGGAATACAAGAACTTCACGGCAACGGGTGCAAATGGCGGTAAGCCCATGTACGGGTGGTCGATGGATGAAATCGCCACAGAAGTTGGCTCGCATGATGCCTTGAAAGATGCCTTGAAAATGATTAATGTGGTTCCCAACCCATATTATGCATACTCGGATTATGAGCGAACGCGAATTGAGACAAAGGTTAAAATCACGAACCTTCCAGAAAAATGTACGGTGAAGATTTATTCAGTAAATGGTAAATTGATTCGTACCTTCAAAAAGGATAGTCCAGTAACTTCATTGGATTGGGATTTAACGAATAACAAAGCGATTCCAGTGGCTGGTGGTGTTTATCTCATTCACGTGGAAGTTCCGGAAATAGGAGAAGTGGTATTGAAGTTCTTTGGAGGTATGAGAACACCGGATTATCAAGGAATCTAATCATTAATTATAGATAGCATGAAATCGATTAGTAAGTATAGTTTAATTTTTGCCGCAGCATGCTCGTTGTCAGCCTTTGCTGGAAATGAAGATCGTGTTGGTTCTGCAGGGGCTTCCCATTTATTGGTTAATCCATGGGCTCGTGGTTCTGCGATCGGTGACGCGGGTGTAGCAAACATCAATGGCCTAGAAGCACAATATAACAACATTGCAGGCTTAGCATTTTTGGATAAAACACAAATCAAATTCAATTATTCAAATTGGATGGGTAACGCCGGGATTAGTCTGAATTCTGCTGGATTTGCTCAGCGGGTTGGAGAATCCAATGTGATTGCTGTGAGCATACAGTCCATGAATTATGGCGATGTTCCGATTACTACGGTAGCAAACCCTGAAGGCAATATCGGATATTTCTCTCCTCGTGCGAATATCTTTAATGTTGGATTCGCAAAGAAGTTTTCTTCATCGATTTACGGTGGAATCAATTTTAAGGTGGTCACAGAGAGCATTTTTAATTTAAAATCTAATGGAATTGCTGTAGATGCGGGTATTCGTTACGTTACTGGAGAGCAAAATCAGATTAAATTCGGTATTGCTTTGAAGAATGTAGGTCCGGTAATGAAATTTAAAGGAGACGGTTTAGCTAACCAGGTGGAGTATGTGTCAAGTGGTTTTATCGCTTCTTTGGAGCAGCGATCAGCGACCTTTGAATTGCCATCTTTATTGTCGATCGGAGGCTCCTATGATTTTATTTTTAGTGATGCGAGTAAATTAAATCTAGCGCTTGCTTTTCAAGCGAACTCCTTTTCCAAGGACCAATATAGATTAGGCCTAGACTACGGAATGGCAACCGAAAAGGTAGCGTTTAATGTACGTGGCGGTTTTGTTTATGAAAACGGAATTTTCGATGCAGAGAATCGCTCGAATGCACTTACTGGTCCAACCGCAGGATTTTCCGTGGATGCGCTTGTAGGGAAGAATAAAAGTGCCCTTGGTGTAGAGTATTGCGCTCGTTTTGCGGGTGTATTTGGAATTATTCATACCCTCGGGGTTACGATTAGTTTAAAATAAGAAATTATAGTATTTTTGTATAACAAGAGGGTTTAGGCTCTCTTGTTTGCGTTTAATCCCTATTCAGATGTCACATATTAATTATTATTCGCCTGAAGGCCTTCAAAAATTAAAGGATGATTTGCATGATTTAGTGCACGTTCAACGTCCGTCTATTTCTAACCAAATTGCAGAAGCCCGAGATAAAGGGGATCTATCGGAGAACGCTGAATATGACGCCGCGAAAGAAGCACAGGGGATACTTGAAATGCGAATTTCCAAAATGGAAGCCGTGATCGCTAATGCGCGGTTAATAGACGACACCAATATTGATAAAACAAAAGCATTTATTCTGTCAACGGTAAAAATCCGTAATAAAGCCAACCAAATGGAAATTGAGTATACCTTGGTCGCAGAGAGTGAGGCAGATATTAAAGTGCGTAAAATTTCAGTGGATTCTCCCATAGGTAAAGGACTTCTCGGTAAAAAAGTAGGAGATATTGTAGACGTACAAACTCCTGGTGGATTAATTCAGTTTGAAATTATTTCACTTTCTCGATAATGGCTAGTATTTTTTCGAGGATCGTTCGTGGCGAACTTCCGGCGTATATCCTTGCGCAAGATGAGTTGCATATGGCGATTCTAGACATTAATCCACTGGTGCAAGGGCATGTACTGGTTTTTCCTAAAAAAGAGGTGGACTATTTGTTTGATTTGTCAGATGAGGAGTATCATGCATTGATGAGCTTTTCCAAGAAAGTAGCAGCACGTTTAAAGGAACAGGTTCCTTGCACCCGTATCGGTGTATCCGTCATCGGACTGGAAGTCCCGCATGTACACGTTCATTTAATTCCAATGAATACCATCGACGATATGAATTTTTCGCGAGAAAAGAGTATCTTGGATTTAACTTTGGCAAAAGGCTTGATGACCTCCTTTTCGTTGAGTGCATAATGATGAAATTTAAGCAGGTATTTTTGTTTTGTCTTGGTTGTTCATTTTTCGCGGGAGCGTCAGATACAACGAACATTTTGTTTATCGGTAATTCGTTTACTGGGAATAACGACATGCCCGGTATTTTTCAAAAAATTGCTAGGGCGAAGCAGAAGATCGTTCACGTAGAAAAGTCTTGGAAGGGCGGTGCGTCTTTACGAGATCAAACGTTAAGACCCGAGTTATTTCAATCGATTAAAAAGGGAAATTGGGACGTAGTTGTAGTTCAAGGATGGTCGAAGGAATTTGTTCAAAAAAACGCCTACATTGATTCTGTAACCCTACCCTATGCACGCCAAATATTAGATACGATCAGTACATATAATCCGTGTGCTAAAATTCTATTCTATGAAACCTGGGGTTACCGTAATGGCAGTGAGATGGATTCGGTGATGTTGTCTTATGAGCAAATGAGCGATACCATCATTAAAGGCTATGCGTTATTGAACTCAATTTTTAAACACCCGGTTGTGCCTGTTGGGCGTACGTGGTTATCATTCCGTCAGAAATACCCCGATATTAATTTATATGATACCGATTTATATCACCCAAGTAAATTAGGTTCTTATTTGGCCGCCAGCACCTTTTATACGTGCATTTTTCACGAATCTCCGGTTGGAGCATCCACAAAAACCATCAGCTATGCCGATGCGAAACGAATTCAAATGCATTGTGAACAAACCGTGTTACCTGCGTTAAATGCTAATGGATTTACTTCGGATTATTTTAATATTGCTGCCACTACCGATGAAAAAGGTAGATACAAATTAAAGGCTGAAGCACATTATGGGGAGGACTCTAAAATCACTTGGGTTATCGCAAAAGACAAAATATTCAAAGGAAGTTCATTGGAATACTACTATGCTACTCCCGGCTCTTATAAAGTTCGCCTGAAGGTTGAATCCCCATGCGGCACCCGGTGGTTTGCTCAAAAAATTACGTTTAAAGCCAAACCAAAAATCAAGAAGTAGAACGGGGTCTACGGATTTTAAGCGCTACTAAAATTCGGTGATAAAACGCTTCTAACGGCTCAATATATTGGGTCATAAGGAAGAAAAAGAATACAGCTAAGGCTGAAATCCCTGCACTTGAATACGGATCTAAACTTCTATTGAATGCATAAGGGACAAGTCCGAAACCAAAAATCCCCCCGTAAAGTATAATTACGTGAATGATATAGATAGGAAATGTGTTTTGGCCCATTTTAAGAAAGCGCGTGAAATTAATATTTACTCGACTATCTAAAAACATGAGCGCACCAAGTAACATGAGTACTTGCCCTAACCGCACAAAATGAGTTGTATCTAATTCAAGGACACTATGGCCGATGATTCCGGTGGATTCAATCGCCCCATCCAAAATATGTAAGACAGGTTGAATAAATAGATTAAAGCAAAGACCCAAAACCACGAAACTTAATCCGAACCATGCTTTTTTAGAATGTTTTTCATAGGTCCGAACAAGGCTTCCAATGACACCCCCGAGGAGTACATAACTGGAATAACGCAATATACTGAAATCCGAGAATGGCCCATAAAACATGTTTTGGATCACTTTAGGGAAACCATGCGGCCAATAACGGGGAGCGTTACCTTTGGCAACAGAGGCTTCATCCGTTTGAATATAATCCTTTAAATAAGCATAAGCTATCAAAATCACAAGTGCGCTTAGCAAATAGTACCAATGCATTGCTCCAAGGTTGATTAGTTTTTTTAATCCGAATAACACCAGTAACAGAAAAATTCCAACCCCAATGGATTGAAGGACATGAAAGGCATAGAACCAATCTAAATGCCATTCCGAACCGTAATAAATATCCTTCCCAATCGTGTGAAAAGATAATTGTATGGCATAGCCCCAAAATAATAACTCCAATACGCGCTTGAATCCTTTTCGAACGCGATCATTTTGGAGATAGGCAATATCGCTTGAAGTTCCAGTTAATAAATAGGCAAATATTAATCCGCTGGTGGTGAAAAATAACGGAGATGTTAATCCGTGTAAATTATGCCAAAAGGAAAATATCCAGTTGGAGCTATCTCGATACTGATTGGCTAAGGCGGCCCCTGTAAAATGCCCTTCCAGCATCATAATGATAGCAATCGATCGGGCGAAATCAATAAAATAAAGCCTAGGTTTTGTTTGTTTTTTATCCATGCTCATGCGGGCAAAGTTAGCAGAATCCACGTAGTTACTTATTTTTTAAGAAAGGTAAAATATACTCGAAGCGGTTCTTTTATGTCCTCAAAATATAAATCCGCATAGCAGCTCGCGTGTTTTCCGGTAAATATAGGGGTGAAGGTAAAGAGTATCTCTGATTCATTTTCCGCCATAGATTTCATTTCATAGGCTAAGCCCTCTTGACTAAATTTCACCTCACTCAACATTAATTCACTGGCGTCGTGCATCAAAGAAATCCGTTTTGTAATACTGCTGCCTTCTTTCAGTTCATCTTGCTGTACCAGCGGTTCCGCCGTAATCTGTTGTAAATTTTGATGCTGAATTCTTGTCATATACAGAATTTCTACTTTACGTTCAATGCTCGCGGCAACGGAGTATACCGAGGCTGCTTTATCTTGCAGGTTATCGGAGGTATTTTGGTTGGCTGCAAATTCTCCTAAAGGAACCTCTACAATTGCAAGTGAAATGGATTTGTTTTTATCCAAAATTTCTTTCAATGCGCCGTTTTGAGATTCCATAAAGAATTTCTGAACGGAAGATATCCTTCGTTGTGTAAGATTCACATTGTATTGTGTCACGTTTAATGGACTTGCATAACCCCTTGCAAATAATTGTACAGAGTTTCCTCGTGCTAATTCATTCCGAACGGAGTCGTATAATTTCAATAATATGTAATAGCCCCGATCCACTTTACTTGTAAAAAACGTCGACAAACCGTTTTTGTCTAATACACTGTCCAAATACCCGTTCCGCGCTTTTACATAATCAGTATAAAGCATGTCGTAAGGTAAGTTACTTTTTTTAGCATACGATTTAGGATTGGGGTAGTCGTTCCTGAAATATAAGGCAACTGGAAATTCAATGCGATTACTGTCAGGCGGTATAATGGTTGGGGGTGGGGGAATAATTATTGGTCGATCAATGGTCGCAAAATAGATGTCACTACAACAAGTGGGGTTTTTTTTCGATTTACTTCCTAAGCGGTTAGAGGATACAAATACACTGTCAGCCTGCCTGAAATAATATAGATCATTAGCCGGACTGTTTATAGGCTTCCCCATATTTTTCGGTTTGGAAAATTGCATTTTATCCAAAAGGTTGGATTCAAATACATCATATCCGCCATATCCATAATGCCAGGGCGACGAAAAGTACAAGCGATTTGAATCCACATCCAACCATGGTGTGATTTCATGTTCAATGCTGTTAATAGAAGCAATATTTTTTGGCGTATCAAAGGTCCCATTCGCTTTTATCCCTGCAAGCCAAATATCCATTCCCCCCTTGCCTCCCTCTCGGTCGGATGAAAAGAACAGAAAGCTTTTCCCATTCTTAAGCTTTACCCAACACGGATTGGTAGTGTTAGACCCTTCCATATTAATAATCCCGGGTAGGGTATCTATTTGATTTACCCCATTTTCCTGCTTGTATCGAGCGATTTTACATTGATAATTATATCCTTTATCATTACAAATACTATAATAATACCAACCTTTATCATCAAAACTCCCATTTCCCGTGCTACGTTCCGGCACTGATAATTGTTCCCACTGGGTTGGAGATGAATAGGTTTGTTTTAACGAATCAAAGCCAGCGGTGTACGTTCTGGTGCGATAGAACTTAGTATACACCTCTTCATTCGTGTTTATTGAATCGGCCTTTAACGAGGAAAAGTAAAACACCCCATTCTTGAACATATGTCCAAATTCCGCGTCAAAGGAATTAATGCTGTCTGGCATAGGAAGGATTGGCTCAGGAGATCGCACGATGGATTTAATGGCAAATTCAGTTGATTTTATTTCTTGCTTTGCTTTGATGTAAGCAAATTCATCAGGAAATGTTGCCGCAGCTTTATATGCTTTTTTGAATAAGCCTAATGCTTGGGTATAATCTCCGGTTTGTTTAACCATCAAGGCATAGTATATAAGCGCATTGGGATAAACCCGTTCAGGGTCCTCTGCATAAACGTTAGCATACCATTTTGCCGCCTCAGCATAGTTTTTATAGGCACGTTGTGTTTCTGCTTGTTTCCAGTGTAAATCAACGGATATGGAATCTATTTGAATGGCCTGCTCATAAATTTTTGTAGCGTAATAATAATCGCCCTTTTGAAATTGCTCATCACCGAAAGATATCAAATCCTTTAGTTTTACTTGGCCCCCCACGCAGAAGACCAACATCGATACAACAAGGGTTAGATAAAGTCTGGGCATACGCGATGTTCGATTCGCTTCGGTTTAAAACGATACATGATATAACGAACGGCAATTTCAAAGCCTCCACGAGCTTTGCTTGCAGGTACTAACGTTGAGGTATTAATGTCATAACTTAAACCAACAAACCAATCCTTGTATTCACATCCAACCGATAAAATCTGTGCATCTCTAGCCCGCGACCAAACGCCGGCCAATAATGCTTTGTGAATGTAATTTCGGTTGCTTCCCGGTAAATAGTAACGTATGGAACTGCCTAACATCACTTCGTCGTATGTTCCTTGTTTTGAATATTGCAAAGAAGGCAAGATGTCCCAGCGCGCATTGAGTGCCTGGCTATATTTAACTTGCCAAACCCATCGCAGGTCTCGTTTAATGACATCCTGATAAAATCCCTGGTTAGGTTGATTTAAATTGAATGCGCTTAATCCAATTTTTAGGTAATGGCGAGAAGAGATATTCAACCCGTATTGTGCACCTATTCCAAGATTGGCATTGGTCTTACGATCCGTTTGAAAGGTTTCATTCGTGGGCAATAAGGGATTAAAGATGTACCCGTTGTATTGTGAATCAAAGTAAAACGCATCGGTATTTACTTGCCTATGATTAATGCCTAGGTTGATGCCACCAGTGATAATATGAAGGGAGTCAGAGGTGATTTTAAATGTTTTTGACAAGGTAACCATTGCTTCAATGGTTTTGAGCTTGCCATCTCCTGCTTGATCATGAAACATTAACACCCCGTAATTGAAATGCTTTGCTTTTCGATCAATACATACATTAAACGTTTGAAATGGAACAGAAACACTCCGCCATTGATCTCGGAAATTACCTATAAAACGCGTATCTCCATTAAATTCTCCCGTATTTGCTGGATTTTGAAAGATGGGATTGTCGTTGAATTGAGACCAATGGATATCTTGTCCATATGCAATGAAATTTGCCACTAACACACTAAGTACAACAATTCGCTTCACCTTGTAAATGTATCAAAAATGCTAATGAAAACAAAGAGCCTTTCATTTAAGGAGTGCTCGACGATACGGGAAGGATTTTCCCATTAAATACAAGGCCGCTCCGCAGCGTGAATTCAGCAATATACGCACCCATTTCCTCCGCACTTACAGAGGCAACATATCCTGGAAAAGCATCTCGTAACATTTCCGTATTGACCGCGCCTAAGCATAAACAGTTCATTCGAATTCCAGTGTCTTTTTGTTCTTCAGCAAAAACTTCCGTGAAATTTGTGATCGCGGCCTTCGATGCTGCATAGGCTGAAAGCCCCGGAAACTTAACACTCCCTTGAAAGGCTCCCATAGTACTAATATTCACTATATGCGCTTTACCAGCGTTAAGTCGCGGAAATAGCCATTGAATTAATGCTACTGGGCCGAAAAAATTAGTTTGCATGCACCGATGGTAGGCTTCAATGGAGAGTTTTTCTGTCGGACCTTGTTCCAAATACCCTGCGTTATTGATGAGTCCATGAACTTCTGTAATTTCGGTAAAGTGCTCATTCAGCTGGGCTTCAACAGGTAAGGACAAGTCAAATGGAAGCACGGTAACGTGTTTATTCCCCTTATAAATTTCAGCCAATTCTGTTACGTCTCTACTGAGTGCAACGATGTGTAGTTCCGGGTCAGTGGATAAATGAGATAGTATTGCTTTTCCGATACCTCTTGAAGTCCCACAAACGACAATGCACTTACTCATCAAACGTAATACTTACAGTTTCAGAACACGGATCGGATTGGCAAGTTAATATATATCCGTCAGCAACTTCTTTGTCTGTTAAGGTATAATTTTGGCGCAAACTAACCTTACCCGAAGTAACTTTTGCTCTACAGGAGCTGCAGACACCACCTCGGCAAGAATATGGTGGATCTAACCGTTGTTCTTCAAGTCCTTCTAATAATGTTTTTTTTCCCGCTTGAAACGTGAATTCATGGGTTTGACCGTCCAAGGTTGCGGTAATTGCCACCGGACCATTGATTTTATTCGTATTTTCTTTGGTGGCTTCTTTTTTCGGAGGCGTAAAATACTCTCGTTTTATCTTTGTTTCAGGTACCCCAAAAAACATTAACCCGCGTTCAATTTCTTGCATGAATTCAACGGGCCCACACAACAAATAAACATCGGATTGGAGCAGCGTTAAATCTGCCTTTAATTCTTCCATTAAGGCATCGTAGGTTAAACGGCCCGATTTATACCCATCTTGGTGTTCTTGACTTAAATACACGGTGGATTTAACCGAATCAAGAAGGGGTTTAAACACGATATCGCTCACACGTTTAACGCCAAAAAATACCCTGAATTTTTTTCCAGGATGATAGGCCTCTATCATTGATGCAACAGGTGTTATTCCACTTCCTGCAACGAAGGCACAAATGTTTTGCTCGCCGTTCAAAACAAAACTTCCCTCGGGGATATGCACTTTAATCGTACTCCCTTTAATCGTTTGGTCATGTAAAAAAGGAGACATTTGACCACCTTCAATGCGTTTCACCCCAATTTTGAATCCATTTTCGGATTTTCCGCAAATGGAGTATGACCTCCTTATTTGAACTCCTTTTTGCTCAATTTCAAGCGTTACGTATTGTCCAGGTGTGAAATTTGTTTCAAAGGAATCTTTGCCGTTTTTCTCTAGGGTTAAGACTACAAAGTCTTCAGAGAGTTGTTCTTTTTTCGTTACGCGGAGGGAGGCCCATTGTAGTGTTTTACTCCCGGTTAAAAATGAAAAGATTCCCATGTTATTCGTCAAATGAGATGGTTATTTTATTACTAGTTGGTATGGCTTGACAGGTCAATACATACCCCATCTCCACCTCCTCAGGCTCCAGGGCATAATTTACTAACATTTCGGCTTCTCCTTCTAATATCTTTGCCTTGCAGGTGCAACATACGCCGCCTTTACAGGCGAACGGTACATCGGCTCCCGCACGTTGTGCTGCTTCTAATAAGTTTTTATCCGACTCCTCCATTTGAAAGGAAATTAAGTCATCGTCAATAATTAGTTCAACTTCACAGGTGCTGATCTTTCTTACTTCCTCACGGGTATTCGTTTTAGTTGAATTCCCAGCATGGAATAATTCAAAATGGATTTGACTAGCAGCCAGTCCTTTTTCTTCAAAAAAGGTTTTCACACTAAGAATCATCTCCTCCGGACCGCACACATACACGCCGTCTATGGTGTCGTGAGTTAAAAATGCACGATGTAATGCCATCAATCGTTCATTGTCAATGCGTCCTTTTTGAATCGGAATGCCCTGGCTTTCTTGACTGAATACATGAAAAAGGCGAAAGCGCGTTAAATAATTGTTTTTTAGTTGTTCCAGTTCTTCTGCGAACATCACTTTCGAAAAACCTTTATTTCCGAAGAATAAAGTCACCGAAGAATGGGGTTCTTCGTGTAAAATAGCTCTAGCAATCGAAAGAATCGGTGTAATGCCACTTCCCGCAGCAAACAATACAATGTTGTTTTTCGCCGCTGGATTTGTCTGATATTTGAAATTTCCCGCTGGAGGCATGACATCAATGGAATCTCCAACGGTTAGTTGATCAAGCGCATAGTTTGAAAACACCCCCTGATTAACGCGTTTGATCCCAACCCGATACGTACCCTCAAAAGGTGCGCTGCACAAGGAATACGAGCGTCTGATTTCCTCGCCATTAATTTGTGTTCTAAAGGTAAGGTACTGTCCGGCATAAAAGTTAAATGAAGCACTGATTTCATTAGGGATTTGCAGGGAAATTTCCGCAGAATCTTCCGTTAATGAGCGGATTGATGCAATGTGTACAGTATGAAATTTAAATGACATGCGGCTTGTTGTGGGGCCAAATTTAAACAAATCAATTCGAACTCTTGTTCATATAAAAAATAAGATTCTGAACAGTCGCAATTTTACCCATTTTTTTAGGATTTGATTTGAGTATATTTGTATAATAATTGGAAGATATGGAAACATTAACGCAAGAAAAACTAGCAGAGAAATTTCAAGCAAAAATTGATGCGGATATTAAAATTGAGCCCAATGATTGGATGCCGGAAACCTATCGAAAAACCTTAATTCGTCAGATTTCACAGCACGCGCACAGCGAAATCGTGGGGATGTTACCTGAAGGCAATTGGATCACACGTGCCCCCTCGCTTCGCAGAAAGGCGGTGCTCTTGGCGAAAGTTCAAGACGAAGCTGGTCATGGATTGTATTTATACTCTGCCACCGAAACCTTGGGTGTGAGTAGAGAAGAAACCATAGATGATTTGCATTCCGGGAAAATGAAATATTCTTCGATTTTTAACTATCCAACCCTGTCATGGGCCGATATGGGTGCTATTGGCTGGTTGGTTGATGGCGCAGCCATAATGAATCAAGTCGCTTTATGCAGAACATCCTATGGGCCGTATGCCCGAGCCATGGTTAAAATTTGTAAAGAAGAGTCGTTTCACCAACGACAAGGGTATGAAATAATGTCCACCCTGATGAATGGAACTGAGGCGCAGCGTGAAATGGCTCAAGATGCGATGAATCGCTTTTGGTGGCCTTCGTTAATGATGTTTGGACCAAGCGATGCAGAGTCCAAGCATACAGAACAATCCATGAGGTGGCGAATTAAACGACACACCAACGATGAGCTACGCCAATCCTTTGTAGATGCCTCTGTACCGCAAGCAGAGTTAATCGGTTTAAAGATCCCAGACCCAAACCTCAAATGGAATGAAGCGCGCGGTCACTATGATTTTGGAGCAATTGATTGGGAAGAATTTTGGCAAGTAGTTGGCGGAAATGGTCCTTGCAACAAAGAACGTATTGAAGCTAGAGTGAAGGCAAAAGTAGAGGGGGAATGGGTTAGAGAAGCCGCGATGGCCTACGCAAAAAAACATAAATCGTAATACAACCTAAATTTTAAACCATGTCAACGAACGAATGGCCGCTATGGGAAGTTTTTATTCGTAGCAAACAAGGACTTAATCACAAACATGTTGGAAGCCTAAGAGCTCCAGATGCAGAAATGGCCATGCAAAATGCACGCGATGTATACACCAGAAGATCCGAAGGGATTTCAATTTGGGTCGTACAATCGGCGCTCATTACGGCTTCAGATCCTGCAGATTCTGAGGCTTATTTTGAGCCTTCAGATTCAAAAGTATATCGTCATCCCACATTTTATGATTTGCCTGATGGCATTGAACACATGTAATTATGGAACATACCTATAAGTTTTTATCACGTATTGGAGATGATAGTTTGATTTTAGGTCAGCGCTTGGCTGAATTGTGTGGTCATGGCCCAATTTTGGAAGAAGACATTGCGCTCACTAATATTTCATTGGATTTAATTGGTCAAGCGACCAACATTTACACCTATGCAGCTCAGTTAGAAGGGAAAGGAAGAGATGCGGATGCCTTGGCATTTCTGCGCCTAGAACACCAATACTTGAATGCAATTTTGGTGGAACAGCCCAATGGAAATTTTGCAGACACCTTGGTCCGTCAATTTTTCTTTGATGTATATCGTAAATTACTGTTTGAACAGTTATTGACCTCAACAGATAAACAAATTGCCGCGATCGCAGAAAAATCACTCAAAGAAACACGCTATCATTTAAAGCATTCCTCGGAATGGGTAATTCGCTTAGGTGATGGTACGGAGCAATCAAAAGAACGTGCACAGTTCGCGATTTTGGATTTATGGCGATACACGGATGAATTGTTTTACATGGATGAAACAGAAATTCAACTGGCAAAGGCTGGAGTTATTCCTAATTTAAAAGACCTGAAACCGCTTTGGATGGAACAAGTCCTCTCAGTTTTAAATCTAGCGACACTCACATTACCAGAGAATCAAGGGTTTTTTGGTGCGGGGAGACAAGGGCGTCATTCAGAACATATGGGCTTTCTGTTGGCTCAACTTCAATACATGCAGCGGGTTTATCCCAATATGCAATGGTAAGCAAGGAAGAACTTCTCGCCATATTAGACGCGGTTAAAGATCCTGAAATTCCTGTCTTATCGATTCGGGATTTAGGTATTCTACGAGCGGTTAATTTAACTCCGGATGGTTGGATCATTGATATCACACCAACCTACAGTGGGTGCCCCGCTATGATAACCATTGAAGAAGAAATCGCAAAGGTGTTGAACGCACATGGAATCACCCAATTTACTATAAATTCCTCCCTTTCCCCTGCATGGACAACCGATTGGATTACCGAAGAAGGTAAACAAAAGCTTGAGGAATATGGCATTGCCCCACCCGTAGAAGAAGTAGATAAAAGTGTGTTGTTTAGTAAGCCTCCCGTAGTGCCTTGTCCAAAATGCAAGGAAACCAATACAAAGATGATTAGTCAATTCGGAAGCACGGCTTGTAAGGCACATTATCAATGCCAAGAATGTCTTGAACCCTTTGATTATTTTAAGTGTTTGCGGTAGTATAAATCACTTCCCATGATTTCTTAGCTGCTTGATTCCAACTGAATTCGGTGGCTCTCTTTTTACTGTTTTCACCTAATTGTTCCCTGAGCTCTGTGTTTTCCATTAATTGTTCCAGGCCTTTTTGGATCTCTAGAATATTCAAGGGGTCGCAATAAATTGCAGCATTTCCTGCGATTTCTGGCAAACAGGTAGTATTTGCCGCCAAAATTGGAATTCCACATCGCATGGCTTCTACCAAAGGAATACCAAAACCCTCGAAATACGGAACATAGGCTAAGGCCAAAGCCGAACCCATTACCTCAGCAAGTTCCTTTTGCGCCAAATACCCGAGAAAATGAATCCGTTCCGCACAGCCTGGGTCTACGGTAATGTGATGATCACGCCACATGGCACTACCCACAATCACCAAATCAACCGACGGATTGCTTATGCTTTGATAGGCCGTAATTAAGCGCTGTACATTTTTCCGCGGATGCAAAGACCCAACAAATAAAAAATAGGGGCGATTGTTGCTAATTCGTTTTCTTGTGGTGATTATATCTTCCTCCAATAGGGGCTGATAGATTTCATGTGCACCATTGTAAACCGTAGAAATTTTTTCACTTGGACACCTGTAGCACCTTGTGATGTCTTGCTTAGAATATTCTGATACCGTGAGTACTCGAGTTGCCTTTTCTACAAATTTCGGAACGAATTTTCGGAGGTACCAGCCCAGGACTTTAGGTAAGTCCGCTGGGTTGTGCTCAAAGTTTAAATCATGTACCGTGATTACGCTTGGGATGTTACTTCGTAAAGAATTGTACCCGTCGGGAGAAAAGAAGAGGGTAGCCTTGTATCGTTTTAATATCCTAGGTATCGACCATTCAAACCAGATCCAATACAATAGGGGGTGTCTAGTC
>Ga0247843_1006838_pt1 | contig 14535 bp, 17 predicted proteins | sample LaCruzMarch2017__FD_192420 | JGI IMG/M metagenome (GOLD analysis project Ga0247843, IMG submission 192420) | Freshwater microbial communities from meromictic Lake La Cruz, Castile-La Mancha, Spain - LaCruzMarch2017_8m | ecosystem: Environmental > Aquatic > Freshwater > Lake | place: Spain...
AGAGGCGCTTGCTCGCGCTCACTGTGTCCAGCGAAGTGTATGGTGGCGAGTGCTGAAAATAGAGCACCTTGTTTCCAAATAGACGCTTTGACCGCACTTCCCTGCCCCCTTGTTTGCCTCAGCCGATTCAGCCTGGAACTAATCCTTATGCGTTTCAGCCTCGGCTCACCAGCCTCGTTAATTAAGGTCCTTTTAGCTGTCAGAGCGGCATCATCGTCAAAGGTAAAACTGAGGCGATGCGCGCAGCAATAATGCTGCTCGCTTCATACGATGGATGGGACACACAACTAGCAATTGAAGCGTAAAACTAATGCTTATGCGTTTGAGCCTCGGCTCACCAGCCTAAGTCAAAAACACGCTCAAACTGATAAATTGGGTTTCATCAGAGGGCAAAAACACTCCCTCTGACGCGAACGACAATCTCGTCATTCGGTTACAAAACTTAAGGAAAATAACATGGCTACTAAGACGAACAAAATCACCGCAGCTCTCATCAAGCAGCAGCTGAATAAACTCTGTGAAGCACGCGCTGTATGGGAAAACGGCGTTTACAAAACGAGCAACGACGAACTCTACAACCTTCTTGATAGGTGCCTGGTGCTGTTCAAGGAACTGGCTGGTGAACGTTCGCTAATCAAGGAGCTGAATGACCTTCTTGAAGCACGCGGTGCTACGCTCACCAATGGCACTTCGTTGGCAACGAAGATTGTGCGTTATGTGTTTGATGGTTGTTCGGCTGAACGCTCTTACACTTACGCTCGCGTTCTCACTGTCGCTAATGCGGAAAAAGACGACAAGGTCTCAATGCGTGCCTTTGTAAACTCGCGCAACGGTGTGGAAGCAATTCGCAAGGCTCCAAAGGACGGCTCGCTGAGCGCCGCGCAAAAGACGAAGATCAACGCTGATCACGCTGAAAAACATTACGCTAATGCAAAAGCACTCGCTCCCTCGTTCACTTCTAACAACGCAGGTCTGCACCCTAACACTGAAGCTACAAACGACTTCGCTGTAGCTCTGGTTCGCAAGAACAAGGACGGCTCGCTTTCTATCGTGTTCGGAACGAACAACAAGGCTCTGGTGGGGGTCGTACTTGCTGAGGCTGGCAAGGAAGAGCGGAAAGCTGCGGACGATAAGAACGTGCCTACGCAGGCTTCTGCAAAGCGTGATGCACGCGATGCAAGGCTGAAGGTCATCAAAGGCGGTACGGAGGCTGCAGGCAACACCAAGAAGCCACTGGCGCTTGCTGCTTAAGCAAATGGGGGGAGAAAATCCCCTCAGCTTCCCTCACAAATTTGAAAGGAATCAAAAATGGAATACGAGTACAACTATAATGTTGAATTCAATGGAATTGTTCATGACGCTGAAGAATTCAAGCGTTTTGCTGTGTATGATGTGATCTTCAAAGACGGCACTAAAATTTGTCATTTTAAAATTGAATATGATTCCACCGAAATCAATGATGTTGATTTTCTAGAGTGTGAAAAACTTCTGCCAAAAGACATTTTTACGCAACTTGAAGAGTTTGTTTGGGACCATTTGAAGTTTGAAGATGTCTGCCAAGATGCTCGCGATGTTGGCGAATGCTGAGCAATTGGGAGGTAATCACTATGACATTTGCCATCAAATATGCGCCGCATTCGTTTGACGATCTCGTAATTGAGAATGAGGATATTCGTCGTCGTCTTCAGCAATATGCTAACGGCAAGCGCACTAAACATCTGCTGATCTTCGGACCAACAGGCACGGGAAAATCTGCTGCTGCACGCGTCATTATGGAAACACGCGTAGGATTGGAGTGGGCTGAATTTACCAAGTGCTTTGAGGGCTCCAAGTTCACTGCTGCCGACTTAGATTTGTTGCTGATGAATTGGAATTGGCAGTCAGTAAGTGGCGCGAAGTTTCCTGTCACCATCATCAATGAGATTGACCTTCTGTCAGTTACCCTTCGCGAAAAGGTGAAATCGCTGATGGATGAAATGGGACACTTGGGACAGATCATCGCTACCACCAACAACCTTCACATCATCAGTGCATCAATGCTGCGGCGCTTTGATAAGATTGAACTGCCAACGCTAAGTGTGGAGGGTTGTATCAATCGGGCGCAGCGTATTCTTGAAGCTGAAGGCATACAAATGTCCGATGAAGATCTGCGCTATCAGCTTGAAGGTTTCGCAGGCGATCTGGATGATATGGCGTCTGTGCTGGAAGACATAGCTTTGGAGTATACCGAAGCATAAACACGATAACCGTTTGAACAAAAAGAGCCGCCTTTTTTCGGGCGGCTTTTTTTGTGTCTGCAATCAGCTAATGATTTGACTTTAATTAGCCCCCAAGTTCAAACTCCACGCTGTCAGCGTCAACCAGTGAACGGCATTTGATGCTCATTGAGGTCAGCTGCTTTGCCAATGGCTGATAGCGCGGCAACGCTACTAATTGTTCAGCGGCATTCTGTAATCTACTAGCACATATTGCGATTGTGCCGAGACTTGGCTCTGTGTTCTTCTGTCGTAGTTTACGCATATAGCTCTCCGAACAACCAAGCCAATGCTCAGAAAATTCGCTCTCGCCAGAAACAATCTGCTTTGATTTAAGATACCCAAAAACTTCCAAAATCGTGTCTTTTTTCATAGTTTTCCTCACTCCGTGATAAATACACTGTCAAAGGTAGAGTGAGAGTTTCTCAATCTATTTATCAAAAGTGAGGTTAAGGCTGGCGCGCCGATTGTTATGCGCTGCAAATCCGTTCTTGGCATGGCTCTAGGGCATTGTGACGGTAAGCAATTCGTGGAACTCACTACACGGCTTCATTGCACTACCCATCGCTTTGCGCTGGATGCCTGAAACGACGACCCTTTGTGTCTGTAGCGTTTGCAATGTCGTAATGGTTGGAAGTCTTGGAAGTTACCCAAAAAACCATAGGCTCAAAGTGAGTGGGAAGAACACTTTACCCCACAAGATCATTGCCCATAGCCGCGATATGAGCTGGCATTGATCTGCGTCTGACGGCACCTAATAGGAGATCGCAAAACCTGCCTCTCTCGTGATTTTATCACGAGTTGTGTCCATATCGTTACAGCATACCTCAGCGAATGTAGAAATTCATCATTGCCCTGAAAGGGGCAGTGGTATGGCTCCCTAACGAATATGCCCCGAATAAAATTGCAAAAACGTTATGAACCATATTTAAAGTTAACATCTCGCTTCTGCTAAATGTGAGCAGAGCAAAGCGATGTGAACATAGCAGTAAGCGAATGTGGAACAGCGAAGCTGAGCCGCATAATGATGCTGACCAAGGAGGGAGTGAGAACATGTCTCAGGAAAGTGGTAGCGGAAATCAGATACTGGTAGATAGTTTTTTTGATAAAATAAGATCCTTCACGGCCGATGAGTGGGAAGCTGCGTCTGATAGGTCGGATGCGCTACCGCCTGGAGATTTCAATGATGCCTGTGACGTAGCTTGCAATGCAGCCGATGCTTACGGGGATTCGAGAAAGCTTGAATCAATGGCTTGGAGCATCACGGAGGAGTGCTGGCCAGAGCGGCCCAGCTTTGGGGCAGTGACAGTAGCAGCTGCTTTTGAAATCTTTGGAGCAACCAAATTGAAAGAAAATGGGGGCCCTTTAGTTTTTCTACCCATGTTTGGTTTCGCCAGCCTCAGTGACCTAGAATGAACTCAACGGATTGGCTTAGCGATATTCTAAGTTAATTTAGCGCAGCATAAACCGTATTAGGGCTGACTTTCACCTCTGTGCATATAGCGCGGATTGATGCGCCATTGCGTTTCATCCATTGAATTTTTGCTATCTGCGCTGCTGTTGTTGGCTTGCGACCGAAACGCACTCCGCGTTCCTTCGCTTTTCTAATTCCTACAACTTGACGCTCTTTGCGTATCGTATTCTCAAATTCGCTGAAAATACCCAGAAACTGAAAAAACATAGAACCCATAGCAGTGCTGGTATCAATCGCCTGCTTGTAGCTGAAGATATCAATCTTGCTGTCTTTCAGTTCGGTCAGCACGAGAATGAGATTTCGCATTGAACGCCCCAAGCGATCTACTGACCAGACAACGACTTTATCAAAGCGACGGAGCTTGGCGTCATGCATCATACGTTTCAGTTCAGGTCTATCTTCGGTTGCTTTCGTTCCGCTGATTTTCTCGCTGTAGACTTGAACGACTTCCCAACCAGAACGCTCAGCGAGTGCGTTCAATTCTTCAAGCTGACCTTCGTAGTTCTGATCTGTCGTTGACACTCGTGCGTAAATTGCGACCTTCATCTCTCAAACCCCGTTATCCTAAGTGTAGAAATAATAGCGTATAGCCAACCACTTAGGACCAAAAGCCTTGCGTCTCCTCAGGCCGAGATTTTGGGGTTTTTTGGAGGGACTAAAAGATAACAGCGGATTGCGCTTCGCTTTGGGAACGGCACAGTTCCTCGAAACAGAAGGGGGTGGGCAATGCAGTAGGCACCAATCTACGACATGATGATGGAGCTAATGCAGCTCGAACCAGTGACTGGGCACACAAGAACGACAAACTCAGATGGGAAATAACGTCGCCAGCTAAGCAAGTGGCTTACCGACAACCAGTTCAACGAAATCTTCGACCCGACCGACGGGCTGACGCACGCCACCCTTCTCGGTTCGCTAAAAACACGAGGCAATTGCTAGCAGCGAAATATACCGTTTTAATTCCTTCACTCGATACGAAATGAATTGCTCGAGTCCATGCCTCGCGCAGAACCCCAATCTAACAGAGGTTGTGGCAAATCACTATAGGACGCGCCATACAGATCGAACCTTTTACCATAACCATCTGGCATGATAGCAACGTTCGCCGTCGATCCATCGTCGCTCAGATACCACGCACCTTCCATAATGGTACAGAAGTGTATAGCGCACCCCGAACTGAAATATCCTCCACTCACCTTTTCAGGATAGCCTCCGACGGCAGTATAATCGGCCAATACAATTGAATTATTTCTGATATATGATGGAAAGAATTGGAGGAAATTTTTATTATTTTCAATATAATTTAATTTTGAAATCAAGTTGGCAATGTATATTTTTTTCTGCTCTATTTTTTGTTTTTCTTTTAAAATCTTATTATTTTCCTGCCTCGTTATCTGATCGTCAATATCTTTATAGATGAATTGAACAATAACTTTTATATTGCTTTCAACTTCACTAGCAGAGACGTAAAAGGGAATGTCTATTTTATCTCCGTTCACATTTATTTTTGCCGAACCTAAAAATTTATTATCCTTTTCGTCAATCAATGACAGGTTTTCTAATTTTACCGAACTTGATTGATATTTAGATCTTATATTTTCTCTTATTACTTTTAGCGACTCGCCCTCAACAACCTTCTTGTCAATCTGGTTCGAACACGCAGCCAATAGAAGCGAGCAGAATATCAATACAGCAGACTTTGTACTAACGCGCATCGCACCCCTCAAGAAATTTCCACGATAGCCCTCAAGTCCCCGACGGCACTGCGCGGCAGTTCGACACCATCATGCCCCCATACAATATGACATTTGTTGTCGACTTGCTTTGCTTTTGCAATAGATAAACGCTGCGCGCGGCGATGCTGACTGGGCATGGGTTGTCAATGAATGCGGCAGTGCGAAAGCTGGGGAGAAGTTGGTATATGAAGCTTATGGCAATAGCGTATCGAGCGATTGCAACTGCTGCGTTCATGGCGTCAACATCACCTCCAGCCATGGCTCAATCCATTCACACTGACAGCGTCGCACAAGCCAATGCTCAAAAAATGTGGGAGCAGGTTCCTCCCCCAGTTCAGCGATGCGTCAACTTAATGTTCTCAAGCAAAAAAGTTGCCTTTGATCAGATAGCAGAAGCTGGCATCGCCCCCGATGATCAACGCATCTCGCCCGTCATCAATGCGTGCAAGCAATATCTCGCCACCTCTCTTAGAACGAACCTGCAATGCACTGTTCCGAATTCAAATGGTCAGCAGGTCGCAACGACTTGCAATGAGTCGTACGCCAAGGAGGTAGATGGCTCTCTCATGGCGATCTCGGGAGACGAGATGCTGATAGCTGCGGGAAATAGTGAGGAAATTTCAGTCCAAGCTTTTGAGACAATAGAGGCTCAGAAGGCTCGTTTGGCCGAGGATGAAGCGCGTCGCAGCACTCAGAATAATGGCACATCAAATCAGGCAACCGCCCCAGTCACGGTGGAAGGTCTGATGGAATTTTTAAAAAATGATGCTCAGAGGAGATATCGGCTTTATAATAATATGGTGGAGCCTCTCCCTGACGGCGGCGATATATTGTCAATGGTTACTAGCCAGAAATTGAAGTTATTTAATGCAATCCTCTCTTGCAAACATGACGCGTTCGCTACGACGCACTTTGGGATTGGATTTCGCAATATTGTAAAGACGCCAGGAATGGGCACAGCGAGTCTATGGAACTCGGTTTTTGAAACTTTCGGAGATTATCCCAAGGCGATGTCTGCTTCGGGCGATGCAGCCTTTGGTGGGCCTCCAGACGATATTGCGGTCTCGTTCGCTCCGAGCGATTTGTCTCTGCATTTAACTGAAGATGGTCTGATTGCAGATTTCGATGGCGGGAAAGTAACTTGTCGCGTGATCAAAGGGGCAAATCTTTTTGAGTGGTTTCCTAACGCTCAATAGGCGCACGATTAACTGATCAGAAATTCTTCGAAACTGCACAGCACGGCAGCGGTTGGGCGACAGTGAGCAAGCTGGGCATTAGTAACGCCAATTATCGTTTCAGCTTCCGCTGACAAATCCACAGATGGTTTAGCCCTCTCGTCAAACTCGTCCTCTTCATCCTAACGATTGACCGCATAGTAGTGAATTATCTCACCCTTCTCTGGAGTGAGTGCGCTTGTCTCAAGTTTGATAATCAAGTCACGCTTTAAGCCACGAGTGCCAGCGAGATACAATTCCAGCCCACCTTGCATATAGAGTTCAAACAGACTGTTGTGCAGCCGTTTTTGGCTTTGGATTAGTTTGTCGTTCGTCATGAGATAGCCTGCGCAGCTTTGCGAAATGCGACCTCATCATTCTGAGCCCCATAGACATACCCACGCAACGCTTGTTGCTGTTGAGTGGGAGATGCCTGAGCTTTCTGTCTCTGCTGCAATTGTCTGCTCCGCTCCTGTGAAAGGTCCTCTGAATCGTTCTGGGGCTGTGGGGTATCAGCAGTGCTTAGCTCTTGCTTAGGCTGCTTCTGGGCTTTCTGAGGAGCAGGCTTTGGCGGCTTTGCTTTACTGCTTGAGCTGCACTGTTTCGCAAGCGCCGTGTTTCTTTCAGCCAATTTCCCTGACAGTTCCCCTGCGACAGATAGAAACAGATCAATGTCCTGCTTGATTATCGGGCTTTCTTCCTCTGATGATAGCTCAATCACCATAGCAATCCACCGCTTCAACTCTTCTCGTGCATCCATATTTTAAACTCCGTTACGAGTGTATTTATGAGTTGGCACAGCGAAGGAGGTGATTGTGAAAATTGCTCAAGCTAAGCAGAGGGCGCTGCAGCTATTTCAGAAAGACCACTATCAGGAGCTTTTTGAGTTGCTCTATGATGAAGTTCACGAGGACTATGGTCCTTGGTGCAAAGAGAATGACGATCCCATTTGGGATGTCGCTCTTATAATCGGCGATAGAAGTCTGGAATTTCAACTCCCTTTTGGAGATCGTGAGGCTTCCGTATCCTTGACAAGCTTTGAGATTGCTGGACATTCAGCCAGCTTGGGATACGCTTTCTTCCAACAAGATTACACGCACATCAATCTCGCTGTCGGCATGATGCAGGGCGAAGTCGTTATTGTTTACGAACATAACTTTTATGATGAGATGAACCCTATCGGTCTACATGGAAACAGTGATTTGCTGGATATTCATGAATATCACCACCGAGACGACTTCTACGCCATGCTTGATGCCTATCGTGAGCTACTAAAACTTAGGAAAGCGCAGAGTGATGAGATGACCGACGCAAAGCTTCAGCAGCGATATCGGGACAAGTTTACCTTTTAAACAGCACCCCGTCGCAAACGAATTTCGTCATTTTTTCGTCCATCTTTACACTCCGTTACGTGAGTATTTATTACGATGACAGATTTTGCAGGGTCAGCTCACCAGTCTTCGTCCTTCGGCATTTCTGACTGTTCAACACTGCCATCCTCTGCTTTTCTGGTATGAAGCTCATAGCGCGGACCAGTGAGCATATCCTTCTTCAGTCGCGGCGTGAGATGGCTGTAATGATCTTCAATCATCTTGATACTCGTACCCATTTGCTTAGCCAAAGTGTGAATTTCCATACCATCCGTTGTCAGTGCAAATGTCGCATAGGTATGGCGCAAGCTATACAGCGTTCGGCTCTGCCCCGTGCGTGAACACACGAGCAAACCCTTCGCTTTCAGAAATGCTTTGAATGTCTGCCTAAGGTTCTTTGTGACCGTGCCATCTGACAATCTGAACACTGGCTTGTTGAGCTTAGCTTTCAACAAAGCTTCAAACGACATATGGTTTATGTCCTCACACCTTGCGTGAATTCGTTTGAGAAAACCAAGTGTGTTGGCACGGCAGATAATGTCTCGTCTACCCGTCTTTCCATCAATAGACAGTTCTAGAAACTGCTTACCCTTCTCCTGAAAAACATGGACATGCTGCCACAATAAATTGTCAGCTTCCGTGCCTTCACGAATGCCTGTGTTTGCCAAGATTAGTACATAATCACGAAGCAAAGAACGCATTTCACGAGACTTTCCATCTCGTGCCTGTTCAATCCAACTTGGCAAACCGCGTATAAGCGAACGATACTCTTCCAATGTGAAATCTGGTCTGCGTTCACTGTCTAACCCATTGTTCTTGAGTAGCGGTTTGTGACTGGCTGACAGAAACCCGCGCACAATCGCTTCGTCAAACACACGGTTCAGTGCGCTGTTATGTGTATTCAGTGTGCTTGCTTTTGGCTCACGCCCCATCTTTTCAACACGCCAGCGATCAAAGTCTCTGAGTGTTTCGTAATTGATGTTCTCAACCAGCATTCTGCCAAAGAACGGTATCAGATATCGTTCAATGACGATGATATAATCAAGGTAGGTTTTCTTACCTACATCAGCTGCCAGTGCCTTGTTCATCTCCAGAATTGCAAGACGAGCCACATCACCGAAACGCTTGGATACCACAGGAAGCTGATGCTTCTGGCGAAACTGATATTCCATCATCAGTTTCTTGGCTTCAACCTTAGCTTCTTCAAGGTCCTTATGTTTCGCACTTACACGAACCCAGTGCCCATCAATGTTGAAAGTTGCTTGCCAAACACGGCTTCGTGCCCGTTTGTACAACTTAATGTCCCCATCATTCACAAGGACAGTTTCTGGGCTAAGAACAGGCATTCAAAACACTCGGTTAAACCTAGTGTTTATGTGCCCCCAGATTGTGATTGCGTCTACACCAAAGTGTGTGACGGGTGTGCTACGCAAGTTGACAACATTGTCAAAAAATAAGTCATTGTATTTTTTAGGAAAATGGTGCCCGAGGGCGGATTTGAACCACCGACACGCGGATTTTCAATCCGCTGCTCTACCCCTGAGCTACTCGGGCTACGCGGCGAAAACCGCGTGGGAGCGCAGCCTATAGAGAGGCGATGCGCCCCTTGGCAAGCGCAAAATCAGTCGCCGCCGTCGGAACCGATGCTATCTTCATAGTCGGCCAGCGGCCCCGGCACGCGATAGCCTTCGTCCAACCATTTCAACAGGTCGCGATCCTTGCACCCCTGACTACAAAAAGGCTTGGATTCCGCCACTACCGGCTTTCCACAAAGTGGACATACATTAGCTTTGCGCGACATGGACATGGCCATAGCCTGCGGCCTTTTCATCTGCAACCACCTGCATATCCGCGCCCGCAAGACGGACAGCCTGCGCCCGCCATGTCGCCCATCGTTCGGACTGCAGCAATGTTGCAACCTCCGGCCGTGTCGTTACGGTGCGCGCGCCAAAGCCCGATGACTGCGCAACCGCGCGCAACAGCCAATAAGCCTGTGTCTCGTCCGACAGCGCAGCGATACGTGTACCGAACAGTTGGTCGAGGACCGACGGCCTTGGCCGGGCACGCACGACTTGCATCATGCCATAGCCGTTAATGGCGGTGCGCTCAAAGGATCGCAGGTCCAGCACGGATGCGGCATCAAAAGCTTCGGCAATCTGCGTGCGCTGCGCCTTGGACACCATCGACGCAAAATCGATTAGGACCATCGCACCGACTTGGTACAGGCGGAGCAGGCGCGCAATTTCGGTCGCTGCGACCATATTGATGGCGAACGGATCACCGATACCGTCAATGTCAAACACCAACCCAGCCTTGGTGCGTTGAAAGCTTATGGTAACATCGCCGAGTTGTGACTGGCCAGCGATGGCGACGTCAAAGCGCTCGGCGATTGACGCGTTGATCGCAGATTGACCAAGAGACGCCAAACGCGCGTCCCACAGGGCATCTTTGTCAATGAGGGGGTGGCGCGCGCTATCGCGCAATACAATCTCTGGCGGCTTGGTACGGCCCGGCTCGGATATCGCTTCACGTGTCACTTCAAACATCACCCGCGCGCCTTCCAGCGCGTTGGTTTTGCCGCGCTGCAAAAGCGTGCTTCCATCGTCGGCCACGACATACGCGCCCGACGGCGTTTTTCGGTCAATGCGGCCAGCGCCACATTCGCCCAAGGCCCATAAAGCATCGCGCTGGATATGAATTTCAACGATGTTTCCGTTTTCAACAACGGCCGCGCGGCGCTCACCCGGCGCATCATCGCGCCATATGTCAGTCAAGCGTATAACCCGATGCACGCAACAGCGCGCGTGTTTCATATAAGGGTAAACCAATCACGCCCGAATGGCTGCCCGCCATCCAATCGATCAACGCCTCTGCCCTGCCCTGAATGGCATAGCCGCCGGCCTTACCAAGCCCTTCGCCGCTATCGATATAGCTTTCGATTTCGTCTGCCGACAGACGTTTGAAACGGACGATGCTGTCGCAAATGCGGCTGCGCATCCGGCCATTGCCGTCAATGACCGCAACCGCGCTCAGGACATGATGGCGGCGGCCGCTGAGGAGGTTCAGGAACTCGCGTTGCATGTCGGCATCGGCAGCTTGCGGCAATATCCTGCGGCCAACGGCGACCGTGGTATCGCCTGCGACCACAATCTCGCCAGCGTCACGTGGCACGGCAACCACCTTCTCCTCAGCCATGCGCAGCGCATAGACACGCGGGACCTCTCCCTTGCGGGGTGTTTCGTCAATATCTGGTGAGGCGATACGCGCAGGCGCGATGCCCAACCGCGCGAGAAGGTCAAAGCGACGTGGGCTTGATGAGGCCAATATGAGCGTGGGGTTCAGACCCAAGGTCTGCCGCCCTTATTTAAAGCGGTACGTGATCCGGCCTTTGGTCAGATCATAAGGCGTCAGTTCGCACAGCACTTCGTCGCCCACGAGAACGCGGATACGGTTCTTGCGCATCTTTCCAGCGGTATGGCCCAAAACTTCATGGCCATTTTCAAGCTCGACACGGAACATAGCATTGGGCAGCAATTCACGGACCGTCCCACGCATTTCGAGTAATTCTTCTTTTGCCATTCGGCCCCTTAAATCTTCAAAAATTCCACGTTGCTGCGCCTTTAAACCTAATGTTCGAAAAAGGGAAGCGCTACAGTGCAATCGCTTTATTGCGACAAAATGTAATAAACTTTACGTCCTTTAGTCTTAGTAATCCGTTATCGCGCAACCATAACGATGATATAAACTGAGCTTCCCCCCATGAAAATATCCCGTTTAAGCGCAATTTTGCTGGCATCGACCGCCGTTCCCGCAATGGCGATGGGCGATGCACAAAACACCGGCAGCGTTGTGGCGCTCGCCAATGATGATATCGAAGAAGCTGTTGAAGATCCCCCGTCGCGCGAAATCGTCGTTACCGCTGAACGTCTTAGGGGCTCGGTGGACACCGACGTCCCGCCCGTGGAAGAATTGAACGAAGCAGACATGACCGCCTTGGGCGCATCGTCGCTGACGGACCTTGTTGCAGCGGTTGCACCGCAGGCCAATTCGGGGCGTGGACGCGGGGGCGGCATGCCAATTATATTGCTTAATGGCCAGCGCGTATCGGGTTTGCGTGAACTTCGAGATTTACCGCCAGAAGCCCTTCGTCAAGTTCAGATTTTCTCGGAAGAAGTCGCGCTAAAATATGGTTTTCGGCCCGACCAACGGGTGATCAACTTCATCTTGAAGGACAATTTTGCCTCCTTCGCCACGGAATTTGAACATGCCCAGCCGCAGGATGGCGGCTTTGCTACTAATGAATTTGAAACGACGCTGACGCGTATTGGCAAAACCACACGGTTTAACTTGGATATTGAGTTGGAACGCGCGACGGCGCTGACGGAATCCGAACGTGACCTGATTTCTTCGGATGGTTCGGCATTGGCGCGTGGCGGTAACATCAGCGGCCTTGGCGTCAATGGAGAGATTTCGCCCAGCTTAAGCGCGCTTGCCGGAAGCAATGTGACTGAGGCTGGCGTTCCGTTGGGGGTATCCAACCCGAGTTTGGCCCAATTTGCCAGCACGGCAAATCGCCTGAATAGCGGCGATATCGGCGATGTCCGGACGTTGCTGCCCCGCACCGAACGGCTTGAGATGAACGGCACGTGGAGCCGGTCGCTTGGTCCGCAAACAATATTGTCCCTGAACGCCAATTACGCGCTGACAGGCAGCGAATCTTTGCTGGGTCTGCCCGGCACAAATTTTGTTCTGCCCGGCAGCAGCCCGTTTTCACCCTTCGGTCAAGACGCGATACTCAGCCGCTATTTCGACACCCCGCGCCCGCTTGAACGCGAGAGCGAAACGCATGTGTTTCAGACTGGCAGCACGTTCAACCACGCGCTCGGCGGTTGGCGGTGGACAGTAACGGGCAATTATGCACGCACCGCAAATGATACACGCACGACGCGCAACGCAGACTTCAGCGCATTACGCGCTGGCGTTTTGGCCGGAACGACGAACCCGTTTTCAGCCGACTTTGGCGCGAATTTGCTGTTCATGCCCCCTGATCTTAGCAGCAGCCTGAACCAGAATATGGACGTGCGCAGTACCCTTGCTGGAACCGCGCTCAAATTGCCCGCAGGCAATGTACAAATGACGTTCGCGTCGGGCTTTACCCGGCAAATGCTGGACAGCGAAACATGGCGTTCTGGGCTCACGACCGACATATCCTTGCGCCGGAACATGATGAACCATTCGGTCAATGCGGAATTGCCCCTGACGGGACGCGATTTCGGCATTGGCTCTACGATTGGCGAATGGTCGATCAATGGCAATGTCGGCTATAGCGACCTGTCCGATTTCGGAAAATTATTGGAATATGGCGCTGGCCTGCGCTGGGCCCCTGCGGGCAACCTGACCTTTCAGGCATCGATCACAGGCGACGAAAACGCTCCGGGCATTGGCCAATTAGGCAACCCGACTTTAGTCACACCTAATGTCGCGACCTATGATTTTGCGCGCGGCGAAAGCCTGTTCATCAACGTCATTACCGGCGGCAACCCTGCCCTGATCGGCGAAAAGCGCCGCGATGTCATATTGAACGCGAATTGGAATCCCGATTTCATTAAGGATTTCGCGATTCAGTTCAGCTATTTCAAAAACGACAGCCGCAATACCACCGCCGCTTTCCCGCTGCTGACGCCAGAGATTGAAGCCGCCTTTGCCAGCCGCGTCGTGCGTGATGTCAATGGCCGCTTAGTGAGCATCGACCAACGCCCAGTGAATTTCGACCGTGAAACGTCACAGCGGATCCGCTGGGGCTTTAACGTGTCGGGCAATATCGGCGCGCCCGCGCCCCCACGTGGACCAGCAGGCGGCCCTCCTGCTGCTGCGACAGGCGCTCCCGGCGCGCCTCGCGCGACAGGCGGCGGTTTTGGCGGTGGCGGTGGCCGTTTTGGCGCACCCGGCGGCGGCCAACCCAGCCGCTGGAACATCGCTCTATACCACAGCTACCGTATAAAAGACGAAATCCGCATCCGTCCCGGCGTGTCTGTGCTTGACCTGCTCAACGGCTCAGCGACCAGCAGCAATGGCGGCGCATCGCGGCATGAGGTTGAGCTTTCCGGTGGCCTGTTCCACAAGGGCTTTGGCCTCCGGCTGCAAGGGACGTACAAAAGCGCAACCACCGCCAACGGCTCTGGCCTTGCCGGTAGCAATGACCTGAGGTTTAGCGACATTGCCGCCATCAGCGCATTTCTGTTCGTCAATTTGGACCAGCAAGCGCGCGTTATAAAGGCCGTACCGTTGCTGAAAGGTAGCCGCATCGCATTCCGGATTGAAAACATCTTCAACGATATTGTCGATGTGCGCGACCAGAATGGAGATGTGCCGCGCAGCTATCAGCCGGGCTATATCGACCCGCGCGGCCGGGTATTTGAATTGAGTTTCAGAAAGCGGTTCTGAACAATCGGATTAGCGCATAAAAAACCCCGCCGGAATTGCTTC
>Ga0247843_1006843_pt1 | contig 14528 bp, 13 predicted proteins | sample LaCruzMarch2017__FD_192420 | JGI IMG/M metagenome (GOLD analysis project Ga0247843, IMG submission 192420) | Freshwater microbial communities from meromictic Lake La Cruz, Castile-La Mancha, Spain - LaCruzMarch2017_8m | ecosystem: Environmental > Aquatic > Freshwater > Lake | place: Spain...
ATTGCGGCCGCTCAAAATGGTATTGGTGTGATGGGCGTCGCCCCTAGGGTGACGCTTGGTGGTGCGAAATTCATTGGACTTTCAAACGGTCAAGTAGCAAATACGGTTGAGGCCTATGGTGGCGCCCTTTGGTCCAAAAACACAGATGTATTTAATGCGTCATATGGCTTATCCCCAACTACACCGCCTGATTACAATCAGACCTCTGCAGGAAACGCGGCTCTTCAGAGTTTTCCCAATCTGCGTAATGGTAAAGGTGCCGTGATGGTGAAGAGCGCTGGTAATGAATATAGATATGTCATTGAGGAGGAGAACGGTAGTCGCTACATTGCTTCTTGCCCACAATTTGAGTACAGCGGTGCTTCGCATAGCCTGGTGAGTTGCAGTAACCCATCATCTGATACACAAACCCTGGAGCTACCGGTTATTGTCATCGCCGCGGCAAATGCCAAGGGATACAAGTCTAGCTACTCTTCTGCAGGTTCTGTAGTCTGGATAACGGGTCTGGCTGGCCAACTTCGCGCTCTTGGTGATTATGGTGAGGCGGGTAGTGCCATAGAAGATCTAGGCCCGCAAATCTACTCAACCGACTTAATGGGTTGTGATCGTGGTTATAGCAAGAATGGCGAATCTCCAGATTCCAAAGCTCAATTTGAGATTGGCGGTACACCGATCAATAAAGAAAAAAATCTAAACTGTGATTTCAACCAAATGAATGGCACCTCATCTTCAGCGCCCACTGTTACGGGAGTTGTAGCATTAATGTTAGGCGCTAATCCCAAGCTTGGCTGGCGTGACATTCGTGACATTCTGCGCAGAACAGCCCGCCAGATAAACCCTGATTATGGTAACCAGGATTACCGCAATCACCAGGTCAATCTCACTTTAAATCCTACGCTATCAGATAGCACGAGCACAGTATTGTCCAATGGGGCTACGGCAGCAAGAATTGATTACGGCTGGCAAACTAATAAAGCAGGGAATAAATATTCAACGTGGTACGGTTTTGGTTTGGTTGATGCTAGCGCTGCAGTGAATATGGCTAAAGACTATACCGCCTATAAGCCTACTCAGCTCATTGTGCCAACATGGTCAGAAGGCATTTTAGGTGGCGAGGTTAGGTATGGCGAGGTAAAAGAGCTTGGGAAGTTTAGTGTTGATAGCGAGAAGGCAGTAGACATGATCCAATTGGGTTTTGCCGCCAGCGAAAGCGATAATGAATTAAATAATGTATGTATGGGCAGTGTTGGTGTTTTTCTAAAATCCCCACAGGGTAGCGTCTCTGTTTTAAGCACACCCTATAATGTTTTTTACGACAAAACAAATCATCCAAACGATACACGCGATGGCGGTAAGATTGGCCCAGATTCAGAATATGTATTGGGATCGTATGCCTTTTATGGAGAGAGCCCTAAGGGTGAATGGACAGTTATTGCGGTGAGCGGGACGCCACTGACTACTTCAGAATGTACGGTAAACCCCAAGCTCGATGTGACTTATCGCATCTTTAACGCAGAATGATTAAAGGATTGCATATCATGTACAAAAAATTAATTGTTATCGCGGCATCAATTGGATTAGGACTTTCGGGGTTGGCTCATGCACAAAGCAACTATCAATTAGGTACAACGCTGACGCCAGCGCAGATCAGTGAGTTAGGCACACTCAAGTCTTTTACTGTTGGCAAGATGACCTATCGTATCCTACCTGGGGGAAAGGGGGAGAGCACCTTTGTCATGAACCATCAAGGAAAGCTAGGCATTTGCAATGGAGAAGTTCTCATTTCAGGAGTATCTTCAGATCAGGCAAAGAACGCGCTGAGCGCGTATCAATCTTCGATTGTTTCGACAACAGTCTACGACAGTCTTAAAATGGTTTCTGCTAAATTTAGTAATCTGCAAGAGGCTGCCAATGCCCGCAATCAATTAGCGACTACCCTAGCTGGCGCTACGGTAACTTTACCTATTACCTTTAACCTACCTAAGGTGAGGTGAGAGCTTTTCTTTATTTCCCCATGGGGTGTTTCACATAGCCATCTCGGGTTTGTGGAAGTTTGGCTCCCAGGACAGCACTGGCGACTTGTGTCCGTAATATTTGTGCCGTACCCCCAGCAATCGTAAACATCCGAGCATCACGCACGTGGCGTTCAGCGGCAAATTCGCGCGAGTAACCACTAGAGCCAAAGAGTTGCAGTGAATCATTGGTGACTTTAATGGCAGTCTCGGCGGCAATGATTTTGGCTTGAGCGGCTAATTTTAAATCTGGGAAACTACCCACCGGCACATTGGCTGCGCGATGAAGCATGAGCCGCGCGGCATCAAGCGCGATAGACATATCTGCGATCATCCACTGCAAACCTTGAAACTCAGCAATCGATCGGCCGAATTGTTTGCGCTCTTTGCTGTATTGAACCGCTTCATCAAAAGCACCTACAGCGATTCCAAGCGCCACCGTCCCTGCACCCACGCGCTGCGCGTTGTATGCGTTCATCAGCGCAGCAAAGCCTTTACGTAAATCACCGAGCGGCTTGAGTGCCATCGATTCATGTACTTCAAGGTTGATAAAGTCTACGTAGGTTTCAGGGATACCGCGTACGCCCATTGCAGGTGTACGTTTAGCAATGACGAGTTCTTTGGGTTCGTTGCCATCACGGACAACGATAAAGCCACCAATGCCTTGTTCAATACCATCTTCAAATACACGCGCAAAAATCAGGTGCAAGCGCGACACCCCGCCACCTGTAATCCAGTATTTTTGACCATTGATGATGTATCGATCGCCCTTTTTATCGGCGCGTGTGGTCATTTCACTTGCGGCACTTCCAGCATTGGGTTCAGAGATACAGATAGCGGGTTTATCGCCAGACAATACACACTCAGCGGCAATCTTCTTTTGTTCTTCGGTGCCATAGGCCATGATGGCGCCGATTGCGCCCATGTTGGCCTCAACCGTGATGCGACCCATGGTGGCACAGGCCTTGGCCATCTCTTCGATGACGAGTGTCGTTTCAAGGTAACCAAGGCCGCGGCCACCGTAAGCCTTTGGCACGGTCATTCCCATAAAGCCTGCTGCATTGAGTTTGGCAATGTTGTCCCAAGGGTAAGCTTCCGTGGCATCGGTCTGAGCAGCAGTTGCTTTGAAAACTGTTTGTGCTAATTCACGTGCTTGGGCTTGGATAGCGAGTTGATCGTGCGTCAAAATAGTCATTTTTATCGTTTGTCTATGGGTTCAATGTTGTCCGAGCCAGTCACGCAAAATTTCTTGTTCGTGCTGGTTGCGAACAGGCGGTGCATGTCGATACTGTACAGGTGTTTCAGACATTTTTAAGGGGTTGGCGATCAGGCTCACTTCCCCTGAGCCTGCAAGAGGGTGGGGCATACGAACCTCGGCGCCACGGTGCTGAAGATGTGGGTCATTAAAAACTTGCTCGAGATTATTGACGGGTCCGCATGGAACACCTACTTTTTCGCAGGCGGCAAGCCAGAAAGCACGTGATTTCTTTTGAAGAGCAACCGTGACGATATCTACCACCGCCTGCCGATTCATCACTCGAGATACGTTCGTTGCGTATTTAGGGTCATCTGCAACATCCGCAATATCGGCAATATGACAGAGTTTTTTAAATTGGCTGTCATTACCCGCAGCGATAATGATTGGGTCATCGGCCGTTGGAAAGACCTGATAAGGCACAATATTGGGGTGTCCGTTACCCAGTCTAACCGGATTCTCTTTGGCGTTGAGATAACTCGTACCGGCATTGATGAGCCATGCCACTTGTGTATCGAGCAGCGATACGTCTATGTGTTGGCCTTTCCCCGTTTCGTCCCGGTGTCGCAAGGCTGCTAGGATACCAACAGTGGCGTACATGCCCGTCATCACGTCAGCAATGCCTACGCCTACCTTGATCGGTTGCCCATCCGGCTCGCCCGTCAAGCTCATGATTCCGCCCATACCTTGAATCAGGAAGTCATAACCAGCTCGCGTCGCGTAAGGACCTGTCTGTCCAAATCCTGTGATTGAGCAATACACCAATCGTGGAAACCGTTCTTTGATTTGATCATAGGCAAGACCATAGCTACTCAGTCCACCCACTTTGTAGTTTTCAAGCAAGATATCAGCGTTTTCCAGCAAGCGGATGATGAGCTCTTGGCCTTCGGTGCTAGCGATATCGATTTCGATGGATCGTTTATTTCTGTTGGCGCACAAGTAATAGGCGCTTTCAGACGTGGGCTGGCCGTCAGCATCTTTAACGAAGGGAGGACCCCACTTGCGAGTGTCATCGCCTTCGCCTGGTTTTTCAACTTTAACAACATCGGCACCAAGATCACCTAGAAGTTGTGCTGCTGAAGGACCCGCAAGGATCCGAGATAGATCCAGGACGCGTATACCGGCGAGAGCAGTTGGAGGCATTGTCTACTCCATTTATTCATTTCAAATTTTCAATTTTTGATATTAGTACTAAAGCGTGATGGTTTGCAATGAAGGACCTTCATGAAGGTTCTTCATTCAATGTATTTGACTCAGAAACATGGTTATTTTTTGGCCGCATCCTCAGTGACAAAGCCCACCTTGCTGATGCCTGAATGATGAATTGTTCCTAAAACTTTGGCGATATTTTCATAGCGGGAATTTTGATCGGCGTATAGCAATACGATGGACTGTGGATGACGTTGTTTTTCTGCTTGTAACTTTAATTGAAGCTCATCCAGATCAATGGGCGCTTGGTTCAAAAGATAGGCTCCTTTTTGATCGATTGATATTTTGATCGATACGGGCGGTTCAACTAACTTTTGACTAGTCATCTTCGGTAAGGCCACATAGACTGTCTGATGAACGAGGGGCAGGGTCACGAGAAAGATGATCAAGAGCACTAGCATGACATCGACGAAGGGGGTCATGTTGATTTCACTGACCATTTCATCGGATGAATCTTGGATCTGTACGCTCATCAAACAGCTCTGTGAGAATCGTTGACTTGGATGCGAGCGCCTGTTACGAAATACGCATGTAGATCATAAGCAAAACGGTTGAGTGCACTGGCGATGGTTTTGTTTGTTCTTACGAGTGCGTTGTAGGCGAGAACTGCAGGAATCGCTACGGCAAGTCCAAGTGCTGTCATCACCAAGGCCTCTCCGATGGGGGCTGCAACCTGATCTAAAGAGGTTTGTCCGCTTGAGCCTATACGAATAAGTGCATGGTAAATGCCCCAGACTGTACCAAACAGGCCGATAAATGGCGCGGTGGAGCCGATTGATGCCAAAAATGTCAGGCCAGATTGAAGTTTAGCAAGACTACTTTCAGCAGAGTTTCGCAAGGCACGAGTGACCCAGTCACTCACGTCAAGCTGATCATGTAGTTGTCTTTCAAATGCAGGACCGACATTTGATTTTTCTTGATCGGGGTAGATACGCCCAAGGTGTTCAGCAGCTTCAACGCCATCCTGGGCGAGTATTAAAAAGACATTACCGGATTGATAACCGAGTATGTGACATCCTGCTTTAAATGATGAGGCATGCCAAAACCGTTCGACGCGTTGGCTAAAATTTTTTTGTCTAGCGTAGCCAAGAAGCTTTAAAAGAATAATGGTCCACGTTAAGACGGACATGCCAAGCAATATCAGCGTGACAACATGGCTGACACTATCGCCTTGTGACCAAAACGCGTTCAAAGAAAAAGTAGAGTGCATGATTTACTCGAGAATAAAGTTAATAGGAATAGTGACCCACATTTTTTGAGGTACGCCATCATTATTTCCAGCAATGAAGCGCCACTTGAGCACCGTCTCCAAGGCCGTGCGATCAAGGCGCGGATAGCCACTCGACATGCTGACCATCGCTTGCGAAGCCGCACCATTGATATCGATTTCAACAGCAAGCACAACCCTGCCTTGTTCTCCAAGTCGTCGACTCTGCCTAGGGTAGGGTGGGGGGGGATTGTTGAGAAAGCTGGCGTGTGTGACAGGCGGAATTATTTTTTGTGCTGAACTTGACGGTTGACTCATGCTGATGCGCGTTGAGGTTTTTTCACGCGAGGCGTTGTTTCGTTCAATGGGCGATTGTCGTGAGCCAGTGGGTGCTGTCTTGGGATTGACGATAGTCGTTATTTTTTCAGCGATATCTTGCGCGATCGTGGCCTCTGAAATGTCGTGAGTGGTTTGAACAGAGAATGTTTCTATAAAGCTTGGATGTGTAGGCTGTGTTTTTTTATCGAGTCGTGACTCCCATGCGGATTGCATCACTGCAATGTGCGTTGTCGCCACCGCGCTCAACATCAACGCAAACTCAATGATCTTTGGTCTGTTGCTTTGTCTTGAAAAAAGCATGTGAAACGCTGTTTATTTAAATAAGAGAATCTATCACGAATGAGAATCATTATTATTTAAATGGTGTTTTATTAACGATTTGTTACATACGTAAACAGGGCAATCTAAACGCGCCCAAGCGCACACTTGTGTTGGAGTTCATTGCGTTGCGTAAACTTTGACTGACGCGATCAGCCTCGCTCGATATGCGTTGTGCCGATTCGTAAAGCGTGACACCCGCTGCCGTCGTGTGCACGCCTCTGGGCAGGCGATGCAGCAGTTGGGTCGCAAAGCTTTCTTCGAGCTCTCGAATTTGACGCGTCAAGGCGAACGGTGCAATGGCAATCTTTGTATAATCAATTGCCCTTGAATCTGTCTGAGTGATCATGACAACATATAACAATTCAGTATCCGTTTCTTTTGATGCGCTCTCTGCATTTATCGCTCGGGCATTCGTCTCGGTGGGGATCCCTGCTGAGGATGCCAGCAAAATTGCGCGATTGATGGCGAGTGCGGATCTGCAGGGATCGGACGGTCACGGCGTTATTCGACTGCCACAGTATGTCAAACGGATATTGGCCGGTGGTATCAATAAGCATCCAAATATTCAAGCTCACTCATCGGCTCAGGCAGTGGCCGTGGTGGATGGAGATAACGGAATGGGGCACCTTGTGGTCTCTCATGCTGTCGAGTTGGCGATCGAAAAAGCACGCACCCAAGGTGTGGCATGGGTTGGCACCAGGCGCAGCAACCATGCGGGACCTGCTTCCCTTTATGCCACGATGCCGGTCAAACATGACATGATTGGTCTGTATTTTGCCGTTGGGAATGCCAATCATCTACCTCCCTGGGGTGGTATGGATATGTTGCTTTCCACTAACCCCATCTCTGCAGGTATTCCTGCGGGTCAGGAAAATCCGATTGTCTTGGATATGGCGACGACGGTTGCAGCCTATGGCAAGGTCAAAGCCAAGGCAAAAGCAGGGCAAATGATGCCTGAAGGATGGATGATCGATCGCCAAGGTCAACCTCTGCTTGATCCTAAGCGCTCCGAGGAGGGTTTTTTGTTACCGATTGGAGGCTACAAAGGGTATGGTTTAGCGTTGATCGTCGGTATTCTGGCCGGAACGCTTCAGGGGGCTGCAATGGGCAAGGAGGTGATTGATTTCAATAAAGATCACGTCACGCCTACCAACACCGGACAAGCGATTCTAGTACTGAATCTCGCTGCATTTGGAGGTGTGGCGTTGTTTAAAGGAGCGATTGATACCCTTATTCGTGACCTTAAGGGTTCCCAGCGATTACCGAACGTAGATCGTATTTGGTTGCCGGGCGAGCAGAGCCATGCAAGACGACTAGATTATGCTCAACATGGTATTCCGATTGCCGCCGGAGTTGTCAAGGAGCTGGCATCGCTATCTCGCGATCTGGGTATTCCTGCGTTGAGTGATTAAAACTAAAAATTATCTGGAGATGACAATGAAGGTATTTAAATCCGTCGCTATTTTCCTGCAAGCTGCCTTTCTCGCAGTTGCTTCTTTTGGTGTCATGGCGCAAGGCAACTATCCAGACAAGCCAATTCGAATGATTATCCCTCTTGCGACTGGCAGTGCGGTCGATCATGCTTTGCGCTTAGTCGCACAAAATATGGCTGCGAGTATGGGGCAGCCTATTGTGATTGAAAACGTAACGGGCTCTTCTGGACTGATCGGTGCAGATCGTTTGTTGAAAATGCCTGCTGATGGTTATGCCATCGGAGGAGTCAATGATAGTGTCTTAACGATGGTGCCTCATATCAATCCCAATACAACTTACAACACACTTAAGGATTTTGCTCCTATCTCCTTGATCGGAACGATTGAGTGGGGTGTCGTTGTGAAAACAGACTCTCCGTTTAAAACGATTGACGATTTGATCAAATTTGCCAAATCAAACCCAGACAAACTGACATTTGGTTCGGGAGGTGTAGGAAGTCCACAGCATATTGCGATGGCATTACTTATGCAGCGTGCCGGAATTAAACTTGTACATGTTCCATATAAAGGGGCGACTCAGGCAGCTGTTGGAGCTGCAGCTGGCGAAGTCGATGTGTCTTTTCAGGGTTTGGGGACGGCCGCTGCATTAATTAATGGTGGCAAACTGCGTCTACTTGCACTATCGACACCCAAACCGTTAGCACAGTTCGCTGGCGTTCCAACCATTGATCAGTCTGCATTACCAGGATTTTTCTTTAATTCATGGGCTGCGATGGTTGCACCAGCGAAAACGCCCAAGCCAATTATTGAAAAGCTCTCTGCTGAGGCTAAAAAAGCAATGGACACTGATGAGATTCGAGATCGTTTTAATAAGCTCGGCATCACCATTCGCGGGACAACACCCGCAGAGTTTGAGGCGGCTTTAAAGACTCAGTATGAGTTATACGGAAAAGTCATCAAAGAAAACGGAATTAAGGAAAACTAACGTGAGCGAAAATCTTAAACACGCTGTTTTGCGACCCGATCAAATTAAAAGTCACGATCGTGGTGGTGGTGCCAAGACGACTCCGCTTGTCACGGCTGCGACGGGGGCCAAAGCCTTTATCAATGGGATCACTGAGTTCGGTCCCGGAGCTGAGATTCCCTTCCATAGTCATAACTGCGAAGAAAGCGTCATCCTTTTAGAAGGCGACGCATATCTGGATATCGCAGGCGAAGTGCATGAGGTGAAAGCGCATGACACGACATGGATTCCACCTAATGTTTCACATCGGTTTCGTAATAAGTCTTCAACGAAGGGGATGAAAATCCTTTGGACCTACGCTTCACCGATGGCAACACGAACGCTAACTGAAAGTGGTGAGACCCGTTATATCGCTGCCGAGCACAATAAATAATTAAGACCACTCGGTATTAAGATCAAATGGATATACGGGTCGCTTGAGTTTTGTATACGGAAAACGATTGTGGTCAGCGCCCGTTACCCCTCCGCCATCGCACTCAATGAGTGCTTTGGCGATCGGTGCAAACACAGGTCGGCAGTACATGCGGGACTTGAGCAAAATGAATCGATGGCTCGGCGCATCGATCCCGATATGGGAAAAAATGCCCAAGTCCCAGTGCTCTTGTGGCGTTTCAGTGATCATGACTTTGGCTTGTGGTAAATCCAGACAAACGGTACGACCCATGTGGATACGTTGGCCCGTGTAGGTGGGTCCAGACACAACATATTGACCATCTGAGATTGCAGAAACAATGCCCGTGAGCGGGCGCAGCGCATGGGTGACGCCAAGTTGAGTCAGTGGAACCTTGTCGCCGACTTGAAGCGTCACAGTGGCATTGAGCCCAGCTTTAATGAGCTGCTCGACGGCCTCAGGATCGCAAATCGGTCCTACGACAATATCCTCAAGCCCTTGTTTGAGCGCTTCATGCAAAACATTCATGTCATCGCACGTTCCTCCCGACATGCAGTTGTCCCCATGATCGAGGAGCAGAACAGGACCTGTGCCAGGTTCATCAGCAACGGCTTTGGCGCGTGCAATGGAAGTCTCGAGAGGTTCATTTTTATAAATGAAGTCACTGCGTCTTGACCAAATAAATTCGGCAATGCGTTGCGCGACATCCTCTGCAGCCTGGGCGTCGTGGTCGCTGACAACAACAACACTGATGCAAGGGGCTGCGATATCGGCAAGAGGAAAGCCTGCGAGAACAGACACACCCAACATACCCTGTGCTTCGGCGGCACGCGCAAGTTCGACCGCTTCGTGCATGGGGCCGATATCAGTTCTGCTACAGAGCGTGTTGAGAGTCAATGGCAAGCGTCGCCAAGCAAGTTTCGGTTTGATGCGTTGATTGATCATGTCAACGAGTAAGCGGCCTGCATGCGCGCCGGTCTCATACATGTCCACATGCGGGTAGGTCTTAAAGCTGATGACGATATCGCTATTGGTAATAATCTTGTCGGTCATTTTGCCGTGCAGATCGAATGCGACAGCAATCGGAGCATGGGGAAGGGCAGCGCGAAGGCGTTCGAGCAGATCGCCTTCGCCGTCTTCGGAGTTTTCTGCGACCATGGCGCCATGCAAATCGAGGGCGACGGCATCACAGCCTTTAGCTGCGGACACAATGGTGTCGCACAAATGTGTATAAGCTTTGGCACAGACGGTACCGCTTGGGTTTGCGGTAGCGCTACAGGCAACGACCACTTCATGTCCCGCTTGTTCCAGCACATCGATATAAGCCGCAATACCCGTACGAGTATTTTTGGAAGCCACGTAAGCTTCTTGGCCATAGAGAGGACCATCATCGCCAAAAGATTTCATAGGGGTGGCAATAGGAGAAAATGTATTGGTCTCGTGATTGAGTCGGGCGACAAGAATTTTCATGTTATTCCAGTATGGTCTTGAGCGATGAGTAAATCAGTCCTAGTCCAGTTGCAAGCAGCAGTGCTGTCACTATTAGTTGCGCAACTCTTCGGCTTAGGTTGATCGGGTACTTGAGTTGTAAAAGTGTTGCAACAGTAATCGCGGGAAAGGCGATGGCTGAAAGGATGATGGCATTCATCGTCAGTTCGCCTGTAAAGAGTGCAATCACGAGTCTAGCCGCAGAGGTAAGACCAAAAATAATAAACAGATAATTGCGAACATGATCTTTATCGAGTGGCTGGCTATAGAGATGATAGACCAAGGGTGGTCCAGGAGTAGCGAACATACCGCCAAGAATCCCTGTTAAAAAACCCGCTATCCATGTGGAGGGCTGACCCGAGGTCTTGCGAGTATTTGTATTGATTAAAAAGAGGGCGATTGCTGATGCAAAAATTGAGAGACCTAAGATCAGGCGAAGTGTATTGATCCCATGATCCGTAAACCATGAAAGAGAAATAAAACCAAGCACTAAACCGGCCATGCTACTGATCAACATCGGTTTTAATAGAGGTCCAAAGGACATGCTTGGAGATTTAGTCAGGTAAACAAGGTTGTTGGCGATTGAGAGGATGCAGGCAATGTTGGCTGCATCGGCGATCGATATAATTTGTAAGGCACCTGTTAAACCAACCAAGATTAAACCAAAGGCAAATCCCGTTAAATTTTGACAAAAAGCGGCAAGTAGGGCGATCAATATAAACGAGGCATACTGCAGGACAGACATATTCTTTTAATTCCAAGGTACCTGACCCGATCGGTCAAGAATAATGATTTTATTTATCCAGACTTTAAACGATTCTGTAGACGTTTCATGAGGCAATGTGATCAGGTCAAGGAAAAAAAGTTAGATTTGGATAAAAAGACCAATTAATGATATTTTAAGAAATAGAAATCAACCGTGAGATGCCATGAACACTTATCACCACTTCATTGATGGTCAGTATGTTGAGCCAGTTGGAAAGAAATGGATTGACAGTATCGACCCGTATTTAGGAAAGCCTTGGGCGCGTATCCCGCAAGGGTGTGCAAAGGATGTTGATTTGGCTGTGGCAGCAGCCTCTCGTGCCATGCGCGAAGGCCCTTGGGCGTCGATGAATGCGACGCAACGGGGCAAGCTGATGTTGCGTCTCGCTGATTTGGTGGCACAGAATGCTGAACGTCTCGCTGAGCTCGAGGTACGAGACAATGGCAAACTACTTGCTGAAATGCGTGGTCAGCTCAACTATCACCCTGAGTGGTGGCGCTATTACGGTGGACTTGCGGACAAAATCGAAGGTGCAGTGATGCCCATCGACAAACCTGATATGTTTGCCTTTACGCGTTCAGAGCCAATTGGGGTGGTCGGTGCATTGACCGCCTGGAATTCTCCGCTCCTGTTTATTGCCTGGAAATGTGCGGCTGCGATCGCGGCGGGTTGCGCTGTTGTTGTCAAGCCTTCTGAATATGCTTCGGTTTCCACGCTCGCGTTTGCTGAGTTGACCAAAGAGGCGGGCTTTCCTGATGGCGTATTCAATGTTGTGACAGGCTATGGTGCCGAGGCTGGCTCTGCGCTCGTAGATCATCCCGGCGTAGCAAAGATCACCTTTACAGGCTCGGATATGACTGGCGCGATGATATATGCGCAAGCAGCCAAGAGCATGAAACGTGTTGCCCTTGAGTTGGGTGGCAAGTCGCCCAATATTGTTTTTGCTGACTGCGATATCGACAAGGCCGCAGCAGGTGTGATTTCTGGGATTTTTGCGGCGACGGGTCAAACCTGCATCGCAGGCTCAAGATTGCTCGTTCAAAACTCGATCAAAGAAGCCTTCACTGAACGCGTCGCCGCATTGGGTGCTTCTGCACGAAAGGGCAATCCAATGTCACTCGATACAAATATCGGCCCGGTGACAACACCTGTTCAATACAAAAAAATTCTGGACTACATGGCGATTGCAAAAGCGGAAGGCGCGCGCTGTATCCTAGGTGGTGGCCCAGCAAATTCTCCTGATCTACCTGGAGGACAGTTTGTAGAACCCACGATTTTTACTGATGTGACGCCAGATATGCGCATTGCACGCGAAGAGGTGTTTGGTCCCGTTCTGTCAATTATCGGATTCGAAGACGAGGCGCATGCGATCAAGTTGGCCAACGACACTATTTATGGATTATCAGCAGGTGTTTGGACCGAAGATATTGGACGTGCTTTACGTATGTCCGCTGCGTTAAAAGCAGGCACAGTATGGGTCAACACCTATCGGGCCATTAGCTACATGATGCCATTTGGTGGGATGAAACATTCTGGCATTGGACGAGAAAGCGGTATTGAGGCGATCAAGGGATTCCTTGAAACCAAGAGCACGTGGATCTCTTATGCACAAGGTGCGCCGGCCAATCCGTTCATTATGCGTTAAGGATCTTTTATTGAATGGCCAGCAATTTTTTTACCTGTTCTTTTGCGTAGGGAGTGAGAGCATGATTTAAAGAATGCCACGCAATGGTGACGCCATCATAGGCACGCACCACGTGGGGAAGAAAGCCGACAAGCTCTATCCCTTTTTGATTCAGGCAAAAGCTGAAAGGGGAAGATGATTGAGTAGCGTTTAAGTGAGAAACACTCACCATCGTGATATCAAAGTCTTTTTCTTTTTTGGCAAGTTCAAGAAAATGCTTTTTAGTCATGGTTGCAAAAACTTGCTTCCAAGCGTTTCCTTCAAAAATGTCTGAGACCTTTAACGGGCGACCTTGTTTGATTGAAAACAGGCCACATTCCGTTTCACTTGTTGGATAGGCACCCGTCATTGTCTCGCTGAATACTTGTTTATAAAGCCAATCAGGCGAGATGTGTTTGAGTGTGACATCGTAACTTTCTGTACCGCGCTCATCGGGCAGATTCGCCTTTTCTTTAAAGCTTAGATAATTATTTAAACTTTTACCCTCAGGTGTTGCATCATCGACTTGGGTAAATGTGCGTTGAATGATGTAAACAGCGTCTTTCTCTTTGGTCACACGAATGTGGTGATCGATCGCAGTAAAGGTCTTAAATGGGCCAAGGCTCTGTCCTGTATTGGCGAGCCCTTTAATGCGATCCTTATATGCTTCAATGAGACAACGTGTTGCTTCTGGCACTGAAACTGCCCCGGCATTGATATCGATAAAACAATACGTCGTGTTAAATCTTAACCAAGAACGCTGGCTGCTCATTAAAATCTGACTTGAAGCGGGCGAGAGTTTTTGTCGCGCATTTTTATAAACCGAAGCAAGCTCTTCATCGAGATGAGAGAGTTGCTTATCACCACAAATAGCTTTCTCCATGTTGCTTCGCGCTTTTGAGCAGTCAAAACTTGCCGCGATGCCTGCGCTTGTCCATAAACTCATCAACAACAGAACGATTCGGATCATGTCATGCCTCAAATTACAGAAATCAATTCTGTTGAATTGTAATTTTTATTTCAATGTAAGTTTTATTGCACGTTTTTTATATATGTACGAGAGCCAGAGAAAGGTGGCCCGACAGATTTCCTCTTATACTGAGGACTTCTGATCCCTGCATGTCATTATGCTTAAAGCCAGCCTGGCGTCCTTACGTGTATTGTCTGTTATCCCGCCGATGACGCAGCTCAATACGCCTTATCCCTCGACAGCGTATCTCACTGGATTTTTGCGCTCGCATCACATTGATGCGGTCCAAGAAGACTTGGCTTTAGCACTCGTATTACGTTTGTTAAGTTCAGCGGGTCTTGAGCAAGTAGCCCTCAAGGTGGACGAGGTGGCCCCTCGAAAACGAAGCCTATCTCTTCAGGCTTTTGTCGCACAACGTAATCGCTATTTCAGTACCATTGATGCTGTGAT
>Ga0247843_1006845_pt1 | contig 14522 bp, 15 predicted proteins | sample LaCruzMarch2017__FD_192420 | JGI IMG/M metagenome (GOLD analysis project Ga0247843, IMG submission 192420) | Freshwater microbial communities from meromictic Lake La Cruz, Castile-La Mancha, Spain - LaCruzMarch2017_8m | ecosystem: Environmental > Aquatic > Freshwater > Lake | place: Spain...
ATACTGCGTCGTGTCTTCTGCGTTTGGCTTTCATTTTCGATGGTCTTTCAGGTTGTGGTTTTCCACACCCGAACGCCACCGCTTTTTATAGCTTACCAACTGGCCCGAATTCCGGGGTCCACCTCAGCCCGAGGTGATCCCCCCAGCCGTCAGGATCCGCCCGGCATCCACGACGCGATTCTCACAAACCTCGACGCCTTTATCCCTCAGTTCCTCCCGGGCGACATGGTGGGTCGTCGCCCTCACCCCGGCCAGCAAGCCGGCCGCCTCAAGCAGGAACGCGCCGGTGCACACGGATGCCACCAAGGCACCCCGCTCAAACTGGCGGCTCAGAATCCCGGGAAGAACCTCATCTGCGATGGCGAGCCTCACCCCCTCCTTTACACCGGAAATCCATGCCCCGCCGGGCACCACAATCACATCATAACCATCCTCCGGAGCGAATGGGACCAGCCCGGAAAACTCCATGCCATGAAACCCCCGAACCTCCCCCCCGGCCACATGCGTGACAAGCGCCGCCTCGACAGGAAGCCCCGCCTGCTTCGCCAGACCAAAAACCTCAAACGGACCCACCGCGTCAAGCTCTTCAACGCCGGGAAAAACCGGAATAGCCACTCTCATGAAAGTCGAACATGATTCGTCACTCTCATGGAGTCGAGGGGGAAAATGCGCATGACTCCCCGCCTCAGGAAGACTATTATCCCGGCATGGCTTCAAAATCCCTCAATATCCTGAGACGTCCCAGAAGGCTCCGGCGCACGGACGCCCTCCGCCGGCTGGTTCGCGAAACCCACCTCCTGGTGGATGACCTCATCTGGCCGCTTTTCGTCCACGCCGAATCCGACCCCATGGAGATTTCCTCCATGCCCGGCGTCCTGCGCCACTCCCCCGACTCCCTCCTCAGAGCCTGTGGCGACGCATCCCGCCTCGGCATCCCCGCCGTCGCCATCTTTCCCTCGATCGCCCCCGCGCTCAAGGACCCCCTCGGATCTCACGGACTCTCCCCGGACAACCTTCTCTTCCAAGCCGTCCGAAGCGTCAAAAACGAATTCCCTGACCTGCTGGTCATCACAGATGTCGCCCTCGACCCCTACACCTCACATGGACATGACGGACTTCTCTCCCATGACGGACAATCCGTGGACAATGACTCGACGGTTGAGGTCCTCTCCCGCTTGGCGGTCCTGGCAGCCCAAGCCGGTGCCGATATTGTCGCTCCTTCCGATATGATGGACGGCAGAATACGCATGGTCCGCGAATATTTGGATGCCGCAGGACTTGTCGATACCGTCATTCTCTCATATGCCGCGAAGTATGCATCAGCACTATATGGTCCATTTCGTGATGCTGTCGGCAGCAAAATTGGCAAGGACAGCCTGAGTAAAGGCACCTATCAGATGGATCCGGCAAACCAACTTGAAGCGCAGCTTGAGGTGGATTTAGATATATCTGAATCAGCTGATATCGTTATAGTTAAGCCTGCTTCTTACTATCTTGATATTATTCGCATTGTTAGCGATTTTTCAACGATTCCTGTCGCCGCCTATCAAGTGAGCGGAGAATTTGCACAGATCCATGCAGCTGCGCGATTGGGCTGGTTGGACTTTGAGCGGACCCGCAACGAATCGTTGGTTGCGATCAAGCGGGCGGGAGCTAAAATGATCCTCACGTATTTTGCGAAAGAGGTCGCGGAAGAAATTTCCCGCGGCCGGGGGTGCCTGTGAATTTGCCGTCCTGTGCAGCGATTTGTCCCCGGAGCGTAACGACAGCCGGGCGTCCCTGGATGGACATTCCCTCGAAGGCGTTGTAATCCACCGCGGAAACCTGGCCTGAGACGCTGATTTTTCCGCGGTAGCCCGGGTCAAAAATGACAAGATCGGCATCGCTGCCGGGCTGGATGGTGCCCTTTTTCGGGAACAGGTTGAAAATTTTTGCGGCATTCGTGCTGGCGGCGTTGACGAACGTATGGAGATCGATCTTCCCGGCGCAGACTCCATGGGTGTAGAGGAGAGAGACACGCTCCTCAATGGCCGGGATTCCGTTGGGGATTTTGGTGAAATCCCCGACCCCCATCGGCTTCTGGGTCTTGAAATCGAAAGGGGCATGGTCCGTCCCCACGGTGTCCACCTCGCCCCTCCTCAGGGCATCCCATAGGACAGCCTGATTGTCCCGGTGCCGGAGCGGAGGTGACATTACGAACTTCGCCCCCTCGAAATCCGGGCGTTCGGCGAAGGATTTGTCAAGGAGCAGGTATTGGATGAGTGTCTCGATCCGGACATCGACACCCCGCAGGCGGCCGCGCAACGCCTCCTCGAGCGCCTCCCGGCAGCTCAGGTGCACGATGTAAACAGGCGCGCCGGTTGCCTCGGCAAAGGTCATGAGATGGTGGACCCCCTCCGCCTCCACGAAAGGTGGGCGGCTCTCATGGTGCCATTCGGGTCCGGTTTTCCCCTCGGCGAGGAGCCGCTTCTGAAGCTCCGCCACAAGGCTCGCATTTTCGCAGTGTGCGGTGGTGACCACGCCCAGTTCGCGCGCCAGCCGGAGTGTTTGAAACAATTCCGCATCATCAATTCCGAAGGCCCCCTGGTAGGCGAGGAATATCTTGAACGACTGGATCCCCTCCCCCGCGATCAGCCGGAGCTGGTCCTCCGTCCGTCCGTCAAACTTCGTCACCCCCATGTGAAACGAATAGTCGCAGCAGGCCTTGCCCTCCGCCAGGGCCCTCCATGTCGCAAATCCCCCGGCAGGCTCCTCGCTCCTCGCCGGGCAGCACATGTCAAAAACCGTCGTCGTTCCTCCCGCGATCGCCGCCTGCGTCCCTGTGGCGTAGGTATCCTTCGCCAAGGTGCCCATGAACGGCAGGTGGATGTGCGTGTGCGGGTCGATGAATCCCGGGAAAACGAATTTACCGGCCGCATCGACAACCTCTGCCCCGGGAGGCACCGGAATGTCGCGGTCAATCCGGGTGACGATCTCCCCCTCGCACCAGATGTCGGCCACTTGGCGCGAATCCCCGGTGACGATCTCGCCGTTCTTGATCAGCAATGCCATCGGGCGATTCAAGCACGGCGAACCGCGCGTGCCATCGAAAAATGCTCAGAATTCGTCGAGTGCGATCTGGTCCGGGCCGACGCCGAGACCGGAGAGCATTTTCGTGCAGGCCTTGATCATCATCGGCGGTCCGCAGAGGTAGAACTCGACGGCCTTCGGGTTCTCGTGGGCGGCAAGATATTCCTCGAGGACGACCTCATGAATGAAGCCCGTCGGGCCGCTCCAGTTGTCTTCGGGGAGCGGGGAGGACAGCGCGGCACGGAAGGTGAAGTTCGGATGTTCCTTCGCGAGCGACTCGAAGTAGTCCTGATAGAAGAGCTCCTGCCTCGATCTCGCCCCATACCAAAAACCGACCTTCCTTGCGGTCTTTTCGGTTTCAAACAGGTGCGTGAGATGCGCGCGCAGGGGAGCCATTCCGGCACCGCCTCCAATGTAAACCATTTCTTTCTGCGTCGGCTTGATGTGAAAGTCGCCGAACGGCCCGGTGGCGGTGACCGTGTCTCCCGCCCTGAGGCTGAAAATATAGCTCGATCCGACACCCGGCGGGCAATCCTGTCCGGGCGGAGGGGTTGCGATCCGCACGTTGAACCGCAGAGTGCGCTCGAGATTCTGGTTCGATGCCAGGGAATAGTTGTTCCGCCGGCCGGGCTCCGGGTTGAGGGCGCAGAGATCGAGGAGGTGGTGGGCTCGCCAAACCGAAGCATAAGGTTCCGGAATCTCGAAACTGCTGAATCGGATCGTTTCGTAGGCGGGGATGTCGATTTGCAAATAATCGCCCGGCGTGAACGGGATCCTCTCGCCGGGATCGGCCGGTTCAAGGACCAGTTCCTTGATGAATGTCGCGACATTCCGGTTGCTCACCACGCGGAGGGCAACCGCCCGCTGCCTGCGAGCACCCGCCCCGCCCGCCTTCACCACGTTGAGAAACAATTTCCCGTCCCTCGTCTCGACCGGATACGTGGCCAGCCCGCGGCAGACGGGTGCGCGGGCAGGAGATCCATCCGCAAGGTTGAAACGACCGTTGTGCTTCGGACACTCGAGCGTTTTCCCGATGACGAGACCCTCGGCAAGATGCGAGTTCCCGTGCGTGCAGATCCCGTCGGTTGCATAAAGCGTACCGCCGGCATCGCGGATCAGAGCGAATGTCTTTTTGCCATGATCGAACCGTATGACATCTCCGCTTCCAAGCAGCGAGACGCCGCAAACCTCCACCCACCCCTCGGGATCGGGTTTTGCCGTCGAACTGTTCCGGGGTTCGGCACGCCGGGCTTTTGGCTCGGGAAGGGCGCGCTTCACATGCCATGCAGGATCTTTGACCTGGCGGAGAATCGCCGGAACGATCTCCTTCCAAGCGTTGAGAAGACTTGGATACGGCGGCGGGCAGTCAAACTTCACCTCCTCGTGAAGGCGGGGAAGCGCGTGGTAGGGAACCAGCGGAAACATGTGGTGCTCCACATGGTATCCCATGTTCCAATAGAGATACCGGTTGATCAGGCTCATGTGGACGGTCCGGCAATTCAGCCGGTGGTCGAGCACGTTCTCGGCAAGCCCTGCGTGCTGGGTCAGGCCATAGATGACCGTCAGCCACGTGCCGAAAAGGTTCGGAAGTCCGACGAAGAGAAGCGGGAGGATGCTACGGGTAGCCATGCAGAGCACGAGAACCCCCACATAAATCAGAAGATAGATCCGGGCGCGGAAATAGACTTTTTGATACTCGCTCTCCGGCACGAACGTCATCTCATCGGGAGCCATCCGGCCGAATGCGTGAAGGAGGATGCGCTGGAAGTATTTCGGATAAACCTTGAGGCTGAAGAACGCCATGATCGTTGCCGGGATATCCGGCGGTCGGGGCACGGCGATCTCGGGATCACGGCCGACGATGATTGTGTCGCTGTGGTGGCGGGTGTGGCTCCACCGCCAGACGGTGGACTCGCGCAGGATCATGAACGACGCGATCTCGTAAAGAGCGGAATTCATCCAGTCGGTCCTGAACGCGGTCCCGTGGCTCGACTCGTGCCAGCGCGAATCCGAGACCGAACCGTATAGAACGGCGTACAGCAGATACGGGATCACCGCCCACCACGACGGCCAGAGATGATACGTCGCCCATCCGCTTCCGATCAGCAGTGCAAACCAGATCGCCGTGTCGCGAAGCGCCGGGCCGTCGCGGCGCTCGAGCAACTTCCTCATTGTCGCTCGCGGGACAGGGCATTGATACCAGTCCGCCTCGGCGAGTCCTCTCTCCACGGCCAGCGCGGCATTCTCGCCGGTGAGGCTGTAGTCGAGGTGGGCGGGAGGTTTCAGAATCGCATCATTCATATTATTGCGTGGAAAACGCGTAGCGGGTGGTGCGGTGCATGGGGCGTCCGGGGTCGACAAGGATGCTGCCAAATTCGGGATATTCCACCCCGGCCGGATACCCTTCGCATTCCAGGCACAGACCGGAATAGGGCGGATACGGGTATCCCGGTTTCCCGGGTGAAGCACAGTCGAGTTTGGAAGACGTGTAGATTTGAAGACAGAATTCGTCTGTCGAAACGGCGAGTGTCCGACCGCTGGCGGGATCACAAACGCGCGCGGCAAGATAATCTCCTCCCGGAAGTTGGTAGCATTCTCCGTGGCCTTCAAAGAGGTGTGGAATCACATCCCTCAACCGACGGGGCGAGTTAAAATCGCTCGCACTGCCCGCGACCGGTCTGGTTCGCCCGAGTGGGGTCAGCATCTCATCCACCAGAAACGCACGTTCAGAGAATACCTCAAGCACGTGGTCGAGAATGCTCCCCTCACCCGCAAGGTTGAAGTAGCTGTGGTGAGTCAGGTTCACCGGAGTCAGGCGGTCGCTGACTGCCTCGCTCTCGATCACGAAAACGTTGTCACGCGTGAACGTGTAGGTGACAGAAAAATCCACTGCCCCGGGGTATCCTTCCTCGCCGTCCGGGCTGTGGTAAACGAGCCGGATCGAATCGGCACCATCCGCGCGCACGATCGGCTCCGCCTTCCAGATCCGCTTGTCGAGCCCGCACAGGCCCCCGTGCAAGTGGTTCGGTCCCTCGTTTTTTGCAAGCTCGTAAGTTTTTTCCTCCAGGGTGAACCTCCCGCCCGGGATGCGTCCCGCCACGCGGCCGGTGATCGCCCCGAAATAGGGATGTCCGGCCAGATACGGCTCCAGGCGGTCAAACCCGAGCACGACATCGGCAAGCGTGCCATTGCGGTCCGGCACCTTCAACGAAGTGACAATCCCACCGTAAGTCAGGAACTCCATGTTCGCCCCGCCGCTTCCGACGAGCGTCCAGGCCTCCACGGGTTCACCTGACGGATGATTTCCAAATGGGCGCGATCGCATGTCGCAGATTGGTTCAGGCCCGACGACCGTTGAACGAATGCACCGCCTCGATCATCGCCACCACGTTTTCCGTCGGCGTGAGCGCCTGGACATTGTGGATCGCGTTGAAGACGAATCCGCCGCCCGGTGCAAATGTTTCGCAGCGATCGATCACTTCCTCCCGCACCTCCTCGGGCGTGCCGAAGGGAAGCGTCTTCTGCGTGTTGACTCCGCCTCCCCAGAACGTGATCCGCTCGCCGTGGCGCTCTTTCAGCAGCCTGGCATCCATCCCTTTCGCAGAGCACTGCACGGGATTGATGATGTCGAATCCGGATTCGATAAGGCTTGGCAGAAATCCCTCGATCGCGCCGCACGAGTGTTTGAATGTTTTCCAGTTCGTATGCTGGTGGATCCAGTCGTTGATCCGGCGGTAGCGGGGAAGCCAGATGTCGTCGTAGGTCGCCCGCGAACAAAATGTGGATTCCTGCGTGCCGAAATCGGTGCCGCAGACAACCACGATGTCGATCACCTCGCCTGCCATCTCGTGAAGCTTCGCGAGGTTTCCCAAGGCGATCTCCACCTGTCGGTCGAAAAGCTCAGCGACAAAATCCGGATCGGTTGCGACCGTCATATACCACTGGGCAATGTCCCGGACCCCTTTCGGCTCCTTGAGAAACGGGGCGGGGACAAGCGCAATGTCGCCGAGCGATGTTCCGTTAAGGTGTGTCACCACCGCCCGGTCGCTTCCGTGAAACACTTCCGTCTGCTCGCGCCAATAAGCCTCCTCCGTGGATGTCATCACCCCGAACTCCTCCAGGTTCTCCTCGACCTTGAGATGCTCCTCATCGATTTCTCCCTGCCGGATAATCGAGTCAAAAAAGTAGCCGGTCTTAGGTAGGTGCCCGCTGGGCGGTACGGAGCGGTCACCCTGCGGATGGATGTAAATACCGTCCGCCCTTTCCTCGACCTCGAAATGCTCTGAAACAAGAACGTCCTGCCCCCAAGGCGTCCTCCAAGGCTTCCAGTTCTCATTGACGAATCCGAAGATCGTCCGGTTCGGCAGGATCGATGTCGTGTCCACCCCCATCGCCTCCCGGAGGTCGTCCTCGACCCATCCCAACATCTGGTAGGGTTCGCAAATCTTCACCGGGTGCGGTTCCAGCTTGTAGTGGCGGCGCAGGTTCTCGATGACGCTGCAGTGGATGCCCGTGATGAAGGAGGCCCCGAAATCCATCGGAACCCGGTCGGGTTGACGATGCTCGATGGCGGCGCGTATGCGTTCTTTTGATGTCATTGGAAACGAGGGGTAGAAGGTGCGGAAACAACCTAGCTGACGCGGCGCGCGCATTCTTCTCGTCAGCTGACAAATACTTATCGTATTTTGCTGCCATGCTCCAGGATCTGAAGCTCGGACCGGAATATGACGGATTCCTTTTTCTAGCGGAATCTGCTCGCAATCCGCCATCTTTGCGCAGCCACCATCACGCCGAACTCGAGCTGAACCTGGTCGCCCGGGGCTCGATCACATACGTCACAGGCGACGGTCGCTTCACGTTCGGCCCGCGCTCATTGCTCTGGATGTTTCCTGCGCAGGAGCACCAGCTCGTCGATCGTACCAACGATGCTCAGAATTACGTGGCCGTCTTCAAGCCCGGCCTGATCGCCCGGTCCTGCCACGGCGCCCCCTACAAAGGCCTCAAGCGGAAACGGGCGGAACCCGGGCAGGTCCTGCACTCGGTCCTAGATCCCGAGACATTCGTTTTTTTGCGCAAAATCATGGACCATGTCATGGAGGGATCGATTGATCCGGATATTCTCAACAGAGAGTCAGGCTTCGGCGTGGGATCGGATTTCCGCTACCAGCACGGGGATCCTGACGGCCTGAATGCCGGTCTTCACCATCTGCTCCTTCTCTGCTGGCGCTTCCAGCAAGCCGGCACATCCCGGAACCGGGCAGTTTCCCTCCACCCCTCCGTGTCCAAGGCCATCGAATTCCTGAGCGATGACACCTGGGGAGGCTCGCTCGCCGAACTTGCAAGACAGTGCGGGCTGAGCGAGGCGCATTTCAGCAGGATGTTTGCCCGCCAGGTCGGAGTGCCCCTCAACCGGTATCGAAACTCGCTGCGCCTGGCCCGCTTCTGGGAATGCTACAACAAGCCCGTGCGCCCCACGATCATGGAGGCGGTCTTTGCCGCCGGATTCGGCAGCTATGCGCAATTTTTCAAAGTCTTCACAGACACCTACGGACAGGGGCCGCGCGCCTGCCTGAGTGGCTGAGACCACCTTTTCAAGATAAACGGACTCAGATCATCGGCAGGATGCCGATGCCACGTGGCATTGGCTTCCATCAATGATCCAGAGAAATCCCAGAGATGTTATCCCCTTCGCAATATGCTGCCGGGCGACCTGCTGCAAATACCGGTTCAGCGGTTCCTCGCCGCAGTCGAACCCGGCGCGGTCATGGGTGGCGTCCAGCGGTTCGACTTTAAGCACGCACTAGTTCCCGGTGGGCCGCCTTCGCGGCGAGGAGCACCGAATTCGGGTTCGGGGGTGCTTCGAGCAATTCGAACACTCGCTTCGTCTGCTCCCGGTTCAGCCGGATGATCGATTCGCGCTCCAGGATTTCCTGGGCCTGCCGGTGGGCCGCCCGCACAACGAACTGGTTGAGCGAAGATCCCTCAAGATCGGCGGCCGCCTGGATCATTTTTCGCATGGCCGAAGGGATGCGGGCGACGAGACGGGGTGGGTTTGCGGCTAACGCTGGCATTGTGCCAAGTTGGCACCGTGCCTCCGAATTGTCAAACTCGACCGCCTCCGCGTGCCGGATGATTTTTGATTCCTAACCGCTGATGCTTCTCCGCAAACAACAAAAGCGCGGCCAGGTCCGCGCACTCCAAAGCGCTTCGCGCGAAAAGCAATCGCCACCCCGTTTTGCGGGCACAGCCCGCTTTGGAGTGCGGCGGCTTGACGCCGCTTTTTCCCCGCGAAAAACGCCCGCCCGGAGCGTTCGACGGCGCATCCGCGCTCGCTACTTGCCCCGGGCGGGCCTGTGTTTTTGCCGGGCCGGACACATGGTCCGGCTCGGACAGGACGGCGGCCGGGTCGGAGTTGCGCTCCCATCCGGGAGCTGTCTCTGAGCTGCGGACGCAGTGGAACCCGATGTTGTTGCTGCCGGGGTTGTTGTTGTTCCGGTTCGAGACGCGGCAGTTGTTCGCGTTGTTGTTCCAACTGCCGCCCCGGTTCAAACGGTTCGAGCCCGATGGCCACCGACCTCATTGTTTCCATCACCCGCCGACGGAACCCCTGCGAGCGCACCGGCAGGACGAACGCCGTGAGTGCGCTGAGCCGTTGTTGGAGCTTCGTTTCGGTGATCGCACCAGAGTATCATAGTCGCCCAACCCCATCGGCTGTTCGGGGTGTGCGCTGCGCAAAGTCAGGCGTGTTGGGGTGTCAGGTTCAATCTGGCTCGCAATTTGGCCTGTCGCTGACGGGCAACGTCCCCGATCCGGTTGTAGAAGGCAACCTTTTCAACTGCCGTCATGTGGCGGGTATCCTCGTAGATGCGCTCCTGCGCCTGACGTTTCATTTCCACACAATCAAATGTTTTATTCTTCATAGCTGATCACCTCCGATGGGGTGTTGATGGAAAGCGTATCATAACCGTTGATCAAATTCACGCCGTTATAAAGCGGAATTTTGTCGAAGTGGACGATGTGCTGGAAATTCCAACTGACGATGACCCGGCACCGTTGGGCTGTAGCCACCGCCACATGGAGCGCGTCGGCCTCCCATTTTGGCGTCACGATCCCCGCCTTCAAATAAGCCTCCTGCAAGGCGATAGCCATCGGGCTGACATCAACATAATCGGCCAATGGCAAGAACTCATCCCACAACTGCCGCACCGGCTCTGGTGCAGGCAGGATTTCCGCCTGCGTGGTGTCCGAAATGACCAACTGGAACCTATCCGCGGTGGTCGCTCCCAGATCCGCTCCGTCCTCTATATGGCTGCTCTTGTCGCCTCCCGCTACAACCCCATCCTCAAGACCCTCTACCAACGCCTCCTCCTCGCCGGAAAACCAAAGAAACTCGCCCTCACCGTGCTCATGCGCAAACTCATCCTCCTCGCTAACCGTCTCCTAAAAAATCCCAACTTTTCCCTTGCGAGTTAAGACAGTTGCTTGCATCTTGATATTCCTGGTGGAAAAGGAAAAGGTACCGGTTCTTGCTCTTTGACATTTGTGCGTCTCGCCTTGGCCGCACAACATGATTGAAGTCAAAAAAATCTGACAATTCTTGAGTTCAGATCAGAGCGGAACGGAATACACAAAGTCCGGTGGTGAATTCCGCTTCCTTCTTCGCCTCTCTGGGCAGGTAGTTTTTTCCTCCCGAACTGGAACAGCGTGCGGATGGCCTTGCGGTAGTTGTTTTTTTGTCCGGCTCGTGTTTTTCTTCATCGAGCCCTGCCATTTGTCCTGCCCGCTGAGTCCGTCCTAGGACTGCTGATTTTGCCTTTCAATCTCCAGAGCCTCGCGGGTCTGATTCAGGTTACAGAAAAGGATTGATCACCTGCACGCCGCCATAATCTTGTCCGTCGTTCAGATCCTCGGACAAGATCGCGCGGCACTTCAGCGTTTGTGCGGCGGCCAGAACGAGGCTGTCCCAGTAGGAAATCGAATAGCGCGCGCGGATCTCGAGTGCCCGGAAAACTTCGCCGGGCCCGATGGGCAAAATCGGAAACGCCTCCAGCTTCCGCAAAATCCGGACGGCAGAATCGTGGCTGATCGGTGGCGAAAGCTTGCGCGTCGCATTGACATAAAATTCGCCGAGCACCTGGGAGGAAAACGCGATTCCGGGACGCCGCAGAGCTTCTCTCGCGAGATCGCGCTTGGCGGTTTCGTCGGGATGTTTCGATTGGGCGTAGAGCAGGACGTTTGTGTCGATGAAGAAATCAGCGGTCATAAAGTTTGGATCGATCCCGTTCCCGTGACCCGGCCCTCCCTGCGGTCCCCTCCCGGTCCATCACCTCAAACAACTTCTCAATCTGCCTGTTGGTGTCCGTTTTCTCGGCCTGCAAGGAACGAAAATAATCCCTCACCAACCCGCTGACCGATGTCCCCCGATGCGCGGCCACAATCCGAACGTTCCGATAACTGTCCTCATCAACGCTCAGGGTAATATTTCTCATGTGCATCACATGATCATGTGATGCACATGATGTCAATATCGAAAATTTCTTCGCTCCCCGAACGATTTTTAGCCCGGATCCGGCGGCTGAAGAATTTTGACAGGATTAACAAGATTTACTGGATTGATTTACTGCGGATGCGCGGCGGTCAAAAATATTTTCCAACCATTTCTGCAACTGCCTTTCCCAGAATCTTGTGCATCTTGTTAATCCTGTCCAAAAACCGTGTTCAGGTTTAATGCGTTTGCCCTGCTTTGCGCTCGGCGAGTGGTTCCGGGAGTGAGGCATTCCATGCGTCGTAGGCGGACTGAAGCTCCCGGCGTTTCTCCGGGTGCTTGGCCGACAGGTCGGTGTTTTCGGCGATGTCTTCACTCAACCGATAAAGTCCGACTTTGTATTCCCCGGTAAAGCCCCCTTGATCGTTGCGAATGGATTCTTTAACCAACTTCCAATCCCCATGCCGCACCGCCCAGACATATTGCACCGGTTGTTCCGACAGGTGCGGAAATCCCCATATCAGCGTGCGGGGTTCCGGTTTTGCCTTGCCGGTGAGGAGCGGCAGCAGGTTGATCCCGTCGAAGTCCGCATCTGCCGGAATGTCCGCACCGGCCGCCGCCATCGCGGTCGGCAAAAGATCCAATGACGACACCGGCGTGTCAATTGTCTGTCCGGCGGGAATGACCCCCATCCACTGAATGGCAAAGGGAACACGGATCCCCCCTTCGAGCGTGTCACCTTTCATTCCCCGCAGCGGAGTGTTGTCGCCGCCATACACCGTTGTTCCTCCGTTATCGCTCAGGAAGACGATCAGGGTGTTGTCTTCGATACCTTGCTGCCGGAGGCTGGCGAGCACCCGCCCGATGGTGTCATCCAGTGCTGCGACCATCGCCGAATAGATTTTGCGGTTTGGATCCTCGATGTGCGCAAAGCGGGCGAGGTAAGATTCAGGCGCTTGCATCGGAGAATGCGGCGCGTTGAAGGCAAGGTAGAGAAAGAATGGTTTTCCCTTGCCCGATTCGATGAAGCGGATCGCTTCGTCACCGAAAACGCCGGTGAGGTATTCGCTGACCTCCTGCGGTTCGCGTCCGTTGAAAATATCCCGGATGCTTTTTTCATTCTTTCGCGGGTAGAAATTACTGCCGCCGCGAAAAAATCCGAAGAACGAATCGAAGCCGCGTTCCAGCGGATGGCAGCCTTCCATCTTGCCGAGATGCCATTTTCCGACGATGCCGGTGCGGTAGCCCGCCGGGCGTAGGTAATCGCCAAAGAGCCGGATGCCGCGGGTGATGCCGCGCCTGTCGAGGGCGGCATTTTCCCCGCAGCCAAACCGGTTCTGGTCGCGACCGCTCAACAGCCCGCTGCGCGAGGGAGCACATTCCGGTGCGGTCACATAGCCGGCAGTGAAGTGGACGCCGTTCTTCGCGATGGAATCAATGGCAGGGGTCGGGATGTCCTTGCCGCCGTTGAACCCGGTATCGGCGTAGCCCAGGTCGTCGGCTAAAATAATGAGAATGTTAGGCTGCTTTGTCCCGGCAGCGTGAGCGGCATTCCCGGAAAGCAAGATGCAGAAGATGGCGACGCGAATGGATTGTTGAATATTCACAAAGAGCCTGTCAATGAAGACCGGAAGATCTGAAGGTGGGGATCGTCCGTGGACGGCAACTGGCCAGCAACGCGGCACGCATGTTCTTCAAAGAACGGGTTTCAAAAGCGATGACTGCTCGAATGGGATTTTTCAATGGTCGGATGTTTCCGCTTGGTTTGCAGCACGGAGTTGTTCCACGATCACTGCGTCAATGGATTTTTTCTGGCTGGCGGCATGAGATTCAAGAGCCTCCATCTCCGGGAGGCTGAGTTTTAGAACCGTCTTGAGATGCACGGCGTCAGGCAGGGAGCGCCACTTTTGAAGAGCCGCCGCGAGTTGGACATGATCCAATCCAAAAGCCTGCAGGACTTCAGCCGCCATCATTTGATTGCCGATGTGGTTCATGTGGACTCCGTCAACGGTGAGCGGCGTTGTCTGGCCCGCTGCTTTTCGGGCTCCCTGCTCGGATGCCATTTTATTGGAAACATCAGCAAGGGGGAGTCCGCGATCCTTGGCGGTCTTGCGGAGAAAGTCGTTGTATGATGCGAGCTGGATGTTGGCGGGGCTGTCCAGCCGGGGAGAGATCTGCGTGGCGGTAAGGATCATGACCTTGACACCTGCCTTCTGGCAGCGATCCAAAATGGAAATGATATTCGTTTGATAATCCTCCAGAGACACCCCTTTTGCGCCTTTCCAAACATCATTCACCCCGCAACTGAGCGTCATCCAGTCTGGCTTCTTGCCGAGAACATCCTTCTCAAGCCGGGCGCCCATCTGGTTTGATTTGTCTCCGCCGATCCCGGCCGCAATGATTTTGATCTGGATGCCGTTTGCCGCGAGCCCGCTGCCGACCAGCCGGACGTAGCCGCTTGGTGATTCCACCCCTTGCTCTGTGATCGAATCTCCCAGAAAAGCTACTGTCTCGCCGTTTTTTACGAGCGGGATCCCCGCATGCAAATGGGTCAGGAGATTGACGATGCAGAAGAAAAAAATTGTGCGCATCTTAATGAAGTAAACTATCTAACAGTTCCCCATGCTCGGGCGAGGGAGAATGACTATGGCTTAGTTTGGGGAAAAGGCGGGACTGCCGGAGGTTTGGTATCTTCCGAAATTCCACCTCGGCTGACAACTTTTCTTTGTCCGAAAACCTCCACCATCCTGACATCGTAATCATCAGCCAAAACATCATTTTCGGTGAAGCTCGTCATGGCAATCGTTTTGTCTTTCGTTCAGTTGAAATCATAAATAATGAAATCTGCCTATGCACTTGATTCCCCTGACCCCAATGGGTAGCGTTTTGAGGAATGGCGGATTACCCGCAAACGGTGATGGAATTTCATGATTGGTTCTCCAGCGAGGAGGACTGCCGGGCATATTTG
>Ga0247843_1006852_pt1 | contig 14513 bp, 14 predicted proteins | sample LaCruzMarch2017__FD_192420 | JGI IMG/M metagenome (GOLD analysis project Ga0247843, IMG submission 192420) | Freshwater microbial communities from meromictic Lake La Cruz, Castile-La Mancha, Spain - LaCruzMarch2017_8m | ecosystem: Environmental > Aquatic > Freshwater > Lake | place: Spain...
CGACAGGTTTTTGGCCGTTTCCAAGGCGGACTCGGTCGCCACGTCATAGACCTTGGCATTCAGGATTTTGATCAGGTAATCGGCGGGTTTGAGGTGTGGGGAGGTCATTTTTTACGTTCAGAGTTGGGTGTGAACCCAGCAGTCCATTCACCCGATGTGGGTTTTGAGTTTTTGTGTGGTCGCAATCAGTTCAGGCAGCAGGCTGGAGATTTCAGCGATGGCGCTTTCTTCGATGTCCCAATAGCCTTCGTATTCAGCCAAATTACGCTTTTGGTGTGCTGCATCCAGAACGCGCCATTTGTGGGGAGGCCAGCCCAATGTATGGGCTAAACATTGAAAAACCGTGAAACGGTTTTCACTGCGATAACCGTGCCAGCGCAAAGCGGCCAATGCGGCTGCATGTGCTGCGCTGTAAGCACTGGTGAAACGGCCTTCATTGGATAAATCAACAATCTGTGCATCGGCCAAACGCGACTGCGCCATTTTTAGCAAACGATCAAATTCCAGTGCGTCAAAGGGCTCACTTTTAAGTTGCCCGATCCGTAGCAAATTGCCCAATGCCTCATGACTCATTGGCTGACTCCAGCAAATCCAGCGTGTGCTTTTGGAGCACCTTGCTCACAAAAGAGCTGGCATCGGCTTGACGTGTCGTGAACTCTTGCAGGGTGAAGCAAACTGGATTGATTTTTCGTCCCAGTTCGGACTCCAGCAATTGAACGCATTGGAGGACCTCGGACAACAGCAGCCCTTCACCGACCAGCATCACGTCAATGTCGCTGGTGGCTGTGTCTGTCTGTTGAGCAACCGAGCCATAAATGAAGGCTTTGTGCAGTTTTTTTTGCACCGGTTCCAGGGCTTGGCTAAGAAGGGCTTGCAGGCCCACGGTTTTGCGTGTCAGTGACACCAACTCTTTGAAGACTGGGCTTTGGGAGTTGGCTTGAAACATCCTCAAGTTACCAACCCGTTCTGCACGAACCACCCCCGACTCGGTCAATTGCTTGAGCTCTTGTTGCAGGGATGCACTGCCCAGCTGCGTAAGGCGAAGCAATTCGTTCAAGTGAAAAGACCGTTCAGGCAGGCCAAATAGCCACCGGAAAAGGCGGGATCGGCGATCTGTGAACAGGGCATTGGCCAATGACATGCTCTGAATTTAGCATGATCAAGCCAAAAAATAGCACGATCAAAACAAAAAAATGCCCCAAGTCTTGCGACTTGGGGCAAATCCACCTTTTCAGAGGGTGGAGGAGACAACCGGTGCATGCAAAAAAGCACGCCTGTTCGTAATTGTACGGGTGTTTTTGTTGCGTTGCAGCAAGTTGAGTGTCTCGAAGTGCAAAAACTTGTAAAGTTGATCACCTCCAAAACCACTCAAAATCCCTGCGTTCAGCGCGGATGACACACAAGGAAACAAAATGGAATGCACAGTCACCTGGACCGGCGCTGCCGGCACCCGCTCCGGCATGGGCTTTGTGGCCGAAACCGGCTCGGGCCACATCGTCAACATGGACGGCGCGCCTGACGCGGCCAAGCCCGAAAACGGTGGGCAAAACCTCGCCCCAAGGCCCATGGAAATGCTGTTGGCCGGCACCGGCGGTTGCACGGCTTATGACGTGGTGCTGATCTTGAAGCGCGGCCGTCAAGACGTGCGCGGCTGCAGCGTCAAGATCAGCAGCGAACGCGCCGAGGTGGACCCCAAAGTATTCACCAAGATCAACATGCACTTCACCGTCACCGCCAAAGGCGTTGCCGCCAGCGCTGTCGAGCGGGCCATTGCCATGAGCCACGACAAATACTGCTCGGCCAGCATCATGCTGGGCAAAACGGCGGAGATCACGACCAGTTTTGAGGTGGTGGAGGTGAACGGTTGACCTTTGAGCCGGCTGGGTAAATGCCCTGCTGAGACCCTGAGTACCCGTGGGCGGGTACCAAGTCAGCTCAAACCCGGTGCGCCACCGTGGTCATCACCTTGGCGGCGGCTTGCATCAAGGCCTTGACCGGGGCGGGCAGCTCCACCGCACCGGCTTTCATGGCCATCTGGGCGTGGGCCATTTCATCGGCTTTCATCTGCGCCACGATGGCGCGAGAAGCGCTGTCGGCGGCGGGCAGCAAATCCATGTGGCTTTGCAGGTGCGCCTCCACCTGGCGCTCGGTCTCCACCACAAAGCCCAGACTCACTTGGTCGCCGCCCAGCTTGCCAGCGGCGTAACCGATGGCAAACGCACCGGCATACCAAAGCGGGTTCAGCACTGAAGGCCGGTCGTTCAACTCGTCCAGGCGCTGCTTCGTCCAGGCCAGGTGGTCGGTCTCTTCGCGGCTGGCCTCGGCCAATTGAGCGCGCAGTGCAGGGCTTTGGCAGGCCAGGGCCTGGCCGGTGTACAGCGCTTGGGCACAGACCTCGCCCACATGGTTGATTCGCATCAGCGCGCCCGCTTGGCGCTGTTCGGCAGGGTTGAGCTCAAGCGCGGCCACAGAGGCCGCCGGGTTGGGGCGACTGGCGCGCGGCTCGGCCCAAATGGTGCGAAGGGCGCTGTCCATGGCCAAAATCAAGGCATTGCTCATGGGCCAAGTATAAACAATCGATCCGTTCGGGCTGAAAAACGCCAACGTTCCCGTGATTGGATCTGGGTTACTGAATTTGTAACTGGTAACGATTTTGTATCGAAATGGGTCCAAAGTCATTGTCGTAATTGATGAAAATGCAGTTTTGCGGGTCTTGCGAGGGTAAGTACGGGGGTTGTTGCATGCTTGCAACGAAAAGAACTTTTCTTGGACGAATGTCTTGGCGAACACACAGTCGTCTGGTGGAATACAGATAACTTCCTGATGTGGAGGTTGGCTCAGGGTTTCGATGGGTGAACATCACTCTTCTGATTCGGGCCCTTGTTTAACCTTGGAGAAACTTGCAATGAAAAAATCTCTGATTGCCCTGGCTGTTTTGGCAGCTTCTGGCACCTCTTTCGCTCAATCTTCCGTGACCATCTTTGGTGTCGTCGACGCCGCCGTTTCCCGTGGCAATGGCGATGTAAACTCGGTTACCCGTTTGGTTGGTTCCGGCATCAGCTCTTCGCAGCTCGGTTTCCGCGGTACTGAAGACCTCGGCGGCGGCATGAAAGCCAACTTTTGGTTGGAAGCCGGTCTGAGCAACGACAGCGGCAATGGCGGTGGTTCCACTACCAACAACACATCCGCAGGCACAGGCGCAACTTCCGCAACTGGCGGTGCAGTCACCACCAACGGTACACAAGGTCTGACATTCAACCGCCGTTCCACAGTCTCCTTGACTGGCGGTTTCGGTGAAATTCGTCTGGGCCGTGATTACACGCCTCATTTCTGGAACTGGACTGTTTACGATCCGTTTGGCACCAACGGCGTGGGTACAAACCGCGCTATGCTGAGCAGCGTTGCTCTGGGCGGCACCACAGCAGGTACCACAGGTACAGCAGTGCGCGCTTCCAACAGCGTGACCTATTTGTACAACCACGCTGCCAACGCCACTTCTACTGGCGGCCAACAAGGTCTGCACGCAGCCGTTCAGATGTACTACGGTGAAAACCTCTCCAACTCTGCAACCAAAAAAGACGGTGACGGCTCCGGTATCCGTGTTGGTTACAACGCAGGTCCTTTGTCCGCTGCTGTCGGTTACGGTCAAACCAAGTTTGCCGCTGGCAACATGACCATGACCAACTTCGGTGCTGCTTATGACTTGGGCGTGGCTCGTTTGATGGCACAAATCACCAAAGACCAGCTGGGCACCGTCAAGGGTGAAGGCTTGTTGTTGGGCGTGACAGCTCCTGTGGGCGCTGGTTTGGTTCGCGCTTCGTTCTCCTCTTACGAAAACATGAACACCAAAGCTGCGACCGATCAGTTTGCAATTGGTTACGTCCACAACCTGAGCAAGCGTACTCGTGCTTATGTGACCTACGCTACCGTCGACAACGGCAATGGTGCAGCTGTTGCTTTGGGTGGTTCAACTGGCGTGGCCAACAAGGCTTCTTCTGGTTTCGACATCGGTATAACTCACTCTTTCTGATCCCCGGCTGGTTTAGGCCAGCTGAGTTTTCGAAGTCAAAAAACCCACCGTGGCAACACGGTGGGTTTTTTTTGGTTGTGCTTCGCTGCCTGCCGACAACCCCATGACGGCGGCAGAGTTGAACACGCGGGTCAACGACTGTTAGGGTGTGCGCAAATCGGCAGCCCAACACAGCCCGGAACAAATTCAAAAAATCAAAACCATCGTCGATGTGTTGAAAATCACTGAAAACTCGATTGCAGGTCACCTGAATTGGGGCACGTTCACGCTACGCGATGTGGTCATCAAAAGCGGTGCCAGCCCGTTTGGCAATGACACGTTCAAGTACCGCGGCTCCGCAGACGATGCCGCTCTGAATGCCGGCGTTCTGCGCTTCAAAGCTGACCCGCAAGCCAGCGCCAGGTTTGGCTTGGGTCAATCAGGGCACCAAGCCCACACCTGTGGGCATCGCCACACGTTGCGCGGCCTTGCAGCCTGCACAAGCTTCTGAGTGCCGGCATCAAGCGGCCTATACCCCACAGCCTTTGGCCACCCGTATCGCTCCGCGCTGAACGCGGACGATACTTGCAGCGGCTGTCGCAAGCCGCTGCAAGCCGAATCACTGCTGCGCAATCCCCGCCTTTTGAATCACCTCAGTCCAGCGTTTGATGTCTGAATCGAGTAACTGGGCCAGTTGCCCAGGGGTGCTGGATTGGGCTTGCACGTTGAAACCTGCCAGGCGTTGCACCATGGCAGGATCGGCCAGGACTTTGGCCACTTCGGCGCTCAGACGATCGACCATGTTTTTTGGGGTTTTGCTGGGCGCGGCCAGTGCGTTCCAGGACGACACATTGAAGTTGCTCAGGCCGGGCAACTCGCGCACCACCGGCACTTGGGGCTGGTCTTTGGGGCGGTTGGCGCCCATCACGCCCAGCAGCCGCACAGCCTTGGCGTTGATCTGGGGTTTGAGCGGGCCCAAAATTTCCACCACCGCATCGATCTGGCCGCCGCGCAATGCGTTGATGACCGCAGGTGTGCCGTTGTAGGGAATGATTTGAGCGATCAGGTTGGCCTGGGTGCGCAGCAGCTCGGCGGCCAGGTGTTGGGTGCTGCCGATGTTGATGGTGCCAATATTCAGCTGGCCTGGGTTGGCGCGGCCAAAGCCGATCAGCTCGGCCAGGCTTTTGTGCGGTGATGACTCTGGCACCACGATGGCGATGTCAAACAGCCCCAGCAGGGACACGGGCGCAAAGTCTGTGCGGGGGTTGAAGGGCAGGGCCTTGAACAGGCCCGCACTCACGGCCGTGCCGTTGGACATGAGCAACAGGGTGTGGCCATCGGGCTCGGCCTTGGCCACCAGCTCTGCCGCCACGATACCGCCTGCGCCGGGCCGGTTGTCGATGACGACGGGTTGGCCCAGGTTGACGGACAGTTGTTGTGCCACGGCACGCGCCGTCAGGTCGGCTACGCCCCCTGCACCAAAAGGCACAACGATGCGCAGGGGTTTGGAGGGAAAAGCGGCCTGAGCCCAGGCGCTGTCAAAAAACCCTGCAGTCAAAAGGGCAGCGTGCATCACGAGGCGGCGGCTTAACATGGGCACACTCCAAAAAAAGTTTGAGACAGGATGATAAAACCAAGCACCCCAACGCTTCGTTTGGCGCTGTACGCCAGTCTGTGCAGCAGTCTGTTGTTGTACGGCTGCGCCTTCTGGACGGGCGAAGCGCCACCAGACAAGCCGGCACAACACAAACCACAGCAGGTCTTGCGGCAGTTGCCCTTGCAGTTCAGTGCACAGGACAAGTCGCAGTGGCAAGCCATGCGCTTGCCGGGCAAGTTGCTCACGGCTTACCGGGTGGACACGCAAGGCCCGCGCGATGCCTTGCTGGCCGAGGCCGCATCCTCGGCCAGCATGTTGAGACAGGCTTTGCACATTCCCCCAGAGCAATTGGGCGGATTGCAGTTTGATTGGCGAGTTGACCAGCTCATTGCGGGCGCGGACATGCGGCTGCGTGAAGCCGAAGACTCCCCGGTGCGCCTGATTCTGGTGTTCGAGGGCGATCGGCAGCGTTTTTCGGCGCAAAACAACCTGCTCAGCGAGTTGACCCTCAGCCTGACCGGCGAGCCACTGCCCTACGCGACGCTGATGTACGTCTGGTGCAACGACTGTCCGGCCGGCTCGGTGATCGTGAACCCCAGAACCGACCGCATCCGCAAGCTGGCGGTGGAGTCGGGTGCGGGGCGAGTGGGGCAGTGGTTGAGTTACCGCCGAGACATCCGGGCCGACTTTGAGAAAGCCTTTGGCGAGCCGCCCGGGGCCTTGCTGGGGCTGGCCATCATGACCGACACCGACAACACCCGCAGCACCACACGCGCTTGGTATGGCGCGATCCGGCTGCATTGAGTGCCCCAGTCCGGTGTGCGACAGCACATTTGGGGGAATTCCCTGCCCTGTCAGCGGGCTCGAATGTTGCATACTCAACAGTTAACCAACTTTTTGTCACCGAGGTGTTTTGATGAACAACATGACCCCCACTGCAGTGCTTCCCAGCTTCTTGACCGCTTCTTTGGTTTTGGCGGGTGTGATGACCGCTGGTTTGGTTCAAGCCAAGCCTTTCAAATGGACCAGCGCCAGCGACATTCCCACACTCGACATCCACTCGCAAAACAACGCTTTGGGCAACGGGGTGCACGCCGCCATCTTTGATTCGCTGGTCTACTACAACAGCAAAACATTCAAAATCGAACCCCGTCTGGCCACCTCTTGGCGCGAGATGTCGCCCACACAGTACCGATTCAACCTGCGCAAGGGCGTCAAGTTCAGCGATGGCTCGCCCCTGACGGCCGACGACGTGGTGTTTTCACTGGACCGCGCCCGTGCCAAAACCTCCAACTTCAACGTCTACACCCAGGGCATGAGCAAAGTGGTGAAGGTCGACACCAACACGGTCGACATTTTCCTGAGCGGCCCCAACCCGGTCTTGCTCAACCAGATGACCGAGTTGCGGCTCATGAGCAAAGCCTGGGCCGAGAAGAACAAATCTATTGAACCCAAGGACATCAAGACCAAAGAAGAAAACTTTGCGCACCGCAACGCCATGGGCAGCGGCCCCTACATGGTCAAGGAATGGCAGCCTGACCAAAAGTTGACGCTGGTGAAAAACCCCAATTGGTGGGGCTGGTCGGACGCCGCCACCAACGTGACCGAAATCATCTACACCCCCATCAAGAACGAAGCCACACGCGCTGCTGCCTTGTTGTCGGGCGAGATCGACTTTGTGCTCGACCCCAGCCCGCAAGACTTGGGCCGCATGCGCAGCAATGCCAACCTGAAGGTGATCGACGGCATTGAAAACCGCACCATCTTTTTGGGCATGGACCAGCACCGTGACGAATTGCCCGGCTCCAGCGTGAAGGGCAAGAACCCCCTCAAGGACGTGAAGGTTCGCAAGGCGCTGTACCAGGCCATCGACATGGACACCATCCACCGCGTGACCATGCGCGGCCTGTCGCAAAACACAGGCGCTTTGGTGGCGCCGCAAGTCAACGGCTGGACCAAAGCCGTGGACACCCGTTTCCCGTATTCGCTGGACGCTTCCAAAAAGCTGCTGACCGAAGCTGGATACCCACAAGGCTTTGAGGTGGACTTTGCCTGCCCCAACAACCGTTACATCAACGACGAAGAAATTTGCCAGGCCATCACCGCCATGTGGGCCAAGGTGGGCATCAAAGCCAAGCTGCGCACGCAGCCCCTGGTGACTTATTTCCCGATGATTCAGCGCTACGAAGCCAGCATCTACATGCTGGGCTGGGGCGTGCCCACCTTTGACGCGCTCTACAGCTTGCAGTCGCTCACGCGCAGCGTGGGCACTGGTGGTGACGGCAACTACAACGTGGGCCGCTACACCAATACCCGCATGGACTACATCGTGGACCGCGTGAAGACCGAGACCGATTTGCCTGTGCGCAACCGACTGCTGACCGAAGGCCTGCAGTTGTCCAACGACACGGTCTCTCACATCCCGCTGCACAACCAGGTGATCCCCTGGGCGATGAAGAAAAACGTTGATGTGGTGCACCGCCCTGACAACCGCCTTGACTGGACGCTGATCAAGGTCAACTGATGCTCGCTTTCATCTTGCAGCGGTTGATCCAGGCCGTGATCGTCATGGTCACGGTCGCTTTCATCGCGTTTTTGCTGTTCCAGTATGTGGGCGATCCGGTGGTGTTTTTGCTGGGGCAAGACGCCACCAAAGAGCAGATTGACTTGCTGCGATCGGACTTGGGTTTGGACCAGCCTTTCTTTGTGCAGTTTGGCCACTTTTTGGTCAACGCGGTGCAAGGCGAGTTTGGCCTCAGCCTGCGGCAAGGCGCCAAGGTCTCGCGCCTGATCGCCGAGCGCTTGCCCGCCACGCTGGAGCTGGCTTTGGTGGCCGCCACCATGGCGCTGGTGATTGGTATCCCCATGGGGGTGTATGCGGCGCTGCGCCGGGGCACTTGGGCCAGCCAGTTCATCATGACGGTGTCGCTGCTGGGCGTGTCCCTGCCCACCTTCTTGATCGGCATTTTGTTGATTCTGGTGTTCGCCGTGATCTTGGGCTGGTTCCCCAGCTTTGGCCGGGGTGAAGCGATCCAGATGGGTTGGTGGTCGAGCGGGCTGATGACGGCCAAGGGCTGGCACCACATCGTGTTGCCGGCCGTCACACTGGCTATTTTTCAGCTCACGCTCATCATGCGCCTGGTGCGCGCCGAGATGCTGGAGGTGCTGCGCACCGACTACATCAAGTTTGCCCGTGCCCGCGGCCTGTCCAACCGCGCCATCCACTTTGGCCATGCCCTCAAAAACACGCTGGTGCCGGTGATGACCATCACCGGCTTGCAGTTGGGCGGCCTGATTGCCTTTGCCATCATCACCGAGACGGTGTTTCAGTGGCCCGGCATGGGCTTGCTGTTCATCCAGGCGGTGACCTTTGCCGACATCCCGGTCATGGCCGCTTATTTGTGCCTGATCGCGTTGATCTTTGTGGTCATCAACCTGATTGTTGACCTGCTGTATTTTGTGGTGGACCCGCGCCTGCGCGTGGGCAAGCCCGGAGGCCATTGAACGTGGGCGCTTCACTGCAATCGGTGTTGGCGCGGGGCGCTGCGTTTGCGCGCATCGCCCAGTTCCACCCCGAGCTCACGGCATTTCGGCGCGACCTGCATGCCCACCCCGAGTTAGGCTTTGAAGAAGTGTACACCGCACGCCGAGTGGCCGAAATGCTGCAGGTGTGCGGCGTGGACAGCATCCACACCGGCATTGGCAAAACCGGCGTGGTCGCCTTGGTGCACGGCCAGGGCCGCTCGGCCAGCAACCCCGGCCGCATGTTGGGCCTGCGCGCCGACATGGACGCGCTGCCGCTGACCGAGCACAACGAATGCACCTGGAAATCTGGAACGCCCGGCCTCATGCACGGTTGCGGCCACGACGGCCACACCGCCATGCTGATGGGCGCAGCCCGCTACCTGGCAGAAACACGGCGCTTTGACGGCACGGCCGTGCTGATTTTTCAGCCCGGAGAAGAAGGCTATGCGGGTGCCCGCGCCATGATGCAAGACGGCCTGTTTGAGCGCTTCCCTTGCGAGCAGGTCTATGCCCAACACAACTCCCCCGATATGCCCTTCGGCGTGATCGGCATCACCCCCGGTCCCATGCAGGCGGCGGTGGACCGCATCGAGATCCGCATCATCGGCAAAGGCGGGCACGGTGCCCGCCCGCAGCAGAGTGTTGACCCGGTGCTGGTGGCCGGGCACATCATCACGGCCGCGCAAAGCGTGGTCTCGCGCAACCTGTCGGCGTTTGACCAAGCGGTCATCAGCATCTGTTCCATGCAGGCCGGCCACCCCGGTGCCATGAGTGTGATCCCGGGCGAGGCCACATTGGTGGGCACGGTGCGCACCTACAGCGAGCGCGTGCAAGACCAGATCGAAGACCGTTTGCGCGCCTTGTGCAATGGTGTGGCCCAAGGCTTTGGGGCCTCGGCCGAATTGACTTACGAACGCGTCTACCCCGCCACCGTGAACACCGTGCCCGAAGCGCAGTTTGCCTGCGATGTGGCTGCGGCTTTGGTGGGCGAAGACAAGGTCTGGCGCGACATGCTGCCCAGCATGGGCGGCGAAGATTTTTCATTCATGCTGCAGGCCAAACCTGGCGCTTACATACGCATTGGCCAAGGCCTGCCGCACGGCCCGGGGCCGCACCCGCTGCACAACAGCCGCTACGATTTCAACGACGAAATCTTGCCACTCGGAGCAGCATTGCACGCCAGTTTGGTAGAGCAGGCGCTGCCCTTGCTCAACACATGATGTTTTTTGATTTGGTTCAGTGAGTTCATTCAACAAGGAGATATCCATGGCTTTCAAACTCAATCCTCTCGTGGCTACTTTGGCCACTGTGCTGGCCTTGACGGCGGCATCGGCCTCAGCCGTGACCTTGCGCGTGGGCAACCAAGGCGATGCTTTGTCCATGGACCCGCACTCGCTTAACGAGTCATTGCAAATTTCGGTGGTCGAAAACGTTTATGAGACTTTGGTCTCTCGCGACGCCAACTACAAGCTCACCCCCCTGCTGGCCACCAGCTGGAAGCAGACCTCTCCCACTGTCTGGCGATTTGAGTTGCGCAAAGGCGTCAAGTTCCATGACGGCACACCCTTTACGGCTGACGACGTGATCTTCAGCTACGAGCGCGCCAAGGGCGATGGCTCCGACATGAAGAGCTATGTGGGCCAGTTCAAAGAGATCAAAAAGATCAACGACCACACGATTGACATCATCACCAACGCGCCCTTCCCGATCGTGCCCGAGCTGATCACCCACTGGGCCATCATGAGCAAGAAGTGGTGTGAAGACAACCAGGCCACCAAGCCGGTGGACCGCCGCAAAGGCATTGAAAACGCCGCATCTTTCCGTGCCAACGGCACGGGTCCTTTCCGTGTCCGTGAGCGTCAGCCCAGCATTCGGACCACGTTCACGCGCAGCGGCAACTACTGGGGCACGATACCTGGCAACGTGGACGAGGTCATTTTCAGCGTGATTGGCAACGACGCCACCCGCGTGGCGGCCATGATGTCGGGTGAACTCGATGTGATGGAGCCTGTGCCCGTGCAAGACGTGGAGCGCCTGAAGGCCAACGACAAACTCAAGGTGCTGCAAGGCCCCGAGTTGCGTGCCATTTTCCTGGGCATGGACCAAAAGCGTGACGAGCTGCTGTACTCCAACGTGAAGGGCAAAAACCCCTTCAAGGACGTCCGTGTGCGCAAGGCTTTCTACCAAGCCATTGACATCGACACCATCAAGAGTCGCGTGATGCGCGGTGCCGCCACGCCCTTGGCGCTGATGTACCCCCCACAAGTCAATGGCTTCCCGGCCGACTTGGCCAAGCGTTTGCCATTCGACGTTGAAGCCTCCAAGAAATTGCTGGCCGAAGCGGGCTACCCCAATGGTTTTGAAGTCAAGATGAACTGCCCGAACGACCGCTACGTCAACGACGCAGAAATCTGCCAGGCAGTTGCCGCTAATCTGGCCAAGGTGGGCGTCAAGATCAACCTGGAAGCCGAGACCAAGGGCACTTACTTTCCCAAGATCTTGAGCCGAAACACCAGCTTTTACATGCTGGGCTGGACCGCCAGCACCGTGGACGCGCACAACGTGATGTACCCCATCTTGTCCACCCCCGGTGACGGTGGCCGCGGCCAGTTCAACTTGGGCGCTTACAGCAATCCCAAGGTGGACGAGTTGACCGACAAAGTGGCGTCTGAAACCGACCAGAAAAAGCGCAACGAGATGATCCGCGAAGCCATGAAAATCCACCAGGACGACGTGGGCCACCTGCCTTTGCACCAGCAAGCGCTGAACTGGGCGGCCAAGAAAAACATCGAGTTGGTGCAGTTTCCTGACAACGGCATGGCTTGGAAATTCATCACAGTGAAGTAATCCATGAACGCATTGAAACGTTGGCTGAACAGCGACGTCGGTTACAGCTTCCGCCAATCGCCCATGGCGATGGTGGCGGCTGCCATCGCCTTCATTTGTCTTTTTTGTTCAGTCTTTGCCGGCTGGGTGTCGCCCACCAACCCGTTTGACCTGGCCACGCTGGAGTTGAGTGACGCCCGCTTGCCGCCCGCCTGGATGGAAGGCGGCACTTCCAAGTTTTTGCTGGGCACCGACGATCAGGGGCGCGATATTTTGTCGGCCCTGATCTATGGTTCGCGCATTTCTTTGATCGTCGGCTTGGCTTCGGTCCTCTTGTCGGTGGTGGTCGGTGTGGGTCTGGGCTTGTTGGCGGGTTTCAAGGGCGGCTGGCTCGACGCTTTGCTCATGCGCCTGTGCGATGTGATGCTGTCTTTTCCGGCCATTTTGGTGGCGCTCTTGATCGCGGGTGTGGGGCGTGCCCTGTTTCCCGATGCGCACGAATCGCTGGCCTTTGGTGTGCTGATCATCTCGATCTCGCTGACGGGCTGGGTGCAATACGCCCGCACGGTGCGCGGCACCACTTTGGTGGAGCGCAACAAAGAATACGTGCAAGCCGCCCGCGTGACGGGCGTGGCGCCGCTGCGCATCATGTTCAAGCATGTGCTGCCCAACGTGATGGGTCCGGTCATGGTGCTGGCGACCATTCAGGTGGCGACGGCCATCATCACCGAAGCCACGTTGTCATTCTTGGGCGTGGGCGCACCGCCCACCTCACCCTCGCTGGGCACACTGATTCGCGTGGGCAATGACTATTTGTTCTCAGGCGAGTGGTGGATCACGATTTTCCCGGGCTTGATGCTGGTGGTGATCGCCTTGTCGGTCAACTTGTTGGGTGACTGGTTGCGCGATGCGCTGAATCCGAGATTGCGATGAGTCTTTTACAAGTTAAAAACCTGGTGGTGGAATTCCCCAGCCGCCACGGTACGTTGCGTGCGCTCGACGATATTTCTTTCGACATCGCCCCCGGCGAAATTTTGGGCGTGGTGGGTGAGTCGGGTGCGGGCAAATCGCTCACGGGCGCGGCCATCATTGGCCTGTTGGAGCCACCCGGCCGTGTGGCCGGGGGGCAGATCTTGCTCGAAGGCCAGCGCATCGATCACCTGAACAACGACCAGATGCGCCACATCCGGGGCCGCAAAATCGGCGCGATTTTTCAGGACCCGCTGACCTCGCTCAACCCGCTGTACTCCATCGGCAGACAGCTGACCGAAACCATCTTGGCCCACCTGCCGGTAACGCCCCAGGAGGCGCGCCAGCGCGCCATCCAACTGCTCAAGGACACTGGCATTTCGGCCGCCGAAGAGCGCATTGACCATTACCCGCACCAGTTCTCGGGCGGCATGCGCCAACGTGTGGTGATTGCCCTGGCCCTGGCGGCCGAGCCGCAACTCATCGTGGCCGATGAGCCGACCACCGCGCTTGACGTGTCCATCCAGGCGCAGATCATCAGCCTGCTCAAAAAGGTCTGCAAAGACCGGGGCGCTGCCGTGATGTTGATCACGCACGACATGGGCGTGATCGCCGAAACCTGCGACCGTGTGGCGGTGCTGTACGCCGGGCGTGTGGCCGAAATCGGCCCGGTGCACCAGGTCATCAACCACCCGGCACACCCGTACACCGCAGGCCTGATGGCCTCGATTCCCGACATGGACAGTGACCGCGAACGCCTGAACCAAATTGACGGTGCCATGCCGCGCCTGAACGCCATCCCGCAAGGCTGCGCCTTTAATCCGCGCTGCCCCAAAGCCTTTGACCGCTGCCGCCAAGAGCGGCCCGATTTGGTCCAGGCGGGCGCCAACATGGCCGCTTGCTGGTTGCACGACGGGAGCGCCGCATGAGCGACAACATGACCAACGCCAAACCCCAGCCACTGGTCGTGGCGCACGATCTGGCCAAAACTTTTGATGTGTCGGCCCCCTGGCTCAACCGCGTGATCGAGGGCAAACCGCGCCAACTGCTCAATGCCGTGGACGGCGTGAGTTTTGAAATCGAGCGTGGCAAAACCCTGGCCCTGGTGGGCGAGTCCGGTTGCGGTAAAAGCACGGTGGCGCGCTTGCTGGTGGGTCTGTACGAGCCCACACGCGGTGGCTTGACCTTTGACGGGCAAGACGCGCACGCGGCTTTCAAGTCGAGCGATGCGCAAAAGATGCGCCAGCGCATCCAGATGATTTTCCAAGACCCCTACGCCAGCCTGAACCCGCGCTGGACGGTGGACGACATCATTGGCGAACCGCTCAAAGAGCATGGCTTGATCAGCGACGCCGAAGAGCTCAAAGCCCGCGTGGCCGAGTTGCTCAAGTCGGTGGGCTTGTCGCCGCTCGACATGGTCAAGTACCCGCACCAGTTTTCGGGCGGTCAGCGTCAGCGCATTTCAATCGCACGCGCTTTGGCCACCGCGCCCGAGTTTTTGGTGTGCGACGAGCCGACCTCGGCGCTCGACGTGAGCGTGCAGGCGCAGGTGCTCAACATCATGAAAGACCTGCAGCGCGAGCGCGG
>Ga0247843_1006854_pt1 | contig 14512 bp, 9 predicted proteins | sample LaCruzMarch2017__FD_192420 | JGI IMG/M metagenome (GOLD analysis project Ga0247843, IMG submission 192420) | Freshwater microbial communities from meromictic Lake La Cruz, Castile-La Mancha, Spain - LaCruzMarch2017_8m | ecosystem: Environmental > Aquatic > Freshwater > Lake | place: Spain...
TCCTGGACGATGACGACGATGATGCTACCAAGTCTCGTAAACGTATCGTCATCTTGGACGATGACGACGATGACGACGATGGTTCAGATGATGAATAAACTACATTAGACATTGACAAAGCACAAGTTAGTAGCTTAAGAACATTGTATTTAATTTAAACGTAAATGATTCGTCTTCCTCCACTTCTCCCTCGCTATTATCCAAGCATATCCTCCATCTCTTTTCATTATTTTTTTAGAAATTTACGAAATACCGTCGACATACCCGCGATATTACTCGCAATAATCATTCGTCAATAATCGTCGACTCGTATCCTTCCCCGTGGGATCGCCCATCTTACTCGTTCCTCCGCCTATGAGTACTATTTTTTTTTCGGTTTCCCGCAACTCCCAGGGGCTAGGACGCTCCCGCTCAATACACTACCGATATGTACGTATTTTGAATCTTCCGCGTAATTCTATCGGCGGTACCATACCGAGGAACGTCATCAACAATGCTTGACGATGCCGCTACCACCGCTCGAAGCGGGGTTGGACATCAACGCGTCGGCCCAACTACTCGTCGTCGTACAACCACCGGTGGATTACGTCTGCGTTCCCTCCTCCTCACGCTATCAGTAACGCTCACCTCCGCCACGACCGCCTCGTCCCTCATCGCCTCGTCCATCGATTATCGATACTTCGTTGCCGGCGGTACCTGTGCCGCCATCTCCCACGGGATAACCACGCCCATCGATGTGGTCAAAACGCGCATGCAGGCCAATCCGACGAAATATCGTAATTTATTGCCCAGCACGGCATTAATCATCAAAGAAGAGGGTGCATCGGCATTGGTCGCCGGATTGGGTCCCACGTTGGTCGGGTATGGCATCGAGGGCGCGTTAAAATTTGGCGTATACGAAGTGACCAAGCCGTTAGTTGTGCATATATTCAAGGAATTGGGACTTACTACTAATTATAGTGCCGGTGCTGGCGTTGCATCATCCACACAACCGCAGGGCATGGTACCATTTCTAATAGCGAGTATAATGGCGGGGGCGGTGGCAAGTTTAGTACTGGTCCCGATGGAGAGCACGCGCATACGTATGGTTACTGATCCAGAATTTAATAATGTTGGTTTATGGGGCGGATTAACGAAATTGGTCAATGAGGCAGGATTGAGTAAAACGTTGACTGTGGGGATGGGTGCTATGCTTGCCAAACAGGTGAGTATTTCATTTGTTTGTTTGTTTGTTTGTTTGTTTGTTTGTTTGATGAGTGAGTGTTGGGGAGTGGGTTAAGGGAAGGTGGTAGATATGTGTATTGATTTGATGTTTCGGTTTTATTATGCATCTCTTCTGCTGTTGGAGGGCAAATTTTCATCTCGATTAAATATACTGGAATTATTTCGCTAAATCAACGTGAATGAATGTACACACACACATCATGAGCAGATCCCGTACACATTCGGAAAGCAGGTGTCCTTCGATGTTGTGGCCAAATTCCTATATCGTACCTTGAGTGACCCCACCAGTATATTATCCTCATTAACAAATGGAATAAGTGCCGACTATGTGAAGTGGATAGTTAGTGTCCTAGCGGCAATGGTTGCGAGTGTTATGGCATGTTTGATGAGTCAACCGGGAGACGTTATACTTACTGAGACATACGAGGGTGGTGGACACGGACATGGGCATGGTGGGGCGGCTGCCAATCGGAAATCAATCGAGGTGAAAGCCAAGGGATTACGGGAGGTGTCATCGGCCATCTATTCTCGTGGTCAACTATTTGGGTTCTTTACTGGATTGCAGGCACGATTCGTACACGTGGGTCTCATAATTACGAGTCAATTGGTTATTTACGATTTAGTGAAGCAGCTATTGGGATTGCCGGCGTCTGGCTCTCATTGATGGATCATGATGAGAGTTTAATAGTGAGGGACTGGATATTTCACACATATTTTGTTATAAACTTACACTACTATTGACGTATCAATGGCAGTGCAGTAATTTACTGATGTACGACAACAAACGCGTGTGACAGAACTCTAACAGCTATTATAATGCGATTGATAGTTTTGTAGTGTATATTTGTGGATTACAAAGGTTTGCGGTAGGAATAATTATGAAACCGTTTTCTCTCCAAGAACAGCTCCTATTTAGACTGGATCGTTTTTTGCATTCATCGAAGCTGTCCCGAGTCCGAAATAAGAACAGGAACCCTCGTCCTACCCTGCTCACTCCCCACTTGCTCAATAGCAGCAACAATGTCCATCCCAGATATGACTTTACCGAAAACAACATGCTTTCCGTCAAGCCATGGTGCAGCTGCGGTACATAAAAAGAATTGACTTCCATTCGTATCTTTTTGCAATGAAGACGATGTGTACAAACAAAATTGATGGATTGTGAATAAAATGCGATCAATCACAAACAATGCTGTCTTGCAGTAAAGAGGTAATCGATTTGAAAGCAACACAACATTACACACCTTTGCCCGAATTAGCCATGCTTAGCATACCTTTATCGTAGTTAGAGCAAATTATGGGTTGCGAAGCAGGCGATCATCAATTGCAGTTAAACAGAATAGATGGAAGGTAAAATCAATATATAACGTACCAGCGCCCGTATGCTTCAGTGAAAAGTTTTCATCGGGGAACTTTTCTCCCCATATCGACTCACCCCCCCGTCCATCCCCTCGTGTAAAGTCTCCACCCTGACACATGAATTTCGGTATCACGCGGTGGAATGCCGACCCCTTGTAGTGCATAACTTTGCCTGAACGTCCCACGCCTTTCTCTCCGGTACATAGACATCGGAAATTCTCGGCTGTTTTGGGAACTACGTTGGCATATAAAACCATTTCTATCCGTCCCTTCGATGCTCCACCGATAGTCACGTCGAAGAAGACTACCGGATTCTCCTCATCATCGGTCAACATGATGTTGCTAGTTTGGTTTGGCTTCCGGAACCAGCTCAAACAAACCACTACTGTTTCACAATGACGAAACATTCGGAAATATATTGATGCGGTAGATAAATGGCCAAGAAGGCAATACTCGAGGTCCTCGAATCGACCATCGGTCGCTACGTTCTCAACCTCGACGCCGAATCGCTCAATGTGGCGGTCTGGTCGGGTAAGATCGAACTCCATTCGTTGGCACTGGATGTCTCGGCGGTGAATTCCGAACTGCGACGTAGGGCGCGGGATGCTCCCAATTTGGCCAGTCCGTTCCGAGTCAAGGAGGGACGGTTCGATAGCGTACAGTTGGACGTACCGTGGGCACGACTCAGTAGCAGGCCGGTGGTCTTTCGTGCACGTGGATTGTGGGTGAATGTCGAGCCTCACGATTTTTTATCCAAGGATGAAAATGACGGTGCTGTTCGTGATACTAGTACTACTGCCGCGGATGGTGGTGTCGGTAAAAAGAATGGCAAATCCAAAGTTGCGAGCGTGCGACATAATGCAATACAGACGGCTGAGGCATCCAGACAAAGGACGAACGCTGTGAAATTGGCCTGGGAGGATAATGAGGGGGAGGATGATGAGGGAGGAGAGACAACAAAGGGGGGAGCGACGGAGGGGACGACTTTTACACAACGTCTCGTTCGACGAATATTGGAAAACTTACAGGTTGAGATTGAAGATGTACATATTGCCGTACGTGGATGCGGTGTAGCCGCGGGACTTGTGCTAGGATCAATGTCGTTGGTAACAACTGATGCTGGGGGGACACGGACCTTTGTAGATCGTAAGACGAATGCTAACGTTCCAGAATCGTCCTTTTTATACAAGGAACTATTGATATCGGGATTTGGTATATATTTACAGGACGATGCTAAGAGAATGTTACCATCATCGGTAAAGAATATCATCGGGGCCGAGTATGTGTTATCGCCACTCTCATTTCAGGCCAAGTTACGCCAAAGTGATTTAGATCACTGTGTGGACTTTCCAAAGTATCAGGTCCATTCTAAGCTGTCATCATTATCAATAATCTTGTCACGACATCAATTGGAATTGGGACAACGGTTGGCGGGTGTGGTGTCGGCACAAAGATCCGAGGTCCGTCCACTATTTCCCGAGTATCGACCGGTGGACCCACTAACGAGGAAGAATGCCAAGGAGTGGTGGAAGTATGCCGTGCGGTGCATCGGTCGTCTTAATCGACGACGGTCATGGACTGAATTTTATTCTGCATTTTGTAAGCGAAAAGTCTATGTCGACCTGTACAAACGGCATGCACACGCTACCACTGCACCGTGGCTATCCGTGCTTACGAAGTCTGAGATTACTGAGCTTGATAAGATCGAGTCTGATCGGACGATATCTATAGAGGGATTGATGCAATGGAGGAGCTTAGCGGATATGCAGGTGGGCAAAGAGAGGGAGAAAAAAGCGGCAGCGTCAACTGCAAGTAAGCGGATAAATGACGGCGCCGCGAATCTGGGTAAATCACCGATCAAATCGTCGTATGCATCTTACTTGTTCGGTACCACGCGTGGTGGGACTGGGTCTGACACATCGTCACTTGCCACATATGATAGCTTGGAGGACGAGATAAATGATGCTCCTATCACACTTACAACCGATGAGATGAAAGAGCTAGAGGATCTTGCCATTAGAAAGGCGGACAAGTCACTCACGAAAGATTCAATGTTTTGCGATGTCAATTTTAACTTGGGCTCGTTCCGGATCGATTTACTCACCGCGACTAACAGCCCGTTGACGTCGCTTGCGATGGGTATGGTCTTGGCGTCGTTCAAGGCTAATGCAGATGGTTCCTACACGTCCAGTCTCTCCTTGTTGAGTTTAGAGGTGAGGGACAGTGTGACCATTGATACCTTCTACCCCACCATTTGCCGAAGTTTGCAAAAGGTTGGACACACGGACAAATCACAGGCATTCGAATTCCATTTGAGAAAAAGTATGGTGGGCGATCAGGAGGTGAAATTGAGGATGGTAGCGTGTGAGATCATCGCGTCGCCCGTGCTGTTGATGGCACTGAAGGAGTTCTTCAAACCGCCGGATGTCAAGAACGGGAATAACATGAGCTTCACTGGGAAATCTAATCCATTGCTATACGAGAGCAGTAACGGTGACGCAGATTTATTTTACGACGCAAAAGATCTCATGGGAGCAACAACGGTGATTCCACCGTTAGACATTGTTGCTCCATCGAATGAGCTCATTTCGTCGGCCACGGCCGGTGGTGGTTTGTACGGTACAGCATTGAAAGAGGAGAAGGTGTCTGACAAGTTGTCTACGGCAATTATGGACGCATGGAATGGAAAGAATAAGCAGAAACAGAAATGGAAGATTGATTGTGATATTTCGGCACCAATTCTTATTCTTCCCGAAAGTTGTACGGACCCCCATGCGACGGTGCTAATTTGCAACTTTGGTCGATTTAACTTCACATTCGGGACTGAAGTCCTTTCCCCCACTGTATTGGAATGGTTTCAGCGAGCACGTAGGAAGGATTCGGAGATTGATCACTTGAAGCTCGAGATGAATGATTTGTCGTTCACAATCAGCTCTGTGAGCGAGTCTTCTAAGAAGAGGCTGGATGAAATGGTCGTTGATGTGTCCACCAGCGTCATCGAACCAATATCATTTACTCTGGATATTGGACTGGAACACACTATAATGTCGGGAGATACTACCCCACGAACATGTGTTGTAGGTGTACTCCCTAGTATTATACTTCGCCTTGCGCCGTCACATGTCACCAAAATGCTTGGTGTTGCTGCAATTTGGGTTTCGATCTTGGGCAATCTGCGTGGCGATGCTCCTGATTCAAAACCGACATTGCTCGCTGAGGTAGAAGAAGAATCATTGGATCCCGAATTAGATATAATGTCAAGTGGTTCTGGTTCAAACATTTCGATTTTAGACGCACCCATGTCACCAGTTGAGAGTGGGTCTGCATCATTAACATCCAAGAAGACGATGCTGGAATCCCTGCTCATCACAAGTCAAAACAGTGATGCATCAAATGCTATGGAGTTCATGTATGTTTCTGTTTCTTTGCTGCGGCTCTCTGTTAATATGTACACCAACGAGGGCGATGGTGTAGAGGCACATTTGGTGTCGGTTGTAGCGTCCTCGTCACTTTTCACCGACGGAACTTCATCGAGTAGACTGAGCATGGGATGGTTTTGGATGTTGGATCGACTTGATTCCGAACAGAAATTGCCTAGACGTCAGCGACTGGTGTGCCACTCAAACCTCCCAAGGTCAGCTACCGATTACGCTGAAAATGATCAATACGCTGCAATCATAAGCGACTTATCGAGACAGGGTGTATTTAAACCAGGTTATGCAGGGTCTGCAGACCTCGCCGACATAACTATTTTGAAGCTCACGACCAAGCAGGCGCGTGCCTATCACGAGCAATCATTGGATTTTTCTCGGGGATTTATGCAATCCATGAGCAATGTTGACAGCGCAACAGTGGTGAATGCAAAATTTACAAGTCTATTCATTAACTGGAATCCAACTGCAATCAAGACGCTCTTCGCGGCTAAATCCAATGTCCTAAATTTCAAGCAGAAAGCGTATTCAACGTACGAGCAAGTTTCGATGATACAAAAGGATCATCGATCCAGTGGACACGACATCTATTCTGAAGTGCCGATCGTAATCGACAATTCTGAACAAAATTCTCTATTTATTTTAGCCGAGATGGTGTCATTTGAAATATCGTTGAATTCCGCTGTCGATGACATGCCTCTTTTTACTCTGACTATGTCAGGCTCGAAAGTAAATCGTCATACCCTTGAAGATGATGATATCAACCAAGAAATGAGCGTAGTCGTTGGAGATTTCCGCATGGAAACTTGCGCTTTTGGACGCACGCTAGAATCTTATCGCACAATCCTTGGTCTGGCACCTAGTGCATCGACTAGTTTGCTTTCTATAAGATATAGCAAGGGAGTCAACGCTGTAGGTTCATGTAACGTGGGTGACGCAGATAAATCTGCATGTGATGCATGTGCCGAAATCGTTTTATCTCCCATGAGGTTTGTACACATTCATAGTCAAGTATTCACACTGATTGAGTACGTTTCAGAGGGTGTATTTGGTGCTCTTGCCTATAATGTGGCTTCATCGGCCACTGCTGCGTCCATAGATACAACTAAAAGCCCCCCAAATGGGGAGCGCCTATTCTACATTGTTGCTTCTGGCTTCAACTTTGTTCTACCGCAGGCAGCGTATTCAGAAAATTATCTCTCATTTCATGCAGGAAACTTCGAATCACACTACCGATCTTTGAAGGATGATATTGGATCAGAAATCCGAATGTCTTTGAAAGATGTATCATTGCAATGCAACCAAAATATGCAAATGGTTTCAACGCCAGTGAACATGTCAGTGCGAGTTGCAATGAAGCCACCATTTGCGAAATTAACTGAAGATGAAAGAGCAACAAGAATCAAAGTGTCAATATCTAGCATTCGCTTGCAGATCGCTCGTTGTCATTATGCTCAAATGATGCACACCTTAGAATATAATATTGGAGAACAGGGCACCTTTCTACGAGAAGAGAATAATAATAGAGTGGATGCACTTTCTGGGGCAGCCGTTCATACCATTATGAAAAATCTCACACATGCCGGCGTGGAAAATGTCGAAGTGATTAAAAGAATGTACATCAATTTCAATATACAAGAACTCTCAGTAAAGCTATTCGGAGCCACGTTCGATAATCCTATCATGTCGCTTGCTGCAGTCAAGGCGCAAATTCTAATGAAACTACTGCCGGATGAGAAACAGACCATTGCGAACGTAGCATTACATGACCTAGTGTGCGACGACGTGAGGATAGGTTCCGCCGAGCGTACCTTTCGACGCATGATTGGGCGTGCAAATAATAACAACACAACGGACCATGAAACAGAGGCATTTCTTATCAACTACACCAAGTATCAGGAGGATGAGTCACGTGATATTGAAGTGAAGATTGGATCTTCCCAGGTAGTAATCTTACCTGATGTCATTTCGGATGTGCTGAACTTTATTACAGTAGCTCCTCTTCGATATACAAAGGATGTGTCCACTAGCTCAACGCCTGCTAAAGCAGATCAGCTTAATGGCAACCAAATGCACGAAGTTGTCTCAGCTGATAGTCCAAGTAAAGTTGAAGTTTATTTCTCAACGGATGCTCTACCGTCGTTAAAGAAAACAGCTTATCGAGTTGAGTCGTCAAATATGCGACTTGTGCTTGTTGACATGGGAAGCATTGATTCATCGGGACCATTTATGTCGAATGCAAAAGCCTCAACCCTCACTGAGACGATTGTTCTACAAGGGAAAATGCAAGCTCGATTTGAAAAGACGGCCGATGTTGTAAGCGATACAATTGTGGAGAAAGATTATAGAATTGATGCCGAGAGGGTGGAAATCTATACCGCACAAGGCGTTGACATGCTTCATCCTGTCCAGATAATGGAGCCGGCGAAATTTGCGGTGTTTTACTTCCAGCAGGTGTGCGATAAAACTTCAACCCATTTGACAGACCTCAAGTTTGTGACGTTGTCCCCAATAGACTTGACAGTTTCAATGCAAAACGCAGCACTGACAAGTACCCTACTGTCGAGCATTTCTGATTCATTTGCAGTCGACGAAGAGAAGAGCTCCAATGAAAATGAATTTCGACGCCTTTCGTCGAACACTGCAAGCAGGATAGCTCGACTCGAATCTGACCTTTTGATAGACACAGAAGAAACCAACCGAGATACCTTTGAACAGCTTAGTGTTGTACCTGATCAATCTGGTGAATCTCAGAATATAAAACGTGTCATTAGGCTGAAATTGACTTCTCCTGAAGCAACTCTTACAGTGACTAATGACTTTCAAGGTCTTGATGAGGCTTTGTTTAGGATCTGTGCTATGAACGCTGTTGTCGGAGGAGAAATTACTTACCCTGGCATATCAGAAAATGAGAAACCATGTTTTGGATGTAATATGCATACAAGTATTCTCGCCGATTACTTCGATGATGCAAGTAATCGATGGACGATGCTTTTGACCAGTCCGTGGGAATTGACATTCAATGCATCAAGAGCTCCCCAAACTCGCACTACATCTAAAAGAATGTCATCAACTTTTGATGTCGAATCAAGCCATTGTCACGTAGCATTCTCCGAGCACTTTCTAGTAAACGTCGGCGCTGCTAGTAGGATGTGGTCTGTGTATTCTGGCGCAACTCGACAAGCAACTCGACTAGTCGAAAACAACGTCACGGGCGAAGATTCGAATCAACGAAGGCTTTCAAGAAGTATGGCCGCGTGTGCCGCAAGATCGCTTATTACGACGCTACCGTATGCAGTCGAAAATCACTCTGGTTTAAACGCTTACTACTCAATTCACGAAAATCCGAATAGATTTCCTTTGCCGACAAACACTACTCAGTTCTTCCGATTTCAATTATTTCCCGAGAGGGGATCAGGTGGGATTCGCTTGTACGGCCAAGATATCAAGCACCCGAAGAGTATCAAGCTTTTCATCGGCGACACAGAAATATTAGTACAAGACATGGATAACGAGGTGAATAGTTCCAGATCCGCTCACTTCGTTCCAAGTTGTCATTCGTATGTGTTTGTGAATGTAGTGAAAAGTGGTAATTCGACAGTACTGCATCTTAGCAGTCATGTTGAAATGCATAATTCATCATCCTTACCTTTCCGAATCGCTGTTATTGGGGACGATAGCGTCAATGATTTAGGAGTGCTGAACAAGGATAATAAGAGAAATCGTCCGGTCAGTGATGACTCGGTATCATTGATCAAGGAAAACGAAGATTTGATGTCACATTCGGTCTTTGGTTTACCTGCACCATTACTCCGAGGATTCACAGTTGACACATCCGAGATCATTTGCTTACAGATTTCTCCAACTCTTGAGAACCAGGGCGACGATGATGACTTGTTTGGATTATTCAATATGCCACCGTTAGATCATTTGATTAAAATTGCAGCATCTGATGAAAGGAGGCGAGTACTGACAGTTGTGTGTTCTCCATCACACCGTCAAACAAAAGTATCTTCCCTAGCAGTGAACATATGTTGCAAGGTGTCGTTAGTTGGTCACGCTCGCCCCTTTGTTGAGCTTTTTATTGAGCCACGTTTGGTCATGCAAAACAAAATGCCCGTGAGCTTGATCGTACAGACTCCCATGCCACACACATTCATTACTTCCAATGCATCTCAGCCTGAGAATTCATTTGAAGATCCTAACTATACGACTCACATTATGAAGCCACTTGAATCAGTTGAGGTTTTCACACCAGGTCCATCTCTTGCTATTTCGATGAAATGTGCAGATCTGCCTATTGGAGGGACATCGACGGGGTGGGTTGATGGTAATTTCGTCGACATACCTTTGAATGGGAGACTTCTCGAACCACTGCGTTGTACTTTCCCATTCCAAACGAAGTCGCTTAATCGGTATGAAACCTCTCGACAAGTTGCTGGTCTTACCAAAGGCAGCGATTTTCACGTCGTAGAGGAAGGAGATGTGACACCGGACCTCGATGGAACAGTCAAGGGGCGTAGCATAGAGTCACAGGCTGGTAACCGAACGATTGTCTTTATTGTTTGCAACTATGCGGTCGATCACACGGGGACATTGCTATTCGAGAAAGTTTCAGGTGAAAATGAGAATCAAAGAAACTTGAAATCCGTTGCGGAGTCACTGCATGTACGGTCTGGTTTAGTCTCGCCGCCATACAGTGCTTTCTCTTCTGCTCATCATCGTCGACGAATTTCTCTCCTACCCGACTCTAATACTTTCATCCGACTTGTAAAGTTGACGATGGATGGCGAAGAAGGCATGAAACGTAGCACACCTTTTAGGATTGAAGATTGTTCCATGACCCAGGGAATTGATTCGATGCCGATTCTTTGGGGCGATGGGGCACCCTCAACTTACTTCGCATACAGAAACCTCACTGCCGAAGGAAGCGAACTCCACGTTGTTCCGGAATTTGTTATATTCAATGGAAGTGAGCATCATCAAATTTGGGTGAAGCAACTATCCCAACCACAATTTTCTCTTGATCCGTTAAAAATATCCTCGATATCACGCGACAGAAATGATTCCATTGTGGCTCAATTCGAGGTTCCTGCAATCAATGGATTAACCGGCCCTGTTCAAATGGATAAGATTGGTCTACGAATTTGCGTCATCAAGTCTAAAATCACTGGTGAAGCGCTCGGAAGTCTAGCGGTTCAGACTGTTACTGGCGCAAGAGATAGTCGTTTGGTCATAAAAATTGGTGCACTTCACGTGAAAGAATCTGAGACAAATGCTGATGAATCATCGAGTGGTCTATTTGTGCATGACTTCGTTAGATTCCGCGTTCGATGGTCTGAGATGCGTGTTACTCTGAAAGATACAGAAGAGTCAACTGTCAAGTATGAAGAGAATAGAACCGCTATAAGGAAGTATCTCGAGAAACATAATGTAAACTCAGTGGAGCTTGAGAAGAAGCTACCAGAAGCGAGACATGAATACAATCTACAGGGCAAAGAAGAGAAATCATTCCCCGAGGTTGCACAAATTTTACTCCATCGTTTTACTATTGACTTTCAGAGAATATTCAAAGAAGAAGACCCGACATTTAAAGGCAGTCTCCCATCCAATGAGCGTGCTCAATTTTCTATCGTTGTTCACAATGTGCGTATTATGGACTGTTCTACAAACACGGAGAGTCCAGTTATTTTTGATTCCGTGTCAGAGAAAAGTTTCTTCGATTTATGTGTGCGTACAAGAGGATCGTTGAATGCCGACTTGATTCGAGTTGACTTATTTGACCTGAATCTTGCATACAGTGATGGAAAGGCGGATAAAATTACCGTCAATACTGGTGAGGACTTTGTTTGGAGACTCCTTGACATAGCCAATCGAACTATATTAGCAACTGCTGAATTGGCAGGGGTTGACTTAGATTTGAAGTGGGATGATAAAACTGGGAAATTCTTGGTGTCTGTTTCAGACCCTAGACTAAAAGATGGGGACGACCTGGATTTAGGTACATTCGTGTTTTGACCGTTAGTGCCGTTCTTCATTTTTTTTATCCAACTGCTAATTGTTCTTGCATTATTCGTTTATCCAAATATTTAATTCAGATGGAAATTATCGTCCACCACGCAGTGACAAACTCTACGATGTCAAGACACTTAGGGTATCTCCATTCAATCTTGTATTTAGTTTCAAACGTCAGCCACAATCATCACGGTATCAAAAAATTAGAGGCGTAACTGGTGCTAAGCTTACCAACTACTTCACAACTCGACTGAAATTCACCATTGATAGAGCCGACCTACGTTTTCAGGGGTACATGGTCCGAGATATAAAAGGCCCACCAGATAGACTTGCTGATACTGTCAAGGCTGTGTATACTGCACAGTTAAAGTCAAAGATGGTAACACTAATGACGGCAACTAGCTTCCAGGATTGGAAGTATCTTACCGCACGAGAATCGGGCGGGGAAGAGTTTATTGAAGGTGACCTGCTACGCGCGACTGGTAACCTCGCTGGTCGATCAGCGAAGTTTGTACTAAAAAAGTCTGGTGATGTAATTGGGGATACACTAGTAGCAGTTACTGGTACTATTGGTGGCGGCATCCAAGAAGCAACCGAGGTTGTAGGGTTGGGTGCTGTTGGTGCTGGTGTGAATAGTATAGTATCAGGATTGGGTGAGGGTGTTAGTAGTGGTGTTAAGGGTGTGGGTGCAGGTACTGGTGATATAATCCGTGGTGCCGGCAAAGGCATTGGTCAGATAATTGGTGGACTAGGCGGCGGTATACAAATAGTTGGCAAGGGCATAGCCAAGGGAGTAACAACGGGTGATGGAAAGCAATTCGCTGCTGAGGTTGGGTCAGGCTTTGCTACCATGGGTAATGGAATTGGTGCCGGTCTTGAAACTGCAGTGGATGGTACAGTGAGTGGAGTATTCTCAGTTGGTCGTGGTCTGTTCTCTGGTGTACGGACTGTAGGAAAAGGAATTGGTGATGCATTCACTGGTAGTGAGATTGAACCAAAACCTTCGCCTAGGAATACTAGTCGCAAAGGAACACCCCGCAATAGATGAAATTGAGTGCAATAGATGAAATTGAGATGTACGTAAAATACAACGTAGAGAGAGATAAACATAAATCTCTTATTACCTCATTATGTATGAGGTACAAACAAATACCAATATTCTAACTTCCATAATGCATCTAATTAAACGTAGCCAGCAGTAAGCTAGATTCCTTATCACACAGTTCATCCCACAGAATACTCATCAACCGGGACTGGTTTTCCGTCAAATCTTTTGGCAGTTTGTCCGGATGGAAAAAGAACTTGGCCTTCTTTGCAGCTGAATCGCGATTTGGAAATATCAACATATCAACAATTTGCATGAAACACAAGTAAAGGTGAGTATGACAGAAAAATCTACATGCATCAACAAAGATACAGATATAAACTAGTATGCAGTGAACGTACCTTTTGCCAGTAGCTCCACAAGCTCATCACCACTGAAACCATCGAATGCAGCATCATCAAATGTCTTCCATTTCCCAAAGTATTCATGCATCTCAACAGTCGTGTTTGTTGGTGGGAACCTCTGAGGAACTGTGAGGAGAAAGTGTTGCAATGGATTGCATGGAGGCCTGGTCTGTCTGTGTACATTGGCCGACACATTTGGTGATGGTTCGCTTGAGGATCGTTCATATTTCTTCTTGGGCATCGCCTGTTGCTTGTCTCCTGGTGGGTCATGAACTGACTTCGATCGATGATTATCCCGGCTATGGCGACAATGAATAGCCTCCAACCTCGCCATGTCAATCCAAGGCATCATTTCCTTCCTGACAGGATTCCATTGCATTTCCTCTTTATCAACCAACATCTTCAGTGTTTGGAAAAAGCTCGTCAATGACTCCACTCTTGGATGGGGTAATTTTACTCCACTCCGGTCTCCAATAAAGAGTGCAATGCAGAACTCATGAAGCTGGTCGAGTGTAAATGGACGCTCATCGAGGAAATCGAAGATATCGGGCAGTAGACCTGCCTCCCTTAGGCGATGCAACCCCATGCCGTAAGTTAACCAGGGATTGCGCAACTGTATCTGTGTTGCCTTGATTATTTTTGGAAGAGGCACAGGGGATACCAATTTGTTAGAGTGGTCAAAGCATAAGAAACAGAGGACGCAATTAGAAAATCTAGTTCAATTACCTCGCCCCAATAGTCGTCCAATACATCCATGTTTTTAACACGAGCGTCCATCATGTTGTACACATCGCAGACTGACTCATCGCCAGTACAAAGACGGACGACTATCTTGACGGGGAGCTTTGATAGCTTCTTTATTGCCCTCCAAAAGCTGCGTTGGACATCACGTGACGTCTCTCCTTCATCGTCAGTGGGCACCCCCTGTGTACAAATCACAACAGTAACTGTTTCACCATTAGAAACAAGTGAGTGTGCAACATTGGATATCTTCTTAACCAACTCGTGTAGCTGGTCTGTCAATGGGCATTGAT
>Ga0247843_1006856_pt1 | contig 14507 bp, 13 predicted proteins | sample LaCruzMarch2017__FD_192420 | JGI IMG/M metagenome (GOLD analysis project Ga0247843, IMG submission 192420) | Freshwater microbial communities from meromictic Lake La Cruz, Castile-La Mancha, Spain - LaCruzMarch2017_8m | ecosystem: Environmental > Aquatic > Freshwater > Lake | place: Spain...
GGTTTTATGTGGTTTCTTGTAATTCTTAACGCTCCGCCAAAAATGATCCCGCTCATTCGCCAAAAATCTTTTCTCGAGAAAACAAAGAAAGGGGGATGGGCCCGTGACGTCACCAACAGAGGGGGGGTCCGGGGGGGCATCCCCCCCGGCATTCACATGTACCACCATCACCTCCAAAAGCCCGAGCGAAGCTGTTTTCATTTATGTATCGCTCAAAAATATTTCGGCGATGCCACCTATTTACGTACTATTTTCCAAATACGAGGATTCCTTTGTCTTCCAGACCACCACCCCGCCTACCGCCCCGCCCGCCCCGCCGATCTGATCTCTTTGTTTCCAACCCAACCTCACTTCTTCATCCGGATTTAGTATTTAGGCAAATATCGAATCGTCACACAGTGTCTGAATATTTTTTATCGAACAAACAATGGCATACACGAACATTTGTGGTAAGAAGCTTCAAAGTAAGCTAGGTGGGACACTTAATGAATCTGCTACATTACATTCACCAGCACTCCTCCCATCATCACAATCATTTGCCAAACGTCAACTTGAGAAAATGGGTTGGACCGAGGGTTCGGGATTAGGAAAGCGACAAGAGGGTATTGTGAAGCATGTATCTATTAAACAACGTGAAGATGAAATGGGTCTTGGACGAGAGAAAGAGAAAACACGTGAAATGAATAATCTTTGGTGGACGGAGAGTGTGGGGGGGACATTGGCAAGATTACAACAGCAGCAGCAACAACAAATGAAATTGCGTAAGAAGGAGACGAAGGAGAAGAATAAGACAAAGGAGAAGAGGAACAAGAAGGAGAAGAAGGAGAAGAAGAAGGATAAAAAAGCGAAAATGATAACAACAACAAACGACGACGACGACGACGACGACAATGACGATAAAAAACTAACAATTAAGACATATACAGATGAAGAATTATTTATTGCCACCGGTGGTGCAAGATATGGGATGCGTGCACAACGTCGTGCTATTGGGAAATGGAAACGTACCGAATCGGGGACTCAACTTACTGCATTAGAATCATTGGCCAAATCAAACATTGAATGGAATGGTCGTGGTTGTACTACTAGTACATCATTGATGACAATGACGACAATAATGTCTGAGAAGGAGAGAAACGGGGAGACTATAACAGGGACGAAGAAGAAGCGGAAATATCATTCTTCGTCTTCTTCAGATGATAATGAAATGGATGATAAGTGTACTACATTGACTGCTACTAACAATTCTGTCACATCTCCATCCATTTCTGAAGAGGAACGAGGGGGTGTTATAGTTGGTGCCAATCCCGACGATGATGAACGACAGAGATTGAAGAAGGAGAAAAAGAAAAGAAAGCGTGAGGCATCTACTACTATTATCTCCTGTACTGTGAATGATAATTTGACAGAGGACAATGGCGACGACGATGACAAGCATAAGAAGAGTAAAAAGGATAAGAAAAAGAAAAACAAGTAAATAAAGCTCAAACAACGTGTTTTTAAAGTAAAAATCCAATTTACAAAAATACAATGATTTTTCCATCTATTCCTAGTCTGATGAGTGAAGAATATTTTTCAGCAAAGTATTGAACATTCAAAAACGAATGTTACTTTCCTTTTGCGTCATTCATATATCAATCCATTTTTTTGTGGTTATTGTTTTGATATCATAGCTTCAAAAATCAATCCAGACATTCCTGGCCATTCCATCCACATGAGGCAATATTCTATGTTTTACTATTTCAGTACTCTGAATATCGACGAATCATTACATATCCAGATGAAGATGCTCCTAAAATAATGATTGCCCCGTGTGATGAGAATGACCATTACCGTCCTCATCCTCCCGCACCTGCCTTCGCACAGCCGAGTCGATTAATCCCGCGTATATTCGCACCTCCGCCACCATTACTGCCACTTCCCCCAGGTCGTACACCTTGACGTTGTGCGTATGTGGTACGCCGTTGTCCCTATATAACGATATATATTGTAATCATGCGTAGAAAACAATGGATCAAATAGGAAAAAAATGTAATCATTGACACATAATGATACAGCAAAATAAAACACACTCACCCGCTCATTTTCCAACGTTGTCGGACTGGCAGTTAATGTACGAAAGAAAAGACCGATAAAATCAAATATCCCAACTATGAAATCACGTATTATTGATAATCCCCATTTCCTCTTCTTCGTGTCGGCCAACGACCCATCGGAGGCAATGTACACCATGTCACTCTGTCGTTCTTATCGATCTCCGATTCTCTTCTCCGTGCGGGAATATTCCCGCTCTTCAAAGATTCGACGAAGACAACAACATGGTGCTCCGCCAACTTCTCCTGCCCAAGGAGGGCGGTGGTTCACTCCGTCGGTTCCTTGCTATGCGTAAACGTTTATTCCTTGATCAATGGAACGACTCACGTCCACTCCGTGGTCCAGTCCCACTCCTTGATATACGCAGACCAGACGATTCTGCCGACTTACGCGAGAGTTTAAACCCAACAAGTCGGAGTTGGCCGTTCAAGGGGTGGAGAGGTAGTGATGATAGTGTAATTGGTGGATTCAGCAAAAGTAATATGGAATATATCGAGGGCATTGGTGATGATGGTGGAAATGGAGACGCTGCTTCGTCGTCGTCGTCGTCGTCGTCGTCGCCACCCTTCCTACGTTGGTCAGGCACACTCAGTACACAAATTAATGCACAGTCGTCCAAATCACATTCGGTCACTCGATCGGGCTTCGCGGCAATCTTATCACCCGAATTTCCAGGCTCGGTACCCCTCGGGAGTAAGTATAAGGCATTGGAAATATGTTGTCGGCCGGATGACCGGACATATGCTGTTAATTTGCATGTCGAAACATACTTTCCCGAAGATGTCTACCAAGGATTCATCGTTGGTGGTGAAAATGGTGGGAACAGCAGCAGTAGTAGTAGTGCTGGTGGCGGAAATTACTTTGGTGGTGACAGTCGAAGGCAATATGACTACAATGACCCACGATCATCGTCATATGATATGAATGATCCACATAGTATCGACGATGCGTTCGCGGCAATGGGTAAGGATGATGTACGAGGACAGGATCCCACCCTCGATGTACGACAATATCTGAAACAACGAAGAGAACTCATCCGTCAAACGACATTGTCATCGGATGATCATCCCTACCATGGTCATCCACCACGTGGATTTCAACGTTATATACTACCCTTTCGTGACTTTGTACTAACATCTCGGGGACGGATGAGACAGGCCCAACGTGGCTTAGATGGGGCAGTATGTATCGAATCTATTGGTTTTACACTAATGGATGGTAAGGATGGGGACTTTACATTCGACCTTGTTAGTGTACGTGCTGTTAATGTAATGAATGGTGAGGTGGTGGGGACGTTGGAGGATGAACGGATGGAGGAGGAATTTCAAGATGGACTAAAACCTAAGCCAAAGATAAAGAAGGATGAGGATGAAGAGCAGCTGTCAGAGGAGGAAACTGTGAGCTCTGCTGAATCTGGAAGAGTGAATGAAAAACGATTATGAACAATGCTGTACTTTTGTTTGTCAATTTAGTGATAGACCATTAAAAAGACGTAATTAGAAACAGCGTAATATCAACTTATTCATAATCAGGTTCTACTCATTTTACAACAACGACTTTACAATAAACACACATTTACCCATACGTTGATCATTTTGAGTCTTTTGCTTCATCAAATTAATTCCTAAGATGGAACATTTCATTCTCTGCCTTCTCGCCTCATGCTTTTAACCCTGCTTCTCGAATGTGTATCTCTTTCTCCATGTTTTTAAAAAGTCGTGGAGTATGTTGTGTTGTTGTTCGATGTTTTGTATATCTCTCTACCTGCGGAAGTGGCCAGCACACACACAAAAAGAAAAACGTGCTCTTTACTCTATGGGTGTTGAATATAGCACACCGGCCACGAAACCAAACACGATACATAGTCCAATAAATGTTCCAATAATTAATGCCATCACGAGTTCTCTACTGTCGGTTAATTCACAGTTTAGCAACCCACGTAATCGAATAGGTTTCTCTTTAACTCGAGTTGTGGATGATGGTACCGATGTTGCCGATGAAGATTGATGGTGCTGGCTGCTACTGCTGCTGCTGCTGTTACTGATATTTGTTCGTTTATGACTTCCTCCTCCTCCCTGTCTACTACCACCACTGCCCGTACGATTCAATGAAGACATTGTCGTTGTTGTTGTTGGAGAAGAATGAAAGTTGGTACTATTCTTTTGAAGAATTAATATATCATAATATTGATTGAATAGATTGTTAAGTCCATCGAAGAATGATATTCCACCCATGGCGTTGGGATTTTGTGTCGAATCTCCTACTCCGCCACCACCACCACCACCACCACCTGTGCCTACTCTACTGGTACCAGTAGTTGAGGATGCTGATGATGCACTACTACCGCCACCGCCACCACCACCACCACCACTCACATTAAAGAAGTTGTCATTATTGTTGTTGTTGAAATTACTACCATGTATCGACGATCTCTTCTTCTTGGGATTTTTCGACATTTGCTTATCCATCTTACGACTACTTCCACCACCCGCACCTCCCTTAGCTGTTGCGGCGGCTGATGTCGTTGCTGTTGAGGATGATGATTTTGTACTACTAATAACCTCTCCGAGCGAAGTCACCTCGAAGATAAATTCATCTCCTGGTTGTAACCCCGTGGGTACACGTACATTCACCTCATTCCCGTCCGGTAAACGTACACGTAGGAGTGCGTTCGGGGGTGCTCCTGCAGGCACTGCCGCTTGGAGCTTTGGCATGCTTGTCACGAGTATCGCGAATTGAATGTACGTATGTAGATAATAATGTCTTCTTACGATACAGCTTGATTTACATGAAAGAAGCCTCCATGTATGTAGAAATACTCGAAAACAAACGGATATTTTACTTATTGTAAAAACATCATGGGCCCGATATGAAAAATTACATCCTGCCTCTCTCCCACGATCATCTAGCAGATTTGGGCCAACCATGGTACGAATGCTACTTCTTCTACTGTTCCTCTTAGTCTCATCATCATCAACGACGACGACGACGACTGGCGAAGTACTAACAGCAAAAACAACAAATAATGACGAGGCAGAGACGGAGCCGCTACAACTACTCGAGCCCACCTTCACACAACATGTGGGTGTATTACCTCCCTCGGTATGCGAAGAATTAATTGCATTAGGCGAAGAGGATGGATTTACCGTCGTACCCGAAAGTATCGACGATGGCGCACCGCCGCAATACAAGACTAGTTCGCAGACCATCGATGTATATGAACGCGATCGGGGGATTATCGCACCCGCTATATATGCAGTATTGGAACCGTGGATACCGACGATTACATCATTGGTCAAAGAAACGATCGATCGTACCTTATATGAACGATTCTATCCGAATGAAATCAATCGAGCACCCAAATTACATTGGGTCTTCTTTCGTCGATTCTCGCCCGCCACGGACAGGACGTCGTTATTAGTACACCCCGACTCCAATATGCACAGCGTTAATATAGCATTAAATACCAACTACGTCGGCGGTGGATTATTTTACTTAAAGCCGCCCGCGAATCAACGACCGGACGAAGATGGTCGACCGTACATCCCGGCCGAGTATCGTAGTTACGAATGGCTGCGACAACAGAAACGCGTCAATTCCACGGCCATCGTCTACCCTACATTAAATGTGGGCGATTTGGTAATATACAATTATACCGTATATCACGGCGTGGCGCCGGTAGAGGTTGGGACGCGATATTCGTTCGTTTTGTTCTACGATATGGACAATCCTGCCATACAGGGTGATTTTTATGACAAAGATGATGGATTATCGGTAGAATTTTATCATGAAATTACTAATGTTAATATTAGCCTTGTTTGGGTTGATGTAGATAGTGCTGCTTATGGCGATGGTGGTGGTGGTACTGGTGGTGGTGCAGTATTAGATTCATCATATGAGGATGTAATAGAATTATACTTTCATCCGTTCGAACCACTTGTGCAATATACATATGTGGGAGACATCTTTCGTGCAGTTATTACCAATACTAGTACGATACTGGCTGAATTTGTTATGACACCTGATCAGACTAGATATACAGTAATACTGGATGAAACTGACGAGGAACTTTAAGAAGAGTAGATAGGATGCATTGATTTTGTTTGTTTTGTTTACCACCCTGTGAGTGAGAGGAAAGACATAATGTTTGAATGTTTGCGTAAACAGGTGACATGATTGAGATAATAGCTTAATTTAGCATTTGTATAAATATATATACTATTCCTCAAAATCAAACTCTCTGTCTCTGTCTCTCACTCTTCAGACAAAGCCATCAGCTATCGTTTTTCGCCTCAAGTATGGAGGGCTAGTGCTATTATTTGTTGTGTAATTCGGGTACATGCTAATTTCGGATGCGCCATCATCCGATGTAGTAACATTATATGTTGTTAAGACACCGTTACTTCCTTTGGCTTTACTAGTATTGCCCAACATCCCAGGATTATTCTTCTCTTTACTACTACTACTATTAACGCTTCGTTTACGACTATGACGTAAACTCTTGGTAACAAGAGATGTAATAAAGAAGAATATCCCAAATAGATGTTCCAACGTGCACTTATTATTAGGGAATAATGCAAATGATAGAAATATTGTCGCTGCCTTTCTTGCCGTGGATGTAATAGATGATGTTAGTGCACCAAATGATTTCGTAATTAATGCTGAACATGATGATGAAAGAAAGCCGGACGTTGATAATAATACTAATGTAAGTATCTTCCAAGATATTGACCATGTAGGATCAAGTGATCCACTCTCGATTTCTTTATATGTACCATGATGTGTTAAGTAATGTATCCCGGCAACTAAGTCACCCGTAACACAAGTAGCCAAACCAATAAATACTGTAGCTATACTATACAAACGAAAGATATATTCATCTTGTCCAACATTATATTGATTCATTAATGTTTCACTAAAGTTACTAATTGCACCATCACACAATAGTGAGATACATAACATTATAATACCCAGAGGATGAAAGACGGCCGAGGTATGAAAGTCGGCATGAAAGAATATAGCCAACCCAATGACCATTAATGCAACAATAATAAAATCAAGTAGACCATACCGCTTCTTATTAACAAGTATACCAAATATCATTGTAAATAATACACGCGTGCTTTTCATTATAGTCTTGGCGGGGTAATTAATATATTTCATTGCCATATTAGTCATACCTAAATCTATGGCACGTAATATACTCAGTCCTAAATACATTTCCAATGGTATGGTAGAGTTCCTTGCACTTACTATACTATTGTCAATACGTCGTCGTTTATTATTCGAATCATCTTTTTTTTGTAACGAACGAAAGCAGTATGATAATAATGTATATCCCAAAAATTGGACTAATGCCAAGAATAATCCCAATTGACGATTACATAATGTCACGGCTATCAACTCTTGTAAGTAGCCATATACTAAAGAGAATGTAAATGTCAACATTGTGGGTATAATGAATTGTACTTGGCGTGTAGAATTTGTTAAATCATACCCTAATACTTGAAACACTTCTTTACTATTGTTGTTGTTGTTGCTGCTGTTGTTGTTGTTGTTGTTGTTGTTGGCGACGTCGTTGTTGAAATTGGTGTTACCAGTAGGAATCGTTGCTGTGCCAAGGATGTCACCATGAATTGCGGCTGCATATTGTTGTTGTTGCTGAGCAGTAGCAGCACTGGCAGTAGAAGAAGAAATAGAGAATAGTGCTTCTGTTGTTGAGGTCGTAGCATAGCCATTATCATTATTATTATTGCCATTGATGTTACTATAGGGAGGAAATGTTCGTGATGCGTGTATCGCCTGTGGTAATTGTTGTTGCTGCGATTGTTGTTCTATTAGGTGCGACATGTTCGTTCCCCCTCCAACCTCCTGATGATGTTGAAGTAATGATGTCATTTCCATTATCATTGTCGTCCCACCCGCTGCATCGGCATCATCGAGTGAATACAACGCTTGCTGTTGTTGATGCCATTGTTTCTGCTGCTGCTGCCGCTGCCCACTGCCAGCACTGCCCCCAGAGCCATGTGACCGATGGCGGAGTTGCTGTGCCCTCCCCACAACCAACCCACCCGTGGGAGACGGACAACGTCCAGACATTGGTGCCTGTTGCTGCTGGCACTGTTGCTGATGGTACTGTGCTGTATCAGTACCGCTGCCTGGCACTGCTGCCACTAACGAGACAAATTCGTCGTCATGAGTACCACCGTGACTGACAGCAACAACATCGTGATCGTTGTTCATCACGACATTACGTTTCATTATTGTTGAAGAAAAGCGCATTTGATGAGAATTGAATGCTGCCGTCCTCTTCTTTTGAGGCTGGGCTCCTCAATGATATAATCGGGCGGTGTTATTTTAGGGGATTGGTCGACGCATGTGGTTTAGTAAAGGAGCGACGACCAGGGCTGGTGGGGACGCGTGACGGAGTCGCGGAAAATTCTGCCCCACTCAAAACACTCGAAAACTACTACATACCTATCTCTAGCAGCGCAACAACAACATCAGCAGAAACTTCAGAAACAGCAAATCAACACAACTGTGGATGTTTTGTGGGAGAAGACATTGCATCTTATGAAATGTATGGAAGATGAGGATGTACAACAAGACTCTTTTACACGTACTCACCGGCAATTGTTGGAAACAACTGCTGACGACGTTGATGATGCGAATCTTTTACGTGAAATGAGAATGATGGGGCTTGGACTTTTACAGAAGTATCAACCTAATGCGTTTGATATTTGATGATTGCATACTATTTTTCCATCCCACCATTTAATAATCATTTACATTTACATGTGTTGGCACCAGCATCGAAAATGACATGTTTCCATCGGCATGGAAAGTATAAATGTGGGATGAGATGGTGTATATGATTTGGACGTAATCGACCGTCTAGACAGAGGTTTGATGTCAGCGCCATACTCGAAGATATTCGGAGTTGATATGTAATACAAATATTTATCACCATGTCACACACACAAAACATGTTCTGATTTCTCATCAATTCCAAATACTCCTCTCAGTTGTTGAGTACGCTTGATAATCCTCATAACCAGAAAGTGATGATGTCATCTCGTTCAGCAAATGACACTCGTCGATTCCGAATGCTATCGGTGCGGTTGCTGCGGTCAACTTCACATGAGGAAAGTAGTCTATTCATAAGGTCTTTCTCAGAACTGGTGAGGCTACTCAAGATGTTGCGCTGGCCTTCTTCACGGGCGCATTCCGAACAGCTTGCAACTACTGTCTTCCATTTCCCAGTCTTCAAACCTTCACACGTACTTAGTGTTTTCAGTTGAATGTTAGGATGGTAAATACACCGACCCAGGGTATCACAGCTGCCAAAAGTACTATAGGAGTATGAACTTAACGAAGGTGCACTGGAATCTGTGTCTGATCCATTCGAATGTAATCTTCTTATAGATGAAACAGGAGCAGAATATGATCGCGTTTGACTGTTATCATCATCAAATCTAGAGAAGCTTGACTTCGTAGTAGATGCGGTATCTTGGGAGATGGAGAAGCTTGAATTCGTTGTAGATGCAGTTTCTTGGAGTGTTATCAATTGCATAGACTTGACTTCATGGATCAAGTCATTGATAGGCTCTGTTCGTAAACGCTCCGTTTGCTATTCACATAGCAAACCTCGTCACTAATATGACACACGGAAAGTTTGGATTCAACATAATCCGTGTCGTGCCGGTCTACCATTGACTTCGACGGCAGGAAAAGCTGTGGCGAAGATGATACCTGGGTTAAGCATAGTGGACATTCCTTCACAATCTGCAACCACTCTCCTTTTCGGGTAAGGAGATTGAGCTGGATCGTGGGATGAAAGCGACATTTACCATCATCGTTGGTGCGACCTCTGTTGCACATGCTGAAGAATGGCAAAAGAGATGCAATTCACAACTCCTAAACAAAAAGTGATTCCACTCAATCAGGTGATTGTGGGTGGGGCTCATACCTACATTTGAGACTCGTGGGCATGCAATGCGGATCGTGGAGATACATAAAGTACCTACCATTTACCTTCTAGCTAGAAGCAAGGGAATGACAGAGGGGTTAAATGGCGAGATGTCCCGGATTGTCCACTCGCGACCTTCGCACCGTCATATTGACAAAAAATCAACTGCCGAACGTTCTCGTGCGAATGTTTGATTTCTGATAGCAAGAGCAAGTTCGCAGTGGAAAATCGCGAAAAATCAAGGAAAAAGGGCACCTTCAACAACCCCTCTGTCATTCACTGCCGTATCTATCAATCTCGACTCTGCTTCAGTTTAACTGTCGCATCATTATGCCAGCGTTATATCTGTTTAATCGACGGACTCTCCTCGCCGGTGATGATTTACAACTCCCCAGCCTGGCATGGGGAAGTGTAGTATCTCTCGAGCTATTCGTACTCATCCCGTACTTGTCGTACTTTGTCATTGATTTACTCCTGTCAACGACGACGAATTCGCAGAACAATATTAGTGCTAGTGGTGATAGTAGTATTAGTAATTCACTGTGGACTACGATGGCAAGCTATCACGACAATGACAACAGCTCGTCGTCGTCGTCGTCGTCGTCGTCGTCGCATTTGTCATTTTTGACAAATATCATGTCAAACACCGTCAACAATGCGAGGAGACGTCAACAGCAAGATCTATTTCAAATTAGTTACAACAATGAAGAATGGACAACGAACAACTCGTCGTCATTTATGCTAACAAGCTGCAACGATTCTTTGTCTTCTTCGTTTCCAATATACTTCTTACTCTATCTTATCATGATGACAATAATCTCTTCAGCATCATTGTATTATGAAATACAAATATATAGCATTTCCTCACATGGGACACCCACTACTGGACATGAATATCGGAATGCTACACTAAGTCAATATATTGAATATAAAATGATCTACTTGTATACCATATGGAATACTCTATTGCTCATTTTGGGTTGTACTATTGCAGCGGTAGTATTGCACTACTACTATTCTTACAATGATACACAAAACTGTTCTTATGTAGTACAATTACCATTATTATGGTGGATAATATATGGGATATTATTATTTATACAATTGATACAATCAGTACTTATTATTACAACATTAGTCGCTATTAAAAGTGTGCCCATTGCAGTAGTACCATCAACAATAATCGATGATGAATATGATGAAAGGAGTATTGATTTAATCATCAACAACAACAATCAACAACAACAGCAACAGCAGTATTATATACATAACAATATACATATAGCCGAGGAAATGTGGCAAAATCGTTGTGAGGGATGTTGTCGTATACTAGCCATATCGACATGTTATCTATTTGGTGGTCGGGGGATTGTAACACATGCTTCTGCTGCCACTGCTACTACTGCCGCCACCGAACGAGGACCAAATCACCAACATCAGCATAATCAATTCTATGGTGATATTGCACGTGTATTGGCAGACTTTTTCATAGACTTTGAATCCTCGGCTGCTGGGATGGTGGGAGTGGGAGGAATAATGGGTGGTGCTGGATTAGATGTTGTACCCAGTGATGTAGGTTTAGGGATTGCCGTACTCAAACTTGTTCAAGACCAACGTCGATATATGGCGCGAAAAGATGTATTAGTCCAACGTCAACGTTTGCAACAGCAACAACAGCAGCAGCAACGTCTTGCGTTATCATCATCATCGTCGTCATTATCAGTATTGTCATCGTATCGTGAGGATGGTACCACACTCCTTTTCCGTCGGTCAATAGATAATGGTGAAGGCATGATCGAGGGTGATCATGCCACGACATTATTATCGCCATCAGCAGCTGCAGTATCCTCCTCTACACCACCACCAGTAGTTGGAGTAGACAACGTCGAGGAGGAGGTATACCAATCATACTCACGAACTGTATTATCACCGTACAATTCGGAACACTATACTATAATTGAAGAAGGTGCACACTTTGCGAAACATCAACTGGCTATATATACGTGGATGCTTTACTATTATCAATATCCTATTAGTGGTACAATACGACTTATTGGACGTAAGATACGTTCTAGTTGGTTTTCTTTCAAGAATTATTCAACGTCATCACCATCATCAGGGTCAACTAACATTGAGAATAATTATGAGGATGTCGATGAGGCAATCTTCACAGGTAGCAGTTATGGTGATGGTGGTAGACAACAATCGGAGATGATGATGACAACCGTAGTGGGTGATAATTGTCTACGATTGCATGAATTAACACTCATTGCACAAGCCGGGATAGAATCATCCGATGTTGCATACGCGTCATTCAACTCAGGTGGGTTCTATGAAACACCGTACTGTATAATTATTGATCACAAGTGGCAATCTGTTGTATTATCAATTAGAGGATCACTAACACTTGAGGATTGTATTGTGGATGTATTACTTGATCCAAGTCCACTTGATGAATTAGGACGTGTATATGGGTTTGAGGGTACTGGCCAATACTGTCACGGTGGTGTATTAGAGTGTACCCATTGGTTACATGATGATTTAATGAAACATAGAATATTATCAACACTACTATTGGGGGATACAGCCAAGTATCCTAATTATACATTACGCATCGTGGGTCATTCACTTGGTGCAGGCATTGGTGTTATATTGTCATTGATGCTTCGTGGCACCTACCCCACATTACGGTGTATCTGTTACAGTCCTCCTGGTGGATTACTAACTTGGGAATTGGCCAAACAATGTTCAACCTTTGTGAATAGCTTTATATTAGATAGTGACATTGTCCCACGTTTATCCGTAAACAATGTGGAATATTTACGTGATGAGGTCCTTCGTTTAATTGCTAGGGTAAAACTATCCAAGTATGATATTGTCCGACGTATTTTCTGGCACGGCCTTTTTGGTAGTGGTGATGATAACGTTGACGACGCTGACGGTGGCAATGCCAATTACTCAGTACAAATGACTGAGGATATGCTCCATCCTCCAGACTGCGTGCCTGAATCTGACTTTTCACGTCAATTACATCGATTTGAGCTTATGCAGTCCGAACGACGATCAAGTCGTGGCCTTGCACGGTCAGTCTCACTCTACCCACCTGGACGGATTACACATTTAATCAAAATTAGTCAAATTAAGGGTATCCGATACCAAGTGAACGGATGTGTTACATGTGGTGCATCCAATGCTGGGTCGGAATACACACCTGTACTCAAAGAAAATGATGACTTTAATGAAATCGAAATTAGTCCGACAATGTGGACAGATCACTTCCCAAATCGCGTTTGTTTCGAATTGGAGAAAGTTGCAAAAAGCTTTGGCATTTAACAACAACAACACACTCCTGGATCATTGCAATGATTGATTCACAGCTTTACTATATTCTTAGTGAGTACAGTAGGGGGGGGAGGAAACAACTCATCATAAACATTACATATATAATTATATGCACCGTATGTTTGAGTAAAACTCTGACGTAGCCTGCATTCCATCATGTGTGTGTACTCATTCTCCATTTTTGCAGTTTTAGCAATACTTGGCTCGAAATTGATCAAGATTGTAGACTTTACCATATCTATCATCGTCGTCGTCATTGTTGGAAAACATGTTGATATAAGTTTCAAGATTCGATCCACCACTTGTCTTAATATTCTGATCGATGATGTTAACATCATCATCATTGTCACCCTTGTTATTGTTTCTGTCTAATACACGTCCAGTCTTGTTATTATCATCTAATTCAAGCAGTCCATTCATTATTGGCAAATATTTTGGTGGCGGTGCGGACCATTGTCCATCATCTTCATTGTACATGTGCATTCTATCGGAATAGAAGTATCGTAAGTATTGTTGTGCGGGTACAACTCGAAAGTAGGGACGATAGACCTCCATTTCCTCGTTTGTTGCTGTCGTTGTGTGACGATGATGATATTGTTCGCTGTATTGAGGAAATGATCCATCGAGGTATACACCTAGCGGACAAGGGTAGGGTAGGAGCAGGGTGTCAACGTCGAGTGCCTCCACTGCCGTCCTTCTCTCGTTTCCTCGTTTCGTCGTAACTAATTCTTCTTCTTTTTCGTCTGCCTCCTCAGCAGCAGCAGCAGCAGCAATAGCCTCTACTCGAATGACAAAGACGTGATAATCCCAATTCACAAACTCATTCGTACCACTACCTGCTGCCGCACGTTGCATGTAAAATGAACAACGACGTGGTAAATTTGAAACAAATACTGTGTGATAGTTGTACTCGCTACTATGAATACTATTAGCATTAATAGCAGCGGCAGCATTGCAATGACGATAGACTAGTCGCCATGAATTTTCTTCACAGTAGCATGGTATGCGTAGCTCGTGATCTCTAGTGATCGTGTCGTCCAACGCGGTTACTTCAGCTGATTTGTCGAGAGGCAGCATAGTCGTGGGGGGACTGTTAGTTCCT
>Ga0247843_1006858_pt1 | contig 14500 bp, 9 predicted proteins | sample LaCruzMarch2017__FD_192420 | JGI IMG/M metagenome (GOLD analysis project Ga0247843, IMG submission 192420) | Freshwater microbial communities from meromictic Lake La Cruz, Castile-La Mancha, Spain - LaCruzMarch2017_8m | ecosystem: Environmental > Aquatic > Freshwater > Lake | place: Spain...
TTGGCTAAGGTGACAAACTTCAATCTCTGCTCCGTCGTAGGGGTGTTTTTCCAAGGCATAGACTGCCCCCAACAACTGTAACCCATGTACCCGGTCAACTTGTTACCCATGTACCCGGTCCGAACCACCGCTTATCTAGCCCTTAACCGAGTGCCATTCGTGAAAGGGGTCATGAAAGGGGTCAGGCATGAAAGGGGTCAGGTGATTCATTTTGCGGAATTCCAGAAATTCAAACGCTTAACCAGGTCGGTATCGCAAAACAGTCTAAAAACTGGAATCTTGCAATATGAATCACTTGACCCCTTCTACACCATTTCCAACCTACTGCCGGGCCGCGTATCTAGCCCTTAACCGAGTGCCCTTCGTGCCTGACGCACAACTAAGCCGTCACTGCGGCTGCGGTGGCATGGCGGAGCGCCGCTGAGGTGCCGCGCATGTCCCGCATCTGAGGAACTTTTTCCACGTCCACGGCCACGACTTTATACTCGGGGCACATCGTATCCTGATCGCATTCGCTGCTGGTGACGACGTTCACGAGGTTCTCGGGGAAATGGAAGGTGGTGTAGAGGATGCCGGGCTTCACCTCGGTAGAGACTTTGGCTTTCATCTGCACCTCCCCGCGCACGGAGAAGATGCGGACGCGGTCGCCGTCTTCGATGCCCTTTTTCTCCGCGTCATCCGGGTGGATGGCGAGGAGGTCTTCGCTGACAATCAGCGCATTGCCGGTGCGGCGGGTCATGGTGCCGCAGTTGTAGTGCTCCAGGATGCGTCCTGTGGTGAGGATGAAGGGGAAGTCGCCGCCATGCAGTTCGATCTCGCGGCTCTCGGTGAAGCTGAAGAAGTGGAACTTGCCGAGGCCGCGCTTGAAGGTGTCTGTGTGCAGTATCTCGGTGCCGATGCAGCCGTCCTTGATCGGCCATTGCGTGCCCTGCTCGGTCAGCCCCTCCCACGTCGCGCCTTTGAAGAAGGGGACGATGCGGGCGATCTCAGCCAGCACGCCGTCTGGGGTGTAGTCGGGCTGGTGGCAGCCCATGCGGTTCATGATGTCCACGACGATCTGGCCGTCGGGCTTCGTGCCTGCCAGCGGCGGGATGACGGCGTTCACGCGCTGCACGCGGCGCTCGCCATTGGTGAAGGTGCCGCTCTTTTCCAGGAAGGAGGAGGCGGGCAGCACGACATTGGCGAACTCGGCGGTGGGCGTCATGAACAGCTCTTGCACAACGAGGAAGTCGAGGGCGTTGAGCGCGGCTTTGACATGCTCGGTGTTTGGGTCCGTCTGCACGAGATCCTCGCCCATGACCCACAGGGCCTTGAGCTTCCCGGCCAGCGCGGCGTCATACATCTGCGGGATTTTCCAACCTATCTCGCTGCTCAAAGGCACGCCATAGAACTCCTCGTAGATGCGGTGGTTGGCGGCATCATTGACCTGGAGATAGCCCGCGCCCTGGTGCGGCTGGCAGCCCATGTCGGCGGCACCCTGCACATTGTTCTGCCCGCGCAGAGGGTTCACACCGACACCGGGACGACCGATGTTTCCGGTCATCATGGCGATGTCGGCGATGAGCATGACGGTCTTTGATCCGTGGCTGTGCTCGGTGACGCCGAGACCGTGGAAGGCCATGGCGTTCTCAGCACTCGCATACTCGATCGCGGCGGCGCGCACCTGTTCGCGCGGCACGCCGTGGATGCGCTCGAGTTCATTGAGGTCGAGGCTTCTCAGTCCGGCCTCGAACTCCGCCCAGTTCTCGCAGCGCTTGGTGATGAAGTCTTTGTCCACCAGGCCCGCCTCCCAGATGTAGTAGGCGAACATGCCAAGCAGGGCCACGTTGGTGCCGGGCCGGAGCTGGAGGTGGTATTTGGCAAAGGGAACCAGCTCAATCTCACGCGGGTCCACGATGATGAGCGGCACGCCTTTGAGCGCGCGCTGCTTGATTTTTGATCCGGTGACGGGATGCCCCTCCGTGGGGTTCGCACCGATGACGAGCATGCAGTTCGTGTACTGAATGTCTTCCACACTGTTGGTTGCCGCGCCAGTGCCAAAGGCTTTCTGCATCCCCCAGGCGGTGGGGCTGTGGCAGACGCGGGCGCAGGCATCAATGTTGTTCGTGCCGAAGACGGTGCGGATGAACTTCTGCATGAGGTAGTTCTCCTCATTGGTGCAGCGCGCGGAGGAGATGCCGCCCACGGCATTGCCTCCATGCTCGTCTTTGATGCGCTGGAGGTTCTCCGCGATGTGGGCATACGCCTCCTCCCAGGTGGCCTCCTGGAAGTGGCCGTTGTAGCGAATGAGCGGCTTGCGCAGGCGGTCCTTGTGATTGACGAACTTGAAGGCATACCGCCCCTTCAGACAGGTGTGGCTGTGATTGACCTCGGAGTCGGTAGGAGCCTGAATGCTGAGGACTTCATTGCCCTTGGTCGCGACATTGAGATTGCAGCCGACGCCGCAGTAAGTGCAGACGGTGCGCGTCTTCTTCGTGGCCTCGATGGACTTGGACTGAAACACATCGCTGATGGCCGAGGTGGGGCAGGCCTGGGCGCAGGCACCGCAGGAGACGCAGGGGGATTTTTCAAACGTGGTGTCCAGCCCTTTGATGATGCGCGCCTCAAACCCACGGCCATGCATGGAGAGCACGAACTGCCCCTGCACCTCGTCGCACGCACGCACGCAGCGGGAGCAGTTGATGCATTTCGACAGGTCGGAGGTCATGTAGGGATGGGACATATCCTTCTTGCGGTCCAGATGGTTTGCCCCCGCCGGGTAGCGCACGCTGCGCACGCCGACCTTTGCCGCCACAGTCTGTAGCTCGCAGTTGCCGTTCACCTCGCACGTCAAGCAGTCGAGCGGATGGTCCGTGAGCACCAGCTCGATGATGTTTCGCCGCAGCCCGCGAATCTTCGGTGACTCAGTGAAGATGTGCATCCCCGCCGCAAGCGGAGTGTGGCATGAGGCGACAACGCGGCGCGGCCCCTCCGCCTGGAGCGCGACCTCCACGGAGCAGACGCGGCATGCGCCGTACGGATCGAGCTGCGGCGCATCACAGAGCGTCGGCACATGGCCGCGACCGCGATGGCGATCAATAAACTTCAATAGCGTGTCGCCGGTTTGGAAGCGTTGCGGTTCGCCGTCAATGTACGCTGTGAGGGTGGAGAGATCCTGGACCATGATGGGGTGGGGGTGAATATTCCTTAGCATAACCGAATTCAACACACCAATGAAAGCCGGATATTGCAGGATATGATGAGTATTGGGAAAATTCATTCTAGAGGGTACTGGCCGTGAGTATTCTGCGGGCCAACGAAAAAACCCGCCGGGATGTCCCGGCGGGGCTGTTAGAAATCAGAGAAGTGAAGCCGTTACTGCTGAGTTACCAAGATGTTCCGACCGCCACGATCCACAGTGGAAAGGAAGCTACCAAAGGGGAAGAAGATGTTCACCGTGCGTTGTCCTAATCGAAAAGTGACACTGTTGCTGTTGTTCGCCCAAGTGATCTGGGTGAAGATACCACTCTCAGCGGCTACATTGGGATTCTGGCTGTCAATGATGCGATACTGTCCGTTGGAAAGAAAGCGCACGGTGCGGAGGTAGAACTGGCCATTGCTGCCGAGGAGGAGGTCAGAGGTCCAGTCCTTCTGGGCGGAGAAGTTTGTCATTAGCTGGGCGATGGTGACACGCGGCGCGGTGAAGGTGACAGTGGTGTTGGAAGTGACGGTCAGATTGCGGTTGAAGAAGAACAGAGGTCCATCGGCAGGGCTGATGCCCAATTTCACCTCAACACTCACGGCACCTGGCTGGCGCGGGAGGTTCATGAAGGTGCCCACCGGGACGACATTGCCGGGGTTGAGTGTTTCCACGTTGTTCACCCGCACACTAATCAGGTTGTATTGGCTACTGTTGGTGATGCGCAGCGTGCCGGGTTGCACAGGGGCTACAACGGTGAAATTTTGGAAGGTGGATTTGATGTAGTCCGCCTGCTTCAGGCGAATTTTTCCAGTCACTGCGCCGACAGGCACGGTCACTCGCAGGAGGGTAGGACTCACCACGGTGAAGGCGGCGTTCACAAAAGTGGCACCTGCACCTTTAAACTGAATCTGATAGGGTGGTGCGCCCGTCCAGGTGTTGCCGTTTTTGTCTTTGTTTAGGAGGATTGCAGAGACTTCGACCTGGGTTCCCACGGGGCCGCTAGTCGGTGTGGGAGTCAAAAGGGCCGGTGTGGTTGGCGGGAGGACATTGCCAAAGGCGGAGGCGCTATCGGGTGTCAGCAGACTGAGGGTAGCGAGCAAGAGGGTGGCCTTGCCAAGATTGCGGAGGGTGATGACGATGGTTTTCATTTTCGTGTGTGTTTGTGATTTAGATTTAGCGGGCGGCGTTTTGTCGCCCTTCACACCGCAGATGCAGGCCGGTCGGAGAACTTGCGCAGATTTTTTGATTTGTGACTCAGCCTGCTTTCTCGCCGCTTGCATTCCCCCCTGCCCTGCCCTTGGATTACAGTCACATTTCACACATCTCATGGGCGCACAATGGAAACAGAAATGGCGGGAGCTGGCCGCCGATCAGAAGGGGAAGCTCGTCGGCAAGCTGACACGCGAAATCCAGGTGGCTGCGCGTCTGGGTGGTCCAGATCCCGACTTGAATGCGCGCCTCTATGCCGCCCTCGTGGCGGCGCGGAAGCAAAGCGTCACTCGTGATTCCATTGAGCGCGCCATCGCCAAAGGCAGCGGCATCGGTGGTGAGCCGGTGCAGTACCAGACGGTGATTTTTGAGGGCTTCACCCCGCATCGTGTGCCGGTGATGGTGGAGTGCCTGACGGACAACAACAACCGCACCTCCTCGGAGATCAAGATGCTGTTCAAGTCTGGCAATCTAGGAACGCCAGGGTCCGTGGCCTGGATGTTCGAGCACTGCGGCTTGGTCGAGGCGCAACACACGGACAAGTCCCTGGACATCGAGGTGGCAGCACTGGAGGCGGAGGCGGACAATGTGGAGCTACTGGAGCTGGATGAGGAGGACGCGGCAGGCCACATCGGCGCGCGCTTTTTCTGCGCCAGCACGAGTCTGGACACCGTGACGAAGGCGCTGAAGGCCGCCGGATGGACCGTCACCACCTCGGAGCTGCATTATCACCCAAAAGATTACCCGGAGCTGAGCGAGACCCAGCATGAGGAGGTGGCAAACTTTCTGCAAAGCCTGGACGGTCACGCAGACGTGCATCGCGTCTATGCGGCGCTGAAGTAATCAAGTCCACACTCCCAGCTTCACGAGCTGTTTCGTCGCCTCCCCTACCCAGTCGCGGTTCGCAGCGGGACTGGCGGGGCTGGGATGGAGGATGCGGCCCACTTTGAAACCACCGCTGAGGACATCCAGAGCACGCAGAGCGCGCTGTTCGGCGAAAGCGCCGACACCGATAACCCATTGTGGCTGCAATGCGGTGATGACGGCGCGCAGGTGCGCATCGCAGATGACCTCCATGCGCTGTGTCTCCTCCGCTGGCAGCTTGTCGGGCGTGCGGTTGCGGCCGCTGTCCTCCATGAAGACCAGCGGGCAGTAGTTGGCCACGAAGTGCTCTTTGAAGAAGTTTTCCGCAGCACCGAAGCGCTGTGCAAAGAGACCCCAGAGCCGCCGCCCGCTGACCTCCGACTGGGTGCAGGCAAAGCCGACGACCTTGCGCTTGGGGTGCTCGTGCGCTGGCTGCCCGACGGGTTCGCTAATGCCCATCCAGTCACGGACGGCGGCAATCTCGCCGAAAGGCACACCGCTCTGCGTCATGCCCCAGGGGCCGGGATTCATGCCGACGAGGACGACCTTTTTGGTGCTGCTGCCGAAGCGCCGCAGATAGGTCTCATGCGAAGCCCAGGCATACTCCAGAGGGCAGTAAACATGCGTCGTCGGTGGTGCGAAGGTCAGCGGGCGCAGGTCTTCGCGGAGCCGCCGGGCGGCCTGGAGCAAAAGGTCGGAAGCAGACATCGGCGGCAGTAGCGCAGACTCCGGCATGGGGCAAGCCGGCGGCTACTTGCGCACCCGCGCCTCCAGCCACGCGGTCAGATCCTTGGTTACCTCCGCGCGCTGCACATCATGCAGAAGGAGATGGTAGCTGCGGGTGTACCAGAGCAGCCGTTTCCGGGGAGACTTCACTTGGCTAAACAAGGTCTGTACCTGATCGGGTGAGGAGAGCACGTCATTCGGCGAGGCGAGAAAGAGCACGGGCATCCGCAGGTGCCTGGCAGCGTCTGGGTTCTCATCCATCAGACGTCCGACCTCAGTCAGCAGGCGCAGGGTGAAGCTGTGAATGTGATGCTCCGTGACCTGCATCTGGCTCCCGTGCGTGGTGCCGTTGGTGACCTGGATTTTTGTCTCATCCACGCCAGCCAGATCTCCCAACGAATAGCGAGACCTGGGTGAGAGTGTTGCCGCAGTCTCCAGCAGCCAGCGGCGGAAGCCGGACACGGTCACGCGCAGTCCGGCCACGGGAGAGGCGAGCACGATGCCGTCGGGGTCATGCCGGTCAGGTAGGCGGTTCGCTGCGGTGTGCAGGCAGATGAGGCTGCCGAGACTCTCGCCATACCAAAAGATAGGCGTGCGGGGGTGCTGCTTTTTCACGAGCAGATGAAAGGACTCCAGATCACGCAACCACTGGCGCGCGGATTCGATGTCGCCACGCTCCTGCTTGAACGGGTCATGCCCCTGACCGCGCAGATTGCAGGCATAGACGGCGTAGCCCTGCGGCGGCAGTTTTTCGCCGATGAACCAGAAGTCAGAAGCCGCGCCGCTGAGTCCATGCACGGCGATGATGATGCCGCGCTTCTCCGTGCCCGCAGGCACCGGCCATGACTTCCACGGCATCACTTTCCCATCGTAGCTGACCCAGTCCTGCCCGCGCAGCACTGGGCGCGGCGTGAAGCGGGGCAGCGAGGAGCATGAACACAGGCCGCCCAGTAAAATCAGCGCGCAGCACCGGCGAAGAAGCTGGATCATGGCGCAGCATCCTCCAGGGAAGGCGCGTATGACAAGGCTGCCGTGATGAAGTCAGCCTGGGTCTGCACCCGTTCATCCAGGCTGAACTCCGATGGTGTCTCAAAGGTCAGCGTCATCGGACAGCCGAGTTGATGCAGCACGATGGCCTCTGGCATTCCGGGCAGGTCCGCAGGCGGCGTGCGGCGGCGGATCACACCACCCTGCGTGCTGCGCCCGTCAATTTTCCGCCGAGGGTCGGGCGGGATCACGCGCGCGCACTTTTCCAGAATGGCATGGCCAGCAGGGCGCTGAAGGTGGCTCAACTCATAAATGTAGCAGCCCTGCGCATCGTAGTCCTCATGCAAACACAAGCCCAAGCGACAGCGGCGTCCAGCCAACGCCAGCCGCCAGGGGCCGCATATCTCGTCATCTTCGATATGGAAGCGCCGGTTGATGTCCAGCCCGCGATGATCCGCGCGCGTGTTCGCCATGAGGCCCCAGGGGTTGAGGCAAGGGAAGATGAGAAACGCCTCCTGCCGCAGCCTAACAAAATTTGACTCAGCCCATGCCAGCAGCCCCCACGCGGCCCCAGGCTCGTCCCCATGCACGCCGGAGGAGAGATAAAAGGCCCCCTGATTCCCTTGCGCGGCGGCGCTCTCCAGAGAAACGATCTTTTCCCCCTGCACCTCCGTCAGCACCCGCTGGCGCATCCCTGCCGCCCGGGCCACGGCACGCCAACGCGCAATGAGTGCGCGGTAGTCGTGGGCTTGGTGGTGGGGAAGCAAAGGCACAGATGGCGGGTTTTATGTGCAGGAGCATCAGTTCAGCGACCACCAGGCCGGTTGAACATGGAAGGCGCTGGCCGCTTTGGCTCAGGGATGACGGGTTTCGGCGGCTTGCCAGCGATGCGTTCCGCCTCGCGCACATCAGCAGCGCTCGGCGGTTCACGCATCTTTTCACGCTCTGGGGAGACAGCTTTGAGGATGCGCGGCTCCCATTTGGGATCTGCGATGGAACCCTCTGCCTGGAATTGCAGTAGCTCGCTGAAAGGCAGGAAGACAATGCCCGGCAGACCGCGCACCCGCACCTGTGCAGCGAGGTCCAGCGCATCGCGAATAAAGTCTATGCGTCCACTGAGCAAAATCCTGAATGTGCTAGTGAGAGCCTCAAAATCCTGGGTCATCACATAACCATCGGTCACCTCGAAGGTGCAGTTGGCCTCCCTGGCGATGTTATAGCCCTTGATCTGCGCGGGTAGCACGGCACCCAGCAGCGGCGTCAGTGGGCCGAGCACGGGCACAGAGTAAAGGTTGCCATTGAGGATGATCGCCGCGCCGCCGCCTTTCAGCGCAGACCAGTCACCCAGCTTGCCAGTAAATTTGAAGTGGCCGGTAATGTCCCCCTCGGTGTCGTTGTTCATGGAGTAGGTTTGGGCAAAGCGGGGAAGGCTGACGTTGTCCACGCGCAACTCGCCGGAGTAGCTCTTTGCAGGCGTGCTTTTGTTCAACATGCCTTTGAGGGAGAAGCCGCCGCCGAGTAGTCGAGCCTTCACATCAAAGTTTGCCTCCACGCCCTTGCTGCCTGCATGGACCGTCAGATTTTCAAAGGGCACCTTCCTGCCAAAAGCTAAATACGGGAACTTTTCAGCCCTAACTGCGGCGGTAAAGCTATCGGCACCGGGAGAAAGGCTCGTGCTGCCGATAGCGCTCAGCGCGCCACCAAAGAGGCTACCTTTGATGTCGAAGCTCAGTTGGTGGCCTTTGAAAGCCAAGTCACCAGAGGGAGACTTGATCAGGTAATCCTCCCCCCAGAGTTGATAGCGGCCCGTGCCCTCGGCATGGCGGAACTTCACCTGAAAATCATTCTTCTCCGGTGCGCGGTAATAGATAATGCCGTCTAGCTCCACCGCTGTCGTAGTCGGCAGGCGGTACCTGGCGATGATGTCTGCCGTCTTTGGCGCGAAGCAGCTCGTCACCGCCACAGCGTCCAGTTTAGTGCGGATGCCCTCCAGCCTCACCCACTTCGCGGCATCATCCACCTGCACATGTTCGGCGGTGCCGCTGCCTTCCTGGCGCTGAATCCGCAGGTTCCGGTAGTGCTGCATCGTGTCCTGGAATTCCAAGTCCGCCTCCACCAACTCCATGTCCACGCCCCGGTAGGCAAAGTTGCGCAGGATGCCGTGGCCTTGAGTCAGACACTTCTGCGGGTCCGCCTCTGGCCCAGTGCCCGTGATCTCCAGGTGGATGGACGACTCTGGCCTGAACTGGAAGCGCTGAATGATTTCCCGTGTCTGCTTCATCTTCGCGAAGGGCAGAAACACGTTCGGGTCCATGCGCAGCACCACGCGGTAGCGGCAGCCCTGCGCCTGATGCACCAGCACCTGGGCGGACAGCGTGCCGGCCTCATGGCGGAGTAGCAGGTCGCGGATGTACACGCCCTCGGGTGCCACGCCGATGTTTGCCGCCAGACCATCAAAGACCGCACCCCGGCTGCTGAAGCGACCGCAGTCCAGTCTGCCTGTGACCTGCACCGGACGCTTGCTCCCGGCCTGCGGACCGTCCACATGCCAGACACCGTCCAGGGCCAGGTGTGGTGGCTCGTAAAAGACGACCTCGCGCAGGTTGTCATTGTTTAGAAAGGTCTGCGCCATACCTGGCAGGTCGGCGCTGGAGGTCAGGTGAAAACGCAAATTCTCCGTGCCCATGCGCCAGGTCGCGCTGGCGTTCACCTCGCCCAGACTGTCCTTTAAGTGCAGCCGCGTCAGGTCCACCATGCCTGCGTCATACTCCGCCTCCGCGCGCAGCTCCCGGCAGGCATAGCCCTCGTAGCTCAGTTCCTCTGCGTCAAAGTAGAGGCGCGCATTCATGTCCGCCAACCGGTGCAGCGCGCCATGCACCTCCAGGCTGATGCGCGGCGCACTGGCGAACTGGAAGCGTTTCAACCACTCCAGCCCGCGCTGGATGCGCTGCTGATGGTCCTGTAGCCCCTGCATCCGTTCCAGTGCTGTCGGCTTCTGCGGTCCCACCATGTCGTTGTTCACGGGCTTTTGCGGCGGCAGCTCCAGATCGCCTGTGATGCTGATCTGGATGCCGTAGAGCGTCCCCTCCGCATGGCGAAGCTCCAAGCGCCCCTTATGTAAAAAAGCGCGCGCGCTGATATCCTGCAGCTCGATCACCGTGGGCTTTTCTGCGTCTGGGTCCACGGGCAGGGACACATTGGCGTGGCTGAGTTCCAGACCTTCCAAGACGATACTTTTCTCCAGCAAGCGCCCAAAATCAAAGTCCAGGTTCAATCGGTCAACCGCCGCTAGCACCTGGCACCTGTCTGCCGTGGCAAATATCTGCACCTCCCGTGCCACGATCCCGCCAAAGGGATTGAGCACGAGGCGCTTAAAATCCAAGTGCAGCCCACGCTCCGCCATCTGGGCGATGACAAAGTCACGCCAGTTCCGCCCAAAAGCATCCGTGCCCAAATAAGCACCGCTCGCCAGCAGGGAGCTGACGAGGGCGAGCTTGAACAGGCGACGAATGAACCGCTTCATGGGAGGACCGCCTGAGTGTGCAGCCTGCGGTCCCCCTTGGCAATGGCTTGAGCCGGGCGGCAGCAGCGCAGACAATCACTCGCAGCCGGGCGGTTTACTTCAGGTTGCCGATTTCCGCTGCACCATCCACTAGACCCAGCGCCCACTTGATACCGCCGAGGATGTGCTCCTGATAAGTCCGGGCGATCTCAGGTGAATTTTTCCGGTCCTTCGTGTCCGCCTTCCAGGTCGGATCCCAGACGTCCTCCCGATGACCGAGCGATGTGTAGAAAACTTTGCCCTTGCCAAACTCCTTGCACCACGAGACCGGATAGTAGCCCTCAGTGCCGTCGTTGGGGTGCGCGTTCAGCCCCATCAGTGCATGGACGGTGGCCTTATCGTAGCTTTTGAAGATGTATATCTCGTCAAACACGCGCCAGCCGGACGGGATCGGCTTCGTGGCAGGATGCGCTGGATCGTGCAAGATAGGCTGTACCTCCACCTGTGCCTTGTGTGTCTGGAATTCACCGCCGAGCATGTCCACATAGCCACGGAAGGGATGGTAGGTGTCGCCGCCGGAGTGCATCGCCACAAATGCCTTGCCGCCCTTGATCAGCTCCACAAAGCCCTCGCGGTCGGGGAACTGGAGATCGCCCGTGGTGTTGGCGAAGATGAAGCCATCGTAGCCCTTGATTTTTTCAATCGCCATCTGCTCGCCCATGTAGGCTTTGATCTTGCCGCCCCAGGTCTTGTTCGCCGCGTCGAACTCCGCCAGCGCCTTGCTGTAGGCTTCCTGCTTCGCTTTGAAAGACTCTTCTGTGTCCTTCTTCTCATCACGCACCGGCGGCTTGCCGGGATTCTTCGGCTGCCCCTCCGGCTGGTGAACAAAGTCCACGGTGAAGACGCCGGAGGACTTGCCGAGCTCGGCAAGCACCTTCTCCGCCGTCTCGATGGATGAATGACGGAAGCCAGTGGTGACGGTGACGACCAGGAGCTTCTTCGGTGTGTCAGCGGCCTGGGCGCAGGCAGCGGCCAGCGTAACCAGCAGTGTGAGAAGGGAACGACTTTTCATGATGGGCAGGTTGGATGAGGGTTGATGGCGGCGTGGAATCATCCGCCGCCTCCTGTCTAGTCATCGGCGGTGTGCCTGGCAAGCATATACCCGCAAACTTAAAAATATCTTCACTTTAACTCCCGGCTGATACGATATCTTTCCTCAGCACGCCTGTGCCGTTATTATGGCCTGGATCGTGCCATTTTATCCGCTGCTCTTTATGGAACCTCTCCTGACTGTCCTTGGCCTCGCCGCGATTGCTTACTGGCTCATCGCACCAGGCATCGCCTGGTACAAGGCCAGCACGGCACGGCGGGAGCTGGCTGAACTGAAGGGCATCATCGCCGATCTGCGTGCGCAGGTGCATTCCTTGCACACTAGGCTGGATCGGCGTGAGGGTACACTTGCCCCGCCTCCGCCTCCTACCAGCGCGCCTGTGATTGTGAACAGCGCTCCGACTGTGCCGTCACCGAGCACTTATGCACCTCCCGCCCTGCCATCTGCGGGAATCGCGCCTGCTACATTCGCCGCATCCGCGAGCAGCACCCCAACGGCAGGCCCACGCCAGCCTCCGCCAAGTGCCCCAGAAGTGCATGCCACCCCCAGCCAAGTGCCGTTGCCACCTCCTATTGTCGAGGCGGTACGCGCCAGCGAACCCAAGAAGGCGGTCTCACCCCAGCCTCAGCAAAATGCCAACTCGCTAGAGCAGTTCCTGGGGGTCAAGTTATTCGCCTGGATCGGCGGCCTGGCGCTGTTTCTCGGCATCGTGTTCTTCGTGAAGTATGCCTTCGAGCGGAATCTCATCTCCCCTGCACTGCGCACGACGATTGGATTCCTCATCGGTGGCGGACTGGTGGCGGCGGGTGTCATCATGCGGCAAAGCAAGGCGTATGCGGTGCTGGCGCAGACGCTGGCGGCCACAGGCGTCCTCATCTTATATGGCGTGACCTTTGCGGCTCACGCGCTGTATCACTTCCCGGCTTTTGGCACGCTGAGCACCTTTGCCTTCATGGCACTCATCACGGCTGTAGCTTTTGGGCTAGCCTTGCGGATGGAGGCGCAGGTGATCGCCGTGCTGGGCATGGCGGGTGGCTTCCTCACCCCGGTCCTGGTGAATACTGGGGAGGACAATCCGTTCGGCCTTTTTGGTTATGTCCTGCTGCTCGACCTCGGCCTCATGGCCGTGGCAAAGAAGCGAGCCTGGCATTACCTCATCGCCTGCGCGGCAGGCGGCACTCTGCTGCTGGAGGCGGGCTGGTTCCTCGAATGGTTTTGGAAGGGACAGTATCAGCATGACGCGAAGGTCTGGCTGCCAATGGGCGTGCAGGTGTTCTTCCCGGCCTTGTTTGCCGGGGCGACATGGTGGCTGGGGCAGGATCGGAGTCGCCTTCACCGGCCCGCACAATCCACCAGTCTGCATCCCGCGCTCGGCGGTCTTGCCCTCGCCGTTTGGAGCTTCGTCGTCGCCTTCATCTTCCTCGGTCATGAGTCCATCACCTCGCGTCCCCTGGTCCTGAACGGCTTCCTATTTGCGATCAATGCGGCGGTGCTAGCGCAGATATGGCTGCAGCCGCGCACGGCGATGGCGCAGTGGATCGCTGCTCTGCTGAGCTTTGTGCATCTGGCGGTCTGGAGCCAGTCACGGCTGACTGAGGGCACGCTCATCGCTGCACTCGTGAGCTACCTCATGTTCGGCCTCATGCATACGGGCTTTGCCCTGCTGGCCATGCGGATGAAGCCGGAGACGATGCGGGCGCAGCGGCACGGCATCTGGCTCGGACCCGTGGCGGTGCTGCTGGTCATTGCGCCCCTCTTTGCGCTGCCGGACGTGTCCTGGATGATCTGGCCGACCGTGCTGCTGCTAAATCTGATGACCATCGCCGTCGCGGCCATCACGCTCAGTACCGCCCCCTTGCTGCTGGCGCTGTGCGTGACCCTGCTGGCGATGGGAGTGTGGCTTTTCCGACTAGATGCGGCGCACAGCCCGTGGGGCTTTCTTTTCACGCTCGGCGGGTTCGCACTCGTCTTTGCCGCCGCAGGCGCGGTGCTCTCCGCAAGGCTACGCAAACAGACTGGTGCTGCCCCCCGCACGGGCAGCGCCTGGCTGACGAGTCTGGAGGGACTGCTGCCGATGTGCTCCGCCGCGCTGCCCTTCTTCCTGCTCATCATCACCACACAAAAGCTGGCTCTCGTGAATCCCACGCCCGTCTTCACACTCGGCCTTTTGCTTTCGCTCGGCTTTCTGGCGCTGATGCGCATCGCCCGGCTGCCGGCGCTGGGCGTAGCGGCGCTGGTCTGCATGGGCGCGCTGGAGTATGCGTGGTTCTTCACGCGCTACGATTCATCTGATCCCTGGCTGGCGCTGGGCTGGTTCATCGGCATCGCCTCACTGTTCGCGGTGTATGCCTTTGTCTGGTGCGCGCGTTTCACAGAGGTGGCGCTGCCGTGGATCGTCTCGGCGTGCTCCTGGCTGGTGCAGTTTCCGCTGATCTATCTCGTCTTTGAGCGCTCGCTGCCAAATGATTTCATGGGGCTTGTGCCGGGTGCCTTTGCCGTGGCTGCCCTGGTGAGTCTGGCGCTGGTTTCAAAAATGCCCGCCCCCGCCGATCTTGGAGTGAGACACTCGCAGCTCGCCTGGTTCGGCGGCATCGCCTTGTTCTTCATCACGCTCATCTTCCCCATTCAGTTCGATCACCAGTGGCTCACGCTTGCCTGGGCGCTGGAGGGCGCGGCGCTGTGCTGGCTGTACACTCGTGTGCCGCACTATGGCTTGAGAAAGGTCGGCGTCGGACTGCTGGTCACGACCTTTGTCCGACTGGCCGTGAACCCCGCCGTGCTGAGCTATCAAGAGCGCACCGGCGCGCCCATCTGGAACTGGTTTCTCTACACCTACGGCATCGCCGCGCTGGCGCAGTTCGCCGCCGGCTGGTGGCTGGCCCCGCCGCGTGACCGCATGGGCACACTGAATGTGCGGACG
>Ga0247843_1006860_pt1 | contig 14493 bp, 19 predicted proteins | sample LaCruzMarch2017__FD_192420 | JGI IMG/M metagenome (GOLD analysis project Ga0247843, IMG submission 192420) | Freshwater microbial communities from meromictic Lake La Cruz, Castile-La Mancha, Spain - LaCruzMarch2017_8m | ecosystem: Environmental > Aquatic > Freshwater > Lake | place: Spain...
TCCTTGCTATCCATGTCTTTTTAAAAGATCAATATGAATTACATACTGAACAGTTCGATAGGTTAGCTGAGTTTGTACGTAGCATGGACTACCTCATGCCAATGTGTGGCTGTGGGTTAAAAGATGCTTACCCTAATTTCAAAAGTGTTACTAGCTATGACGGCAAGGCGATGTTGCTTACATACTTAAAGAACCTTGAAGATTTTGGTATGCAGTCAAAAGACTTGGGTGTTGCTGCAAAAGAAGTGCATGCACCTGATGTAGAAAACTATACTGCTGAATTAGTAGGTGATTCATTTAAGTCAGCTTGGTTCCTGAAAGCTACATTAAGGAATAGTTAATGGAATTGTTTGAGCGACTTTTAAATCAAGTTACGCAAAAATATAAAGAAGCGGATAAAGCTACTGGTGGGTGGTTACCAGGGGGAGGGACTGCTTCTCCTTTAACAAGATATAAACAAGAAGGCGAACAAAGAATGGCTGAACAAATTCGTAGTCAAGCTGAGCAATATGTAGGTCAACCAGGACGTTTAGCTGGTAAAGGACAATTGGTAAATGCAATTATGGCAACAGGACAGGCAGGTACTAATCCAGTTTCAGTTGCTTTAGGAGATAAAGAATCAATTAAAAAAGTAAGTAAATATTATTCACAATACCCAGGGATGCAAAATGAATTTGATTTAAATACTAATATGTTTTTACGTTATCTTTCCGGAACTGGTGCAGAAGGTTTAAAGGTTGCACCTAAAGTAGGTAAACAACTTTATTCAGATATTCAAGAACAAGAACAAAAATTTAGAGATCCACAGTATCGAGAAATGCAAATTTCTCCTTTCTCACAAAACCCTCGTTACATAAAAGAGAATCTCTTCAAAGGACGTATTCCTGTTTATTATGGAGGTGTTGCAGATACGGCAATTTCTAACGTCCATCAATCTCAACTTCCTATGGATAAAGGAGAACGTTGGCAACTGCAAAATTCTTTGGGTGCTCATTGGGCTGACCCTTCTAACAATGGGTATACAATAGAAAAAGAAAAATACAATTTTGTTTATGCACCTGTTAATAAAGGCGGAAAAGAAGAGTATCAAAATAGTTTTTTCTTACCTATAAATCCGGCAAATATTGGAAGAAATATTGTAAAGCAAGGGTTTGGTAAGCCTTTTGAATACAGTTTAAATGTAGATCCATCAGGTGCTGTACAAAGTTATCCTTAACAAACACAATGTCACAAGATACTAACAAATACACTAAGCCTGAGTTACGTGAGCGTATCAAAGATCGTATAATGGCAGGTAGCAAAGGAGGGAAGCCTGGTCAATGGAGCGCCAGGAAGGCTCAACTTCTTGCACAAGAATATGAAAAAGCTGGGGGTGGGTACCAAGGTGGAAAAGACTCTAAACAAAAATCGTTGGAGAAGTGGGGTAAAGAAAAGTGGCAGACGAAAGATGAATATGAAAAACGTAGTAAAGCTAAAGTTGCTGCTAAAAAATATAAGGAGAGTAAGTAATGGCTGATAAAGCAATCCAACCTGATCACACTAAGCGTTACCTACCAGAGAAAGCATGGGCTTCTTTATCTAAAGAAGAGAGAGCTAAAACTGACGCAAAGAAAAAAGCTGGCAGTAAACAAGGTAAACAATTTGTACCTAATACAGAAGCAGCTAAGAAAGCCAGTAAGAAAGCAAGGACACCTAAGAAGAAATAAAGTTGAATAAGACATTTGCTTATTCAAACTTAACCCTTAATCTTTAATAAGGTCCGCACTTAGATGGGTCACTTGCTCTATTAATTAAATGTTCAATGCTTTTAATAGCATCTAACTTAAGAAGAACTTCAGATAAGGCTTGGATAATAATGGGATGTTCTCCACGGGCGGAGAAGGCTAGCCCATTACGTAAGCTTGCGATTGCTTCGTTAACAGAGTCATCTACTTGCTTGGTGAGTGCCATGGGGTTGCCTTGGTTGATTTAGATAGGTTGTCTTGTGATATCTTAGCAGACAATAAAATTATGCTGCACCTTGCTTAAGACCCCAGAAATATAGGTCGTGACTTGTTTTATTAACTTCAAAATTATAATTACTAAACATTTTATCTAAAGAAAAATTAGATTTAAAATCTTCTTCTGTTAAGTTTTTGTAATACTCCCATCCTTTTTCAACTGTGAACGGACTGGAACCAACATCTGTTGCAGAGGTTCCGTGCTCAGGCCTACCTTCTGTTGCACATGTCATTATAATTAAACCATTATGTCTACATAATCTGTGCATATTGGTAAAAGTTTCTTGCCAAAAAGGGTTGTGTTCAAAACATTCTCCTGAAACACACACATCAAAACTATTGTCAGGATCACTATAATTTTGTGCTTCACAAACAACATCAACACCTTTCCCAGGGGAAAGATCTACTCCTATATACCTTTTTGATTTTTTAAAGAAGAAACGAAAACTTCCATTGATATTTAAACTGCCTGCTTCAAATACAGATGTACCAGTAAAGTAATCTGGAAACATGCAAAAAACTTTTTGAATAAAGTTTTGTTGCTCTGGGTGCGCCATAAAGAAAAAATATCTGTAGGTACTCTAAACCCATTTTAATTTTTCGGAGCGTGTTGGATCATATGCCCAATAATCAATAGGATGATTTTTGTTAAACGGGGTAAGGTAGACTTCTAATCCAGGAGGTCCACCCCATTTTTTCATATAGTAATTATAGTTTTCTTGAAAAGATACTTTGTTTTTAGTTTTAAATTTTTCAGAGCTATTTAAAGTACTGCTTGTTGCATGCTCATACGCCAAAGGAATAGTTATAAGGGAAGTATTTGTAAGCTTTAAACGGTAGCGATAATCATTGTCTTCATAGTAACCAGGGAAAAAGTTTTCATCAAAATAACCTACTCGTTTTAAAAGCGCAGGATTAAATACAATACCGCACATCTGATCATTTCCTGTGGCTAAAGTAGCACCAAAAGGAATGATGTCTATACGTTTTAAAAGTTTTTGCCATTCTCCTGGTTTTACCCACCAATCAAATCCTGTTACAACCCAGTGTTTGCAATCAGTATTTTGACGGATGATTAGATTTATAGCTCCAGAAAAACCTACGTTCTGCGGTAAAGAGCAAACAACAATTTCATCAATGTGATCTGGTTTGCAGTTGATGATATCTTTGATGGCTCGATCTACAGAAGGATCTTTGCCCATAGAGTTATCTAAAATGAAGTACCGTTTAAGAGGTACATCAACTGTTTTAAAATGACGTACAAGTTTGTCGCCATCTACCAAGATTGGAACAGCAATCAGATCTAGTTTTTTCATAGGTCTACACGTAGGTAGTCTGCGTTCTTAGCAATAAGGGCTACTTCATATTCGTCAGCTTCATCAGTCAGAATATCTGTGACATACCCATCTGATTCTTCTTTGTCCGTACAGATATAGAAACGAGAGATGTTGCAGCTCATAAAAAAAGCGCGTAGGGATAGGGGGTTTAGATCAAGTATAACGGAAGAAAGGGAGGGGTAACAACAATAAAGAAAGTATTAAGAGAATAGGTAGGGGCGTATTAAATTCTGAGATAGACTATATTTAAGATAAGTTAAAACCTTGTAATGTCTGTTGATTACGCAGAATTAAATCAGCTACCTTCCAGGGTCACCATTAATGGTAAACGCCATTACAACACACCATTTTATACGGGGCCTGCACCTTCAGTAACCACAATTCTTTCGGAGACTGCATCAGAAGCCAACAAGAAAAAACTGGAGATGTGGTCTAAGAATAATCCTGGTGTAAAGGAAGCTGCTGCGGAGAGGGGTACCTTTATTCATAGTTGTATGGAGAATTATTGCAAGAAGGTTCCAGTTGAGGTACCCGAGGATTATCAACCTTACTGGGAAGGCATGCCAAAGATACTGGATCAGTTTGATGAGATACTTTGGGCTGAGACACCCCTACTAGATAAACATCAATTTGCTTTGTCAGAAGACGGGGTAGGCAGAGTATGGGGTAAGGATCATGAAGATAGAGCTTGGGCTGGATCACCTGACCTTATCGGGGTGGTTAACAATAAGTTAACATTAGCTGACCTTAAGACTAGCGTTAAACCTTACTCAAGAAACTGGCCTAAAGATCTAGAAAAAGGTTCGGCTGAATGGCGTGATCTACTGGGAGGTCACATGAAATTTAAAAAGACTTTGAAACAACTAGCTGCATATGACTTAGGTATTGAACAGACTCTTGGAATGAAGGTCCAGCAGGCAGCCATCCTTGTTTCAACTCCTATCAGGACACAAGTTTTTAAAATATCCAGGAGGTTTTTGGATAGCTTAAGGGAAGATTGGTTCAAGATTGTAGAGGAATACTATCAACAGATGGAGAATCAGGTAATGCATGATCCTGATCTAATTTAAAGATTCCTTAGAGATTGGGTCACATCAGTAGCGGTAGGATGGTAGATGTTGCCACAAGGGGATGGACATTTACGTCAGCACAGGGCAGTGGATGAAGACCTTGATGGAACAGATGTCAGGAAACACTGACATACCAACTTGTTTTCGTCTCCCATCGTCCCAACACGTTCATGCCTTTCTCCTTGTAAAAGAATCTAATTTTTCTCAGCAACCTTTTACATATACACTAGAAGAAGAAGCAACAGCAAAATGAAAGGACAAAAAACTTCCCTGGCACCTGGTGAGATAAGGCTTGATCTTATTCCACTTGATTGGCCCTTAACTCCTTTAGGGGAGAAAAAGAATCCTTACAAGGCAGGCTGGCAAAATAAACCATTCGGTGTCAGTGAGATTGAAACAGAATTGGTAGAAGGGCACTGTAAAGCAATCGGCCTGATGTCCGGCCCTGCTTTTAATAATCCCTATGGTTTGGTATGGGTAGATGCTGATGGTCCCAGTGTTGCTAAACTTATTGTTGATATTGCTGGTTGCTCATTAGAAGAAGCTTTACCTAAAACACTTACTATTAAGAGTGGAAAAGAAGGAAGATTTCGCAAGCTATATAAGTTAGAGCGTAAAGATTGGCAGCATTTCACAAGAAATAAATATGTTTGGCATGCAGAAGCTAACCGTGAACAACTAGAAGTTCTTTGGGAAAGGCACCAGGGGGCATTGATGGGTTTACATCCGGAGACTGATGGTTACTTTACGGCAGAAGGGGAAGGATTTGAATGGGCACATAAATTACCATTGCTTCCTGCTTGGTTATTGAATGGGATCATAAATAAAAATGTTAGGCAAGGTAAGCCTGCAGCAGAGCACAGTCGTTTTGTTGGTCCGGGGTTTGCTATTAATACAACAATTTCTCTTGAAAGAGATATCAAGTTAGCACTAGAAGGTATGTATGCATGTCCACCTGAAGCTGCTGATGATCATGATATTTGGATAACCATAGGACAGAGTTTACATTCATTAGATGAATCTTTGTTAGAACATTGGGATAACTGGTCAAAATTAAGTAGTAAGTATAAAGAAGGTGAATGTCATAAACGATGGAAATCTTTTAGTAAAGAAGGTGGACGAGGTGTAGGAAGTATTATTTATGTAGCAAAAGACTACGGATGGCATCCACCCCAGGATCATAAAATTTTACCTGCAGATGACGCATTGGTTGAACAAACAGCTCTCTTGTTAAATAGTTTAGATCCAGAAGAAGAAATTACTTTTAATCATGCTACTGATTCTGTTTCTAAAATGACTAGTACTATTGCATTAACTACGAAAGAAGATTTGATTGATACACGTGAAATGTTTTCTTTAGAAAAAGAAGAGAAAAAAGAAACTTTACAAAAACCAAGAAATGCAGCAGCTAGTATTATTGCTGATGTGTTAATGCAAGAGTACAAAGGAAGATTGTTGTTTAATAGAGTGCAAGGTAAATTCTTTTGTTATGAACTACAAAAGCCTGGTCTTTGGTCTTGGATGCCTGCGGAAAATGTAAAAGGAGATATAAGAGAAAAAATAAAAACGATGACATCATTGGTTCCAAAAGGATTTACTATTAATTTGATTAATGATATATTTTCTCAATTACAAATATCTCTTCTTTTTGATAAGTGGTATGACAACAATAAATATTTGTTGTTTAGTAATGGGGTATTAGATGTAGAAGCAAAGATGTTGCTACCTTTTAATAAGAACTTATATCTTACTCAACATATGCCTTATGAATATAATCCAGAAGCAACTTGTGAAAACATTATTAAATGGTTGAAATACACACAACGTAACGATTGGGAACGAGTACAAGTTCTTAGAGCATGGTTACGAGCAACCTTGTTAAGTTGTTATGACATGCAAAAATTTATTGAAATTATTGGTCCCGGCAAAAGTGGTAAAAGCACTTACGCCAACCTTGCTGTAGCGTTAGTAGGTAAAAACAATGTGCACAGTACAGACTTTAACCAGTTAGAAACTAATCGTTTTGAAAGCACTAGTTTAATGGGTAAAAAATTGGTGTTGTTCCAGGATATGGATAGGTGGGGTGGTTCAGTATCTAAGTTAAAAGCTTTGACAGGTGGTGACTGGATTCGTATAGAACGTAAATACCAATCAGAAAATCCTGAACCATTTCAATTTCATGGTCTTGTAATGATTACAGCTAATGAAGCTATTCAATCTACGGACTATACATCAGGATTAGCTCGACGTCGTTTAACAATTCCATTTGATAGACCATTTGATGGTAGTCATACTGTACAAAGAGAACTGATTAAATTTGATACAGAAGGAAACCCACAAGGAGAATTTGCTACTCTCTTGCCAGGGTTGGTTAATTGGTTATTAGATCTAAGCACTGAAGATATGAGGGCTTATCTAATGAATACTGGAGATAAAGTTAAGTTTCTTAAAACTTATGAAAAGACTCAAAGTTTAAGGTCTAGTCCTTTACTCGATTGGATGGAGCATACTCTTTATTTTGCGCCAGGGGAGATGTGTCCTGTTGGTTTTGCCAAATCAGAAGGCTCTAATATGCCTTATCACAGATGGGAAGCATGGCTATATGCAAGTTACTGTGAGTTTTGCAAGAGATCTAATGTAAATATAATGTCAAGAAATAGATTTGAACCTTTATTCTTTGATATATGTCAGCATCAGTTGAAGCTAAATATTTACCATAAAAGAACATCAAAAGGATTAAAGGTGTTCAATATAGGCATTAGAAATAGCAGTAACGAAGACAGTCAAAAATATCCTTCGTTATTAGAAGTAGCTGCAGATAAAGAAAAATTTAAAGACTATTATGGAGATACGTTGGATCGTCAAGAAAACAATGAGAGAATAGAAGGTAAAGAACAAGACGAATGACAAAAGGACGTCACTTAATTCTTGACCTTGATGGGTGTGACCCCTTAGTACTAGACGATTACGGTTTGTTAACTGAGTTAATGGAGAAGGCCATGTACCTAGCTGGTGCTAATGTACTACATATCATTGGTGAAAAGTTCCATCCACAAGGAGTGACTTTATTGGCCTTATTGTCTGAGTCCCATTCTAGTATTCATACTTGGCCTGAGTTAGGTTATGCAGCTATCGATTTATATACCTGCGGAGATACAACGAATACACAGAAGGCTGCTGACTTTTTAATTGGTGAATGTAAGGCAACAATAATCAATAAAAAAGAATTGGTTAGAACATCCTGTTCAATAGAGCAGAATTAGTGTTTATACTGTATTAAGTTTCTACTGACAAATGACTAAGAAGCCAAAGCTGCTTTGGTCTGGTGATATTATTGCCATGACTGGTTTCTCAAGGGTGACCGAAAATATCCTTGAACGTATCTGTGATGACTATGAAGTCATTGTTTTAGGTAATAACTATTGGGGTGATCCACATCCCTTGCAGCAAAAATACAAAATCTATCCTTCAAGCAACCGTCATCAGACAGAACCTTTTGGTGTGCAACGTTTTAGGGAAATTGTTGAGAAAGAAAAGCCTGATCTTATTTTTACCATTAATGATATCTGGATTATTAATGAGCAATACAAACAAATTGCAGACCTGCATAAAGAAGATCAATTTAAATTTGTGGGGTATTTCCCCATGGATTCGTATGGTTGGTATGGCGGTTTAAATGAAACAGCTAACGATTGGGACGGGTGTATTTGTTATACAGAATTTGGCGCTAATGAAGCAATCAAAGGTGGTATACGTAGACCTATTACTGTCATTCCTCATGGAGTAACAAAGGGTCAATTCTATCCAGAAGATAAAGCTGTTGCACGTAAAAAATTGGGATTGCCTGATGAGCATTTTATTGTGTTTAATGGGAATAGAAATCAATTTAGGAAGAGGCAAGACATTACGATATCCGCTTTTGCCGACTTCGCTGTAGGTAAACCGGATGTTCGATTGTATCTACATATGGGCATGAAAGATCAAGGGTGGGATCTAATGCCTTTGTTTGCCAGGGAAATGAATAGGCGAGGACTAGATCCAAATAACAGAATTATTTTTACAGGTAATGCTCCGCATCCTCCTAATGTTCCTGTTGAGTTTTTAAATAGTATTTATAATGCTGTTGATGTAGGTGTAAATACTTGTAAGGGAGAGGGTTTTGGACTGGTTAATTTTGAACACGCTGCTTGTCGTGTAGCACAGGTTGTGCCAGATCACACTTCGTGTAAAGAGTTGTTTGAGGGTTACGCACCATTGATTAGATGTGATCATGTGGATGTTGATACGAATTATGGAAGAGAAATGCCTTGTCCTAGCTCAGAACATTTAACTGAGTTGTTGAATGAGCTGTATGAAGACAGAGAAAGGCTGTCTGCTGTTGCAGACCTTTGTTACGAGAGAGCAACAAGTAAAGAGTTTGACTGGGATACGGTTGCCAAGCAGTTTGATGAGGAGTTCCAAGAGGTATTAACAGCCCCTTTAGCGACTCCTGTAGAGGTGGTAGGAGCACAGGAGACTATTGATACCTGTTCTTTAGCTGCTGGCATCTAGACGACCCTGGGGGCGTATAACCACAAAGGCCTCTGCTTTGGGCAGGGGCTTTTTTATGGGGCACAGAAGATAGTTAGGGCGCCATTTCCGACTTTACCCCCCAACTATACCTTACATAAAGCAAATGACACTTTTGAAGCTAAAAAAGAAGGGAGTACAAAAATACTATGAGAATAGAGAGTCTAAACCAAAAGTGTCATTTACCTTATATAAAGATAGTAATAGGGGTATAGTCGGATTTGCCACCCTCACTTTGCTCCTGAAGACGATTTCCCCATGGCCCGTGCCTACAGTCAAATGTTTCCCATCTGGTACATAAAAGAAAAACTAAAACTTTCTGATCAGTATCCCAGTGGTCTTGAGTGGGTTGAGAACGCTTACTATCACAGGATTGGGGATATGGCAGGACGCTGGACTCTTCCAGGGCGCTACTACCTGGTACGCATGTCAGGTGAACAGTTCCATGCCCACAGATTGGTGTATTTTTTACGTACAGGACAGGATCCCGGTAATGCAGATGTACTTCATTTGTCTGATAATATAGATAAAGACAACCGAAAACCCTTGGTATTACACGTTCGACCACCTTCAGCACGTAAGAACAAACTTAAAAAACTCCAGGAGCAAGTCAATGACGAGTCCAACTAAAGAAGAAAAAGTATCAACGGATACAATTCCCTTCCGTTACGTTCCTGATATTGACAGCAAAGATAAAGAAAACCTAAAGGAAAATGGTTATTATCGAGGCTTTTCTTGTCCTCACAACCACGTTATTCGGGATATTGAGACTCATTTTTGCTATCACTGCGTCGAAAAGATCCTTTCAAACAACTGTGGATTTAATATTAATTTTATAAATGAGGAGTACAAAGTCAAATATCTGCAGCTCTGGAAACGGGTCGATATAGGTGGGTGGGATAGCTGTTGGCCAATTGATACCCCTACCAATCGAGGGAACAAGAGAGTTTGTTTTCCGTCTTATCGTTCCTTCTATAGCGGCCAGAAAGCTGAAAACGTGTCTTTTCATAAAGCCATCTATCAATGCGCGTGGGGAGACGTGGGTAGTACATTTGTCACCCACCTTTGCAAGAACAAGAACTGTGCAAATCCCTTGCATTTAGTTTCCAATTGGAATAGACGCAGCCCTCCTGCTGCAATTTTTCCTTTTACTACAGAATTTGAAGCTGAACAATTAATGTTATTTAATCGAACAAAATTACAAAACAGTATTCAAACTCTTATACGTAGAGACATGAAGCCCACAATTACACACCCTCTAGATGTAGCTGATAATTCAGAGTACAATGAATAAAACAAGTGATATAAATGAGTAGAGTATCTCAAGTTTCTCAACAACAACGCACTCAAAATAATCCTTTAGTTTTAGGTACTTTTGATGAAACTTCTCTACGTGAAATCAAAGGCACTCTTGGACCACGTAATTTTGTTGTAGGTAAAAAAGACACAAGCCAATTTTCAAATGGAGGATTCGGAGGAGGTACTTATAATCACTGGTTTCAAATTAACATTACTTCTCCTGCCTGGATAATAACAACCAAAGGTGGTCCACGACCTAATTATATTCAAGTATCTGCGTATGATTTAAATAAAATACCTATTGAAGGGCGTATGATTTTTCAAGGAGATAGTGTTTCTATAACAGATAACTTAGAAGAATCTTACTATCCTTATATAGATCATATTATGGGCAGTGCTTCTGATTTATATAATACATTTAATCAAAATTCACTAGATAAAGGTAATGATTTATATTTTAATTTAAACGTAGGAAGCTATTTAATTTGTGTATCAACAACGCGCAATGAGTTACTTGATTACACGGTAGGAATTGTTGTAGAAATGGCTACAACAGAAATATATTTTTTATTAGAAGATTTAACTTTTTTGGCTCAAGAATCATCTCTTAATGATTTATTTATTATTGAACCTTCTGAAACATATGACTTTAATTCTGTTCATGAACATTCCCGGGCTGAATGGTTAGCTGCTTGGAGACGAGAAAGAAGTCCAGAAGATCGCCTACCTGTTATCTTTGAACCTTTATTAACCAATTCATGAAGTATAAAGTTAAAAGTTTTTATTTTACACCTGAAAATAAATATATAAAACTTAGGCTTATTAAATGGAGCCGGTTACAAAGTGCTACTTTTTGGTTACTTTCACTTGGAATGAGTAAAAGTAAACGACAATTAAATGATTGGTTAAATAAACGTAAAAACAAACGTGCTAAAAAACTGTCTGCTCAATTAACAGGGAGTTCGGGTTTATTGCCCCAGCTCATGGCCGTTCGTCATCTACGTGTATGGACAGAAGAATTAAAGCCTGGCGACTTTATTTTTTTCCACTGTGAATCTAAAGAAAATATTAAACAATTTAAAGTGTATTCTCGTTGGTTTAAGCAACGTGAAAAGAATGGTTGGTATACTGATCCTGAAAATTTTTTATTTTATTATTTTAAACCTATTCAACAGGTTGAAACCAATAAATAGTTCCATGTTGCGCTTCAATTTCTTTTCTTAATTTATAAGCAGTTTCTTTATTTACACATACACATTTACGTTCTTTGTTTAATTGATAACAAATACTAACTCTTATCCAAGGATTTTGTTTTATCTTCATGCAAGAATACACCAACCCGAATTTGATCCCTCCACAAGCCATCTCGGGTTGAAATTTTTATAACTATAATTAAGTCTTGCTCCATTTTGACTTAGATATTGACCACCAATTAAATCCATATCTCCCCAAGGATCATGAACAATGTAACTACTTTCGTTGTATCCAATAATACAAAGCCAGTGGCCACCACCGCTAGGGGCCGTTACAGTACCGTGATGTAAAAAACCTACCGGTACAGGTTTATTATTGTCAATTTGTTTTTTAATTATTTCAGGTGTACCCTTGGTACTAAACCTTGCTTCTACGCCGTATTTAAATAAAGCTTTTAACTGGGCTGTGCTATCAGTACTATCACCATAAGTAAATACAGTTTTAATATAATCATCATCACCTGTTATTACTTTAGGTTTTAAATACTTCAACATCATGGCACAACTAGAACTAAAACATGTTCTACCTGCATCTCTGTAGTTATCTCGTTGACTCATATAAAGAACAGGTAAAGGATTTAACCTAGGTGTGTCATCTGCTGGCACACTAAGTTTTTGATCCATTACTTGAATCAATTTTGTGGGGTAATCAGGGTCTGTAGCGTAGCCTTGTTCTTTAAGTTGTTTGGCCGCTTGATTACCATTTGCTGCGTTGTTGACACCTTTGTATCCTTTATAGTCTTTATACCATCGGTCAACAAGATAGGAAACACAAGTACGCAGGTCAGGGAAATCAAGAAACCCATCAGTAATTGTGATCCAGTTGCCATTAATAAATTCTTGCGTAGATTGATTAGTTCCTGATCCTTTAAGTCCAAAGTAGTTGTTTTTTCCTGATACATGTTTTCCCCAGCCTGACTCTACTGCCCACTGTGCTGCTACTAATTCTGGATATTTGGCACCAGAAACTTTAGCTGCTTTTACAACACCGTCCCAATCGTTGGTATATTTGTTGTCACTAGGGGGGTCAGTCCGATAACGAATAAAGAATTCCTTTAGTTTATCAGTAGTAAGTGTTGCTTCTAACCAATTAAAAGCATCATTCTGCTGTTTAAGTCCTTTGTAGAACCTTGCTGCATCAATAAGTTTGTCTGCCATAGCATTAAAAAACCCTTAGTTAGTCTAAGGGTTTTTATTTACAACTTGTTTTTATTTAGGAAAAACAAGACGTGCTACTTGCAATAAAAGCTGAATCCAGCTATTAGCCTTCAATTTTGATAAGGCAATAATTTCACTGCCTGCAGCAACAACAATGGCAACAATAGCTACTGTGGTGGGATCCATACTTAAGATACGTGTTTCTTGATGCTATCATTCTTAACTGTTGTCGTCAAGGAATTCCTTTGCAAATTAGTGTTTATAAAAAAGTAAAGGGATCTGATCCTCCTGACAGCCTTGTACCAGTAAAACTGGTATCAAAACTAAGTACATCATTACTTGAGCCCCCTAAAATAGTATTAGCAAAAATAATAGTATCTGCACTAGTATTGGTTAAATTTTGGTTAAAGACAATACTATCGTTGGGTGGTACAGGAGGAGTGTTTAGTTGAGGCCAAACAGAATAAACAGGACTTGTTACATATGCCGCCAGTTCTTCTGTTGATAAAGTATCTTTAATACTGTTTACTTTTTCATTGCATGCTAAACGAATTTCCTCTCTCCAAGTTTTTACATTGACATCAATAGGTGTTCCGTTATCGCTTTGCCTTACAATCTGCCAATCACTAGGAGTTAATAAAGTATTAGAAGTTGTTTGTGTTTGTGAAACCCATTGTGTAACAAGTTGTGCATGATCTTTAGGTATTAACTGACCTTTGTCATCAATACCCCAATAAAAACGCTGGTCATAATAAGGCGGATCAGAAACCTCAGTAATTCCAACAGCAAGACGTTCGGCAGGGGTTGCCAAACGGAGCCAATTTGCTGGAAATTTACGTCCCTCTGGAGTAGTAAAAGGAGAATCAGGACTTAAGGGATTGCCGTTCAATAAAAACATTTGTTTATTTCAACTCTTTCTATTATACGTATTTTTATTTACCCTTGCTTTTTTTAAAAAAAGCAGTATCTTAAAGACTAGTCAAACCAAAACTATGCCAACCTTAATTGAAGCCTGGGACCAATTCAAAGCTGAACGATCAATTGCTCTTTGTCCCACAAGCTTGACTGCTGACTACAAGCAAGTAGGAAAATGGTTGGCACGTTGCCCTATAAGGAAACATTATGTAAATGTTACACAGGAATATGAGATGCCTGTCCTTTAGTTAGTTTGTATTTAGGAATAAAATCGGAATTTATCCGATTAATGGTGTTCAAATCTACTTTGGTCTACTTAGAATGTAGGTCAGGCAAAGCATCACAGTGATAGCGACAAGTGCTTCAGGCATGGTTACTATCGTTGAAAGGAAATAGTGTTTTTTGAGCAAGAAGCTTTTTAGCTTCCTTGAACACCAACTCTAGCTCATCAGCGTCTATGCGTACGTAATTTTCTAGATCATCACCTAATTCACGTATTTTTATAAACCCCCCTGCGCCTTCGTCGTCAATAGAAATCTGTAGAACCCCACGGCCATGAACAGGATTCGTATTTGTTCGGTGGATAGAAACTGTAAGAACAGTTGCTACCGGAGCAGGGTTAGTCATGGATTGGGGATAAGAAGCCTTATTTTACCGCGTCAAACTTGAATAAGATTGGGGCTTATTCAAAATTGAGCTGCTTTCTTTGAATAAGTACTAAAAAATTACAGCCCAGCCCAATCGTAGTTGACCGGACTAGTGTGCGGGACTAGGAGGCTTTAGCAGCATAGATCTTCCAGGCAGGACGACAACGCCCACGTGCTTTATCTAAATAGCCGTCTTTTGCCCAATTTTCTAGACGTGCTGCTTTTAGTGCATCAAGATAAGGTTT
>Ga0247843_1006861_pt1 | contig 14493 bp, 12 predicted proteins | sample LaCruzMarch2017__FD_192420 | JGI IMG/M metagenome (GOLD analysis project Ga0247843, IMG submission 192420) | Freshwater microbial communities from meromictic Lake La Cruz, Castile-La Mancha, Spain - LaCruzMarch2017_8m | ecosystem: Environmental > Aquatic > Freshwater > Lake | place: Spain...
CCGGCCCACCGGCCCACCGGCCCACCGGCCCACCGGCCCACCGGCCCACCGGCCCACCGGCCCACCGGCCCACCGGCCCACCGACCATGGACGAACTCAAGCACCTGCTGGCGACCTTCGGCGCCCAGTATCCTTGGGCGATCTTCCTGGCAATTGCCATCCTTCCCGCCTTCGGATTCCCGGCGAGCGCCTTGCTATTGCTTGCTGGGATGGTCTGGGGCAGCAATGCCACCAGTTGCGTCATCGCCCTCGCGGCGGTCCTCTTGAACATCCTCGCCACTCACAGTTTCGCGGCTGGTCCGGGAAAAAAACTGGTCACCCGCCTGCTCGGAGCCCGGGCCAGACCTTTGGGGAACCTTTCCGCCGCGGATCACGTCAGGTTGAGCTGGATCATCCGGATCACTCCCGGGGTCCCGCTTTTCGTCCAGAATTACGTCCTCGGCATCGTCGGCGTCACGCTTCGCCAATCCTTGCTTGCGGCTTTGCCGGTTACGGGCCTTTATGTCTGTGGCTTCGTCTTGACCGGCGGGGCGATCTTCGACGGCGCATGGGGCCTCGCGATCACCGGGATCTGCCTCGTGGTCGCCACCGGATTCGCCGCGCGGATGATGCGAAGACGGTGCCCGGCACCCGGGATACCTGAGCCCTGAAGCGGAATTCCAGCACGACTGCCATGAATGCCTTTTTCAAATCCCCGACCTTCACCTTGCGGGCCCTCTGCGCCTTATTCCTTTTCGCCGGGCCCCTCGCCGCGGCGGAAGACGAGGTGGAGCAGCTTCAGACCGCCTTCGAGAAGCGCCACGGCGAAGCGAACGCCAAGCGCGACGAACAACTGGACAAGCTCGAAGCCGGCTACCAAGCGGCTCTCAACCGCCACATCGACAAGGTCAAGGCCAGCGGCAATCTGGAGGATGTCCTCACTCTCCGGGATGAGGTCGATGCAGTAAGGGAAGGCGTCGACCCGCTCCCCGCGCTCCCGGCCACGGCCACCCAGGAATTCAAGCAGCTCCGCAAGACCTTTGAAGAGGCCCGAGCGGCCATTGAAAAGGCGCACACCGCTGCCCTGTCCGATCTCGCCATCAAGATGACCGAGGTGCTCAAGGCGAAGGAGGTCCAGCTCACCAAGGCGGGCAAGATCGACGAGGCGCTTGCGGCCAAGAAGCTCCGCGAATCGATCGAACAAAACAAGGAGATCGCTGCTGTCATCCCGACGGAAAAGCCCGGAAAAGAGGACGGTGCGGACGGGTGGATCTCGATCAAGAAGGCGGAGATGAAGGTTCTGAGCGAAAGCCAGTTACCCGTGAAGTGGATCGATGCAGAGTTTCGTCCAACTCTTCCAGAAGCCGTCGCCAAGCATATCGCCGCTGCAGGAGCGGGTGAGAATTCGCTCATGACGGTCGCTCCCGCTTCTGTGCAGGTGACCTTCAAGAACTACGTGACCCGTTTTCGCTGCAAGGCTTTGCTGGCCGAAGAGGGTGACGCAAGGTTCTTAATTTCCGCGGGTGGCAAGGTGGTTCAAAGCTTCGACCTCAAGGGAGCCGGTAAAACCAAGGAGATCGACGTCCGTCTTCCACAAACTCGCGAGCTGGTAATTTCCGTGGAGATCAACGGAATCCAGCACGGGGATTGGGCGGTCTGGATGAATCCCGAGGCGCGTTGAGTTCCTCCCTTCGCGAGTTCGGTCCCGCCTTCGTTTGGCCGAGGAGATTGTTGGGTTCGAGGCGAGGAGCTTCGATCTAAGGGGTGTTGCATGAATTTCGCGTCCTACGATTTCTGGCGGACGCTGTTCTTTTGCTTCGTCGCGTCCCGCCTGGTGATTGGCCTCGCCGGGAAATGCTGTCCGTCCCGAGAACAGGACGTCGGCAAGCTGTGCCTCCTCGCGACGGGGCTCGTTCTGCTCGGTGTCGAAAGCCTGCTGACACTGACGGTCTTCCTGTGGGTGGTCGCCTTGAGCTGGATCGGCGTGGTTCTCGCTGGCCGCGGGTTCTTCTCCAAGCGCTCGATTCCCGGCGGTGCGGTGTTCCTCGTCCTGCTGCTGGGCCAGCTCGCCCCGTTGTTCTACTACAAATACTGGACCTTCGTCCTCAACGACTGGCTCGGCCTCGGGGTGCCCAAGCCCTCGGTTCTCATTCCGATGGGGCTGTCGTTCTACACCTTCCAGAAGCTCGGCTTCTGGATCGACACCATCCGCAAGCCCTGCGCGCCGCCGCGCTTCCTCGACTACCTGAACTACTGCTCCTTTTTCCCGCAGATCGTCGCCGGCCCCATCGAGAAAAAGGAATCCCTGCTGCCGCAGATCGAGGCGACCCGCTTCAAGTTCCACCGCGAGAACCTGGAAGCCGGCCTCCAGTGGATCATCCTCGGCCTGGCCTACAAGCTCATCGTCGCCGACAATCTCGGCACGCTTTCCCAGAACTTCCTGATCAATGCCGGGAACGCCTGGCACGTGTGGTTCGAGTGCCTCGCCTTCGGCCTCCGCATCTACTTTGACTTCGCCGGCTACAGCTTCGTCGCCATCGGCCTCGGCCTGCTGCTCGGGGTGAAGCTCACCCTGAATTTCCGCTGCCCCTACTGGGCGCAGGACATGCGGGAATTCTGGCGGAACTGGCACGTCACGCTCGGGGCCTGGCTGCGGGACTACATCTATATCCCGCTCGGCGGCCGGCGGGTGCCCTGGTGGGCGCTCAATACCATTTTCGTTTTCCTTGTTTCCGGCATCTGGCACGGGGCAGGGTGGGGATTCCTGATCTGGGGCCTGCTTCACGGGATCGGCGTCGCCGTCTGCTCGTGGCGGGAAAAATGGATCCCCTTCGCGCCGCTGCGCTGGGCGCTGACCTTCGCTTACACCACCGCCGCCTGGTTGTTCTTTCTGGAGCCGGACTCCGCTCTGCTTTGGCAAAAAGTGCAGTCGCTGGTGGATCCGGGGGCCTATTCGATCGCGAATCTGCGGGGTTTCCAGCAGCTCTTCGGCGGTCCCTCCGATCTTCTCGTGACCCTGTTGATCGTGGCCGCGGGATTTGTCGCCCTCGTCATGGAAGGGCTGGGGATTCGCCGCGGACTGGAGCCCTATCATTTCGGCCGCCGCCCGAGCGTCGGACTCCTGCTGGTATTTCTTTTGGTGTGGCTCGCGCCCTTGGAGGAATCGTCCTTCATCTACTTCAATTTCTGAACGATCGGTCGCGGTCCATGAAATTCCTGCTGAAATTGATCGCCTGCGCGGTGGCCGCCTATGCGCTGAGCCTCGTCATGACGATCTGGGCGAATCCCGAGATCCGCTTTTGGCGCGAGGTCCAGCTGCGTCGGCAAGCCGAGATCGCCACAGCGCGTGCCCGCGACCCGCAGGCACCGGTGATCCTCTTCACCGGCGGTTCCAGCACGGCCTTCTCGATCGATCCGGCCGTCGTCGAATCCGCCTGCGGAATCCCCGCCTTCAATCTCGCCCTGCCCGCCGCGGCCGCGCCGCGTTACCTTTTGCATCAAGCCCTTGAGCAGGCGCGGGCAGGGGACATCGTGGTAGTCGGCCTGGAAGGCGACTTCCTCGCCTATGAGTCCGCTTACCCGGCCGGCATGTTTGCCTTTGGCCTCGCCCTCCAGGAAGGCAGGCCCGCCGCTACGGTTGGGAACGGCACCTTTCCGGATACCTTGGCGTTGAGGGACGCCCTGAACTTCTCGCGTCCCGGTGCCCGCTATCTGATCACGCTGGCCTACCGTGGCCTGTCGGGGAAAGGCTACCGTTATAAGGCAAGCGACTATCGCCATCACGGACGCATCGAGACCGCGGTCACAAATCCCGCAATGGTCCACCATGACGTTCTGTCCAAGCAAGCATTGAGCAGCACTGGCAAGGTGCTGCTCACTCAATTCCGCGACGCGGCGGCTCTTAAAAAGGTCCGCTTGTTTTACGCGATGCCGGTGCGCTGGACCTCCATGGAGAACGCCGAAGTGTCACGTTCCGCCAACGAAGCGCTGCTGCGCGAGATCGACGCGATCATCCCGGTGATCGATGACGGCACGCACGGAGTTTCGACGGAACGCGCCGATTTTTCAGACAGCCACCAGCACTTGACTGCGCAAGGTTCGCTCGCGCGCAGTCGGGCACTCGCCGGTAAACTGGTGGAGCTGCTGGGTCGGCCATGACCCGCCCTCCAAGTCCCCGGTGCTTTCCTGACCGAAGCAAGGATTGTCCTCCCCGGTCCGGCCCGTTAAGTTCGCACCGTAGTTCGTTTCGTCTCATCTTAGATACCCATGGTTGAATCCCGATCCATCCAAAGCATCCTGATCGTGGTGGTCGTCACCGTCGTGGCCGCGTGGCTCGGGGTCGCGGTGGTCACCAATCAGTCAGAGACCCTGCTCAAGGTGGCAGCAGCCGTCGGCTTCATCATCTGCGTTTTCTTGGGCCGCCGGATCTGGCTGCTGATGGTCTTCTTGGTCGCGATGAATGTTCCCTTGATCCGGGGGGTCGGTACGGTGGACATTGGACAGGCAGTTTTCCTCGGCTTTACGGGAGTCATCTTCTTGATGCGCCGCCTTCCCTTCCAATTCAAGTTCGGCGAGCTGGAGATCTGGATGATGCTTGTCGCCTTCATGGTGATCCAAGTTTACCTCAGACATCCGGTCGGCCTGAATATTTTCGGTTCCGGAGCGGTCGGTGGACGGCCCTATTTCGCCTTGGGAACCGCGTGGCTCACCGGGATTGTCATGAGCGCACTCATTGTACCACCCTCCGAACTGAAGTGGGCGATGCGCCTGACGATCGTCGGATTGATCGTGGGACCCGTGTTCACGACTCTGCGGATGCGGTTGGGGCTGGGTGCGGGACCGGCCGGCATCGATGCCTCCACCGGCGGCAGCGGTGCTGGCCGCGTCGCCATTTTCGGCTATCTTGCCCCGGCCATCGCACGGGTGGTTGGCTCGTTTGTTTCTCCCCTGCGTGCCTGCGTGCAGCCCGTTTGGGCACCACTCGTTTTCCTTTCACTCGCGTTTGCGGCCGCCAGCGGCTACCGCAACGTCGTCGCCTCGGTGGGGATTTACTACCTGATCGCGATCGCCTACCGCGGAGGCTTCATGTCGTTGATGGTTGCCGGGCTTTCCGCCACCTGTGGTTTGGGTGCCCTGGCCCTCTTCAATCTCGCGGTGCCGCTCCCGGCCAACTGGCAACGCGCCCTCTCCCCCTTTCCTGGCACTTGGGAAGAGCGTCATGTTCAGTCAGCTGACCTATCCACGGAATGGCGTATCGAAATGTGGAAGGAAGCCCTCTTCACCGATTTCTGGATCCAAAACAAGCTATTCGGCGATGGCCTCGGCTTCAGTAGTCGCGAACTGACGATGATGCAGGCAATGGATTCAGGTCAGGCCTTCGAGTCGCTCGGCTCGGGTCTGTCCGCCCAGCAGGAAACGATGATGATTACCGGCGGCTACCACAGCGGACCGGTGCAGACCATTCGCACCGTCGGCTACGTGGGCCTGATCGTTCTGATGTTGGCCATGATCCGTGTCGCCGTGCACGGCCACCGGGAGGTCCTGAGATGCCGGGGAACCGAATGGTATCCCTTGGCTCTGTTCATGGTGATCCCTTCCGTCGCCCTTCCTTTCGTTTTCACCTTTGTCTTCGGCGAGTTCAAGACGGCTGCCAGCCACGTGTTTTTCTCTTACGGGATGATCTCCCTGATGAAGCGAAACCTGCCGCTTCCCGCCTACGCGAAGCGGGTCCGCGCCAGCTACATCCCGAATCGCGGGGCGCAGGCTTCCCACGGCCCGGCCGCCTTGCCGGGTTGAGTCCAGTTGACGCGCGGTCTCAGCAGGATCCGTCCCGCTCGACGACGCGATTCCTCCAACGGGTGGGGGAGAGCTGTCGCGCCACCCACAAGCCTCCATGTCCAAGAAAAAGCTCCTGACGCGTGGCATTTTCTTCAGTTATGTCGCATTGGTTGTCCAGATTGGTTATTCCTTTCTTTCGGTTCCGCTCGCCCTGTCCCACCTCTCCACCGCCGAGTTCGGGATGTGGGGTCTGGTTTCCACCATAGGCTCCTTCCTAATGCTGGCGGAACTGGGCATGACGGAGTCCTTCATGCGCTATCTGTTCGAGTGCAAGGACGGCAAGGACCCGGAGCGCTATGGCCGCCTCTTCACCGCAAGCTGCTTGGCCCTCGGTCTGGTTGCCGTGGTGATCCTTGCTGTGGGTGTCATCGTTTCCTTTTTCGCGGCATCGTTGCTGGGAGTTCCGGTGGAAATGCGCGCGGATTTCACCTGGGTGATGCTGGCTAGTACTGGGATTGCGGCGCTGGTCATGGGCAGCAAGATGCTCGGAGTCCCGCTCATCCTCCACCACCGCCAGGATCTTGCCCAGATTGCCCAGATCGGTTTGTTCGCCATTCGGCTTGTGGTGATCTACCTAGCCTTCAAGGCGGGGTGGGGAATCTATTCCTTGCTGGCGGTGGAGGTGGCGGGGTGGCTCTGGCTCCTTCCGTTCCAAGCTTGGATGTGCCGGCGGAACGGCTACTTTCCCCAAGCCGGAACCTACGCGCTACCGTCTCGGGCCGAGTGGACGGAGATTCGCAACTACTCGCTCAGCACCTTCATGATCCAGATGGGTGGAACGGTTCTCGCAGGTCTACCGCAGCTGCTGATTTCCCGCCACGTCGGACTTTCCGCAGCCGGACTTTGGACCATCTATACCCGCGTCTTTGGCATTCTCCGCGACATGGCCTTCCGCCCCTTTGGAATTGCGGTTCCGATGCTGATCGACCTTTTCGTGAAAGGCGACGTTGAGCGTTCGGTCCTGCGATGGTCCCAGGTCGCCCAGCTCGTGGTCGCCGCCGCAGGGTTATTCTTCGCGGTGGCCGCCGCGAACAATGCGCGATTCGTTCAGCTTTGGACCGGCGTGGCTTCCGAATGGGGGCCCGGGTTGAGCCTGTGCATTGCCGTTTATTTTCTATGCTACGTTCTTGCGGGCTGTGCCTACGGGGTGATCAGTTTCAGCAAGAACTTCGGTATCGTCCGCTTTATCCCACTCCTGCAAGCAGCCCTCGTGGCCGCCGTCTCGTATTTCATTGCCGGCAAAACGGGGAGTGAAGGCGTGATCCTCGTTGCCTCCGCCGGGTTTATCTTTGGCATGCTGTTCTTCGGGTTGCGCCAGCTTGGCTTGGTAACCGGCGAAAGCCCGCGCCGCCTCTTTTTGTCATCGTTCGGCCGCCCCCTGCTTGTCATCCCGTTGATCGCCGCCGCCGCCTGGTGGATCACCCGGCAGACCGCCGCGGTCCCGGGTTATCCCGGACTCTTCCTGTCTGCTAGCCTGAGCTTCCTCCTGGGTTTGCCGTTGATGGCCTACCTCGGCGTCTCGACCGACGTCCGGGGCGAGCTGTTCGGGATGCTGCTCAAGCCCTTCCGCCGCTTCCGCTCCTCGGCCACTTGAATCACGCCGCGCCACCTGCGGACCCACCATGCCCGACCTCGCTGATCAAGCCCGACCGCGTGTCGCTCTCTGTATCGAATGCCCGCTGCTTCAGCACGGCGGTGTCGAGGTGCTGGTCCGCGCCTTGCTCCCAGGCTTGGCCTGCGCGATGGACGTCTTCCTCGTCTCCGACGATCCGCCCGAAGGACCTCCGCCATCCCCGGCGACCGCCGCTCTCGCGGGTCACTTCACGTGGAATCCAGCCGACCACTCGCGCGGCCAGATCGACCGCCTGATCGCCTGGGGCCGCGAACAGCGCATCGACCTCTTTCACTTCCACCACGGCGGCACCTACAGTTGGAATTCGCGCTCGTGGAACCGCTGCGCGATCACCGAAGTTTCGAAGGCCGGCTTCCGCTGCGTCAGCACCAATCACGGGGCTTTCGGCTTCTGGCTCTTCGTCGGTGCCCAGCGCTCGCTGCCCTATCGCCTCGCCGCGATGGGCCTCTGCTGGCCGGCCAAGCTGCGACAAGTCGCCGCGGTCGAGTGGGAGGCCACCGTCTCGCAGCATGATTTCCATGCGGTGCGCCGCTGGTTCTTCCCGGTCCGTTCGCGTTTCCGCCAGATCTACCACTCGATCCTCGACGAGACCGTCCTGCCGGATCTGCCGAAGAAGAACATCGTCCTCTGCCTCGGCACCGTCGGCAGCCGCAAAGGCCAGCCCTATCTGGCCGACGCCTTCGGCCGCATCGCCGCGAAGCACCCCGACTGGCGGCTTGTCATCGCCGGTCGCCACGCCAGCGACGGCACCCCGCAAGCTCTCGACGCCGCGGTGGCGAAGCACGGCATCTCCGACCGCGTGGACATCCTCACCGACGTCTCCGACTCCCTTGCCCGCCAGCTTCTCGCGGAAGCCGCCGTCTTCGGCATGCCGTCGCTGGCAGAAGGCCTGGGGCTCTCGCTGCAGGAAGCGCTTTACGGCCGTGCCGCCTGTGTCGGCTCGCGGATCGGCGGTATTCCCGACCTGATCCTGCATGAAAAGACGGGCCTGCTGGTGCCCGCGGCCGATCCCGCGGCCCTCGCCGCTTCCCTGGACCGCGTGATGGGCGATGCCGCGCTGCGCGAAAAGTTCGGCCGTGCCGGTCGCGAGCATGTCATCAACCACGGCATGACCCGCGATGGCATGATCGAACGCCACGTCGATTTATATCAAAACCGCTAGCTAATAAGGAGTGTGGACCTGTGGTCCACACGGCGTTGACCGAAGGTCCACACTCCTTATCCCATGCTAGCTGACAAGGAGTGTGGACCTGTGGTCCACACGGCGTTGACCAAAGGTCAACACTCCTTATCCCCTAACACCAGGCCATGTCCCCATCCCCGCGCCAGTTCGCCGTCGCCTGCCCGATCCGCAGCGTCTGCGACCATCACGCCCGGGTCTTCGCCGAGCTCGGCCGCTTGCAGGGTCACTACCTCGGCACCCGGCGCGGCGCGGAAGGCATTCCCGACGAACTCTCCCGCCGCTTCCCACTGGTCGGGCTCCTTTCGTACGCGGTGGCCCGCACCATCCCGTCAAAGGAAGAAGCCGCGAAAGTCGCCTGCTTCCCGCTCTTCGACCGGTGGGCGAACCGGCAGATCCCCGGCGGCAACCATGTTTTCTCCAGTTATGGCTATGCGGTGGAATGCTTCCGCAAGGCCCGCGAAACCGGCGCCTTCACCTTCATGGACGGCGGGAACAGCCACTTCGCCCACTACTGGAAAGTCGTCAGCGACGAGCATGCCCGCTGGAACTGCGACCTGCCGCCTTTTCCCCGGGCATGGTATGAACGCGGCCTCCGCTCGCTGGAGCTGACCGACTGGGTCTTCAGCCCCAGTTCCTACGTCACCCGCTCCTACCTCGACCAGGGTTTCCCGCAAGACCGCATCCTTCATCTCCCCTATCCGGTCAATCTCGCGCACTTCTCCCCCGAACCCGCCGCCGGGCTTCCCGCCTCCCCGCTGCGCGTCGTCTGCACCGGTGGGGTCAGCTTGCGCAAGGGCTTCCCCTATCTGCTCGAAGCCATGCGCATCATCCGCAAGGAGCGCGATGCCGTGCTGATGCTTACCGACATCGTCCACCCGACCATGAAGCCGATCCTCGCGGCGTATCCCGATATTCCCATCGACTGGGCACCGATGCTTCCTCACGCCCAACTCGCCGCGAGGTTGAAATCCGCGCACGTCTTCGCCTTGTTGTCGGTCGAGGAAGGTCTCGCCCGCACGGCGCTGGAAGCGATTGCCTGCGGGGTCCCTGCCGTCCTCACGCCGAACACCGGGACCAGCGATTTCATCCAGCCGGGGGTGAATGGCGAGGTCGTCCCCATCCGCGATCCCCAGGCGACCGCGGAAGCGATCATCCGCTGCTACGAACGCCTCCGCGGCCAAGGCCCGGCGCGGGTCGATCCCGAACTCGCCGCCTCCCTCGCTTTCCCGAGTTTCCGCCAGCGCCTCATCGACCACCTCGCCACGATTGATGCGGTGTATCGGTAAGTCGGTAGGTCGGTGTTTCGGTAGATCGGTAGATCGGTAGATCGGTGTTTCGGTAGGTCAGTGTTTCGGTAGATCGGTAGATCGGTTTATTGCTGTTCTGAAACACCGGGCCGCAGGCAACCGACTCACCGAGCCGCAGGCAACCGAACCACCGAGCCGCAGGCCACCGAAACACCGAGCCGCAGGCCACTGATTCACCGATGAAACGCCTCATCCTCGCCCTCATCCGAGGAGCCGCCGGCTTCTACGTGAAGACCCGTGGCGGCATCATCGGCCGGGATGTCATCCTCAACGGCTTCCCGGGCATCCGTCGCAAGGGCAGCGGCCGACTGATCCTTGGTGACGGCGTCACGGTCAACACCGCGCGCTGGGCCAACTGGCTGGGCTCCTCCGGCTCGATGATGCTCAGCGTGGAAGACGGAGCCACCCTTGAGTTGAAGCGTGGCTGCGGCATCTCCGCTTCCCAGATCATCGCCAACACCGGCATCGAGATTGGCGAGGAGGCCCTGGTCGGAGCCGGCTGCCTGATCTGCGACTCCGACATGCACGAGGTGCCGCTCGGCTCGGGCAAGCCCGTCGCGACGGCACCGATCCGCATCGGAGCCCGCGCCTTCATCGGGGCACGCTGCATCATTCTCAAAGGTGTCACCATCGGCGAAGGAGCGGTCGTTGGGGCGGGTTCGGTGGTGATCAAGGACATCCCGCCTCACGTTATCGCCTCCGGCAACCCGGCGGTCGTCGTGAAACAGCTCCTGGCTGAATGAAGACCTGCGCCTCCCCCACTCGCGCATCTTTCGACAACGCATCCTTGCGAATCCTGCAATGAGCACCCCATCCCTATCCTGCCTGCTTTGCGGAAACGATAAGCTTTCGGTGTCCGCCACGCTGAACGGAGCGCAGCTCCGGCAACTATGGGCGGCTTTGGACAACGAGATCGGTGATGATGCCTATGGCCCGATCAAGCCGGAGACCGCGGTGGATCTGTATCGCTGTGACTCTTGCGGCTTTCGATTTTACAATCCGGAGTTCGCAGGTTCGGCCGGGTTTTATGAGGAGTTGATGGCGAAGAAGACCTATCCACTTGGGAGTCCCGAGTTCGCCCATGCCATCGACTTTGCTGTCCGTCATGGTATCCGGGAGGTGATTGATGTCGGCGGCGGCGAGGGAGCCTTTCTGGACCTTGCCAGCAAAGCGGGACTGCGGACGTCCGGCGTGGAGCTCAACCGGAATGCCTCCGAAATGGCGGCGAAGAAGGGCCACCGGATGTTCAACAAGTTCCTGGAGGAGATCAACCTGGAGGAGATCGATGGTGGCGTTGAGTTGCTCACCTTGTTCCAAGTGGTCGAGCACGTGTCGGACCCGGTCGGTTTTGTTGTGGCAGCCTCGAGGTTGGTGAAACCCGGAGGCTTTATCTCCATCGCCGTGCCGAGCGACAAGAGAATGCTGGGCTTGCTGGAGAACGACCCTGCCGATTGGCCGCCGCATCATGTCAGCCGTTGGAGGCTTGAAGATTTGAGATTTCTCGGCGAGCGGGCAGGACTTGAATTGGTGGAGGAAGGGGCAAACCCGTTGTTCGGCAACTCCATTCCCTGGGCCTGCGCTTTGCATGATCAGCTTGGCGCAGCCCTGGGCCACGAACCGCTGCGGATTCCTCGCCCGGTCATCTCCTCGGCATCATTCGTTTACCGCGCGCTGAAACTCCAGAACTTCCTGCCCTTCCACGGTCTGAGCATCCGGATGGTGCTGCGGAAGAGGATGGCTTGAAGCGATCCACCATTCCGATGTTGCTTGATCTTGCTCGTGTTCGATGGGCGCTTCGCGGTCTGCCGGACATCCCGCTTGCCCTGACGCTTCATCGGATCAGTAACCACACGATGACCCGCCCTGAACGGGCGAAGGCACTCTGGAAGCTGTGCCGGGATACCCTGGGTGCCGAAGTGCCGGGTGACTTCGTGGAATGCGGGGTGTGGCTGGGTGGCTCGGCGGGATTGATGGCGGTGGCACTCGGCCAATTCGAAAAAGAAACCCCCCGCAAACTTCACCTTTTCGACTCGTTTGAAGGTCTCCCTGCGCCCGGGTTGGAAGACGGCGAGAGGGCGGCGGAATATTGGAGATCCACCGAAGGATCGGAACACGTCATGGTCCACCGTTGCGTCGCGGGTGCGGACCTCGTCCGCTCTTTCCTGCATGGACGGCTCCGGATTCCCCGGGAGCGGGTCGTCTTTCACGAAGGCTGGTTCCACGATACCCTTCCCCAACTGGACGCGGATTTCGGGCCGATTGCCATTCTGAGGCTGGATGGCGATTGGTATGATTCCACCCGGATTTGCCTCGAGCACCTGTACGACCGGCTTTCGCCCGGGGGAGTCGTCCTGCTAGATGATTATTTCTGCTGGGAGGGCTGCCGGAAGGCGACGGACGAGTTTCGCACCCAGAAAAGCATCACGGAAGCGATCATCCGCATCGATTCAGACTCGGGCTACTGGATCAAGCGGCGTCCTTGAAATCCGAAGTCCAGTCAACTCATCAAACCTATGGCTCAAGACCAGACCAGCGCCAGAAGCGGACTAGTGCGAATGCATGGAGATAGCTCATTCACGCCGCGCGTGTTCTTGAATACATCGGACCATGGCTATATCGGCACGCATTTGATTGAACGGAGCATCTCGCTCCTGGCGGGCGAACTCCGAGGCGACTTCATCGACGTGGGGTGCGGCACGCAGCCCTACCGCTGCTACTTCGACCACATCGAAAAGAAGACCGCGTGCGATTTTGACGCCGGTCGCGGGGATGTGGATTTCGCCTGTCCGGCGGACCAGGTGCCGCTGCCGGACGCCTGCATGGATTCAATCCTTTGCACGGAAGTTCTCGAGCACGTGCCCGATCCGCTTGCCGTCTGGAAGGAATTCAACCGGCTGCTGCGCCCGGGCGGGCGGGTACTCCTGACCACTCCGATGTATTGGCCGCCGCACGAGCTGCCCTACGATTTCTTCCGCTACCCGGAGCACGGGTTGCGTCGCTTGGTCGAAGTTTCCGGCTTCCGCCTGCTTGCCATCATCCCGAGAGGTGGGCCGCTCGCGTTCTGGGGGCAGGCCACGATGCACGTCTGGCAGCAGTTCTTCGCCTTCGGTCCGCTTCGTGCCATTTGGAACCGGCTCCTGCTGGCTCTTGACGAGCGCTCCTCCAATCCCCGCATCACGCTTGGCTGGACCGTGCTCGCAGAGAAGATTTCCGACTAACGCCAATGCCAACTCCCGGGAAAACCCTCGTCGTCCTTTCCGAGACCCTGCCGCTCGGTGGCACGGCCACGTTCGTGATGAACCTGTGTCGTGGGATGAGCCATCGCGAGGACTGGACCTGCGTCGGGGCCGGCTTGCGCGGGCTGGACGAGGTCGGCGCGCAGATCCGCAAGGAGGGGCTGCAGATCCTGGCCCCGGATACGGCGACCGTGCTTCATGAGGAAAGGATCGAGGACCTCTACCGCCAGTGTGCCCCGCTTCAGCCGCGGGCGGTTGCGGCAGGTCTCGGGTCGGGAGCTTTCGATTTCCTCCGCTATGTTCCGGCCGGCTGTTTGCGGATCGGGATGATCCAGAGCGACGACGAATGCGTTTACGATCTGGTGGAAAGCTATCTGCCGTGGATCGACATCGTGGCCGGGGTTTCCACGGAGATCTGCCGCAAGATGCAAGTGCGGCTGGCGAACCGGACGACGCCGGTGGTGGTGGCACAGCCCTACGGGGTGCCGATGCCGGCAAGCCCGGTGGCGATATCTTCGGGCAGGCCGCTCAGGGTGCTCTTCTTGGGACGGGTCATTGAAGAACAGAAGCGCGTCGGGCTGATGGCACGTGTGATGAAGCGGACTTTGGCCGAGGTGCCGGAGATCCGCTGGACGATCGCCGGCGACGGGCCGCAGCTCGCAGCGATGAAAATGGAATTCGCTGCCGAATCGGAACGAGTGCGCTTTCTGGGCAATGTCCCCTATGCCCAAGTGCCGGGAATCCTGCCGGAACACGACGTGTATTTTCTCTGCTCCGACTACGAGGGGCTGCCGCTCTCGCTGCTTGAGTCGATGGGAGCCGGCCTAGTGCCGGTCGCCAGTGATTTGCCAAGCGGGATTTCGGAAGTGGTGAACGATGGGAATGGAATCCGCGTCCCGATCCACGATGAAGATGGCTATGCGGCGGCGGTGATCCGGCTTGCCCGCGAGTTGGACCTCCGGACGGCGATGTCGGTCCGGGCGAGTGCGGAAGTTCGGGAAAGCCATTCCACGGACGCGATGGCGCGGCGTTGGGCTGAGATGTTAGATGCCCATCTGGCGGACCGCGGTCCGGTATGGAAAACCACCTGCAAAGCCACGGCTCCGAAGGAACTGGACGGAAAGTGGCAGTTTAGCGCCCCCATGAGACCGGTGCGGAGACTCTTAAAGCAGATGTTCAAGTAAATCGGACCATTGGCGTCAACCTAAGCGTAACGCGTTGATTTCCAATGAAATAAAGATAGAGAAATTGTATTTTTTCCTTGACTCGACCTTGGGTCCGGCAAGCTGGGAATGCTCCCAAGCTCTTTCCGTTCCA
>Ga0247843_1006862_pt1 | contig 14489 bp, 13 predicted proteins | sample LaCruzMarch2017__FD_192420 | JGI IMG/M metagenome (GOLD analysis project Ga0247843, IMG submission 192420) | Freshwater microbial communities from meromictic Lake La Cruz, Castile-La Mancha, Spain - LaCruzMarch2017_8m | ecosystem: Environmental > Aquatic > Freshwater > Lake | place: Spain...
CCTCAGATCAGACCATGGATGAACTCGATCGTGCGGGCATTCGAGGGCTCAGATTTTCGCTCTACACACCCAAAAATGCAGCGGCTAGCTTTGAGATGGTCGAACCGCTCGCCAAACGCATCATGCGCTTAGGTTGGCACCTGCAATTGCATTGGACGGCAGATCAGTTTGTTCAACACGCGGATATGCTTGAGCGTCTGCCCTGCCCGCTTGTGATCGATCATATGGGAAGGCTCCCACAGCCTCTTGGCATTCATCACCCCGCCGTGGCATTGATGAATCGTTTATTAGACAAAGGCGATACCTGGATCAAGCTTTCTGGCGCGTATCTAGATAGTCTAAGCGGAGAGGCAGAAGGTTTTTGCGATGTCGATACCGTCGCACGACACTGGATCTCCCAGGCGCCAGATCGTTTAGTTTGGGGGAGTGACTGGCCGCACCCGACAGAAGCACACAAGCCTAATGATGCGAACATGCTGGATCGCCTAAGCCACTGGACCAGCGATCGCATCGTGATTGAAAAAATACTCGTGCATAATCCCGCACATTTGTACGGGTTCGAAGCGCAACACTGAGTGTGCGCCAGTGTTTAGCCTGGCAGGGGACGCAGGCGGCGCGCCGCATCGCGTAACATCGTTTCGGTCGTATCCCAATCCACACAGCCATCGGTCACGGAACAGCCATAGGTCATTTTGCTATGGTCGGCCTGAATGGACTGATTGCCAGCGACGAGATTCGATTCGATCATCACGCCCACAATAGAACGATTGCCAGCAACGATCTGACCGACGACGTCGGACATGACCAAAGGCTGTAGCTCGGGTTTTTTGAAGCTGTTGGCGTGCGAACAGTCCACCACGATATTGGGACGAATTTTGGCTTTGTGCATAGCTTGTTCTGCCAAGGAGATTGAAACGGTATCGTAATTGGGTCTTCCGTCTCCTCCCCGCAAAACAAGATGACCATAAGGATTGCCCGTCGTGTGCACAATCGAGACCTGTCCTTGCGCACTGATACCCAAGAAGCGATGTGGCTTGGAGGCTGACAAGATGGCGTTAACCGCAACAGTCATATCCCCGTTAGTGGCGTTTTTAAAGCCAACGGGCGTCGACAAGCCGGAAGACATCTCACGATGTGTTTGAGACTCTGTCGTGCGCGCACCAATCGCGTTCCAAGCGATCAAATCACCAAGGTACTGAGGCGAAATTGGATCAAGCGCCTCTGAGGCCGCAGGTAATCCCAGTTCGTTGACCTCAAGCAAAAACTTGCGACCAAGAAGCATGCCTTCGTCGATCCGAAAAGAGTCATCCATGTGGGGGTCGTTGATGTAGCCCTTCCAGCCAACTGTCGTGCGAGGTTTTTCAAAATAAACCCGCATCACGATGAGCAACACATCAGAGACCTCATCGGCTAGGGCTTTGAGACGACGCGCATAGTCCAAGCCTGCAACAGGATCGTGGATAGAGCACGGTCCAACCACCACAAACCGTCGCCGATCCTCTCCTCGCAAAATACGATTGAGCGACTCACGCCCCGCCATAACCGTACCTGCAGCCGTTTCAGTGAGTGGAATCTGTTGATGCAGCTGTTGAGGGGTAGGCATAGCAAGAAAATCTGCGATATGCAGGTTTTCGATCGAAGCGTCTGAGGATAAGGTATTCATGATGATTAAAGCCATGGGTGCGCACATCAGGTACGCGAGTTTCGATATCCTTAGTTTAGAGCATTACACCTCAGCACTGCTCTCAAAAGCGCGGATGTTTCAAATACACTGAAGCTATGAAGCCCGAACGCCGAATCGCTCACCTCGATATGGATGCTTTTTTTGCATCAGTCGAGTTATTGAGCTATCCCGAACTTAAAGGTCAACCTGTGGTTGTCGGTGGTCGCAGCACGGAGCAACCTACCCTCGATGCATCTGGCACGAGGCGTTTCTCTCGATTGCGCGACTACGTGGGCCGTGGCGTCATCACAACATCGACCTATGAGGCGCGCGCCTTAGGCGTCTTTTCTGGCATGGGCTTGATGAAATCAGCTTTGCTGGCACCCGAGGCGATTCTGTTACCCGCAAATTTTGAGGCCTACAAGCATTATTCTAGACTATTCAAGTCGGCTGTCTCCAGCATTGCCCCCCAGGTCGAAGATCGCGGTATCGATGAAATCTATATCGACTTTACAGCTCTTGACGAAGATACTGAACGACTTGCCTTGCGTATTAAAAAAGCCGTTTATGACGCAACCGGCCTGAGCTGCTCAATAGGCGTCAGCCCAAACAAATTACTGTCAAAAATTTGTTCCGATTTGGATAAACCTGACGGAATCACCCTTTTACAGGCCACCGAATTATCGACGCGCATTTGGCCTTTGCCCGCAAAAAAAATTAATGGGATTGGACCTAAGGCAAACGAGAAACTTGTCGCCTTAGGGATTCACACCATCGGGGAGCTCGCACACACCCCCCCAGAGCTGCTGATTGCGCACTTTGGTCGTGCCACAGGGCATTGGCTTCATCAGGCTGCACATGGTGTGGATGACCGGCCCGTTGTCACCTCTTCTGAACCAAAGTCACTCAGTCGAGAAACAACCTTTGAACGCGATTTGCATGCGAAACAAGATCGCACACGTTTATCTTCGATCTTTACAGACTTATGCAATCGTTTGGCCGACGATCTCACGCGTAAAGGCTATGCAGCGAAGACCATCGGCATCAAAATTAAATATGCTGATTTCCAAGTCATCACGCGCGATCTCACCCTACCCGTCGCCATTGATGAAGGCACCACCATTCGACAGGCCGCTACAGAGTGCCTGCGTCGCGTCCCCCTTGACCAAAGGATTCGACTGCTTGGTGTTCGGGCGGCAAGCTTGTCGCCACGCGCCCCGAACACGCAGGAGACGCGTCACCCTCAATCCGACTTACCATTTTAAAAATCTAAGAATCGCCCACATAGAGGAAATAGGCTGCTCGCAGGACAAGAACGGCGTTATGCTAAGTGATTCATTTAGATATTATTAAACCTATTTTTAGACATGCCACAGGAAAAATTATGAGTCAGTTTGAGCAACTCGATCTCGTAGGCGCTGCAGACGGTATTGCAAAGAAAGCGTTTTCGTCCACCGAGCTGACGACCTGGTCGCTCAACCGTTTAGAAACGATTGGTCGAAGATTGAATGCTGTTTTTCGCATAGATCATGAGCAAGCTTTAGCGCGCGCACGCGCACTGGATGCTCTACAGGCAAGCGGTCTCATGCTGGGCTCTTTGCATGGCGTACCCCTGGCGCACAAAGATTTGATTGAAGTCGCGGGAAAAGAGATGCACGTGGGCTCCAAAATCTTGCAAGGCAACATCGCCAAGAAAAATGCCTGGGTCATCGATGATTTAGATGCGGTTGGTCAAGTCAACCTAGGTGCCTTGCATATGGCCGAATTCGCCATGAGTCCAACCGGTTTCAATGGTCATTATGGTCATGGACTCAATCCATGGAATCCTGAATACCCCTGCGGCGGCTCCTCAAGCGGCTCGGGTATCGCCGTAGCCGCGCGGCTCGTTTTTGGTTCGCTTGGCAGCGATACGGGCGGCTCGATTCGTCAACCTGCATTCATGTGCGGCGTCACTGGGATTAAACCGACGGCTAAACGCGTCAGCATCGATGGTGTCTTTCCCCTGTCTCACACCTTGGACTGCGTGGGTCCATTGGCGCAGACCGCACGTGACTGCGCGCGTATCTTGACGCACATCAGCCGTCCTAACCCCAGTGATCCTTGGTGCACGACACAACCTAACGAAGACTATGAAAGAAAACTGACAGGCGATTTAAGAGGGGTTCGAATCGGTGTTCCCCAGGATTTTTATCGTGAAAATCTTGATCCTGAAATGGCGGCAGCCTTGGAGGCTAGCTTGCAAGTCTTGCGCGGTCGCGGTGCTGAGCTCGTCGAAGTCAAGGTGCCCAATATGCAGCGCATACACGAAATGACTGCGATCGTCTTGACGGCCGAGGCAGCTCAAGTCCATCGAAAATGGTTTGAACAGCGTCCACAAGACTATAGCGATCAGGTTCGCGCCCGCATCGAACCAGGCTTTAGTCAGACGGGCATTGGGTACACCGAAGCGCTTCGCGCCAGAGATGACTTCATCAAAGAATATCTGGCGACAAGCCTTGGAAGCTGTGACGCACTGCATATCCCCGTCGCTCGCTTGCACACGCCCACCATTGCAGCGACCACCACGGGCGATCTCAACAATGTGCTGCAGTCCATTAGTCAGCTGACCTATACCAACCGTGCGATCAATTATCTCGGCTTACCCGCGATGAGCGTACCCGCTGGTTTTTCAAGTCGACATATGCCTCTTGCCTTTCAACTCGTCGGCAAACCCTTTGACGAGGCAACGATTCTCAAGATCGCTGATGCCTATCAACGCGACACATCATGGCACAAGGCACGACCAAGTGTTTGATGATCTTCGATAAAAAGAATGGAGACCCATTATGATAATCAATCCCATGCCTGAAACGCTCGGTGCTCGCGTTGAAGACCTTGATTTATCAAAACCATTGAGTGCGACGCAAACCGATACGCTGTTGCTTGCGCTTGGGCGCTATGGTGTACTCGAATTTCCGAAGCAATCTTTGACGACGGCACAACTCAAAGGCTTCAGTCAGAGTTTTGGTGAGCTTTATGTGAGTCCGGGAGGGCGGGCGCAAGAGCCGGGTTTTCCAGAGGTGATGATTCTTTCAAATATGATTGAGAACGGTCAACCACTCGGACTTAAAGATGCGGGTCAATCATGGCACACAGATATGTCTTATGCGCCAGTCATCGCTTTAGCCAATATTTTATATGGCACGACGATTCCGCATCGCGATGGAAAACCGCTTGGTGCGACGCAATTTAGAAATATGCATGCGGTCTATGAGGATCTTTCCAAAGACCTCAAGTCCACACTCGCCGACAAGACAATCACCCATGACTTCAACAAATTTTGGGACATGATGCGGGCCCGCCCTGGCAGCACGCGTCCGCCTTTGAGTGAAAAAGAAAGAAATGCCAGGCCGCCTGCGCGCCACCCTGCCTTTCTCACGCATCCGCTGACAGGAAAAAAAGTGTTGTATGCGAATCCTGGCTATGCCATAGAGGTTAATGGTTTACCTCAAGCAGAAAGCGACGCAATACTCGAGGAACTCTTCGCGCGTCAGCTTGAGGAAAAATATCTCTATACCCACGCCTGGAATAAAGACTCGGTCCTGATGTGGGACAACATCGGCACCACGCACAATGCAGTCGCCGATTATGGGCCCGATGAGCATCGCTATATGAAACGCTGCCAAGTGATGGCAGATCGCTTGTTTGGACCCGGCGGAACCCAAGAACCTCTTCTTTTTAATGCAAGGATATAAAAATGAACATGAGACATCTCCTCACCAGTCTGTTGTCTTCCTTGATCCTTCTTGGTTCTACTGCGAGCGCACAAAGCAGCGCTCAATTTCCAGACAAGCCGATTCGGCTCATCGTCGCCTATGCCCCAGGAGGTGCAACGGACATCGTGGCGCGCATGCTTGCTCAAGAACTGACTCCGATCATGGGGCAGTCCGTGATTGTTGAAAACAGGGCGGGTGGTGGCACGCTCGTTGGCACAGACTCGATTAAACGCGCGAATCCAGATGGCTACAGTTTGCTTTTTGGCACAAATGCGTTTGTCATCACGCCACTTTTACACAACACGCCAACCTATGATCCTGTCAAAGACTTTTCTCCCGTGTCCCAGACAACAATCCAGCCGCTGGGACTCTTCGTGACGCCAGGCTTAAACATTAAAACGGTTGAACAATTGATCGACTATGCCAAGAAAAATCCTGGTAAGTTAAATTTCGCCTCATCAGGAAACGGCTCGGCACAACACCTCGCAGGCGAGTCGTTTCGCGTTGCCGCCGGTATCGATCTTGTTCATGTGCCTTACAAAGGTGCGGGTCCAGCTCTTGTCGACCTCTTAGCAGGTCGGGTCGATATGATGTTCACCTCTCTGGTGGGCAATGCCGAACACATCAAGGAAGGCCGCCTCGTTCTAGTTGCGACCTCTGGGGGCAAGCGTGGTTCTGCGACGCCTAACGTCCCGACTGTGGCGCAAACATTGCCTGGTTTTGAAGCTTATACATGGCAAGGCGTCATCGCGCCCGCTGGGACGCCTGTCGCCGTCGTTGACAAACTCAATGCCGCCATTAGAAAGGTCGGCGCAAATCCAAAGTTTTACGAAAAGCTGGCGGCACAGGGGATGGAAGTACAGACGTCCTCACCGGCCGAGTTCAACGCTCGTCTCGCCAGTGATGCCACAAAATACAAAGAATTGTTGCAACGCACTCAAACCTCAATTCGTTAAATCTAGGCTATAAAACCTCTTCGTCTTTTGAGCCATCGAACCTAAATCGCTCTATTCACTTTTGGATCTCACATGTCAACGTCAAAACAAAAAAGATTTACTCAAGTTACGCTCGAAACCTTGCCTCAGGAGTCACGGGGACTTGCACAAGAAATTCTCGATATTTCAAGTCTTGGCTTAGCAGGTCCTTACAACGTTATGTTGAGGAGTCCGATTTTTGCTGACCGCATGAAGCGGTTACTTGATTATTTACGCTTTAATAACTCGCTCCCGATGCGTCTGAGTGAATTTGCTATTTTGATCCAAGCGCGCCTTTGGAGCTCGCAAGTGGAATGGTTCGCGCACTACCCTATCGCCTTACGTCATGATTTGCCCGCCCACGTTGCGGACGACCTAAAACAAAACATTCGTCCACGCAACATGCAGCCCGATGAAGACGCGGCGTATGACGTCTGCATGAACATGAGCAAACATCACAAGATTTCTGAAGAGCTTTTTCAACATGCCAAGAAGGTACTGGGGGAACAGCAGCTTGTTGACCTCATCGCCGTCAGCGGGACTTATGTGACGATTGCCATGTTATTAAGTCTGGGTGAGGAGCCCATTCCAGAAGGCAAAACACTCCCTTTCCCTGAAGCGGTCTAAGGACTCGCCTCAAAGCCTATCGGCGATATGCATGGACTCGGGTGGCAGCCCTGCCACCAGACGCGCCTGGACTTGAACATATGCCTCTTCAATCGCACGCGCCTGACGCCTGCTATCGAACAAAGGCGCATGCAAGCGGTTTTCCTCCAAACGCATACGTAATGACCGAAGCTGCACAGGATCAGTCGCCAACTCGATCGCTCGAGCCACAAATGCTTCACCGTCCACAGTGATGAGTTCGGGCAATTCGACGGCACGTAACAAGCTTGCCGCGACACGGCTCGCAAACGCCTGGCCCATACACGTCAACACGGGTAATCCTACCCATAACGCATCGCTGGTCGTGGTGTGTGCGTTATAAGGCAGCGAGTCCAGAAATAAATCTGCGCAGCGTTGTCGTGCCAAGTATTGATCCGTCGGTACTTTAGGTGCAAAAACCAATCTTTCAGGATGCACGCCTCGCGCTTGCGCCTCTTGGCGAAGATGATTGGCCGTATGTTCGCTTGCCTGTAATAGCCATAAAACGCTATGAGGCACCGCACGCAAAATCGACATCCAACGCTCAAACGTTTCAGGCGTAATTTTGAAGTTGTTGTTAAAGCAGCAAAAAACAAACCCGTTTTCGGGCAAGCCAAGCTCCGCTCGAGTGAACGGATGCGATGATACGGTCCGTTTACGATCATTCGGCTGATAACTATGCGGCAGATAAATCACCTTTTCCGTAAAAAAAGGCTCCGTCTCAGACGTGATGAGCGTTTTGTCGGCAAGGATGTAATCCATGTACGGGGCACCCATTGTGCCGGGGTAGCCTAGATAATTGATTTGTATTGGCGCGACTCTTGCTGCGAATACACTTGGGCGACAACCGGTCGTCAAGCCACTTAGATCAATCGCAATATCGATCTCAAGCTCTCGCGCGCGCGCGACAAGCTGAGCATCAGACTCTGCCCTGACATCAATAAAATGTTCAAAACCCGCCTCTAGACGTTGCCGCATCTCATCTTTAGTATCGGGACCCGAAGAAAAGGCATAAATCTCAAATTGGGTGCGATCATGCGCTTCGAACAAGCCCGCAATCAGTTGCGCAACAGGATGTTGGTGAAAATCAGCAGAAAAATATCCGATCCGTAACCTGTGCTTGGTCGTTCGCTTGGCAAAGGGCACTATTTTTTTGGGGCTAGGGTGCTTGGCCTGAATCCAAGTTCGCGCGGCTCGTTGTTGCAAGTCCGGATCCGAAGTCAGTGCCAGAAGCGGAAACGGCAGACTCGCAGGTTCGCCATTTTTTACGGCCGATAACAAAACGGCAAGGCGCTCTTGATAATGACGCCAATCGCACATCTGCATGTTGACGTGCAGGCGTGTGCCAAGCAGGTAAGGAATCTGAGGCGCACATTCGATCGCGCGATCGAAACTTTTAACCGCTTCGGCATGCCGACCGAGCTCGTTGAGGGCATTCCCTCGGTTCATCAACGCTTGTGCATGGGTCGGCACAAGATTGATCGCAGCATCAAAACTCATAATCGCTTCTTCGAAACGACCCACAATCCCTAGTGCATTGCCGCGGTTGTAATGCGCTTCGACATAGCCAGGTGCCAAAGCGATTGCGCGGTCATAGCTTTCCAACGCCTCTGGCCATCGCCCTAGATGCTGCAGCAGATCTCCACGATTATTGTGAGCTTCGACATAGCCTGGATCGAACGCAATCGCCCGATCGTAATGAGACAGTGCAGACTTATATTTTTTTAGATCCTGCAAAAGGTTACCGAAATTATTAAGTGCAAAACTCGCCTCTGGATCAAGTTTAAGTGCCTTAATAAACAAAATCTCGGCGCGCTCTAGCTGACCCGTTTGGTAGGCAATCGTCGCGAGCATGTGCAGCGCATCGAAATGATTGGGCTGCCATTTAAGCGCGCGCTCATACAGCGCGCGGGCTTCTTTGAGTTGCCCTTGCTGATGCAGTGCGAGCGCCTCTTGAAACTTATTGTGCGCTTTTAGCGCATCAGCCGCAGACACATCTTTACCAATCGAAACCATTACTTTCACCACATTTAAAACAAAAATGACTCAATAAAATCGGGATTAACGATCTTTTTGCTTAAGCTTGGTGTAAACAGTATTAACGACTGTTGAACGCACAGGTTCGCTTAACCCAGACGCGGGTTTAGGTGTCGAGGTATCTTTTTTGGGTTTTTTTGTTTCTTTGTTGGACTTTTGTTGACCTTTGGCCATGATAGTTCCCCGATAAATAAACGATAAACTAGTGTACAGGTCTATCGAAAAAAAACCCAATGCTCCCCCTTTTGCATATTTCCGAAGCTGAAGTCGAAGTCTCCGCCATGCGTTCGCAAGGCGCGGGGGGGCAGAATGTCAATAAAGTTTCGAGTGCGATTCACCTGCGCTTTCACATCCCCCATTCAAGTTTGCCCGCCGACGTCAAAGTACGGCTGCTCGCGCTCAGGGACTCGCGCATCACTCAGGACGGTGCGATCGTCATTAAGGCACAAACCCATCGAAGCCAAGAACTCAACCGACTGGATGCGTTCGCCCGTCTCAATGAATTGGTCAACAGCGTTGCGCGTCCGCCAAAAACACGGCATGCGACAAAACCTAGTTATGGTTCACGCCAGCGACGGCTCGAAACAAAACGAAAACACTCAGAAACCAAGACCCTCCGTGGAAAATCCCCTCTTTAACAGGATTGTGATCACGATCGCATCCAACCATGAGTCAGACAGATGAACATCCCTCTTTTCCCCCTTGGCTCGACGCTTTTTCCTGAGGGCTTATTAGCACTCAAGATTTTCGAAGTGCGCTACCTTGATATGACCAAAGCATGTTTTAAGCAACAAACTCCCTTTGGCGTGGTCACGCTGACAGAGGGACCTGAGGTTCGGATTCCAGGCAAAGAGGTCGAGTTTGCGGATACAGGCACACTGGCGCGCATCATTGACTTTGATGCCGTCCAACCCAGTTTGTATCTGCTGCGCTGCCGGGGTGGACAACGTTTCAAGATCCTTGAGCGTACCCAGGCACCGAATGGCGCTTGGTCCGCAAACATTGAACTGTTGGACGCAGATCCAGAGATCGATATTCCACCAGAGTTGACGCCGACTTCTCAGGCGCTCGCACGACTCATTGCGTCGTTTGAGGAGCAAGACGTCGCAAACGATGATCGCCCTTTTCTCGCCCCCTATCGCCTCAACGACTGCAGTTGGGTTGCCAATCGCTGGGCTGAATTACTCAACATTTCTTCTGCGCAAAAAGTACACTTGCTCTCCATGGACAATCCACGCTTGCGCCTGGATTTGCTGCAGGAGATGCTCGAAGAAATGGGGGCATTCAAGCCCCCACGTCAGTCATAAATAGACCAGCTTAGGCGCGTAAAGAAGCGCAAAAAGCCTTGATACGTTCGCACGCATCTTTCAAAATCTCATCCGAGGTTGCATAAGAAATCCTGAAATATGGTGCGAGACCAAACGCCGAGCCTGGAACGACAGCAACCAGTTTTTCATCAAGCAAAGCATTGGCAAAGTCAAAATCATTATTGATTTTGACGCCTTTTGGTGTGGTCTTGCCAAGCGTGCCTGCGCAGCTCGGATAGACGTAAAAAGCGCCTTGTGGTTTGAGACAAGTCACGCCCTCGCATTCATTGAGCATACGTACGACCATGTTTCTGCGGCGCTCGAAGATAACATTGTGATCTGCGATAAATCCTTGCGGACCATCCAAGGCTTCCAATGCTGCCGCCTGACTGATAGAAGAGGGATTGGAGGTCGACTGGGACTGAATCGCCGACATCGCACCAATCAACCAGCTCGGTCCGTGCCCATATCCAATACGCCAACCCGTCATGCAATAGGCTTTTGAAACGCCGTTGACCGTCAATATGCGATCCGCGATCTCTGGTGCCACCTGGGCCAAGGTCGCAAATTTGGCGCCGTCAAATAACAGCTTTTCATACATATCATCGACCATCACCAAGACATTGGGATGCGCCTTGAGAACCTGACCGAGCGCTTTGAGGTCTTGCGCCGTGTAGACAGAGCCTGTCGGATTTGAAGGGGAGTTCAGGATCAACCATTTTGTCCGGGGCGTGATGGCGTTTTTAAGCAAGTCTGGCGTCAACTTGAAACCTACAGACGCATCACACACCACGGGGACTACTGCCCCACCCGCTAGGACGACCATATCGGGATAGCTCACCCAATACGGCGCAGGAATCAACACCTCATCGCCCTCGCCAATCGTCGCGACCAGTGCATTAAATAAGACTTGTTTTCCCCCGGTACAGACAATGACATCATCGGGATTGATCGTCATGGCATGGTCACGCAAAAATTTTCTGGCGATCGCGCGCTTTAACTCTGCAGTCCCATTGACCGCGGTATAACGTGTTTGTCCGCCCTGAATGGCCTTGATGGCAGCCTCGCGGATATTGGCGGGCGTATCCATATCCGGCTCGCCTTGCGCCAATGCGATGACATCCATCCCTTTGGCTTTCAGCGCCTTGGCATTGTCAGTGATCGCCAGCGTAGGCGAAGGTTTAACCAATGACATCCGAGGCGACAGTAAGGCTGCACTCATTTAATTCTCCAAATAAAGGTCGACGCATCATGCATGCATCTGTCAGGCACACGCTCAATCACTTAAATATAACCCAAGGCAAATCTCCCAAATCCTCGACGCAGCATGGTATCGTGCCAAAAAATTCTGGAGGAAATCACATGACTTTCAATTTGCGACTGACTCGACGCGCCCTGCTAAGCGCGCTCGTTTTGACAACTGGCTTAGGTTTGAATGCTGCTGCACAAGCCAAGTATCCGGAAAAGCCCATCAAACTCATTGTTGGCTTCGCAGCAGGTGGCCCGACAGACATCGTGGCCCGTCTTGTAGGCAGCCGCCTAGAAAAGGCTCTCGGTCAACCTGTGATTGTCGAGAACAAACCAGGTGGCGGCTCAAACATCGCTTCAGCTGAGGCCGCACGTGCCAAGCCCGATGGCTATACCCTATTTTTGGGGACCATTGCCAATGCGACCAATATGTCGGTTTATAAAAACCTGACCTATGACACCGAACGTGACTTCATCCCAATCTCGCAACTGGTGTCCTCGCCTAGCGTGTTGGTCGTCAATAATGACCTTCCTATTAAGAATTTAAAAGAACTCATCGCTTATGCCAAAGCCAATCCAGGTAAGCTCTCCTATGCCTCCTCGGGCGCTGGGGGTTCACCTCACCTAGCAGGCGAGATGCTCAAGCAGCGTGCAGGCATCGACGCACTGCATGTGCCCTACAAAGGCGCAGCGCCCGCGATGAACGATGTCATGGGCGGCACTGTTTCTATGGGCTTTAAAACGGCTTCGGGCGTCACCACCACGATTCAAGCGGGTCGACTCAGAGCCATTGCGATTGCCAGCAATACACGCTTGCCTCAGTTGCCTGACGTTCCAACCTTGAATGAACTTGGCTTTAAAGACTTTGAGGTGAGCTCTTGGAGTGGCCTCTTCGCACCTAAAGGCACACCACAAGCCATCATTGACATTCTTGGCAAAGCAACGGTCGACATTCTTAAGAATCCCGAGGTCCGTAAGCAGCTTGAAGGCATGGGCGCGATCCCCGTGGGCAGCACCCCCGAAGAATTCAAGAAGTATGTTCGCTCAGAGATCGAGAAATGGGGTGTCGTCGCCAAGGCTGCCAATATTCAGCTTTGAACGCTTGACCAAACGATCGAGTGAGCCACGCCTCAGACTCTCATCCCAAGATCTGAGGCGTTTTCTTTGGAAACAAAAGAAGGAATAAGGAATCAGGCGTGTCATCAGCACAAACCCAGCCAACGGTCCTAGAAAAAATCGCCATCCGTATTTGCGCCTTTGATCTAAACGACATCCCCCCCGAGGCTTATCGACTTGCCCGTACCGCAATCATCGATACCCTTGGCGTCGCAATTGCGGGGAGCGCAGAGCCCTGCACGCAATTGCTACTCAAAACACCCGGCGTAGCGACGGCACCAGGCAACTGCTCTCTGTTTGGCTTGACGCACAAAACCTCCGCGCTCGATGCAAGCTTTATCAACGGGACGGCCTCGCACGCGCTCGATTACGATGATTTCAGCCAACCGATGGGCGGACATCAATCGGCCCCCCTAGTCGCGCCCCTCATCGCCCTTGCTGAGGAACACAGGCTCTCCGGCCTGCAACTCCTGCATTCTTATATTGTGGGTATCGAAACCGAAATTCGTCTAGCTCGTGCCGTCAATTTCTATCACTACGACAAGGGCTGGCACCCAACAGCGACATTGGGTATTTTCGGTACTGCTGCCGCCAGCGCGCATTTGCTGGGACTCAATACCACGCAAGTCTCGACAGCCCTTGCCATCGCAGCCTCCTTTGCCTCTGGACTGAAAGCGAACTTTGGCACGATGGTCAAACCTCTCCATGTCGGACAATGCGCTCGCAATGGCTTACTTGCTGCGCTCATGGCGCAAGCGGGCTACGATGCCAACGCGGCTGCGCTTGAGCACAAACAGGGATTTTTTAATGCTTTTAATGGTCCTGGAAACTACAACGCAGATCTGATTTTTGAACACTGGGCCAATCCGCTCGAGGTATTGAGTCCGAGTATGGGACTCAAGCAATTCGCTTGCTGTGGCAGTGCGATCCCAGCCGTTGCGATGGCGCTTGAATTGCGTCGCGAGGAGTCCATGCGTATTGAGGATATTGAAAAAATTGAAATCCTCCCGCATAAACGACGACTCCCACACACGAATAACCCCGATCCGCAAAGCCCCCTTGCCGCAAAATTTTCAGTTCAATATGCCGTCTGTCTGGCACTGATCAGGGGAGCGCTGAGACTCGACGACTTTGAAGGCACTGCACACTTTGACCCTGTCATTCGTCAACTAATGGCCAAAACCATTGCCCGTGAACACCCTGACATGCCCGACGACTCGCCAGAACAATTCGGTGCAGAAGTCATCATTACACTGACCTGCGGTCGTACGCTGTCCCGCCGTGTCAATAGTCTGATCGGTCGGGGTGGCGACAACCCGCTCACGGCCGAGGAGCTCTGGGAAAAGTTTTCTGATTGCGCGCAACGCGCCCTCCCCGCGTCTGTGGTCAGACCCCTCTTCGAGACGTTACAGTCGTTTGAAAAAATTAAAGATATTCGACACATAACAGCTCTCATGCAATCTGCTTAAGGATGACTCTCATGGCAAATCAAGACCCCCACTACAGCCCTCTGGGTAACAGCGGTTTAATGGTGCCGCGCCTTTGGCTCGGCTCAATGATGTTCGGCGATCAAACCGATGAAGCCGTTGCTCGCGAAATGGTGGCTGTCACGCGCGACGCGGGACTAAATGCCATCGATAGCGCGGACAACTACGCCGGTGGCGAGTCTGAACGTATCGTTGGCAAACTCATCGCCCAAGATCGTGCGCGCTGGGTGTTAGCCACCAAGGTTGCCAATCCAATC
>Ga0247843_1006868_pt1 | contig 14478 bp, 13 predicted proteins | sample LaCruzMarch2017__FD_192420 | JGI IMG/M metagenome (GOLD analysis project Ga0247843, IMG submission 192420) | Freshwater microbial communities from meromictic Lake La Cruz, Castile-La Mancha, Spain - LaCruzMarch2017_8m | ecosystem: Environmental > Aquatic > Freshwater > Lake | place: Spain...
CGGGTGGCGGCGGGGGTGGCGGCGGGGGTGGCGGACGAGGCGCGGTGATAGGTTGCGCCGGCAATGACGACCAGCCGATCGCCGTGGCGGGCACTGAGCAGCGTGGGATGGATGCTCCTGGGGGCCGCGGGCTGCGGGACGGCGCACGCGCAGCCGAGGCCGGGGGCGCGCGATGGTGGGACGCGCAGGGACGCGGGCACGCCGGCGGCGCGACGGGACGCGGGCACGCCGGCGGCGCGACGGGACGCGGGAACGCTGGCGGCGCGACGGGACGCGGGCGTCGACGTGCCGGTGCTGCCGGCGACGCATGGGCGCATCGAGCCCCGCGCGGCGCAGCAGGTGCTGGCGACGCGGGCGACCGAGGTGCGCAGGTGCTACGAGCAGGCGCTCGCGAGGGACGCGACGCTCCAGGGCGAGCTCACGGTGCGGCTGCGGGTGGAGCCCGACGGGCGGGTGTCGCAGACGGCGCTCAGCGGCGACGACGCGCTGCGCGGGGCGGGGCGGTGCATGGAGCAGGCGCTGAGAGGGCTGGTGTTTCCGGCGCCGAGGGGTGGCGCGGCGACGGTGACGGTGCCGTACGTGTTTCGCGCGGGGGAGTGAGCGCGGAAGCTCGTATCCACAGCGGGGCGCCCACGCCAAGGGCGACGTGACCACGCCACGCGCGCTCGCCGCTCCACCCCCCCGCCGCTGCCAGCTCCGCGGAGGCGCCGCCAACGCCGACCTGGCGCCTGCGCCGCCCGCCCCATCCGCGACCCTCCCACTCCCATGCGCACCCCGCCTTGCGGTATGAGCCATCGCACCGCCCATGAACGCCCGCTGGACCACCCTCGCGCTCACCGCCGCGATCGCCGCCCTCGGCTGCGCCTCGGAGATCACCGCCGTCCCCCGCGCCGACGCCGCCGCGTCCGACATCGCAGCGTCCGATGGGCCCGCGGCGCCCGACGCGCCCGATGTCGTCGACGCGCCCGATGTCGTCGACGCGCCCGACGTGCCCGCGGACGTGCCCGCCCCGCGCGACCTGCCCCCCGACGACGTCGACCAGGCCTGCCCCAACAACGCCACCGACCGCTGCCTCTCCTTCCCGCCGGGGCCCTGCGCCGACCTCTCCGACGGCCGCGAGCGGGTCGTCTCCTTCGCGGGCTTCCGCCAGGACCACGCCCCGAGCTGCGCGGGCGCCATGACCTCCGCGGGCCCCGACGCCGTGCTGCCGCTCATCATCACGCAGACCAGCGACGTGAACATCGCCGCCGCCCCGGGGCCCAGCGACGCCGTCGTGGTCGCCCTCCACGCCGCCGACCAGTGCGGCGACGCCCGCCAGGAGATCCTCTGCGTCAACGGCAGCAGCGCCATCGGGGCCATCGCCACGGCGCGCGCCAGCTCGCTCCCGCCGGGGCGCTACACCATCACCGTGGCCACCGCGCGGGGCCTCGACGTGCGGCTCCAGACGCAGGTCACGGCCGCCCGCCCGCGCCTCCCGGGCGACCTCTGCCCGGGCATCCCGGTGACCGCCGACGGCCCCGCGGTGACCCTCGACACCAGCCGCTTCGCCACCTACTCCGACTACGGCACCACCTGCGGGTACTTCTCGACCCGCGCCCTCGGCTGGGCCGACGCCGTCTTCAGCTACACGCTCACCGAGGCGCGCGACGTCCGCATCGACGTGGAGGGCAGCGCCGCGGAGGAACTCTTCCTCGAGGTGTCGCCCGTGTGCGGCTCGACCTCGCAGGCCGTCCCCGGCTGCGACTCCGGGCTCCCGGTCGGCCGCACGCTCCGCAACCAGCGCCCGGGCACCTACTACTTCACCGTCGAGCACGACTTCGAGGTGCGCCCCGCCCACACCCTCACGGCCCGCGTCACCACCTCGGCCCCGACGCTCCCCGGGCCGAGCTCCCGCTGCCCCGGCGAGCCCATCGCCGCCGAGGCCGGGACCAGCTCCGCCGACGTCGACGTGCTCACCCCGGGCCCCACCCTCGCGTGCCTCCCCCGGCAGCGCGCGAGCGCCTTCTGGACCCTCACCGCCCCCGGCGGCGACGGCGACCTCCTGGTGAACGTGGCGAGCTCGGCCCTGCGCGGCGACGCGGCGCTCCAGGTGCGCGACGCCTGCGAGGGAGAGCCCGGCTTCGGATGCGTGGGCCCCGAAGACCGCGCCGCGCGCTCGGTCTGGACGCGCCTCCGGGGCATCGAGGCGGGGCGCCGGCTGGTCGTGCACGCCGCCACCAACGCCTCGGGCGGCGCGCTGACGGCGCGGTGGTTCCGGGTGCCCGCGGCGACGCCGACGGCGGTGACCGGCAACGTGACCTGCGCGGCCGTGACGCGCATTCCCGTGGAGGGCGGGGTGTTCACCGGCAGCACCGCGGACGCCACCGCCGTGGCGACGCCCCCGTGCGCGACGACCATGTCCGGCTGCGCGGGCGCGCGCGGGGTACTCTACCGCCTCGACCTCCCGGGGCGGCGTCGCGTGGTGGCCATCGAGCGCAGCGGCGACTTCGACACCCTGCTCTCCCTCAGCGGCGGGATGAACTGCCCGGGGCGCAGCTTCGGGGCGATCTGCAACGACGACTGGTACAGCACCGACTCGCAGGTCGAGGGCGTGCTCGACCCGGGCACCTACTGGATCTTCGTGGGCGGCTGCGGCCCCGCCCAGGCCGGGCGCTACACCCTCGAGGTGTCGGTGCTCCCGCCGTAGCAGCACCGCCGTAGGGCCCTCGCGGACGCGCGGGCTCCTCGACTACAGTCCGCGGTCATGGCGCAGGTGATCCCCGACGCGTGGCAGGTTCCGACCCGCATCCGGCAGCGGGTGGGGGTGCAGGCTGGTCGGCAGCGGGCCATCGTGGAGGAGGGGCACCTGCTGCTGATCCTCCACGAGCTGCCCAAGGACGACGAGGTCACCCGCCCGGCGAAGCTCTTCTGGCGCGCCCCCGACGGCGCCTGGCGGGCCTCCGGCGCGGGCCAGTCCGGCGGCCTGCCGGTGCTCAAGCGCCACCTCGAATCCATCCAGCAGGCGCTGGCGCAGCTCGACGACCGCGTCGACGCCGGCAAGACCGCGCAGGACTTCTTCACGGTGCTCAACGCCGCGACGCCGCTGCAGCGCACCACGCGCAACCTCCACAAGGCGCTTCAAGACGCCCGCGAGGGCATCGAAGACCGGGACATCATCGCCCTGCGCGACAGCGCGGGGGACCTCGAGCGAACGGCCGAGCTGCTGGTGGGCGACGCCCGCAACGCGCTGGAGTTCACCGTCGCGAAGAACGCCGAGGCGCAGGCCGCCAACGGGCAGCGCGCGGTCGACGCCCAGCACCGGCTCAACCTCCTGGCGGCGCTGTTCTTTCCGGTCACTGCCATCGGGTCGATGCTCGGGATGAACCTCCGCACGGGCATGGAGGGCGCGCCGCCGGTGGTGTTCTGGGTGGTGCTGTCGCTGGCCGTCGCGGTGGGCTTCGCGATCCGCAGCTCGCTCGACAAGAAGTAACCCGCCACGCCGTTTGGCCCGCCGGGGCCGGATTGCGGCTACCATCGCTCCCCGTGATGAACGCGAACCGCCGTCCGGGTCTCGGGGTGCTCCTGGCCGCGCTCGTCGCGGGCTGCGCTGGGTCGGACGGCGCCGTCGTGGAGGTGCTACCCGGCGACGCCGCGGTCGATGATGTGACCGACGCGCCGAAGGTGGACGCTGGGGCCGACGCGGGCCTCGACGCGGGCCTCGACGCGGGCCCGGCGGACGCGCCCGACGTCCCGCCCCCGCCGGCGCGCTGCGGCGACGGCGTGTGCGCCCGAGGGATGGAGGACTGCACCAGCTGCCCCCTCGACTGCAACCGCTGCCCGACCTGCGACATGGCGCCGTCGTGCACCGGGGCGCTGGCGATCCCGACGGCGAGCACGGCGCTCCCGGGGTGCAGCAACACCAGCGGCTCCACCGACCGCACCAACTACGCGTGCGGCACCGAGCTCGGCGTGTCGCCCGACGCGACCACCTGCGCCGACCCGCGGCTGCGCATCCGGGTGCGGGAGGTCACCGTGCAGCGCGGCTTCTTCGACGTGCCGCGCAACATGTACTGCGTCCTCAGCGCGGAGGACGGGCGGCACTCCGAGCTGCTGCTCACCACGCCGCGCGAGGTGGCCGGCAACCGCAACACCACCCGCTTCAACCTCCCGCTGGGGCAGAGCATCGCCTGGGGCCAGGGGGACCTCTACCGCAGCATCTCCAACATCACCATCAGCTACTCGTGCTTCCTCACCTCCAACGCCGCGGCGGCGCAGCGCGCGCTCATGGAGATCGCCGGGCGCGCGGCGATGGTCTCGCAGCACGCCGACGGGTACGGCTGGGTCTTCGGCACCGTCGCGGTGCTCGGCACCATCATCGGCAGCTCGCTCAGCGGCGGCTCGGACACGCGCATCCTCGACGTGCAGCAGACCATCGCCGCGGGCGCGCTGCTCACCATGACCAACGGGCGCACCTGGGAGATCCGCGGCCGCCGCGGCGACCTCTCGCTCTCCGGCGCCTCCGACGTGCGGATCACCATGGAGAGCTGGGGCTGCGCCGACGTCCGCACCACCGTGCAGTGACGCGCGCCCGCGGATTGCGCGCGCCGCGGCATCCGTGAAAGAGTGTCCCTCCCCCCCCGATGCCCCCGCTTCGCCTCGATCGATTCCAGCGGGTGAGCGAGCGCGATCGGTGGGGCCTCGGGGAGTGCGTCGACGCCCTCGACACCCAGCGCCGCAACGCCCCCGTGGTGCTCAAGCGCCTACCGCCCGTAACCGCGGAGCAGCGAGGGCGCGTCGAGGCCGTGGTGCGCTCGCTGGAGCCGCTGCGGCACAGCACCATCGTCCCGGTGGAGGGTTACGGCTTCGACGGCGACGTGCCCTTCCTGGTCGTCGAGCCCGCCGAGGGCGCCAGCCTCCGCGCGTGGATCGACGAGCACGACGCCGCCCTGCGCTGGCCCGACCTCGCCGAGGTGCGCGCCCTCTTCGACGGCGCCTGCGCGGCGGTCGCGGTGGCCCACCGGATGCGCGCGCTCGCGGGCGCCCCGGTGCTCCACGGGCTGCTGTCCCCGGAGAGCGTGCTGCTCTCCCGCGGCGCCGGGGCGGGCCGCTGGGACGTCTGCGTGATGGACTTCGCGCTCTCCACCCTGCCCGGCGTGGCCTGGTCGCCGGCGCCTACGAGCCTCATGTCCGACCCGCGCGCGCCCGAGCAGCTCGCCGACCCGGAGGCCGTGTCCGCCGCGAGCGACGTGTTCTCCCTCGGGGTGCTGCTCGCCTCGATGCTCGTGCCCTTCGCGTTTCCGGTGCGCCCGAAGTGCTGGGCCCACTCCGTCGAGGAGCACCCCGACGCCGTGCGCGGCCTGCTCGCCTCGATGCGCCCGGACCTCCCCGCGGCCCTCTGCGACGAGCTCGCGAAGGCCCTCTCGCTCGACCCACGCGCCCGCCACGCCGACGCCGACCGCCTGCGCACCGCCCTGCGCCGCGTGACCTGGGAGCCCGCCGCCGAGCTCGCGCCGCCGCCGCGCTTCGCCGAGGCCCCCGACGCCCGCGCGAGGGACCGCGACGACGGCCACTCGAAGCCCATGATGCGCCTGCCCTCGGCGCTGCTCGCCGACCTCGGGCCGTCGTCGATGAACCTCCGGGCGTCGGTACCCACGGAGTGGATGTGCAACGAGGGCCTCGTGCGACCGGAGCCCATCGCGGCGCCATCGCCCGCGGATCCCGTCGACGCCCGCAGCTTCGAGGCGCCGTCCGCGACCACCACCGTCGACGCCCTCCCGGCCTTCCGCCACCTCGCGCGCGAGGGCTTCGCCGAGGGCACCGCCGAGTCCGCCGCTCCACCCCCGGAGGACGAAGCCTTCGACGATGCCACCTGGCTGGTCGCGGTGCCGCAGGAGCCCGAGTTCACCGACGACCTGATGCTCCCCGAGGCCGAGCTCCCCGAGGCGCCCCCGCCCGCGGCCGCGGTGGTGGTACCCCCGGACGACCTTTTCAGCGGCGAGCTCGTCGCGCAGGAGACCGTGGTGCGGCGCCCGGTCGCGCGGGTGAAGCCCGTGCCCGTGCGAGAGTCCACCAGGGCCCTGATGCTGTCGCCCGCGATGTTCGGCGCGCGCCCCGCGGACGGGGCGCTGGTCGCCGGGGTGAAGCTGCAATCGCTGGTGTTGAAGGCCCCGCCGCGCGCCCCCGATCGCCACGAGGGCACCCGCGTCGGCCTTGCGGCGCCCGCCGCGGAGGCGCTCGCCGAGGGGAGCGACGAGGCCCTCGCGGCGCGCGACTCGCTGCCGGGCGAGACGCCCTCGGACCCCTGGGCCGACGGGGCGCCGCCCGAGGCGCAGCCGCGCCCGTCGCGCGCGCCGCCGGAGTGGGCGGTGCAGCCGAAGATGCCCACGACGGCCCCGCCCCGCGCCTGGGTCGACCTCTCGCAGCCCCCGGCGCCCGCGGCCCCGAACCCCTGGACCGACTCGCCGCCGACCGTGCAGATGACCATCCCCCCGCCGGGCGCCGCGCCCTCGCCGCGGTCGTCGCCCCCGCCCTCGCCGCCCTCGTCCGCGCGGGTGCTGCTCGTCGTGGTGACCGTCGTCGGCGTGGTGGCCTTCGCGCTGGGCGTGCTCGCGGGGCGCTGACCCGGGGACCCCATCCAGGGTCTTGCCCCACCCGGTGCCCCACTTCGCCTACCACCGCGGCCGCCGCGCGGGGCGGCCGATCGAACGAGGGCACTCCCGCCGATGGACGTTCTGGACGCGCGTCACAACGCGGTGATCCCGGAGGTGTCGCTCGACTTCGCCGGGGCCGACGGGCAGCCCTGGCAGGTCGTCTTCGCGCGGCTGCGCGCGGCCCTCTCGGAGCCCTACGAGCGCACCCTGGTGGCTGCCGTCCATCGCCACCGAAGGCTTCGTGAAGGAGGTGCAGGCGGCCATGAAGGCGCTGGACGCGGGCACCTACGCGTCGGCGCCGAAGGGCTCCGACCAGGCGGTGCTGGGGCCCAACCTCCGCGCGTCGCTGCGCAAGCTCGAGGTGACCACCCTCAAGCCGTAGCGCCGCGCGGGGGGCGCTCAGCGGCGGCGGTGGTACACGAGGCTGCGGACGGTCGCGATGAGCTCCAGGGGGTCGATGGGCCGCGCGGCGAGCACCTGGTAGCCCGCGAGCAGGGCGCGGGTGCGGTCTTCCGAGCGGGCGACGCCGGAGAGGGCGATCGCCGGGGTGCGGCCGCCCTCGGAGGCTCGGCGGGCCCGCACGTCGCGGATGAGCTCGTAGCCGTCGCGCTCGGGCATCTCGATGTCGCTGACGATCACGTCGAGGCGGTGCACGCCCAGCAGCGCGAGGGCCTGGGCCGCAGACGCCGCGGTCCACACCTCCGCGAAGGCGTCGACCAGCACGGACATCACCTGCTCGCGCGCGCTGGGGTCGTCGTCGACCACGAGCACTCGAACCCCGGCCAGGGAGACGTCGTTGGTGCGCACGACCGGGTGCTGCCCCGAGCTCGGCCGCCCGGGCTCCACCCGCAGGGGCAAGCTCACGACGAAGGTCGCGCCGCGGTTTTCGCCGGCGCTCTCGGCCCGCACCGTACCGCCGTGGAGCTCGACCAGCTCCTTGACGATCGCGAGCCCGAGGCCGAGGCCCCCGTAGTGGCGGGTGGTGGTCGAGTCCGCCTGCCGGAAGCGCTCGAAAAGGTGCGGGAGAAAGGCCGAGCTGATGCCGATGCCCGTGTCGCGCACGAACATCTCGACCTGGGCGCCCGCGCGCCGCACGGCGATCTCGACCCGGCCGCCCCGGGGGGTGAACTTCACCGCGTTGGCGAGGAGGTTCCAGATGACCTGCTGGAGCCGGCCGGGGTCGCCGAAGACCGGGCCCGCGTGGGGGTCGACGGTGCGCTCCACCGTGATGGACTTCGCCTCCGCGGAGGGGCGCGCGGATTCCAGCGCCGCCTCGACGACCGCCGCGAGGTCGAGCCGCTGCACGTCGAGCCGAACCTTGCCCGAGACGATGCGGTTCATGTCGAGGAGGTCGTCGATGAGCTTCGCCTGCGCGCGGGCGTTGCGGGCGATGATCTCCAGGCCCCGGCGGGTGTCGTGGTCGGCCGGGGCGCGCGCCAGCAGGATCTCCGACCAGCCGAGCACCGCGTTGAGGGGCGTGCGCAGCTCGTGCGACAGCGTGGCCAGGAACTCGTCCTTCATCACGCTCACCCGCTCGATTTCGGCGCGCGCGGCCCGCTCGGCGTCGAGCAGGTTCGTCTGGGCATCGGGGGGCTGCGGCGCCTGCCCCCCGCCGGGCGCGCCCGCCTGCGCCACCATACGCATCGGGTGCTCTTCGTCGCCGTGGGCCATCAGTCCACCCGCACGACCACGGCCGCGGGGGCGCCACCCCGGGTGCTGCCGATTGCTTCGGTTGTGATGCTCATGGTGCGCCCTGTTCTGCGTCGCGCTTCTGATACCCAGAGCGCGCGGTGATCATCTCAGAAATCGACCCTCCCTGGAGCCTCAGGGGCGCCAACCGGGACGTTGTGTCCGCTTCCAGGTTGACACCAACGTCAGGCACCCACGCCGATCGTCAAGCCGCGCGCGGGGTCACACCCGGTCGTCGAGCACCCCGACCAGCCGGGCCAGGCCCTCCGCCAGCGCCCCCGGCTCGACCGCGCTGAAGCACAGCCGCGCGCATCGTTCGTATCCCGCCCCGAAGGCGTCTCCCGGCGCGAGGGCCACGCCCGCGTCGATGGCCCGCTCCAGCAGCCCCACCAGCGGGGCCCCGCGCAGCGCCCGGGTGAGGTCCATGAACACGTAGCAGCCGCCGTCGGGGGCCACGAAGTCCGCGCGCCCGGCGAGCGCCGCCACGGTCATCGCCCGCGCCTCCCGGTACCCGGCGCCCGCTTCGGCCACCCACCCGTCGCCCTCGCCGAGCGCCCGCGCGGCGCATCGCTGGGCCACCAGGGGCACGTTGAACACCGTGTGCGTCGCCACCCGCCGCGCCGCCGCGATGAGCCCCTCGGGCCCCGCGATGTAGCCCACCCGCAGGCCCGCGAGGGCGTGGCTCTTCGACAGCGAGTACGCCGTCACCGTGCGCCCGGCCATGCCCGGCAGCCGCGCGATGGAGCGGTGCTCGCCCGCGTACACGTAGTCGGCGTAGACCTCGTCGGCGATCACCCAGAGGTCCCGGCGCCGCGCGACGTCGGCGATGGCCTCGAGGTGCTCGGGGCGCAGCACGAAGCCGTCGGGGTTGTTGGGTGTGATGAGGTAGATCGCCCGGGTGCGCGCGGTGCACGCCGCGGCGAGGGCCCCCGCGAGGTCGAAGCCGGGGACCGTGGCCAGGGCGGGCTGCACCGCGACCTCCACCGGCGCGGCCCCCGCGGCGCGCAGCACGCCCACCGAGAGGGGCCAGTACGGCGCCAGCACCAGCACCTCGTCGCCCGCGTCGAGCATCGCCCGCGCGGCGCAGAAGAGGGCGTGCGTGGCCCCCGCGGCGACGAGCAGGTTGGCCGGCGACGGGTCGGGCAGCGCGCGCCCCGCGGCGTCGAGCGAGCGGGCGATGGCGGCGAGCAGCTCCGGGGCCCCGCCGAGGGGGCCGTAGCGGTAGAGCGCCGGGTCGTCGGCGGCGGCCGCGAGGGCGAGGCTGGCCGCCGCGGGGGGCGCCCGCCAGGTGTCGCCGATGTGGAGGGGGAAGAGGGTTCCGCCGCGGGCCGCGTGGGCCTGGAGGCGGGGGGCGAGGTCGGAGAATACGCTGGCACGTATGGCCAGCGCGGAGGCGGACAGCGGCGGCATCGGGCGCCGAGCATCGCAGCACCGCGCCGCGGCGGGGAAGCGCCTTCCGGGTAGAAGCCCCTACGAGGCGGGCGTCAGGGCCGTGAGCCGGGCTTCGTACTTCCGGGCGGCCTTCTCGTCGCCCATCGCCCGGGCGGCCTTGAGCGCCGCGCGCACGAGGGAGCGCCGCTCGCCGTAGCGGAAGAGGCCCTCCTCGGCCAGCGACCGGGCCTCCTTCAGTCGACGCGCCCAGCGCAGGTAGCGGGAGGCGCGCGCGAAGGTGGCGCCGCGGCAGCCCGGCTGGTCGAAGCCCACCCGGAGCACCTGGGCGGCGAGCTCGCCCGCGCGGCGGTGCCGGCGGTCGAAGGCCGGGGTGTCGCGGGTGAGGGTCTGCGAGAGCATCACCAGGAGGGGGAGGGCGGAGCGTTGCTCGTCGGGCGCGAGGCCCGCGACCAGGGCGCGCAGGCGCTCGGGCAGGGAGGGGTAGGTCTGCGCCAGCCGGGCGTGGTCGACGTCGTAGCTGGCCAGGAAGGTGAGCTGGGTGAGGGGCGCGAGGCGCTCCAGCCGGGCCGACCAGTCGGGCCCGTCGCCCAGGAAGCCCGCGATGCGCTCGCCGTGCCGCAGCACCTCGCCCTCGTCGTAGCTGAGCCGCGGGACGTACTGCCGCGGGCGCCCGCGGCGGCAGGCCTCGTCGAGGGCTGCGACCGTACGCGGGTCGTCGTCGCTCGGCGCCGTGAGGAGGGGGGCGCAGCGGTCGCGGATCCACCCGAGGTGGCGCTCGCCCTCGGGGGTGGGGGCGTGGCGCGCGAGGCGCTCGCCCATCACGTCGGTGAAGACCTCGACGCTCCAGCGGTGCCAGGGGTCGTCGTCGGGGGTGCCGCCCGGGCCCCAGAACAGGGCGATGGGGGCGATGGCGTGCACGCCGAGGAGCCAGCGGTCGAGGTCGTCGGAGAAGGCCGCGAGGGCCTCGTCGAAGCGGGCGGTGGCGCGGCGGAAGGTGCGGTACCAGGCCTTCGGGTCGCGCGCGGGGTCGGCGGCGCGCAGCGCGGCGCGGACGGGCTCGGGGGTGTAGTCGAGGAGGATGGCGAACTCGTACGAGTCGCCGTCGCTGCCGAAGTAGCAGAACTCCCGGTCCCAGTGCCAGAGGCGCTGGAGCGGCGTCGGGACCGCCGCCGTGATGCGCGCCCGGTCGGCCGCGGACACCGGCGCGCGAAACCATAGAAACACCTCCTCGCGCCGGCCCACCGCGGAGGCGTCGGGCGCCCCGTGGTTCACGAAGAGAAACGGGTATTCTTCCTGCGCTGGCTTCATCCTCGGTGACCTCCGCGCGACGGGTAGTCCAAGGTCTCGGGAGCGTCCAGCCGACAGGATTACTCGCAGAGCCCGTCGTAGCCCGGGTACGAGCCCGCGGTCGAGGCGCTGGCCCACCCGAGGCACTGGGAGTCCCGCGGACAGGTCGAGCCCGCGCGGCAGAGCAGGGCGCACTGGCCCAGGATGCACCGCGGCGCCACCCCCGCGCTGGCCGTCGTGGGCGCGCAGTCCGCGTCGGCCTGGCAGTACACGAAACAGACGCTGTACCCCCGCGGGTTGCTCACGCCCACGTAGTTGCTGCACGCGGCGCAGCCCTCGGGGCCGCACTCGTCGCTCGCCGTGCAGCGCGAGTAGATCGGCAGCGCCGCCCCCCCGGCGCTGCACCCGCCGACGGAGACGCACGCGCTCCACGCGCCGCCGGGCTCGCATGACTGGTAGCCCGCCTGGGTGACGCCCCCGTCGAGCGAGCGCGAGCAGGGCCGCGACGCCCCGGGGTCGCACTCGCCGCCGAGGGTGCAGTCCACCAGGGCGAGCGCGCCGAGCGCCGCCGACCACCACCGCCGTCGCTCAGCCCCCATCGTCGGCGCACCCTACCGTGGCCTGCACCTGGGTGGCGCGCGACGCGATCACCCGCGCGCAGGCGGGGCCGAAGAAGGTGAGCTCGCCGAAGGCGCGGTCGGTCCAGTCCCAGCCGTCGCGGCGGGTGGGGTCGGGGGGGACGGTCTCGCCCGCCGCCGTGATGGCGATGGAGCCCGTCTCCTCGGGCCGGGACGGCGTCACGAAGGAGCAGCGCGACACGGTGTCCTGGATGGTCGTGAAGGCGCGGGTGAGGTCGGCCGCGCGCTCGACGTTGTAGTAGCCCGGAGCCCCCGAGGCGGACACGAAGGGCCGACCCCCCGCGATGGCCATCGCCGTGAGGGTCGCGGCGTAGTTGGGGTCGGTCTCGTCCGCGAGCCCGATCACGAAGGTCGGGATGGACGCCACCGGGTTGGCCGCGAGCTCGGCGATCTCCCGCACGGTGCGCTCGCTGTCGAGGCACCGTCGGCCGTCCGCGTCGCGACGGCACGAGGCGCCGCCGCCGAAGGGGCCGGTGCCGCCCGCGCCCACGCAGACGCAGCTGGCGGCCGCGAGCGCGGCGTTGCAGTTGGGCCCGCCGTCGGTGGCCAGCACGAGGTAGCGGGCCCGCGCGCGGTCGGGGTTGCGAACGAAGTAGTTGTAGGCCCGCAGGAGGGCCGCGGCGGTGGGGGTGCTGCCGCCCGGCTCGGTGCCCGCGAAGACCCCGAGCACCTGCGTCGCGGCCCCGTAGGCGGGGCGGATGTCCACGCTGGGGATGTTGGCCAGCTCGCAGGCCGACACGCGGGTGTCCGCGCCGTCCTGCGGGAAGAACAGCGCCCCCACGCGGATGCGGTCCTGGAAGGCGGGGAGGGTGGAGGAGAGCGCGTCCCGGAGCAGCTCCCACTTCGCCGGGCTCCCGCGCCCGCCGCCGAGCGACTGTCCCATCGACCCCGAGCGGTCGATCACCAGCATCATGTCGGCCCCGCGCTGGGTGAGCGTGAAGCGCCCGGGGATGCACCGCGGCGGCAGCAGCACGTCGCGGGCGTCGGGCGCGTCCGAGGCGTCGGGCACGTCCGGCAGGGTCGTGGCGTCCGGGAGGTCGAGCCCCGTGCGCGCGCCGCAGCCGCCCACGATCGCCAGCACCGCCCCGAGGCGCCACGCCCTGGCGCCCATCAGCCGCAGGTCCCGTTGCGGCACATCGTGCGCGGCGGGCAGACGTTGCCGCAGCGGCCGCAGTTGGTCGGGTCCGCCGTGAGCAGGCGGCAGGCGCCGCTGCAGAGCGTCGCGCCCGCCGGGCAGGCGCATCGGCCCGCGCTGCACTGCGACCCCCCGGAGCACACGCTGCCGCACGCGCCGCAGTGGTTGCCGTTGGTCTGGGTGTTCACGCAGGCGCCGCCGCAGCTCGTGAGCCCGCCCGCGCAGTTGCAGGTGCCGCCCGCGCAGAACGACCCACCGAAGCACCCCACGCTGCACGCCCCGCAGTTGCGCGGGTCGATCTGCGTGTTGGTGCAGGTCCCGTTGCACTGCGCCGTGCCCGCGCTGCACACCGGCTGGCAGCTCCCGAGCACGCACACCTGGCCCGCCGCGCAGGAGCGCCCGCACGCCCCGCAGTTGACCGCGTCGCTCGCCAGGTTGGTGCACCCGCTCGCGCAGGGCACCTGGGTCCCGGTGCAGCCGCACACGCCCATCACGCAGGCCTGGCCCGACGGGCACGCGCGCCCGCACGCCCCGCAGTTGGCCGCGCTGGTGGCGGTGTTGACGCACGCGCCCGCGCACTGGGTGAGGCCCGCGCCCGCGGGGCAGGCGCAGCTGCCGTTGTTGCAGAACTGTCCGGCGCCGCAGACCGTCCCGCAGGCGCCGCAGTTGCTCGCGCTGTTGGCGAGGTTGACGCAGCTGCCGCCGCAGCTCGTCTGGCCCCGCACGCAGTTGGCGAGGCAGCGCCCGAAGGTGCACACCTGGCCCGCCGCGCAGGCGTTGCCGCAGGCGCCGCAGTTCGTGGTCGACGACTGGGTGCTCACGCACACGCCGCTGCACAGCACCTGCGCGGGGGTGCCGCCGCCCGGGCCGCCGGTCGCCGGCGCGCAGCCGCAGAGGCCGTTGCGGCAGGTGGCGCCGCCGGTGCAGGCGATGCCGCAGCCGCCGCAGTTGGCGGCGTCGGTGGTGACGTTCACGCAGGCGCTGCCGCAGCGGTCGAGCCCCGGGGTGCAGAACGACTGACACGAACCTGCGGCGCACACCTGGCCCGCGGCGCAGGCGTTGCCGCAGCGGCCGCAGTGGTCGAGGCGCGCGCTCGTGTCGACGCAGGCGCCGTTGCAGAAGCTCAGCCCCGCCGCGCACACGCAGGCGCCCGCCTGGCAGGTGCTGCCGCCGGTGCACGCGCGCCCGCAGCCGCCGCAGTTTGTCGCGCTGGTGCGCAGGTCGACGCAGGCCGCGCCGCACGCGGTCTGACCCCCCGTGCAGGCGCGCTGGCAGGCGCCCGCGTTGCAGACCGTGCCCGCCGCGCAGGCGTTGCCGCAGGCGCCGCAGTTCGCCGCGCTGGTGCGCAGGTCGACGCACGCGCCGCCGCAGCGGGTGGCGCCGTCGGCGCAGACGCAGGCGCCCGCCGCGCAGGCCGCGCCGCCGGTGCAGGCGCTGCCGCAGGCGCCGCAGTGGGCGGCGCTGGAGCGCAGGTCGACGCACGCGCCGCCGCAGGAGGTGAGCCCGGAGCTGCACACGGTGGTGCACGCGCCGGAGCTGCACACCTGCCCCGCGGCGCAGGCCCGGCCGCAGGCGCCGCAGTGGGCGGGGTCCGTGGTGGTGTTCACGCAGAGGGCGCCGCAGAGCGAGGTGCCCGGGACGGTGCACACGGGGCCCGCGTCGAGGGGACCGCCCGCGTCGAGGGGACCGCCCGCATCGATGGGACCGC
>Ga0247843_1006869_pt1 | contig 14478 bp, 14 predicted proteins | sample LaCruzMarch2017__FD_192420 | JGI IMG/M metagenome (GOLD analysis project Ga0247843, IMG submission 192420) | Freshwater microbial communities from meromictic Lake La Cruz, Castile-La Mancha, Spain - LaCruzMarch2017_8m | ecosystem: Environmental > Aquatic > Freshwater > Lake | place: Spain...
CGTATTGGTCGCCCGTAAGCGCATGGCACACCAGCACCGCGTTCGACTTGTCGGGCGCCAGTCCCCCGTAGGTCTCGTAACCAATGGTTAACGGCGAGAGTTTTTCGCCGCTCGACAGGTGCAGCGGTCGGTCTTCACCGAAGGTGATGGTGCGCACGCCGCCCGTAGATGACCAGCCACGCAAGGACGACGCAGAAACGGAGGCAGGGGCTCGACTCATACTTCCCACGATAGACTGCGTCGCGCAGGACGCATCCCCTTAAGCGAGCGCAGCGACGAAGGGCACGGCGCGGCTGATCCGGCTTGGCGCAGCTTGCAATGCTGCTCTAGGGTCTTCCCATCATGGCCCTAAACGATCCCGTCAATCCCGAAGGCGCCTCGGCGACGCGTTCACCGCTTGAAGAGGCGCGCGCGGCGATCGACGCGCTTGACGACCAGTTGCTCTCGTTGATTGTCGAACGCACGGCGCTTGCGGGGGCCATTGCGGCCGGAAAGCAAGCCGATGGCGTGTCGCCGTCCATGCGTCCGGCAAGGGAAGCGGCCATGCTGCGTCGCCTCATCAGTGCGGCGCCGAAAGACATGGACACGGCGATTATCGTCGAGGTGTGGCGTGCGCTCATCGCGGGCAACCTGCGGCGCCAGACGCCTTTGGAGGTGTTCGTCGGCGGCGCGCCGGACGTGACGCGCCACTTTGATCTCGCGCGCCGCCACTTCGGCGCCTCCACCCGCATTGGGCGGGCCGACGATGCGCGCGCGACGCTGACGCGCATGATCGACACGCCGTCCTCGGCGGCGGTGCTGCCGTTCCCGAGTGCGTCTGGTCCCGGCATGTGGTGGCCGATTCTGGCGGAGTCAAAGTTCCACGCCGCCGCGATCGTTGCGGCCCTGCCGGTCCGCGGAACGCCGGCCGGGCCGGAAGGCGCCCTGGTGATGGCAGGGGCGCCGCTGGAAGCCTCCGGCGATGACGCTACGCTCGCCCTCGCTTTCGACCCGCACCACAAATTCGTCCGCAGCATGAACGAGTCAGGTCTCAGGGGACGCGAAATCGCGCGCGCGCGCACGCTGCTGATGATCGAGTTCGAAGGCCATGTCGCAGAGGACGACAGGCGTCTTGTCGCGCTCTCGAAGGCCGGCCTTGACGGCGTGCGCATCGTCGGCGTTTACGCCCGCATCTGATCCTTCGCGAAAGTCTCAAACGCCATGCCGCCCAAGCCGCTTCCCGGCATACTCGACATCGAACCCTACAAGGGCGGCGAATCCGTGCTGCCGGGCATCGCCAAGCCCATCAAGCTCGCGTCCAACGAGAACGCGCTGGGCGCCAGCGCTGCTGCGCTGAGGGCGTTCGCCGATGCGGCGTCAATGTCACATCTCTATCCCGAAGGGCGCGCCACCGCGCTTCGCAACGCCATAGCGGCGCGCTACGACCTCGATCCCGAGCGCATTGTCTGCGGCGCCGGGTCTGACGAGATCTTCCACCTGCTGGGCAGCGCCTACCTCGCGCCGGGCGACGAGATCGTCCAGTCCGAACATGGGTTTCTCGTCTATCGCATCGTCGCGCAGACGGCAGGGGCCGCGACGATCTCGGCGCCGGACCGTGACTTCACCGTCGATGTCGACGCCATGCTCGCTGCCGTTACGGCGAAGACGAAGATGGTTTTCCTGGCAAACCCCAACAATCCGACGGGCACCTATCTCCCGTTCGCGCAAGTGCGCCGACTGCACGCGGGGTTGCCCGACAACGTGCTTCTCGTGATCGACGCGGCGTACGCAGAATACGTGCGGCGCAACGACTACGAGGCAGGCGTGGCGCTTGTGTCAGAATTTGACAACGTCGTGATGACAAGGACATTTTCGAAGATTCACGGCCTCGCCGCTCTGCGTCTTGGCTGGGCGTATGGACCGGCCGCAGTGATTGACGTCCTGAACCGCATCCGTACGCCGTTCAACGTCTCGACGGCCGCCCAGCTGGCAGGCGTTGCGGCGATCGAGGATGCCGCCTTCGTCGAGCGCACAATCGAGCACAATGCGCGCGAACTTGAGCGCGTTTCAATGGGTCTTCAGTCCTACGCAATCACAATCACGCCAAGCGTCGGCAATTTCGTGCTGTCGCACTTCGCCAAGGGCCAGGCGGCGCGCGTGGACGCGTTTCTCCGCTCGCGCGGGCTGATCGTGCGCCGGGTCGCGGCCTACGGCCTGCCGGATGCGCTGCGCATCTCCATAGGCACGACCGCAGAGAACGACGCCTTGCTCGCGGCGATGAAGGACTTCCCGGCCTCATGAGCTTTGCGCGCGTCGCCATTATCGGCGCGGGCCTGATCGGCTCATCGATTGCGCGTGCAATGAGCGCGTCGGGCATGAAGGCGCACGTTCGCCTTTTCGATGCTTCTGCGGATGTGCGGGCCCGCGCAGCGATTCTGGGGATCGGCGCAGTCGCGGCGACCGCGCAGGAGGCGGTGCGCGACGCAGATCTCGTCATTCTCGCGACGCCCATAGGAGCCATGGCCTCTGCTATGGCCGGTTTCGCCGAAATGCTTCCCGAAGGCGCCGTGCTCACGGACGTTGGTTCAACGAAGCGCGCCGTAGTGGATGCGCTGGCGAAGATCACGCCGGAGCGCGCCTTTTTCATCGCGGGGCACCCGATTGCGGGCACCGAACAGTCGGGACCTGAGGCGGGTTTCGCCACGCTCTTCGAGAACCGCTGGACGATCCTCACGCCGCAGGACGATCCGCGTCCAGGCTACGCCGATGCGCTCGCGCGGCTGTCGGCGTTCTGGACCGTGCTTGGCGCGCGCGTGGAAATCATGGACCCCGACCGCCACGATCTTGTGCTCGCGATCACCAGTCATGTGCCGCATCTCATCGCCTTCAACATCGTAGCGACGGCGGAAGACCTTGAGACCGTCACGGAGTCCGAGATCGTGAAGTACTCCGCCGGCGGTTTCCGCGATTTCACGCGTCTCGCTGCGTCCGACCCCGTGATGTGGCGCGACGTGTTCCTCGCCAACAAGGACGCGGTGCTCGAAATTCTCGGCCGCTTCACCGAAGACCTCGCCGCCCTGCAACGCGCGATCCGGTGGGGCGACGGCGACGCGCTGCACGACACTTTCGCACGGGCGCGCCGCGTGCGCCGCGAGGTGATCGAGGCCGGGCAGGATACCCCCGCGCCGAACTGGGGCCGCGATCAGGGCGGCGAAGACAAGTCGTAGAGCGCTTTTGCGGGATGCTCGGCCCGGCCTAAGCGCCAGACGCCATCCTTTGCTGTCAGCGTCGCCGTGTTCGCGGCGTCGGAGTCGAGCGCGCCCAGAAGGGCGAGGATCGCTGCGGACTGACCTTCAGCCTTGAGCATCACCGACCCTTCCGGGCGACGCTGCGCGTCGAGACCGAACGCGCCGGCGCCTGTCATCGTCGCGCCCTGCCACTTCATCTCGAGCGCCTCGACCCTTGCGCGACCGCCACTATTGATCCAGGCCCCTAGCGGATCGTCGGCAACGAGGTCGCGCAAGAGCGTGTCCGTGTGATCGATCACCACGCCCGCGCGCAAAGCCGAGTCAGTTTCGCCTTCCACCACGACCGCCGCCTGCCACGCGTTCGTCGTGCGCGGATCGGGGCGCACATGCGCAAGCAGCTTCTTGGTCGGCGCGCCCTCAAGATCGAGCGACAGGCGCGTGAAAGCGCGGTCCTTCCAGTGCAAGCTCATCGCGCCGCGCAAGGGATCGAGCGTATGCGTGACGCCGTCACGACCGGTCCAGCGGACGCCGTCCTTCAGGTCAATGATGACGTGGGTCGGATCGACCAGATTGATGGCGACAGGAAGCACCGGGGCTTCCAGACGCGGCAGTGCGGCGGCAGCGATGCGAACGTTGGTTAGGTTGAGCTTGAGATGCAGCGGATATCCGCTCGCCCGCACCTTCTCGTAGCCCACGTCGACGCCGCGCGCTTTTGACGAGACGATCGCTGCGTCAAGCCGCTGGATCGCCTGATCCTTCGCTACGAACCAGAAGGCGGTCCAGCCAACGCAGGCGAGCGCGAAAAGCGTCCACGGAATGATCAATCCGAGGCGGCGTGGCGTGGCGACGCTCATGCCCCGGATGTATATCGGGGCGTGTCGAGCAGCAGTTCCTGCGAGCGCTTTTCGATGCGCTCTTCCAGCGTCTTCATGAACGCGTCACGCGACAGGCCCGGCGGGATCGGCGGCAGGAGTTCAATGGTGGCGACGCCCGGACGGCGCATGATGCCCTTCGCAGACCAGATGCGGCCCGTGTCGAGCGCCATGGGCACACACGGCACGCCAAGGTCGCGATAGATGGCGGCGACGCCCGGTTTGTACTCGCCCGCCACGCCGGGCTGCTGACGGGCGCCCTCGGGAAATATGACGATCTGGCGTCCCGCATCCCGCGCGGGGCGGGCAGCGCGCAGAAGTTTCTTCAACGCGCTTGCATGGGCTTCGCGATCGACGGGGATCATGCCCATGGCCTTGGCATACCAGCCGAGCACCGGCGCTGCGAGGAGTTCAGCCTTCAGAACGAAGGCGGGTCGCTCGAACATGATGAAGGGTACGATCGTCTCCAGCATCGCTTGATGCTTGCCCGCGATGATCGCGGCGCCTTTGGGGGCGTGCTCCATGCCCTTGAACACCACCCGCGCCCCGACGATCCAGCGCAGGCCGAACAATGTCGTGCGCGCCCACATGCGGCCGCCCGCCATGCTCTTGCCGCCGGTGGCGATGGTCTGCGGCAGGCAGATGAGGCCGGACACGGCCATCATCAGATAGAGCCAGCCGGCAAACAGTACGGAACGGACAAACGTCATGCGGCGGGAGGGGGCTCTGTCGGCTTTTCGGCGGTCAGAAACGCTTCACGGGCGCGGATGGCAAGGTACTTCACATACTCCCCGCCCAGCGACATGGCTGCAGTGAGATCGCGCTGCCAGATTCCGGGCGTCGAAAGCGCGGTGGCGACGGGATAAGGAATGAGTTGCGCCTGCGGCAGCGCACCCCGCAGCTCCGCGAGGCTACGCGGCATATGATAGTCGTCGGTGACGACGATAAGCCGTGAAAACCCGTTGCGGCCCGCCCAGGCTGCGGTTTCGCTGGCGTTGCCGAGCGTGTCCTTGGCCTGACGACCGAGATCGACGCAGCAGGCGATGAGTTCCGGCGCGCCCTCCAGAAGGTCATAAACGTCGGCGTCTTCCACCTTCGGGTTCACGCCTGAAATGAGCAGGCGACGTCCGCGGCCTTCCTGCAGCAGCTTCATCGCGGTGGTGAGACGATCGGCGTCGCCGCCGGTGAGCGCGACGATAGCGTCGGCCTCGGGCAGGGGGTATTGCGGCGCGGCGCGTTCCACGCCGTGGGCGAACGCGATGTAGCCGAGCCCAAACGCCACGAAGAGCGCGGTCACGACCGCTAAGAATGCTCCGCGCAGCCAGCTCATCCGAGCCGGTCCGCCGCATCGAATGCGAAGGCTGCGCCGGCGCGCGCGCCGAAGGACGCGGCTGCAGAGGCCAGAAGCGGCGCCGCGAGGGCGATCAAAACGTCCCAGGAGGAGAGCGAAGCGATCATGGTCGCAAAGGATATGGTCTCGCCTGCAGCCATGCGCACCCCCGGTGCGGCCACGAGCGCCAGGATCACCGCGGCGGCGCCTGCGAGGAAGGCGATTTCAGCCCCGGCGCGTCCGAAGGCGGCAAGTGTGGCCGCGCGGGTGGCGCCCAGATCAGCCCAAAGCGTGGCGCGCGTGCGCTCTGCGCGCGCAGCCGCTGCGGCGGCGAAATAGAGCGCCAGCAGGAGCGCGCCGCAGACGCCGACGCTGGCGATGGTTGTCAGACGAACGGCGGCCGGGCGGCCCGGATCGGCGGGGCCGGCGTCGAAGATTTCCGCAGCGACCCCGGCGGTCCGCAGGCGTTCGCTCAGCAGCGCGGGCGTGAGGACGCTGTCTCCCGGCTCCGCGAGGCGGACCTCGATGAGACGCAGCGGCGGGAGGTCGGCGGCCTTGATCGGTCGTCCGCCCCAACGTGTGAGGAGTCCTGCCGCGCGGGCGGCGTCCATGGGCTGGGCCGTGCGGACGCCGGGCGCGGCGGCGAGCGCGGCGACGGCCTTCGCCAGCGCGTCTTCGGAGGCGGGCGCAAGCACGCGCACCGTGTAGGCGGATGCCGCCTTCGCGGCTTCGCCGGCCGACCGCGCGCCGAGGCCCGACGCGCCCAGCGCCACCGCGAGGCCGACGGCGATCACGATCACAAGGCTTAAAAACAGGCTTGGGCGGAGGAAAGAAACAAGCATCAGCGGGCCGGGTCCAAAGGCTTCATCACGCTTTCAGGCGCCAGTTCGAGGCGCCCTTCGCGGATCCGCCAGACTGCGCCCGGCAGGCCCCTGACCGGCCCGGAGGCCGCAACGATGACGGCGGCGCCCAGCCGGCCGAGTTCCATAAGCAGGCGCACCACCTTGGGCTCGGCCTCCGCGCCGACGCCGGCGAGGGGGTCGTCGGCGAGCACGATGTCGGGACGGGCGACCAGCGCCCTGGCGAGCGCGGCGCGTTTGCGCTGCCCTGTGGAAAGAGCGCCTGCCGAGCGCCCCGCGTCGCGGGTGAGGCCGAGAAAGCCGAGCAGGTCCATCACGTCTTGACCCGTCTGGCGGCTGGTCGGGTCGAGGTTGAGCGGCAGGGCCACGTTGTCGAAGAGGGTCTCGTCTTCGAGGAACTGCGGTTCCTGCGCGGCATAGCCGATGCGGCGCTTGAGGCCCGCGCGGGACGCATTGGAAAGCCGTGCGATGTCGGAGCCGAGCAGGGTGACGCGGCCCTCGCGGGGCGCCAGCGCGGTGCGGATAAGGTGCAAGAGCGTGGACTTCCCGGCGCCGGACGCACCCGTAACGATCGCTGTAGCCCCGGGTTTCAGGTCCATCGTGGCGCCGACAAGCACGTCCGGCCCGGCGTCATAGCCCACGGTCGCGCCTTCGAGGCGCACGGCGGCAAGACGGTCTGGCGCGATGGCGGCGTCGACGAGGGGAGGCAACGGTGTCTGCATCTGGCTTCTGGCTTTCGGCTCCGGCCAATGGGCGGACGACAGGACAAGCGTGTGGGCAGGTGAATGGACAGCTGTCCCGGAATCGGCGCAGTCACGAAATCTAAACCGACGCAATCAAGAATTGCTTACCATGATCCTGACATGCCCGTCCTGCGCGACACGGTACTACGCCGATGACGCCTCCATCGGCGCCGCCGGTCGATCTGTCCGCTGCGCCTCGTGCGCCCACACCTGGTTTGTGGAACCCCAACTGGTTCTCGGCGAAGACGCCCCGGTCATCCTGCGCGGTCGCGATGAGGAACGCCCCCTGAACCGCGAGCAGGTCGAGCGGCTGCGCCGGGCCGCCGGCGGCCATAGCCAGTCCGCGCCGCTTTCGGCGGCCGCCAAGTACCGCGCCATGCAGGCCGAGCGTCAGCGCAAGGATCGCATGAAAGCCGCCGCCTTGGCCTGGACGGTGACGGGCGTCGCGCTCGCCGCGACCACGACGAGCGCCGTGGCTTTCCGCGAAGACGTGGCCCGCATCTGGCCGAAAACCGCGAGCGCCTATGCGGCCGTTGGTCTCGACGTGAACATTTTCGGCCTCGAGTTCGTCGATCTGCAGGTCGAACACGTGTTCGACGGCCCCGAGCCCGTGCTCGTCGTGCGCGGCGCGGTGACCAATATCGGACGCGATGAGCGCCCGGCGCCGGTGCTGCGTTTCGGGCTCCGCGACAGCTCCTCAACGGAAATCCAGCACGTGCTGGCGCGGATGGTTTCGCCGAACATTCCGGCCGGCGGCGCAGCCCCGTTCGAGATTCGCATCGAGAACGCCTCGCCCGATGCGCAGGATCTCGAGGCGACGTTCGCCGCCGTCGGCGAAGGGGAAATGCCGCTTCAGGCCGCCGCGCTCGCGCCGCCCGCCCCGTCGCTGGACCCGTCGCTGGACCCGTCGCTGGACCCGTCGCTGGACCCGCCGGCGATCGAAAGCGCCTTGACGCTGGACACGCTGGCCCCCAGCGAAGGCGCGTCGGTATCGCACGATGGGCTCGCGCCGCGGCTCAGCGAGCCGTTCGCTGAGGATCATGACTGAGCGCTTTGCCGTACTCGTCAGTGAAAGCGACATCGCCGCGCGGATCGAGACGCTGGCGGACGAACTCGCCGTCCTGATCGATGATGACTGGCGCGTCGTGCAGCTGATGCAGGGCGCAGGGCCGTTCGCGACCGATCTGATGCGTGCATTGGCGCGCCGCAACCTGCACCCGATCCTCGATAGCCTCTGGCTCGAAAGCTACCGCGACGAGCAGGTCTCTTCAGGCCGCGTGGTCGTGCGGGCCGATATCTCGCGAAAGATCGAGGGCCTGAAGGTTCTGATCCTTGACGACGTCTTCGACAGCGGCCGCACCATCGCCTTTGCAAAGGCGCATCTGCAAGCCAAAGGCGCCATCGAGACGCGCGCCTGCGCCTTCATCCGCAAGCCCGCCGCCGGCGACGCGCCGATCGAGCATATCGGCATAGATTGCCCGGATCGCTATTTGATTGGCTACGGTATGGACGATGCGGGCCGCTATCGCGGCCTGCCTTATGTGGGCGCGCTGGATTAGGCTTTAAGCCTGTACCCGGTCCGGAATATCAACCACACGCCCGCGAGGCACAGCGTCATAAAGAGCGCCGTCATGCCGAGGCTGATCCACACGCCGACATCCGAGACGCCGTAGAACGACCAGCGGAAACCGCTGACGAGATAAACGACCGGATTGAAAAGCGTCACCTTCTGCCAGAACTCCGGCAGCATCGAGATCGAGTAGAAACTGCCGCCGAGAAATGTCAGCGGCGTCACGATGAGCAGCGGCACGATCTGCAGCTTCTCGAAACCGTCGGCCCACACGCCGATGATGAAGCCGAAGAGGCTGAAGGTCACCGCCGTCAGCACCAGAAAAAGCAGCATCACCAGCGGATACTTGATCTCGTAGTCCACGAAGAGCCGCGCTGTGAGCATGATCAGCAGTCCAAGCAGCACTGACTTTGTCGCCGCGGCGCCAACATAGCCGATGACGATCTCGATCCACGACACCGGCGCCGACAGCACTTCGTAGATCGTGCCCGCCCACTTCGGCATGTAGATGCCGAACGAGGCGTTGGAGATGCTCTCGGTCAGAATCGACAGCATGATGAGGCCTGGCACGATGAACGCGCCGTAGCTCACGCCGTCGATCTCCATCATGCGCGAGCCGATCGCGGAGCCGAACACCACGAAATAGAGCGACGTCGAGATGACCGGCGACAGGATCGACTGAAACAGCGTGCGAAACCAGCGCCCGAGTTCAAACTGGTAGATGGCGTGAATGCCGGTGATGCTCATTGGCGCGCGCTCACGAGGCTGACGAAGATTTCTTCGAGGGAGGATTGGTCGGTGCGCAGGTCCTTGAAGTCGATGCCGGCTTCATGGAGCGCCTTCATCAGCGTGGCGATGCCGGTCTGATCGCTCTGCGCGTCGAAGGTATAGACGAGCTCTGCGCCGTCCTTGGCGAGTTCGAGCTGATAGCCCGCAAGCGCTGGCGGGAGGGCGGCGATGGGCGTCTGCAGCAGCAGCGTGAGCTGCTTCTTGCCGAGCTTGTGCATCAGCACGTGCTTGTCCTCGACGAGGATCAACTGGCCCCTGGAGATCACGCCGATACGGTCGGCCATCTCCTCGGCTTCCTCGATGTAGTGCGTGGTGAGGATGATGGTGACGCCGGAGTCGCGCAGCTTGCGGACCATCTCCCACATGTCGCGGCGTAGCTCGACATCCACGCCCGCCGTGGGCTCGTCGAGGAAGAGGATCTTCGGTTCGTGGGAAAGCGCCTTGGCGATCATCACGCGTCGCTTCATGCCGCCCGAGAGCGTCATGATCTTGTCGTTGCGCTTGTCCCAGAGCGAGAGGTCGCGCAGCACCTTTTCTATGTGGGCGTCGTCGCGTGGCTTGCCGAAAAGGCCGCGCGAGAAACGCACGGTGGCGATGACCCTCTCAAACGCGTCGGTGTGCAGTTCCTGCGGCACCAAACCGATCTTAGCGCGTGCGGCGCGATAGTCCTTCACGATGTCATGGCCATCGGCGGTGACGGTTCCCGAACCCGGATTGACGATGCCGCAGATGATCGAGATGAGCGTCGTCTTGCCGGCTCCGTTCGGGCCCAAAAGGGCGAAGATTTCACCCTGGCGAATGTCGAGATCGATGCGCTTGAGGGCTTCAAAGCCCGTGGCGTAGGTCTTTGTAAGACCCTGAACGGAAATGATCGGCTGCAACGGCGAGGGCCCCGGCGGTTCGAATGTGAAAAGGGGGGCGCGTCAGCGACGCCCGCGAACAAGGACGTTCCCGCCAGCCCGGCCTCGACATAAGGGCCGCCCCGCGCCGGCGCCAGAGGCCGCAGTCGATTAAGCGGCGGGGCTCGCGCCGATTTGCGGTCATGAGCCCGTGAAGCGGTCCAGCAGGCGCTTCAGATATTCGCGTTCTGACTCCGGGCGCGTGGTATCCTGCGCGCGACGGCGCAGTTCGTCGAGAATTTCGCGCGCGCGCTGACGTTCGGTCTGGTTGGGAACGGCCGTCTCGTCGCCTTCGTCGCCCGTGCCTGACATCTGACGGCCGAGCGGATCTTCCTCGCCGCTGCGACCTTCCTCGCGACCGTCGCGCCCCTCTCGCCTGGACATGGCTTCGTTCGACATTTTTTCTGCGCCGCTGCGCAACGAACGGATGGCGTTTTCCTGCTGGCGGCCCGCTTCGTTCAGATCGCCGCGCTTCAGCGCCTGCGCCGCCTGGTCCATGGCGTCGCCAGCTTCGCTGAGATCCTTCTCGCCTTCCTGCCCGCCGGCGCTTCGGGCTTTTTGTTCGGCGACGCGGAGATCTTGGCGGAGCTGTTCCTGCTGCTCGCCGAGCTGCTGCTCGGTCTGATTTCCGGGCTGCGGCTCCTGTTGCTCCTTGGCGGTCTCGTCGCGGAGCGCACGTTGGCGCCCGATCTGTTCGGAAAGCCCCTCGACGGCCTCTTCCAGTTCGGAAGGCTGGCCATCTTGTCCCTGACCTGCGCCGCTGTCGGCGAGCTTGATCTCAAGATTGTTCAACAATTCCGCGAGCTGCTGGAGCAGCGCCTGTGCGCCCGCCTGGTCGCCCGCTTCCGCGCGTCGCTGAATTTCTTCAAGCATTTCCTGAATGTCGTTCTGCGACATCTGCGATTGCTCGAAGCCGTCTTCCGAGACCTCTGCGCTTTCGCCGTTGCGCACTGCTTCCTGGATGAGGGCCTGAAGGTAGTTGTTCGTCGCTTGCTTGAGCGCTTCAGAAAGGCGCGCGATTTCTTCGGGGTCGCCGCCGCGCCGGATCGCGTCTGCGAGGGCCTGTTGGGCGGCCATCAGCGCGCGTTTGGCGTCGGCGGCGTCGCCGTACTCAGCGCGCAGCGCCGTGCGCCAGAGGATGTCGGCGGCGTAATCGGTTTCCTTGATGTCGCGGGCGATATCGAGCGTCGATCGCGCGAAGCGGAAGCCCGCGAACACGGCCGTGTCGCGGAAATAGCCGTCCTGCGGCGCGAAGGTGATCGCGTCGATCATGCGGCCGGCCCGGCGCACGGCGCCAGGCGCCCGGGTGATGCGCGGGTCGTCGTCGTCGGTGCGGATGCCGAAGAGATCGGCGGGGCCGGTGATGCGTGGCGACACGAACAGCGGATGCTGCGCGTAGGCGCGGCGTTCGTGAAGGATGACCTTTCGGATCTCCACCGCCGCGCGGGCCAGCGGTTGCAGGAAGATCTTTTCCGGCACGCGCAGCGGCGCGGCGGCGCCAAAGCCCTTCTGACCGATGGCGTCGATCGCGACGAGGCGCGCTTCGACCTTCATGCCTGCATAGGGGTGCATGGCGAGATCGACGCTGGCCTTGCCGGTGGCGGACTTCGGTTCGCCGGCGGGCGATTCAAGCGGGGTATCCACCGCCTCGGCGCCTAGAAGGCCAGGCGGGGGATCGACAGGGGTTAGCCGCAGGGCGAGACCTTGTATGCCGTAGTCGTCGCTCGCGGCCCACTCGAACGTGATGCGATCGTTCTCACCGACCACCGGGGCGCTGACGAAGCGGCCTTCCGGCGCAGCGTCCGGCGCCGGCGCGATGCGCCAGCGGGCCTTGGTGTGGAAGCGCACGACTCGCAGCGTGCCGCCGGCGGGCATGGCGAAGCGGGCCTCGTAAGCGCCGTCGGCGGCCTTGGCGAAGCGCACCTTGCGATGGGCCTGCTTGCCATTCACGCGACCGTCGAGCCAGGGCGCCGCGACAGGGCCGGTGACGCGGATGGTGGCCTCGGGCGAAGGCGGCGTCTCCACCTTGTCGCCAATGCGGTCGGAGAGGCTCACTGGCGCGCCGCCCGTGTAGGCGCCCGGCGTCACCCACGCCTCAATGCCCATGGGTTGGTCGCCGACGAGCGGGCCAGGGTCCGGCAGGAACGCGCGGGCGAGCCGGTCGGTGGTGTTCTCTCCGGCGACGATGAGGCCGGCCAGCAGCGCGATCGGTACGATCACGCGGAAAAAGTAAGGGTCGAGCCGGCGCATGGGCGGGCGCGCGGGCAGCGCCTTCGCGAGACCGACCGCTTGAGCCGCCCGCTCCTGTTCCCGCCGCCAGAGCGCAAGGCCCATGGGGTCCAGGCTGGTAGGGTTGTCCTCCAGTGAGTCGAGCGCGCCGCGATCGAGGCCGGCGTCGAGGGCGAGGCGGTGGCGAGCTTCGGTCTGCGTCGGCTTGCGCCATCGGGCGACGGCGCGGGCGGTGATGACGACAACCGCGAGAAGGGCGGCGATCCCGACAAGCGTTGCGGCCAGCGGCGCAACCAAGTCGTGCAGACCGCCCAGCGAAACGGCGATCCACAGGCCCAGCGCCAGCAGCGGCGGCAACCCCAGTGCCACGCCCCGTTCAATCGCGAGCGCGCGGGCGGCGCGGGCGATCTCGCGGGCGAGAGCGTCGAGGGCGTCTTTATGCAGCATCAGCGGCGACAGCGTATCAGCGGGCGACCCAACCGGCCATGACAATGCAGCCGGAATGCGGCGCGGGACTGCGCGCCCCCACAATGCTTGTCAGGGGAAGCGGGTGCGCATACGCCTTCGCCGCTCACAAGGAGTTCTCCCGCCATGGTTGCGCCGTACCGTCTCTATGGGGCGGATCTTTCGCCTTATTCCGTCAAGGTCCGCCAGATCCTTCGCTTCAAGGGCATCGAACACGAGTGGCTGCCCAGAAGTCAGGCGCGCCAGGCGGAATTCGCCCGCTTCGCGAAGCTGCCGCTGATCCCGGTTCTGGTGGGCGCGGACGATTATTCCCTGCAAGATTCGACGCCGATCGCGGAGACGCTGGAGCGGCGCTACCCGGAACCTTCGATCACCCCGGACGATCCCGCGCTCGCCTTCCTATCGGCCATGCTGGAGGACTACGGCGACGAATGGGTGAACAAGGTGATGTTCCATTATCGCTGGACCTACCCCGCCGACCAGGAGAGTGCGGCGCGCCGCATCGTCGACACGATGCTCGACGGCGCCACGGTTCCCGATCGCGCGGGCGTCGAAGCCTCGGTGCGGTCGCGGATGACGCAACGACTGCACTTCGTGGGGTCGAGCGCCGAGACCACGCCGGTGATCGAGGCCTCGTACGAGCGCCTGTTGCGACTTCTGGAAACGCATCTCGCCTCGCGCAAGTTCATCTTCGGCGCACGGCCCGCGCTCGCGGACTTCAGCCTTGCGGGACAGCTCGGCCAGCTGGCTTCGGACCCCACGCCCGGCGCGCTGCTGTCGTCGCGGGCGCCTAAAGTCGCAGCTTGGCTGAAGCGCATGGACGACGCAACCGTCGAAGGGCCGTTCGAAACGCTCGATGCCTTGGCGGCGACGCTTGGTGCGTTGTTGCGCGAAGAAGTCGCCGGCGCGTATCTGCCGTGGATGGCTGCAAATGCCGCGGCCGCCGCAGAAGGCGCTGATGTGTCGGTCGATCTGCCGGGCGGGCGCTTTACCCAGAAGCCGCAGAAATACGCCGCACGCGCCTTCACCGAAGTGCGGGGCCGCCGCGCGATGGTGGCGAGCGATGCGGGCCTCGCCGCGCTGCTCTGCGAAACCGGCTGCGACCGCTGGCTCGAACCGCCCGCGCCGCCTGCAGCGACAGCGCCCGAAACGTCGGCGGATGCAGCGGACGACGTGCTCGACACGTCGGCGGATGCTTAGGGGAAAGAGCGGCGGTCGTCATACCGGACCGCGCAGCTCCGGCTGCGCATGCGCAGCCGCCGCCGGACGCCGAAGAATCTCGCGTGATTTGACCTGGGGCGCGCGCGCAGCAGGAACTGCGCGGTCCGGTTTCAAAAGCCCCGACGTGTCTGCGGCCTGCGTGGCAGGTGCGAACGCAGACGTGCTCAGAGCAATCGTCACGCCAATGACCGTGACCAGAGCGCCGGGCGCGACTTCGAGTTCGGGCGAACCCGCGATGGCGCACTTCACCAGCTTGTCGAAATTCGCCAACGC
>Ga0247843_1006870_pt1 | contig 14478 bp, 15 predicted proteins | sample LaCruzMarch2017__FD_192420 | JGI IMG/M metagenome (GOLD analysis project Ga0247843, IMG submission 192420) | Freshwater microbial communities from meromictic Lake La Cruz, Castile-La Mancha, Spain - LaCruzMarch2017_8m | ecosystem: Environmental > Aquatic > Freshwater > Lake | place: Spain...
AGGCGGTCAGGTCGTTGCCGTTTCGCGCCTGGTTTGGGGTCTGGGTCTGGGTCTGGTCTGGGTCTGGGAGGTCCATGCGGCGGGCGTCTCCGGCTTAGATACACATAGCATATATGCACGACGCAGCGAAGTCAAGGGGTGGTTCTTGCGCAGTTGTGTGCGGCCGTGACGGGGCGGATCGAGGGCGAGCCGTTGACACATCCCGACTCCCCACCCGAGATGGGGGAGGACTCAGCCAGGTGGTTGGCCGTGGACGACTCGGACGAGATTCAGAGCGACGCGTTCGAGGCGATGTTGGCGTCGCTCCGGGCCGGGTGTGTGAACCCGGACCACGGGCTCTTCGGGCCGGACTCATGGACGTGGCGGGTCGGGCGCGAGCTCGTCAACTTCATGGGGGCCGGGCGCGCAGCCCTGCTGCAGATGGCTCATCCCTGGGTGGCGACTGCGATTGCGCAGCACTCGAACGCGGCCAATGATATCGCGGGGCGCTTTCGCCGGACCTTCTTGTCACTCTACGGGATGATGTTCGGGTCCCTCGACATGTGTCTTGATGCGGCGCGGCGGGTGCACCGGATCCACGGTGGGATCCGGGGGCGGCTCGACATCGGCGCAGGGTCGTGGAAAGCCGGCGCGCCGTATGCGGCCAACGTCGAGGAGGCGTTGATGTGGGTGCATGCGACGCTCATCGATACCTCGTTCGTGGTCTACGACCGATGTGTCATGGAGCGATCGTGGGAAGAGCGTTGTGCCCACTATCAGGAGTCGCGCCGATTCGGGCGCCTGTTCGGCCTGACAGACCGGGTCATGCCGACCGATTATGCCGGCTTCGTGAGGTATTGGGAGGTCATGCTGTCGAGTGGCGCTCTGGCGGTGACGCCGGCGGCGATGGCGATGGCGCCGCAGCTCTTGGCGCCGTCGGGTGGTCTGATGGCGCCGATGTGGGAGGTGCACAGGGCCATCACCTGTGCGCTCCTGCCGACGGCCGTACGGGAGGGCTATGGGCTGCCTCTGGGGCGGCTCGAGTGGGCAGTGGCGGGGGCCGCGATGGGTGGGATGCGGCGGGTCGTACATACCTTGCCGCCTCGACTCCGTTATGTGTCGGCCTGGCATGATGCGCAGCGACGTATCGCGGGCAAGCCCGGCCAGGACCGCGTGGCGGGCGTCGTCTGGACGCGGCTCATCGGGACGTTGCTCGGCGGGCAGGCGCTTGGGCGCGCGGCCGAGCGCGGGTAGACTGCAGTCCCGGAAGGCCCAGTTCTCGAGTGGAAACATCAACCTGCGGTCAAATCGGCGGCGAGCTTGCCGGAGATGAATCGACGAGTTAGCCTGTCTTTCGAAGCGGCCGAGGCGAAGATCGAAGACAACGACGCCGGGTGCCATTCCACTGGAGACAGCCCATGTCGAACTCCGCCACACAGTCTGCGAAACCCGTGCAGCAGAAGTCTGCTACGCCATCCCAACCGGTCTCTGCTGGGGCGAGCCCGGCCGCGGTTCAACTCAAGCAGGCGCTCGTCGGGCTCGACTTCGAAGCGCAGTCCCAGATGCTTGCACCTCCGGTGCAGGCCCGCGGCGACGTCCAGGCCCGCGGCGCAGATGCGGTCCACGCTCACGCCGAGAAGGGTACACAAGGGGCTGGCGGTGCTCTCCCGCACCTCGCCCAGATCCAGAAGAGCTTCGGCTCACACGATGTGTCCGGGGTGAAGGCCCACACGGGCGGTGATGCGAACAAAGCCTGCGAGGGCATGGGGGCCGAGGCTTTCGCCACGGGCAACAGCGTCGCATTCAAGGGTGGACCCGACCTGCACACCGCCGCGCACGAAGCGGCGCACGTGGTTCAGCAGCGCGGGGGCGTCTCGCTTTCGGGCGGCGTGGGCAAGAGCGGCGACAGCTACGAGCAGAACGCCGACAAGGTCGCGGACGCGGTGGTCGCGGGCAAGCCGGCTGAACACCTCCTCGGGGGATCGGCGGGCGGCGGTGGTAGCGGGGTCCAGCAGAGCGTACAGCGTAAGGCCGCGGACCCCGACAAGGGGATCAGCGACGGCAAGGTCACGCTCGCCGATCACAACGGCGGCGAGGTCGGCTCGGTCGCCAAGGGCAAGGCCGGTCTCGAGCAGACCAAAGAGAACAGCTCGACGCTCGTGGAGCAGGCCAAGAGCATCAGCACCCAGACGGCGCGCAGCGAGAAGGACATGCTCGCGGCCATCGCCTCCGGAGGCACGCCGCGCTTCGTAGCCCGCGTCGACGAGAAAGCAAACTTCGTGTCGCGTGGCACATTCGGAAACCCGGGGCGGGAGTTCGTCTTCGCGACCGAGCCGGCCGACCTCCGGGGCTGCAAGCCGGGAGCCGCGCTGATCAAGGTCGGATGGACCAAGGCGTGGCTCGCGGGCAAGATCGGCAAGGAGATCGGCGTGTGCATCCTCGACACCTCGAAGGCCGTGCCGGACGCCACGGGTGACAAGAAGATGACCGTCGGCAGGATGGAGTGGCCCGACATCATCGCCAAGGCGATGGGGGATGCCAAGTTCAAGCGCGAGGCCATGACCGCGGGCGTGAAGGACGACGCCGAGCTCCAGCAGATCTTCGACGTGCTCAAGGCCACCCCGGTGAAAGCGACGCCGCGGTGGAAGGATCCGGACGTCGCCGGCAAGGTGCGAAAGCTCCTGGATTCCAACTATGGGGCGAACGAGCTCTACACCGGCATGGGCGCGACGATGAACACCGAGGGTGGGCTCGGGGCCCGCGAGGTGATGGTGATGAACAACGGCACGGGCCTGAAGCTCACGCCGCAGAATCATGTCGTCGAGAGCCTCGGCACGTTGACGCAGGCCGAATACGACAGCATGCCTGGGTGACGGGGTCCGGTCTGGGAGAACGGCGGGATTCAGGCGCGAATTCGTAGAGATAGTAGAGAGACAGGATAGACAATGGCTGAGATCCTTCATGAGAGCGTGGCGGTCACGGGCGACCCTCCGGGATGCCTGCGTATCCAGCACACGCAGGTCCACACCGATGGTGTCGACATGGGCGGCGAGCTCGTCTTCGACATCGCTGCGGCGGGTTGGCTGGCAGACCAGATCGACCAGGCCGCCGAGGCCTGGGGCTTCGCCGAGGTGGACGATGTCCGTGGACCGGACCACTTCACGATCTATGTGGGCGGAAGTGACATGCAGCCCTTCGTACATGTGCATAACCAGCGCGACCCGAATGCCGCCGAGGGGCGCGTCTACACCCTGCAGATGACCGTCGAGACGGCGCGGTCGCTGGCGGCGGGCCTCCGCGCCGCTTGATGCGGGAGTACGGGTGGGACACGAGCTGAAGATGGACCGCTGAAACTCGGAAAAAGTCGCCGCGTCGTTGGTAGTGTGGTTGCGACATCCGCGTGTGGACGTCGCACGACACGGCGGCGCAACCCATCGTGTCGTAACGACTTCCAGACGAGGAGACGTACGATGAGGATAGCGACCGTGGGGATGATGGCGGCGGGCGCGGGGACGGCTGCGACAAAGGATGACTCCGAGGACGAGGTCATCGAGCGGTGCTTTGTAGAGGTGGAGCGGCGGACGCAGTGGGCGCAGCTGCGACGCAAGCTCGTGGCGACGGTGTGCCGGCAGGTGTGCGACGAGGACCGGGGTCCTATCAGCATGGACCACTCCGCGTGGGCGAACGACCCGTTCTTGCACTGGAGCGACCTGAAGCCCGAGCATGACCCGCAGGAGGTCATCGAGGCGTTCGGGGAGGTCGGGGCGTTCGAGGGCGATGGTGGGGCGGAGGCCGGAGCTGGGGGAGCGCTGGGCGAAGGCGACACGGCCGAGCAGGATGAGCTGCTGGTCGGGCTGGCGGTGGCGTACTTCCTCGACTCCGTGGCCATCGAGCACTTGCTCGCCGAGCGTGGGTTGAGCCGCTGGGCCAACGTCGGGACCTTCGTGGAGCTGCTGGCGCCGGGCTCTGTGCGGGAGCGGCTGGGGTTTCTGGCGAGGTGTCGGCCGGATGCGCCGTTGATGGCCGAGAGAGCGTTGTGCAGCGACATGAGGGAGCAGGCCGGGAGCGTGCGCGAGGTCGACAACGTTGGGGTCGAGCCCGGCGAGGCGGCGCGGGAGTGGGTGGCGCGGCTGGCGAGGCGGCCCATGAGGCGGCTCGCAGCACCTCGGCTGGACGTCGTCGCGCCCTGGACGAAGGCGCGCGATGAGGGCTGGGACGATGGCGAGCTGGTGGCGTCGCTGCTGCGCGAGCTGGCGTTGCTGGCGGCAGTGCGCGGTCTGCTGATGGAGATGGCGGACGAGTGGCGGCGGGTGGTGCAGGACGGGTGGGACGATACGGAGGGCGACGTGAGGGAGCGGCGCGATGTGTTCAAGGGGCGGCTCGCGGCGGCCCGGGTCGAGCGTGGCCAGCGGATGGAGAAGGCCTGGAAGCTATTGGGTTTTCAGGTGCTGGTGCGCGAGTCTGACCTGACTGAGATGGAGGCCGAGGTGCTCCTGGTCGTGGCCGGGCTCGAGCTGCTCGGGGAGGACGCGGACATCGCCCTGGAGGTCGGTGATGGCTGCAGCAAGGGCCAGTGGCTCGGGCGTGAGGTGCCCTTGTCGGTGGGTGGCGTGAGCTCGCTGTTGGGTGGGTCGCGCAAAGGGCGGCTGGCGGTGCGTGAGCTGCTGCGGCCTGAGGGGCGCCTCGTGAGCTCGGGGCTGGTGGAGCTGAGCCCGTTCAGTGAGGGGCGCTCCCCGTGGATGGACCCATCGACGAGTGTAGCGCTGAGCGGCAGGGCGGCCGCCGTGATCAGCGGTGTGGAGGCGCTGGCCGGGTTCGGGCGAGCCTTCGCGGACGAGCGCGAGGTGCTGGAGGACGCGGCCTGCAGGGCGCCGTTCTGAGGACCGGCTGACGGTCGGGTGACGACCGGGCGCTGAGTCCCTTGGCGAGAGCCGCGTGAGGGCCTTTGACGAGGCTTGGCTTGGCGCCGACGATGGCTTGAAGATCCTCGGCGGTGACCTTCTTCGGCTTGGGGGTCGGATCGGCCGCGTGGGTGGGCACGGATGACCCGATCTGCGCGAGGGCGGCGGAGCACTGGTAGGACGTGGCGCGGTGACATAGGCGGCCTTTGCGGCGTGATCACGTCGGGGGCTCGGAAGGCACGGGGCCACGTTGAGTCCGGTCGGCCAGGGCGGCATTGTTCAGTCCCACCGGTCCCCAACACTAAGCCATTGACTTACCAAGGTGGGCGGGTAAGCTGATTCGGTGCGAGTGACCTGGGACGACAAGAAGAACGCAGCGAACAAGCGCAAACACGGCATCTCGCTCGTCGAGGCCGCCGCACTCCTCGAGTCGGACCACCACCTCGTTCTCTTCGACGAGACCCACTCGGACGACGAAGACAGATTCATCTCCATCGGCCCCATCGTACGCGGCGTTGTTCTGGTCGTATGGACCGAGCGACGCGTCGACGAGGTCAGAATCATCAGCGCTCGGTTCGCAACGACGGCCGAGCGCCAACTCTTCGAGCAGCACGTCGCAGGAAAGCCATGAAGCCAAACACCGCGCCAATCGACGAGCTCACCGCCGAACACTTCGCCCGAGCCATCCCCGCGCAGGCTCATCGTCGCTTCCTGCGGGGTCTCTTCGAGTCGGCCGAGGACATCGTGTTGCTGCGAAAGTACCTCGCCCTGACACAGGTCGAGTTCGCAAGGGCCATGGGTATCAGCGTCCACACGCTCAGGAACTGGGAGCAGGGACGACGTTTCCCTGAGGGCCCGGCGCTGGCGCTGCTTCGGATTGCGGCGAGGCACCCGCGCATCCTCAGAGAGAGCATTCGCCCCGCGGCCTGACGTTGGTGTGATCACCTGGGTAGAGCGACACCCGTCAAGGCAATGAATCGGGCAGCTCTTCAGGTCGAGGGCACCGCGTGGCGACGTAGGGGGAGCACGCGTTCGAAGTGATCGAAGTCGCGATCGGTCGTGAAGATCGAGAGATCGTGGCGAGCCGCGATGGCGCAGATCAGGAAGTCGACAGTCGAGCCCTGGAGGCCACTTGCGCGGCACTGGTTCGCAAATGCGGCGGCTTCCTCGAAGTCGGCGGTCTCCAGGGGGAGGTCGGGGAAGGCTCGGAGGCGGTCGCGCAGGATCGTGAACTGTGTTGGGTCGGAGAGTCCCGAGAGGAGCTCCTGACGGATGGGGCCGATGAGGCGAGCACGGCCATGGCGGATGAGGAGCTCGAGCTCGCGGGTGATGGCGGCGGTTGTGCCCGAGGGTGGTGAGCGGCGGCGACGCAGGGCCAGCGACCAGACCGAGGTGTCGACCAACACGTTCATGGGTTGGGTGTGCGGAGCCGGGCGGGCCGACCCGTTGGGCGACCTGCGCGAGCCTTCTTGTGATCATAGGCGGGATCGAAATCGAGCGAGCCGAAGAGGGCGACCAGCTCGAGCTGTTTGCGGCGCTGGATGTACTCTTCGAGGGCCTCGTTCACCGTGGCCTTCTTGGTCGTGTGACCGCCCACCCGAAGGGCTTCGTCGAGGAGTGCATCGTCGATGGCGAGGTTCGTCGGCATGTGTGAGAGGCTACACAGACCGATGTGTGACGACAAGAGTGGGGCGGGGTCTCGGCGGGCGGGGCGTCGGCGAGTGCAGGGGCGAGCTCGCTCCCTGGGGTCAGCGCATGCCGGCGGCGGGGAAGAGGTTGTGGCGGCGGGCTGCCGTGAGGGCGACGCGGTCGGGTTGGTCTTTGAGGGCGCGTTCCCAGGCGCGGAAGTCGCCGCCGTCGCGCCAGGCGGCAAGTGCGGCGTGGCCAGCTTCGGCGCCGCCCTGCGACATGCGGTACTCGATCCAGGCCCAGCGGGCGGACGTCGAGCGGATTTCGGCGATGCCTTCGAGGCCGCGGCGCAGGCGGTCCAGCGTCGCGTCGATCTTGTCGATGCCTGCGAAGGGGGCGTCGCCGAGCGGGGTGTGGAGCTTCGGGACGAGCGGCGAGAGGCCGAGCGAGGTCGGCAGGATCTGTGAGAGCTCGCGGGAGAAGTCGATGAGCTCGGTGACGTCGGCGTCGGTCTCGTCGGGGAGTCCAATGATGACGTAGAGCTTGAGCTTGAGCATGCCGTGCGCTTTGGCGAGGCGTGCCGAGTTCAGGAGGTGCTCGGTCTTGATGCCCTTGGCCATCTTGTTGCGTTGGCGCTGAGACGGGGCGTCGGACGCGACGGTCATGCCGCGGACGCCGCCCTTGGCGAGGAGGGCGACGAACTCGTCGTCGAGGCGGTCGGCGCGAAGTGAAGAGATCCCGACACCTTTGCCCAGGTCGGTGACGTGGCGCAGGGCGTCCTTGATGAAGGCCCACTCGCTGATGGCGGCGCCCACGAAGCCGACGCGGGGGGCCCAGTCGGGGATGCGCGAGAGCACCGCGTCGAGCTCGTTTTCGCGCATGGGGGATTCGGGCGAGCGCACGAGGCAGAACTTGCAGAAGCGGGGGCAGCCGCGGGAGGCCTCGACGAGGAACATGTTCGAGAGCTCGGACAGCGGGGTCACGATTTGGCTGACGGCCGGGAAGTCGAGCGGGACCTTCTGGGTGGGTGGGATCTTGTCGCCGTCGCGCTCGGGGATCCAGACGCCGGGGATGGGGGCGAGCCGATCGAAGAGGTCGTCGCGGTCGGTCGCGTCTTCGAGGGCGTCGAGCAGTTTTGGGACGGCGCGCTCGCCATCGCCGATGACGGCGAGGTCGATGAAGTCCGCCATTGGCAGGGGGTTGCTGGCGGTGAGCGGGCCGCCGATGAGGATGGCCGGGTCCCAGGCGGTGCGTTTCTTTCGTTCGATAGGGATGCCGGCCAGGTCGAGCAGCTCGAAGAAGCCGATGAGGTCGAGGTCCCAGGTCATCGAGACGGCGACGAGGTCGAAGTCTTTCAGGGGGCGACCGGTCTCGAGGCTGATGGGCGAGAGGCCACGGTCGCGCCAGGAGCGGACATCGTCGGGGAGGACGACACGTTCGCAGGCGATGGACTGGCGCTCGTTCATCATGCGGTAGATCACTTGAAAACCAAGAGAGCTCATGGCCGCGTGATAGGGGAGCGGATAGCAGAGGGCGATGCGGAGCGGGGCGTCCTTCAGGATCGTGCCGCGCTCGGATTGGAGCAGCGTCTCGCGCCAGGCGTCCTGGTCGAGGCCCTTACGTTCCTTGCGGGCACGCTTCTCGGCGCCGCGTGGCAGGCGGGTCTTCTTGACCTCGGCCTTCATCGTGTGGGGTTGGCGGTCATGCCGGGACCAGCTGCGGGGCGAGGTTCTCGAGGGTGTCTACGCCCCAGTCGTCGCGGAGCTCGGAGAAGACCTGGCGGAAGAGGGCCAGCTTTTCGGCCAGCGAGACGCGGAGGTCGGGTTGTTTGAGCAGGGTCTTGTCGATGTTGTCGGCTTCGAGGTCGCAGAGGTCGATGCCGTGCAGCTCGAGGTTGATGAACGAGGTCTTGCGGAGCAGCGGGCGGATCATGCGGAAGCCGGATTGTTTGAGCATCAAGAGACTGGTGCCGATGAACGGGAAGCGGATGCCGGGCAGGACGGTCACTGGGAGCTCGATGAGGCCTTCTTTGCGGGATGGCAGGCGGTCGTCCCACATGACGGACGGCGGGCCGACGATGGAGTGGGAGCGCTTGCCGGTGACGGCCATCTTGGCGAGCACGGCGAGCTTCGCGAGGTAGTAGGGCGGGCACGGGAAGATGGACGAGTCGTAGGCGTAGCCGTGGTCGCGCAGCATGCGCAGCACGTGCGGGGTCATCGTGTAGCCGGGGGCGCGGAAGCCGGCGACGGGGCTGCCGCGGACGGCCGAGAGGATACGGTGGGACTCGGCGAGCTCGTGGCTGATGTCGCGGTCGTGTTGGCGGACCAGGTCGTAGGGGTGGGTGAGCGAGTGGCTGCCGAGCTCGTGGCCGTCAGCGACGAGCTGAGCGGCGATCTTGGCGGCTTCGGGCCAGCGCTCGAGGTCGGAGGCGACGACGAAGAAGGTGGCCTTGACGTTGAGCTCGGCGAAGAGCTCGGCGAAACGCACGACACCGCGTTCCCAGACGGCGTTGGTGGCCGAGGCCTCGTCGAGGCCGTGGATCCGGTAGTAGAGGTGGAGCGAGTCGATGTCGACGTTGATGGCCGCGGCGCGGAGCGGGGTCGAGGGGGACCGTGGATAACGCTCTGCGGTGGATTGTGGCGCGCTCATCGGGAGGGCTCATGCCACGGCGAGGCGGCCGAATCCAGCACGGGGTTTGGAGGCGCGGTCAGGGACAGCCGCGCCGATGGCGGGGCCAATATGAAATATGAAATGTCCCGACCCCTATTGGAGATAGGTGGGGGGACCGGGACAGCCGCGCCGATGGCCGAGCTAAAATGAAATATGAAATGTCCCGACCCCTGTTGGGGAGGGTCAGCGGCCGCGGACGCGGATGGCCCAGGTGAGCTTGGCCAGGCCGCGCAGGACGCGTGGGACACGCTTCATCAGGTTGATGGACGGCGGGCGCTTCTCGGCGATGACGATGGGGACTTCGACGATGCGGTAGGCGTCGCGCTCAGCGCGGATCACCAGCTCGCTCGCGAAGAGGTCCTTGTCCTCGATGCAGCGCGAGACGATGGGCAGCAGGCGGGTGCGGTGGAACGCCTTGAGGCCGTGGGTGTCGGTGCCGCGGAAGTCCAGCAGCACGCGGAACATGCCGTTGATGACGGCCGTGCCGGCGCGGCGGAAGAGCGGGCGCTGGTCCTGGGCGTCCTTGTGGGCCTTGGAGCCGATGACCATGTCGCACTGGTCGGCTTCGAGGAGGTTCAGGGCGCGCGAGTGGAAGCCGACGTCGCAGAGGTCGATCTCGTCGCAGAGGACGAAGGTTCCGCGCGCTTCGAGGATGCCGCGGCGAAGAGCCTTGCCGTAGTTCGGCTCGGGGCTGGTCAGGACCTTCACGACGTCGTGTTTGCGGGCGAGCTCGTAGGCCAGCTCCAGCGTCTTGTCGCTCGACCCGTTCTCCGTGATGATGATCTCGTAGGTGACGCCGGGGAGCTCTTCGGAGAGCCGCACGATGAGGTCGTGGACCGCCGTCTGGAGCAGGCCCTCCTCGTTGTAGACCGGGATCACGATGGAGGCGCGAGGGGGCTCGGTGCTGGCGGGCGACTCGGACTGGGACAAGGCAGTTCTCCACACGCGGGGGCCGGGAGTGGCGCCAGAGGAGAGAGTCCGGGTGGCGCCAGACCGCGCCGGACCCATCGAGACCGGGGTCGGCGGCGGCGGTTTTGGCCGTGGCGCGGTATATCGATGCGACTTCCCTGGTGTCAACGACGTTTCCGGCGAGCTGTGCTAGCGTGCGGCGCGTTGAGTCCTGGACATCGGTCAGTAGCAGAGCAGGAGGCGACCATGACGCGCAAGACGGCGGTGGCATCGGCGACGGTGGCGAACCTGGGGCCGGGGTTCGATGTGCTCGGGCTGTGCCTCGAAGGGCCGCGCGACCGGGTGACGGTCGAGCTGACCACGGATGGGGTCATCGAGCTGGTCGAGATCACCGGGCCCGAAGACGTCGTGGCCAAGCTGTCGGCCCAGAAAGGTGCGCTCGCGAACTGCGCTGGGGTCGCCGTCAAGGCGGTGTTGGACACGTTCGGGGACCCTGGAACGGGGGCGCGGATCTGGCTCGACAAGGGGCTGCCGCTGGGTTCGGGGCTCGGGAGCTCGGCGGCGAGCTCGGTCGCAGCAGCGGTCGCGGCGGCTGGATGTATCGACTCTAACCTCCCGAAAGACTTTGTTTTTTCGGCAGCGCGTGAAGGTGAGCGGCTGGCGACGGGCACGCCCCACCCAGACAACGTGGCGCCCGCGCTGTTCGGTGGGATCGTGGCGTGCCTGCATGGGGTCGACGAGCATGTGGACGTTGTGACGCTGCCGGCGCCTCGTGGGCTGCAGGTCGTAGCGGTGACGCCGGCGATGGAGATCAGGACCGCCGACGCGCGGGCGGCCTTGCCGCGTCAGGTGCCGCTGCACGACGCGGTGCGCAACCTCGGGGCCATGGCGGGGTTGGTCAAAGCGCTGATGTCGGGCGACCTCGAGCTGCTCGGGCGGTGCCTCGATGACCGGCTGGCGACGCCGCACCGCAAGAAGCTGATCCCTGGATACGACGAGGCGGTCGAGGCGGCGATGAAGGCGCGCGCCATCGGGGCCGGGATCTCGGGGTCGGGGCCGACGCTGTTCGCGCTGTGCCGGGAGCGCGACGACGCGCTGGCGGTCGCCGATGCGATGGTCGAGGCGTTCGAGCTCAAGGGGATCGCCGCGCGGGCCATCGTGTCAGCGGTGGACCGCTACGGGGCCCAAATCATAGGTTGACGGGCGGGGCGACGCGGGGCGTGGTTCGGGTCCTCAGCGCCTTCTCCGTCTCGATGGCGTCATGCACGCTCGGGTGGGCGAGCATGCGGTCGCGGTAAGCCTCGAGCGCGGGCAGGCTCGACAGCTCGACCTGCGTCCAGCGGGCCCAGGTCAAGAGCGTGATGAGGTAGGCATCCGACACGTCGAAGTTGGCGCCGCCCAGATACGTCTGGGTTGCCACGGCTTCGTTCAGGAGCTCGAGGCGGGCGAGCAGGCGCCCCTTGATGAAGAGGCGCAGCTCGTCCGAGGTCGCGGGCGAGAACAGCGGGCTGAAGCCCTTGTGGATTTCGGTCGCGAGGTAGTTCAGGCGCTCGTAGAGGCGGTAGCGCTCGAGGGTGGTCGCGGGTGGGGCGAGGTGGCGTTCGGGCACGCGGTCGGCGATGTAGAGGAGGATTGCGGCGACCTCGGTCAGGAGCTGGCCGTCCTCGAGCACCAGGGCTGGGACATAACCCTTTGGATTGATGGCGTTGAAGTCGTCTTCCTGGGAGGTGAGGTGGGTGCGCAGGTCGACCTTCTCGAGGTCGTAGTCGAGCCGGGCTTCGCGCAGCGCGATGTGTGGGGCGAGCGAGCAGGCGCCGGGCGCGAAGTAGAGCTTGAGCTTCGACATGGTGTGGGCTCCAGGGTCGCCGTGAGCGGCGCTGGCGCAGTCTACGTCCTTGGTGTGGCGGGTCAATCGGTGGGTGTGAGACACGAGCGCGTTGGAAGCGCGGGAGCGGGCGACTGCTCGGTTGCATGTGGGGCGGCGGGGGCATAGGTAAGGCGCGTGAAGACACACTCCCCTACCCTCTCCAGTTCTGCATCCGGGGACACCCCCGGTGTCCTGCTCACGCCGGGTCTGTCCGGCTCGACGCTGTTCCACCGGGCGCTGCTCGATGCGGTCGCGCGTTTCCCGTCGCTCGCGGCGGCCGACGTGCCGACAGACAAGCGGCACTTCAAGGAAGGCTTTGCCGAGACGCTCGTGCGCTTCGAGGCGCATCGCGCTGACTCGCCTGACCGGGTGGCGATGGCCCACGCGTTGAGCGAGAGCCTCGAGACCGCCCTGCACTTCGGGACGACGAACGCGAGTGTGCCGCTCGGCGAGCACCTGAGGACGGCGCGTACCGAGGCGCCGAAGCTGGCGCGCCTGCCGGGTGGCGGCAAGAAGGGCTGGCTGCCGGATGTGACGTTTCATGGCGTACGGTATCAGGGACGTGAGCTCGCGCGCCTGGTCGAGGTCTTGCGCAGCGAGCGGCACGCGACCGAAGCGGCGCTGGCTGGGATCACCTGGACGTTATCGCAGCTCAATGCCGACGGGCGGCTCGACCTGTCGGGACAACGTTTTGCGCTGCTCGGGGCCGGGGCGGAGCTCGCACCGACCGAACACCTCGTGGCGGCCGGGGCCGAAGTGCTCTGGCTCGACCGCCGGACGCCTGACACGTTGTCGCGCCAGCTGCGCGACTTTTCGGGCAGGGTCGTGACGCTTGGCGCCGCGAGCGCGGCCGTTGGCAGCGATATCCTGGCCGCCCCGGAGCAGGTGAGAGCGGCTGTCGAGAGCTTCTCCGACGGGTCGCCAGTCCACGTCGGGCTGTTCGCGTATGCGCCGGGGCGTGGACGTGAGCTGCGGCTCGCCCACGCGATGCACGCCATCGTCAAGGCGATGGGACCGACCACGGTCGGGTCGGTGTCGATGTTCGTGTCGCCGACGACGCCGGGTGAGGTGCCAGAGGCGGAGCAGGCCGAGATCGTGCGGCGGCGCAAGGTCGCGGCTCTCTGGAAGAAGGCGCTGGAGAAGGCGCGGGTGCTGGGCTTTCCGGGTCAGATCACAGTCGGTTCGACGACGGTGTCGAAGTCGGTCGTTGGGCTGCAAGGGGCGACCTATCAGGCCGCGCAGTACCTCGCGAAGATGATGGCGGCCGAGGCGCTGGCGGTCGATGGGCTGCATGGGCATCCGATCGCGGTGTCGGCGAATGTGGCGGGCATCACCGCCACGAAGTCGCTCGAGCATCCGCTGTTCGCGGCAGCGTTCCTCGGGGCGCCGCGTTTTGGGATCGAGATCTTCGAGCCGGCCACGACGCGGGTGCTCTCTGGACTCCTGATGTTGAACGACATCCTGAACCCTGCCGCGCCGAACGCCGCGGGCTCGTCGCCGGGGCGCGGAACGCCTGCGGACAAAGGGCGCGCGGTCGCGAGCCAGGCCATTCACGGCGGGGTGCGGGCGCTGCCGTGGGTGCTCGACGACACGATCCGGGCGGGCGCTGTGCTCGGGCTCGGCAAGAAGCCGAAGCTCGTATTGGGTCTGCTTCCGAAGAAGAAGACCAAGAAGAAGGCTTAGTGCGCGCCTCCGTGCGGGTCAGCGCGGCGGACGAACCATGTCGATGTGTGGGATGTCGTCCTCGAGGTAGGGCGTGCCCACCGACGTGAAGCCGTGGCCGGCGTAGAAACGTTCGAGGTAGAGCTGGGCTGCGATGTGGGTCTCGACGCCGGGGGCGAGCGCGTCGAGGCAGGCGTTGCAGGTCGCGACGAGGCGGTGGCCAAGCCCGGCCTTGCGGTGGGTCGGGGCCGTGATGACGCGGCCGAAGACCGAAAAGGGTTGGTCGGCGGTGGGCAAGAACATGCGGGCGTAGGCGGCGAGCCCGTTGGGGGCCGACGCGTCGTCGAAGCCGAGGTGGAGGGCGTGGCGATCCTTGCCGTCGGCGTCGAGGTAGACACAGGCCTGCTCGACGACGAAGACGATCTGCCGCAGGGCCATGGCGGCGTAGAGGCGGTCGACCGACAAAGCGTCGAATGGGACGAGCCAGGCGTTGCTGGGGAGCCGCAGGCCGGTCAGAGCTTGGCGAAGTACCATGGCCCCTCCGGGGTGAAGCGCAGGAAGGTCCAGGTCTCGGTGTCGACGTCGATGCGGCCGGCCTTCGAGAGGCTGAGCTCGATGCGTGAGCGGTGGACGGTGACCGGGACACGCGCCGCACAGCCGTGGAAGACGTCGCCGACCTCGAGGGTGGTGGTGGCGCTGCCGGGGCGGTCGAACTGGACGAGGCGGACGCGGTGGCCGGCCTGGCGGCGGGCGGCGAACTCGGCCGGGGCGTCTTCGCGGCGGCGCTGGAGGGCGGCCAGGAGCTGGTTGGTACGGCCACAATCGAAGGTCGACTCGAGCTGGGAGTCGGTGGGGAGGACG
>Ga0247843_1006873_pt1 | contig 14469 bp, 7 predicted proteins | sample LaCruzMarch2017__FD_192420 | JGI IMG/M metagenome (GOLD analysis project Ga0247843, IMG submission 192420) | Freshwater microbial communities from meromictic Lake La Cruz, Castile-La Mancha, Spain - LaCruzMarch2017_8m | ecosystem: Environmental > Aquatic > Freshwater > Lake | place: Spain...
CTTCCACGGGCGTCGGCGCAGCGACCGGTAGAGACTGTCGCGGCGTTGCTTCGCGGCGCGGGTCCGGCGCGACGACCGGTTCGTTTGCGATCTGATTGCCAGCCTCCGCCCCGTTGGCGGATGCGCCGTCTTCCGCCGGAGCGCTCGACGTCGCGAGCGGCATCCAGTCCTCGGCGGCGGAGGTCTCGCTGGCTGGAACTGGCCCGCGGAACTGCTGGTAGGCGTAGAAGCCGCCTCCGCCGACCAGCGCCAGGAAGATCAGGAAGGCGATGCCGCGCACGCCAGCGCCTGTGTCGCGGGGCGCGACCGGGAGCGGCGGTTCGACACGCGCGCGTGCGGGGTGGGGATCGAGGCGCGGCGCGTGCGGAGGGGCTGGCCGAGGCGCGGGCCGGGCGACCGGCGGCGGTTGCATGTTGAACCCGCCGCGCGCCACCGGACCAGGGCTAAGGCCAGGGCCAGGACCGGGCTGCTGATACTGCGGCGGATGGTAGTGCTGCGCCTGCTGCATCGGCGGCGGTTGCTGCGGCTGATAGGCCGTCGGTTGTTGGGGTGGGGACGCGGAGCGCTGTCCCAGCGTGTTGATGCGGGCTTCCGCAAGCTCGGCAAAAGCCCCGCCGCGCCCAAAGCGCTCAAGGTAGGCGTAGAAATCGCTTGGGTTGGCGGAGTGCTGGATCTGGCGCCAATACAACGCTTCTTCCGCAAGCGAGTCGGCGGGCGCTGTGGCGCGCGCCATGGTCGGCTGGGGCTGATCGGCGGGACGGGCCCGCGCTGCGGACGCGCCGCCGCCGGACGGGAAGCGGTGCACCACGCCACGCGGGGGCGGGGCGGCCTCGGACTGTTCCGGAGCGGGACGTCCTCCCGAAGTCAAACGCGCACGGCTGACTAGCCGGTCCACATGGAAGACGATGGAGTCGATGTCCTGGGATTCCGGATCGCCGGTCCATCGCGACAGCGCGTGCGCCTCAGCGCCGGCAAACATCGGCGGCAGCGGGTCCGAGCCCATCCGCGCGAGCACCATCTTTCCGGAGCGAAACGCGCGATCGGCTGCATCTACAAAAAGTTTCGAGCGCGCCGCCGCCGGCGTCCACAGCACGACGATCGCCGCGCACTCGCCGATCGCGTCCACGACGGACGACGAGCGCGACACGGTGAATCCCGATCCCTGCAACGCGACCGCAAGCGCTTCCGCGAACGGCTGGTCATCGCGCACGAAGGCTACATAGACGTCCGACATGGCCGCTCCCGTCGCGCCCTCACCCAAGTGTGGCTGTGGATAGCACGAACGGCGCCACGGAACAGTAGTCCCTTCAGAACTTGTTCAGGTTACGAATTGGAAGGCTCCGGTTGCCTGATCCAGAAGCTCCAGTCGCCCGTCGGCGACGCCGAAACGGGCGCCTTGCAGTTTAAGCCCGCGCGTGCGCATCGCTTCGGCGATGAAAGGAAACGCGCGGAGGTTTTCTAACGAGACTTTCACGCTCTCGCGTTCGAGCGCGGTTTGCGGATCCGCCTCGTGCACGACCCGCTCTACAGCGGGCTCCAGCAGCGCGACCCACGGCTGCAGGAAGACCATGTCCTGCGAGATCGTGTGGTCGAGCGCCGCCATGCAGCCCCCGCACTGGGCGTGCCCCATGACGAGGATGGTGCTGACTTCAAGCTTGCGGACCGCAAATTCGATGGCTGCCGAAGTGCCGTGCAGACCCGCACCCGGTTCGTAGGGCGGCACGAGGTTGGCGACGTTGCGGATGATGAACAGCTCGCCTGGCTTGGCGTCGAAGATGGTGGCGGGGTCCACCCGGCTGTCGCAGCAGGCGATGACCAGGAACGAGGGGCGCTGGCCCTCGGCGAGTTCTTCGTAATGCGCTTTCTCGTAAGGCCAACGCTTTGCCCGAAACGCGCGGTAGCCTTCGAGCAGCCGATCCATGCACTCTTCCTTCAGGACGCTCGCCCGCGTTCGGGCGTGGGGGCGACGAGGTAGGGGAGCGGGGACGGCGGGGCAAGTGCTTCGCACTACGATCGGCGCGCGCTCAGAGGGGCCGCCGCCAGCGGTTCAATTTGCCTTCGCAGCGGGCGAGTTGCGCGCTGTAGGCGCTTGCAAAACCCTGCACGCGCGTGGCGGCCGCGAGGACGGCGCTCTTGCCGCGATAGCTGCCGCGTCGATAACCGCCTGCGCCTTCGTGATAGGCGAGATAGTGGCTGCGTGCGTCGCTGAAAGGGATGCCTAAATCGGCGCGCGAGCGGTTGGCGTACCACGCAACGAAATCGGCGGCGTCGCGGAATTCATCGCGGTCGGCGCCGCGATCGCCAGCCTCGCGTTGATAAGCCTCCCACGTGCCGTCAAGCGCCTGCGCGTAACCATAGGCGCTGGAAGCGCGTCGTCCCGGAAAGAAGAAGAGGAATCTGCCGCGCGGCGGGCGGGCCTTGTGGTCGAAGCCGCTTTCCTGCCGGATGATCGCGAGCACCAAAGCGGGCGGCGCGCCAAATCGTCGTTCGGCGCGCTTCACCGCCTTCCACCACGCTTCATGCTGTTCGAAAATCGCGCACGCGTCGCCGGGTTCGTCGGGCTTTGCTGTGGAGACGCAGCCCGCGACTGCGAGCAATCCAAGAACGACGCTGCGACGGTGCGCCTGCGTCGCCGCTCCGGACCGCCGCACGATCACCGCCGCCGCTTCATATTGCCGAAAATCCCGCGCACCAGTTCGCGACCGATGGTCGACAGCACATTGCCGCCGACGCGCTCCGCCGTGCGGGTGACGGCGCTGCGCGAGGTGCGGCGTGCGGGCGCGCGGCTGCGGCTCTTTTCTCGCTCGCGCGCCAGCGCATCCTCAGCCTTCTGGCGCGCCTTCTCTGCGGCGTTGAGTTCCTTCTGCCGCGCGGCGTCGAGCTTGGCCTGCTCCTTGAGTTTCGTGGCGGCGGCCTTTTCTTCCTGCGTCTTCTTTGCTTCGGCCTCCGCCTCCGCAGCGCTTTCTGCGGCGCGGCCGGAGAGGATTTCGTAGGCGCTCTCGCGATCGACCGTGTCCTTGTATTTCAGCGCCATGTCGCTCGCGAGTAGGATTTTTGCCCGTTCGTCGGAGGTGCACGGCCCCACGCGCGAATGCGGCGGGCGGATCATCGTGCGCTGCACCGGGGTGGGCGCGCCTTTCTCATCGAGCGTGGAGACGAGCGCTTCGCCCACGCCCAGCTCCTGGATTTCTTTCTGTACGTCGACGCCCGGATTGGCGCGGAAGGACTGCGCGGCTGCGCGCACGGCCTTCTGGTCGGCGGGTGTGTAGGCGCGCAGGGCATGCTGCACGCGGTTGCCGAGTTGCGCGAGCACGGCGTCGGGAATGTCGGTCGGCGACTGTGTGCAGAAATAGATGCCGACGCCCTTGGAGCGGATGAGGCGCGCCACTTGTTCGATCCGATCGAGCAGCGCTTTCGGGGCGTCGTTGAACAGCAGGTGCGCTTCGTCGAAGAAGAAGACCATCTTCGGCTTGTCGAGATCGCCCGCTTCGGGAAGCTCTTCCCAGAGCTCGCTCATGAGCCAGAGCAGGAACGTCGCGTAGAGGCGGGGCGACTGGATCAGCTTGTCGGCCATCAGCAGGTTGACCACGCCTTTTCCGTCGGCGGTGGTGCGGATCATGTCGGCGAGTTCGAGGGCCGGCTCGCCGAAGAAATTGTCGGCGCCGTCCATTTCCAGTTGCAGCAGCTTGCGCTGCATGGCGGCGATCGTCTGCGGCGAGACGAGGCCGTACTTTCGGCCAATCTCGTCGGCGTTCTCGGCGATGTGAGTGAAGACCGCGCGGAGGTCTTTCAGATCGAGGAGCAGAAGGCCTTTCTCGTCGGAGATCCTGAACGCGATGGCGAGGGCGCCGTCCTGCGCCTCGGATAGATCGAGGATGCGCGAGAGCAGAAGCGGTCCCATCTCGCTCACCGTGGCGCGCACGGGGTGGCCGTCGCGCCCGTAGATGTCCCAGAACACCACCGGCGCGGCGATCGGCGCGTAGTTCTCCACGCCCACCTCGCCCGCGCGCTTAACCCAGCGTTCGTGCATGTCTGACGGCTGCGCGATGCCGGCGAGGTCGCCTTTCACGTCGGCGGCGAAGACGGCGACGCCCGCGTGGGAAAAGGCCTCGGCCATCATCTGCAGAGTGACCGTCTTGCCGGTGCCGGTGGCGCCGGCGATCAGCCCGTGGCGGTTGGCGCGTTTCAGGGTGAGCTCCACAGCGCCTTCCGGACTCTTGCCGATCAGAAAGGTCTTGTCCGCCATCTGGTGCTCCAAATCAGTGGCGTCCGCTTAGCATGATCCGCGCGGGGCGGGGCAACCGCCCCCATGCGGCGCGCCATGCGGTGCCCCCAACCCGCATCCTGGGAATGGCGCGCGCATGCGCGAACCCCGTCGCATCCGCGCGCAATCCAGTGCATGAGGCGCGTATGGATCGAAGCACACAAGCGGCCCTCTGGGTCATCGCCACCGGTGTCGTCGCCGCCGGCCTGTACTGGTTTCGCGACTGGATCACCCAGTTCGCGTTGGCCATGATCTTGTGGTTCGCCATCGACGGCCTGGCGCGTCGTCTCGACGACCTCTCGCCAAGAATGCCGCGTTGGCTGGCCCTGCCGATCGCGCTGGCGCTGGTGCTGACGCTGGTGGCCGGCGTCGGCGTGGTGGTGATGCAGAACGTCGGCGATATCGCGGGGCGGCTTGCTGGGCAGGGCGCGCGGCTGAACGTGCTGGTCGCCGACATGTACCGCATCCTCGGCATCGGCGGCGCCCCGCCGACGATGGACGCGATGATCGCAGAAGCTGATCCGGCCGAACTGCTGCGCACCATCGGCTCGGCCCTGCAGGGGATCGTCGGCGATACGGTGTTCATCCTCATCTATCTCGGATTCCTATTTTCGGCGGCGGCGCAGCTTCCGTCGAAACTCGACATCATCTATCGCAAGCGCGACCAGCGTGAGCGCGCGCGCATGGTGCTCACAGAAATTCGCACGTCGATGGAGAAATACCTCCTGTCGCAGACGATCATGAGCCTGCTCATCACCGGGTTGACGCTGGCGACGCTGATGATCATCGGCCTGCCCAATGCGGTGTTCTGGGCGTTCCTAATCTTCTTCCTGAACTATATCCCGACCGTTGGTTCGTTGATGGCGGTGGTGCTGGCCACGCTTGCGGCGGCGGTGGAATTTCCGACGCTTGGACCGGTGGTTGCGGTCGCGGCGGGTGTGGGGACCTGGCAGTTCGTGATCGGGAATTTCATCCAGCCGCGGTTCACCGGAGATTCGCTCAATCTCTCGGCTGTCGTGGTGCTTTTGGCGCTGGCCCTGTGGGGCTCGCTCTGCGGCATTGCGGGGGCGTTTCTGGCGGCGCCGCTGACCGTCATGCTGATGGTTGTCCTCGCCCAGATCGAGGACGCACGCTGGATCGCGGTGCTGCTGTCGGCCGATGGCAAGCCGAAGATCTTCCAGCGGCGTGTGCCGGACACAGCCGTGAACAAGGATGCCTGAGCATCACGAGATGGCCCAGACTGGGTGGGCCAAACCGCGCGTCCAGATTGCGGTAAGGTTAGCAAAAAAGCGCGTCTGTTTTCGTCAGCGGGGGAGCGTGAACAAAGTTTACTACGCATGTGTGCGAAGTACTCTTGCGCGGCGTGGAGGAGGACGGTAACAGAAAGAGATCCGAGCCGTGGCGTGGGGGTTCGAAGGCGACTTCGCCATCTATATCCGCAATGCTGTTTGGTCAGGTCGTCGCAAGGCGTCCGATAAAAATCAGCCCGTGCGTGGGGCGGCCTTGGCCGAAGCGCACGAGCTTCCGAAAACAGGCCTCCGCGTGCGTCCCCCACCCAGCCTGCGAGCGAGGTCTGCCAGGCGCCCGTCAGCATTATGTCCCCGCTGGCGGGCGCCGACTTATCCGCTCCCTGGAAACTAAGATGCAGCGACGCTCCAGCGGCGTCTAATCACGCTTTGTCTGGCTCCAGTCAATTGGCTCAGGCGGGACGCCGTTGATCTGACGGGCGAGCACGTGCGCCTGCCATCTCGCACGCGCAACAATCACGTCGTTCAACACGCCATTTGCGCATGACAGGCCCTCGTCCGGGGCGCCCCGACGGCGGTTGCGCCTTTCGCGTGTCAGGCTAGGTTTCGCCAAACCCTTCCGCAGCGAGTCCCCCCGGTCGCCGGGCGGACCACTCAACGCCCCCTGGAGCCATTTCCACATGGACACCGGCGCCCACGCCCCATTCGCCGACACCCTCGAAGAATTCCTGAACAAGGCCCGTTCCGCCGAATGGCCAGCCTTCGGGGGCGGGGCGGGGCTCGATGCCGCCGCGCAGTCCTTCCTCACTCAGGTCCACGAGGACGCCGATCGCGATGATCTGGCCGGTATGGGGCCTGCTGATCTGCTGGCGCTCGGCCATGAAGTGTGGGCGCTCGCCGCGTCGCGGAAAGGCGATGCGCGGCTGGCGCGGGCGCGACGCGCGTTCGGCGCTGGCGGTCGCGATCTTGGGCGCGACGTGCTTGAGGTCGTCGGACCGGACACACACTTCCTCGTCGATTCGGTGATGTCGGAAGTGCGCGCGCAAGGTTCGCACGCCCTGGCGCTCTTTCACCCGATCGTGAAAACGGCGCGCGGCGGAAAGCTCTCGCTAATCCAGGTTCATCTGGAGCCCATGTCGCCGGCGCGCGCGCAAGCGCTTGAACTCGGCGTGCGTCAGACGCTTGACGACGTGGATGCGGCGAACGCCGACTTCCTCGCGATGAGGGCGCGCATGCACGCTTGCGCCAATGAACTGCGTAAGGCGGTCACCAACGCTGGAAAAGACGAGCGCGCCGAAGCGGTGGCGTTCCTTGAATGGCTGGCGGGCGACAATTTCACTTTCCTTGGAGTCCGCGACTACCAGTTCGCCCGCGACCAATTGGGCGCCTTCATTCCTGAAGAGCCGATCGTGCTCGACAATACCGGGCTCGGCCTATTGCGCGATCCGGAACGCTTCGTGCTGCGTCGCGGCTCTGAACCCTCGATGATCACGCCGGAAATCCAGCGGTTCCTGCAGGAGCCGACGCCGATCGTGGTCTCGAAATCGAATCTGATGAGCCGGGTGCACCGGCGCGTCTACGCCGACTATATCGGCATCAAGCGCTACGATGCGAAGGGCCAGGTTGTCGGCGAGACTCGTTTTGTGGGGCTGTTCACGGCGGAAGCTTACGACAGCGCCACTCGTGACGTGCCGCTTCTGCGCCGAAAGACGCGCCGGGTGCTCGAACGCGCCGCAAAGGACCCCGCGAGCCATAGCGGCAAGACCCTGCAGAACATCGTTGAAAACTATCCCCGCGATGAGCTCTTCCAAATTTCGGAAGACGAACTGCTCGCCACATCGCTCGCCATCCTGCACCTGTTTGATCGGCCGCGTGCGAAGGTGTTCTTGCGGCGCGACCGCTTTGACCGCTTCGCTTCGGTGCTGGCGTTCGTGCCGAAGGAACGCTTCAACTCCACCCTGCGCGAAGCCATCGGACACGCGATTGCGCGCGCCTATGGGGGGCGCGTGTCGGCGTTCTATCCGCTCTACGGCGATGCGCCGCTCGCGCGCATCCACTTCATCATCGGCGGGCTTACCCGCAACAGCCCCAATCCCGATCCCGTGGCGCTTGACGTGGAAGTCGCGGCGCTGACGCGGACCTGGGAGGATGCCTACGAGGCCTCCAGCGCCGACAGCGACGTGGCCGACGATATCGCCGACGCTTTCGCCCGCGCGTTCACGCTTGGCTACAAGGAACGTTTCGATCACCTGGAAGGTCTCGTGGACGTGCGCGAGATTTCGAAGTTTGCGCCGGGCGAAACGGTGCGCGTGCGCGCCTTCGCCGCGCGCGACGGACGCGCTGACAAGATCTGCTGCAAGGTCTACGCGAAGGACGCACCCGTACATCTCTCCGCTGGCCTGCCGGTGCTGGAGAACATGGGACTCTTCGTTGAGAATGAGCTGACCTTCCCCTTGCGCCCGACGACGGGTGCGGTGCTCTTTATCCACGACATCGAGATGCGGTCCAAGGACGGCAAGCCGATCGATTTCGCGGCGGTCGAAAGCTCTTTCGAGCAGGCGTTCGCCGCGATCTGGACGGGCCGTGCGGAGAACGATGGTTTCAACGCGCTGATCCTCAAGCTCGGCATGTCGTGGCGCGAGGCCGCGCTCATCCGCGCGCTCGCGCGCTATCGCCAGCAGACCGGTCTCGATCCCTCGCCCGCCGTGCAGGAGCAGGCGCTCTGCGATCATCCCGAGATCGTGCGCCTGATCCTCGGTCTCTTCCGGGTACGCTTCAGCCCCGAATTGCTTGAGCCCGTGAAAGAACGCGACGTGTGGGCCAAGCAGATCGAGGCGCAGATCGACAAGGCGCTCGAAGCGGTCGTCAGTCTCGACGCCGATCGCGTACTGCGGCGCATCGCGCGGCTGGTGTCGAACGTCCTGCGCACAAACTTTTACCAGAAAGCCATCGACGGCGCCATCAAGCCGTACATGAGCTTCAAGATCGCCAGCGCCGACCTTGAAGACCTTCCGGCGCCGAAACCGTATCGCGAAATCTGGGTATCCTCGCCGGATGTGGAAGGCGTGCACCTTCGCTTCGGCCCCGTCGCGCGCGGCGGCCTGCGCTGGTCCGATCGGCGTGACGATTTTCGCACCGAGGTGCTCGATCTCGTGAAGGCGCAGCAGGTGAAGAACGCCATCATCGTGCCGGTCGGCGCGAAGGGCGGGTTCTATCCCAAGAAGCTGCCGCTGCGAAGCGATCCGACATGGGCGCAGGTGGGGCAGGACGCCTACAAGACGTTCCTGCGCGGCCTCCTCGACATCACCGACAACATCATCGCCGATACGGTGAAGCCGCCCGTGGATGTCATCCGCTGGGACGGCGACGATCCCTATCTCGTCGTCGCCGCCGACAAGGGCACCGCCACATTCTCCGACGTCGCCAACGCCATCTCCGCCGAATACGGCCATTGGCTCGGCGATGCTTTTGCGTCGGGCGGTTCGGTCGGCTACGACCACAAGGGCATGGGCATCACCGCCAAGGGCGCGTGGGTCGCGGTGCAGCGGCACTTCCGCGAAATCGGCAAGGACATCCAGAAGGAAGACTTCACCGTCATCGGCGTCGGCGACATGTCGGGCGACGTGTTCGGCAACGGCATGCTGCTCTCGCCGCGCATCAAGCTCGTGGCCGCATTCGATCACCGCGACATCTTTCTCGATCCCTCGCCCGATCCCGCGCGGAGTTTCGCTGAGCGCAAACGCCTATTCGATCTGCCGCGATCGAGTTGGAAGGACTACGATCCAAAGCTACTCTCGAAAGGCGGCGGAGTTTTCAGCCGGAGTGAAAAGTCCATTCCGCTGACGCAGGAAGTACGCGCGCTCACCGGCTTCACGCGCGATCGCGCGACGCCTGCCGAGTTGCTGAACGCGCTCTTGAAGGCGCCGTGCGAGCTGCTGTGGTTCGGCGGCATCGGCGCCTACATCAAGGCGACCCATGAGAGCAACGCCGACGTCGGCGACAAGGCCAACGATGCGATCCGCGTGGACGGCCGCGACGTGCGCGCGGCTGTGATCGGCGAAGGCGCCAATCTCGGCGTGACCCAGGCCGGCCGCATCGAGTTCGCGCGCCAAGGAAATCAGGGCCGGGGCGGTCGCATCAACACCGACGCCGTGGACAACTCCGCCGGCGTCGACACTTCTGACCACGAAGTGAACATCAAGATCTTGCTCGCCGAGGCGGAGCGCCAGGGCGCCATGACGCCAAAGGAGCGCGTGCCATTGCTTGAAGCGATGACCGACGATGTCGGTCGTCTCGTGCTTGAAGACAACTACAACCAGACCCGCGCGCTCACGCTCGCGCAGTCCACCGCGATCACCGATCTCGACAGCGCCGAGCGCTTCATGGAGCGACTGGAAAAGGCGGGCAAACTCTCGCGCGTGGTGGAGGGGCTGCCGAGCACGGAAGAAATCCGCATCCTGCGCGAGCAGAAGCTCGGCCTCACGCGGCCGGAACTCGCCAAGCTCCTCGCCTACGCGAAGATCGACGCCTTCGATGCGATCGTGGCGTCCGAAGTGCCGGACGACGCGCACTTCGAGGCCGCGCTCGTGGCCTACTTTCCCCCGCAAGTCGCCAAGTACAAACCCGCCATGCTGGGCCACCGTCTGCGCCGCGAGATCGTCGCAACCGGCCTTGCGGACGATCTCGTGAACATGGGCGGTCCGACCTTCGTGGATCGTGTCCGTGAAACCGCGCGTGCGGAAACGCCCGCCATCGCCCGCGCCTTCGAAACCGCACGCCGGGTGTTCCGCTTCGAGGACCTCAGCGCGCGCATCGACGCCCTCGACAACAAGGCGCCCGCCGCCACGCAGAGCGCGCTCTATCAGGAGATGGGGCGCGCGCTGACGCGGGCCACGATCTACCTCCTCCGGCGCGGTCGCGGCGGCGATCTCGCCGCCGCCATCGCCGCCTATCAGGGCGCCGTCGACACGCAGCGCGCCGCGATCTGGGAGCAAATGACAGAACAGGAACGTGAGCGCGCGGACGCACGCGTGGAGCGCTACACCCAGGAGGGCGCGCCGCCCGAACTCGCACGCGATGTGGCAGCCCTCGCGCCGCTGGTGGCCGCACTCGATGTCGCCGACATCGCTGAGCGCAGCGCATGGCCTGTGGCCTCGGCCGCAAGCGTCTTCCGTCACGTGGGCGCGGCGTTCGCCATAGACCGCCTTCGTGGCGCGGCGATGAATTTCGCGCTGGAACAGCACTGGGATCGCCTTGCGCTCCGGCGCACGCTGGAAGAGCTTTACGAGGACCAGCGCATGCTCGCTGAAACGGTGATCCGCAACGCGGGCGCCGCACCCGCGAATGTCGATGCGGCGGGCCCGCACCATGCCGTGCGTGCATGGATGAGCGGCGCAGGCGCACGGGTATCGAGCGTGCTCGCCACGATCGCCGAGCTGGAAGCCGCAGGTCCGTGGACGTTCGCCAAGACGATCCTCGCGGCGGCGGAAATCCGGGGTCTGTCCAGCAGTGCGATGGAGCCCGTCTGATCGGCGCTCAATGCATGTCCGGCAGACGCGAGAAAAGCGCGACGAGCTGACCGAAGCGGCGTCGGCCCGTCTTTACGAGGATGCTTTTGACGACTTGCCGGACCGACGAAGTCTGCAGCCCCAGTGCTGCGGCGATTGTAGCAGGCTCCTCGCCGACGGCGATCCGCTGGGCGATCTCGATTTCACGCGGCGACAGGCCGAAGAGCGCTTTCAGCGGCTCCGCGCGCGGCGTCGGATGGTGTTCGAGATCGCTCAGGCGCAACAGGATCTGTGCGCCCGGCAACACGTCCAGCGGCGGCGCCCGCAGTCGCACCGGCGACAGCATCACCGGGCTGCGGTCGGTGCGTTTGATGAAGAACTCTGCGAGCGGCGCCGTTGCGACGTTGACAGCGCCCAGCGCACCGAACTTCGCACTCGTCGAGATGGACTGCAGGATGTCGTTCGCGGCGGGATCGCTTGAGACGAGCCGTGATTCGCGCAGGCATAGAGCGTCGTTGTCCAAGATCGACAGCGCGCGCGCGGAGACGTGCGAAACGAGCCCCATGTGATCGAGAACGATGTACGGCCTGCCGCGAGTGTCGAGCGCATCGCATACGCCCTTCGCATGGGCGTGAGCGTTCGCGTTGAGCAGCGCGAGACAGCGCGTGATGCGCGGCGCGGCGCGGCTGAGCAGGTCCTTGTCCTCCGGATGGAACGGCCCCTGCGTCCGGCTGCGGGCTATCGCCAGCGCCCAGCGCTCGTCATCGAGGTCAAACACCCAGCCGGCGCCCCACAGGATGTCGAAGGCGGCGAGATAGGTCTGGAAGAAAGCGCTCGATTCGATGAGCTGCGCGGGGAGGAAGTCCTGTGCGAACAACACCACGTCAGGGGCGAGCGCGCGCACGCGTGCGGTAAGGACGTCGGACGATTTCCAGTTCTGCTGATGGTAGACGCTCTGCAGCTCCGAGGCGACCGCGCCGCCGATAATGCCGGGCCGCCCATCCAACAGGCTGAACATCAGCGCCGTCGTACCCCCGGCTAGGGTCGCAAGGGCGTCGAAAGCGTCCGCAAGGCGCGCGCGCGCCAATGCGGCATCCTCAAATTGCGCGCAGAGCCCATTGGCCATGGTTGTGGGCATTTCGGACACGCGTTTCAGAAATTCGCATCAGGCTACCAATTGGTAGTGGTTTTTGCCACGGTTGGCGATAGTGTCCCTGCGGCAAGTGGGACGTGCGTGGAGGCCGGTCGCTCGGACAGGGACAGTCCGGGCGACTGGGCTGGGCCAATTGCCCTCCGCCAATTGCCCTCCGCCAATTGCCCTGGCCGCCGCCTGGGGCTCCATTCCCCAGGTGCCTGACAACCAGATGCCTCACAAAGCGACATCGGCGGAGACGCTGTGTTGCACGCTTGGTCGGGCGCTGTTACGCGCGGGTGATGGCAGAGATTTTGATCGCCCCGTCGATTCTCTCGGCGGATTTCGCACGCCTCGGCGAAGAGGTGCGCGCCATCGACGCCGCCGGCGCCGATCTGGTGCATGTGGACGTCATGGACGGTCATTTCGTACCCAACATCACCATTGGTCCCATGGTGGTGAAGGCGCTGAAGCCGCACACGTCAAAGCCGCTCGACGTCCACCTGATGATCGCGCCCGTCGATCCGTTCGTGGAGGCCTACGTAGACGCGGGCGCTGCGATCATCACGTTTCATCCCGAAGCCGGCCCCCATCCGCACCGCACGATCCAGGCGATCAAAAAGGCCAGCGCCAAGGCCGGCATGTCGCTCAATCCGGGCACGCCGATCGCTATGATCGAGGACCTGCTTGAAGATCTCGATCTCGTACTGGTGATGTCGGTCAATCCCGGTTTCGGCGGGCAAAGGTTCATCGACAGCCAGCTCCGCAAGATCGAAGCGCTGCGCAAGCGGATCGACGTGACGGGCAAGGACATCATCCTCGAAGTTGACGGCGGGGTGACGGCCGCGAACGCCGCGCAAGTGATCGCCGCGGGCGCCACCGCGCTTGTCGCGGGCACGGCGGTGTTCGGGGACGGGCCTGAAAGATATGCGGCCAACATCGCACGGCTGCGGGGCGCATAGCGTGAGCGCCCCGGACTAGATGGCCGGCTCCATCTTTCCGCCGCGCGCCTGGCGTGGGCTACTGTCCGCCGCCTCGGAAGAGTGGCGCGCGACGCCGTTTTACAAGCTCATGCTGCGCGGCGCCGACCCCGAAGGGATATCGCAATGGGGCCGCGATCCGCGTCTCGGTGATTTCGCGCGCGGCATGGACATCGTGCGCGGCCAGTGGCGCATCGCCAGCGAAAAGCTGCCCGGCATGCACGCCACGCCGTGGAGCGCGCCCCCGCCGTCGCTGCACTTCGCGGCCCGGCTGCACAGCTTTTCCTGGCTCGTGGACGTGGCCAGCGTCGGCGTCAGCGGACACGAAGCGGGCGCGGCGCTTGTCGAGTCTTGGGTCGAAGGGTTCGGCAAGGATTTCCACGCGGCGGCCTGGGCGCCGGAACTTGTTGCAGAGCGTCTCTTCGCGTGGCTTTGCCACGCGCGCCACGCGTTCGAGCAGGGTAATCCCGCGCGGCGCGGCGACTTGTTGCAATCGTTGGCGCGACAAGCGCGGCATCTGCAACTCGCGGTGAAGGATCTGCGCGAGCCGTTGTCGCGCGTGAAGGCGGGCGCGGCGCTGGTGCTGGCAGGCGTCAGCGGGATTCCTGAAGGCGAACGTCTGCGCGAGGAAGGCGAAGAGACGCTGGAAGAGGCGTGCGCGTCGCAGTTTCTTTCCGATGGCGGCCACGCGTCGCGTTCGCCGCTCGCGCTGTTCCAAGCGTTCTGCGATCTGATCGCCGCCGACGATGCACTCGTGCGTGCGGGCGTGGAGACGCCGCAGCTCATCCGTGAAGCGCTGCCGCGCATGGCGCCGATGCTGCGCTTTTTCCGCATGAGCGACGGCAAGCTCGCGTGCTTCAACGGCGGTGCGGAAGGCTCAAGCGACGCAATCACCGCAGCGCTGCGCGAAGCGACGGGCGGGCGCGATTTCAATTATGCGACGCATTCGGGCTATCAGCGGCTCGTCGCGGGCGACGTGACGGTGCTGATGGATGTCGGCGGCGCGCCACCGCCGGCCTACGGCGAACGCGCACATGCGGGCGCGCTCGCGTTCGAGTTTTCGTGCGGGCCCGATCGGTTGATCGTCAATGTCGGCGGCGGCCTGGAGCTTCTGCCTGACTGGCGGGCAGCGGGCCGCGCGACAAACGGCCATTCCACGCTCGTGATCGACGACGCACTGTCGGCGACCTTCTCGCAGCGGCGCGCGGGGCGTGGCGCCGCGCACCCGATCGGACCTGTCGTCGGCCAGCGCCGCTCGGAGGAAGACGACGGCGTGCTCGTGGATTCCCATCACGACGGCTATCGCGCCTCCTTCGGTTATCTGCATCGCCGCCGGATA